>Ga0335076_10008926_pt1 | contig 10107 bp, 7 predicted proteins | sample Lox_Sample_25_FD_206717 | JGI IMG/M metagenome (GOLD analysis project Ga0335076, IMG submission 206717) | Soil microbial communities from Loxahatchee National Wildlife Refuge, Florida, United States - Lox_Sample_2.5 | ecosystem: Environmental > Terrestrial > Soil > Wetlands | place: USA: Florida...
TCAACCGCCGTCCGATACCCGCCCGCTGCCGCGCCGGATCGATGGACAGCAGCCCGAAATACGCCCGTTCGCTGCGAATCTCCAGATACACGCACCCAACCAGGCCTTGCTCCGCATCGATCGCCAGAAACTCGCCCCTCTCCAGAAACGCCTCGACCTCCGGCAGCGTGATCCGGTCGCCGTAGACAAAGAACTCCTCGACGCGAAACGCTCGATTGATCAGATCCGTCAGCGCCGCTGCGTCCGCCGCAACGGCCCGCCGGATCGAAGGCGGCATTACTGCTCGAACCGCGCCGACGCGCGGCCCAGAAAGATCTCGTCCCCCGGCCGCAGCCGCTCGCCGCGCCGGTCGCCGCCCGGCACTTCGATCGACCGCCCGTCGCGGAACACCCGCGTTCCGTACTCGCTGGCATCGTCGCAGATGCGATACGCGCCGTCCTCCAGCCGGATGTGCGCGTGCTTGCGCGAAACCGTGGCGTTAGCCTCGTCCGCGCCTTCCTCAAACACCACGTCGTTGCGCCGCACCACGCGCTGTTCCGGATCCGTCACCTCGGCCATCCGCCCGATATTGACCCGCGCCTTGTCCAGCGCATACTCCTCGCGCGCCGTTTTGCCCTTGGTGATGATCAGCCGGCCGCTAGCCGCAACCGACTTGGCTCGCGCCGCCGTGTCGATGTAGAACGGCCTGTCGCCTGCCTCCGCCGTCTTCACTGCCACCGAAAATCCGCGCGGAATCTGGCAGCCCGATCCCTCCAGCGCTTCCCGAATGTCGTGCTCCAGCCGATTTTCCTCGCCGAATGCCGTCTGGTAGAGCGCGCGCCGATCCGCGTCGGCGGACACCAGGGTGATGATCAGATTGGCGTGCGGAAAAACGCGTTTGCCCCGCGCCACCGTCTGCACCTTCGCTTCGAGTTCTTCCAGAATCGCGCGATGCACCACCAGCAGCTCGTTCGAATCGGCCGGGCCGAACATTTTCTCGGTCCAGTGCCGGAACCCCCGCTCGATGCTCTTTTCGATGCTTGAAAACAAGCTCATGGCTGAATCAGGCCCAATTTCACGGCCGCATCCACAATTTCCGACGCGACCGGCGCCGCCGCGGTTCCGCCGTACACACCATTTTCCACCAGCACCGCCACCGCGATCTTGCGTCCCGTACCGTTATAGGGCGCAAACCCGATAAACCAGGCGTGCGACGGATCGCTCGCCAGCTCCGCCGTGCCGGTCTTGCCCGCCACCGCCGCGCTCGCCGATGCCGCGCGCCGCCCTGTTCCATTCAACACCACTTCACGCATGAAGTTGCCCAGCGTCGCGGCCGCATCCGCGGGCAATACCGGCTGCGGCGCCGCGGTCCGAACATTGGTCTCGTCGGTGATCCACCGCCCTTGCGGCATGGCGCCGCCGTTGGCGACCGTCGCCGCCACGCGCGCCATCTGGAACGGCGACACTGCCACCTGCCCCTGCCCGTACGACGATTGCGCCAGCGATTTATTCAATTGCGCCGCCGTGTTCGGCGACGCCGCGGCGATGCCCAGCACGCTCGCCGTATCGAACAGCGCCTGCGCCCCCACGTCGTAAAACCCCAACTGCGCGAAGTAGGCGTTGCACGACACCACGATGCCCCGCTCCATATCCAGTGTCCCGTGCGGGTCCTTGTCCATCACGTCGTCGCGGATCGGTCGCTTCGAGCCCTTCAGAAAATTGCCCACCCGGCCGTCCGGCAGCCGGATGCATTCGTAGGTTTTGTGGACCAGCGACATGTCCTTGCGCATCGCCGCCATCGCCGTCACTACCTTGAACGTCGAGCCCGGCGGATACAGGCCGAACCGCGCCCGATCCAGATACGGGTTCGAATCGCCCGGAGGAATCAGCGACTCCGCCTCCACCGATCCCGACGGGTTCAATTCCGGTTCCGGCGGCAGCGGCAGGCTGACCAGCGCCAGAACGTCTCCCGTCGCCGGATCCATCACCACCACTGCGCCCCTGTCTTTTTTGAGCGCCTCCAGTTGCTTGCGCAGGATCTCCGCCACCCGCACCTCCAGCCGCGCATCGATCGACATGCGGACGTCGCGCGGCCGGTCGAGCACTTTGCGCATCTCCGGACTCTGCGGATCGTACCGGTGCCGCACCAGCGGCACCAGCTCCCGGTAGTCGTACTTCACCACGTGCTCCATCGCGCCCGTGGCCGGATTTTTGATTTCCAGCAGGGTCGGGCGCTCGTCGAAGCCGCGCAACCGCCGCGCCGAATCGCGCTCCACGAAGGCCGTATTCCCCGCCGCCCATCGCAGCCGTGTCCGCAGATCGCCCAGCAGATCGAACGTCAGCATTCCCAGCGGATAGTGCCGGCTTTCCGAGGCGTTCACGTTATGGTCCAGATTGATTCCCATCTGCTGATAGTCGCTGCGATGCTTCTGCAACTGCTGCCAGTCGCTGGTGGCCAGCGGAATGCCGTTCCGGTCGAAAATCGTGCCCTTGGGAATCTGCCGGATCACTTCGGCGAATCGCGGATTGTATTGATACCGGCGCGCGCCATCGGCCTGCACCACCAGCGTTCCCTCGCCCATCACCTGGGCGCTGTGGAACACCTGGACGTACGCAGCCTTCACCATCACGACCGCTCCAGCAGCCGCCAGCGCCAGACCCGCTACCATCACCGGACGGCGGAACGGTTGCATCTCCGCTTCATCCCTCGGCTGCCGCGACGAAATCGCCTCCAGCACCGCGATCACCAGAAAATTCGAGAGCATCGCCGTGCGCCCATAGCTCAGGAACGGCGTCACCACGCCCGATAGCGGCCCCACTCCCAGCGACCCCGACGAAATCAGCAGCAACTGCAGACCCGTCGCCGCCGCCAGACCCGCGGCCAGGAAGAACTCGTAGTCCGTGGCGGCGCGCATCGCAATCCGCAGCGCCCGCCAGATGAGCAGCGCGTACAGGCCGAACACCGCCGCCACGCCCAGGAATCCCCATTCTTCGCCTACCGCCGAAAGAATCAGGTCGGTATGCGCCGCCGGAACCAGTTGGGCGTCGCCGCGGCCCGTCCCCATGCCGCTGACGCCGCCGGTCGCGTACGCCCACAGCGAATGCGCCAGTTGATCGCCGCCGTGTACCATGTTGTTCCACGGCGAAAGCCACATGGAAACGCGCTCGCCCACCGTATGCGGCACGCCCGCGTAAAAGCCCGCGACGAAGCCCCCTACCACCAGCGCCATGCCCAGCACCGGAACCAGCGCGCTGCCCCGCGCCACGCCGTACAGCGTCAGGAACAGGCAGGAAAACACCAGCGCCGGCCCCATATCCTTTTGCAGGAAGAAAAACAGCACCGACAGCACCACGCACACCGCCGCCGGCAGCGTGTACTCCACCGGCGGAATATCCAGATGACGCGTAAACGCCGCCAGGCGGCCCCGCGTTTCGCGTGCGTGTCTCAGCACGTCCCATCGGCTGCCGAAATATCCCGCCAGAAACAGCACCAGCAGCAGCCGGATGATTTCCACCGGCTGGAACCCCAGCAGGTTCACCTTGGCGTCGCTCGTGCCCGGGCCCGAGCCGAAAAGCACCAGCATCACCGACAGCACGAAGCTCGCCATCAGCGGCACAAAACTCAGCTTGCCCAGCAGCCGCTCGTAGTTCAGCCGGCTACCCACAGCCAGCAGCACGCACCCCAGCGCCACGCCCTGCGCAAAATCCACGAACAGCAAATTGTCACGCACCGGATCGCGCAAGCTCACCATCAGCACCAGGCCCGCTGCCGTCAGCAGCAGCACCACCGGCAGCAGCCACTGATCCCCGCGAAACGCCGTCACGCTCCAAACCACATGCACCAGCAGGAACGCGCCCAGGAAGCAGCCGGACCACAACCAGAAGCTGTGCTGGAATCCCTCTGGCTTGCGCACCACGAATAACGGTTTGAGCGCGCGGAATTCATCCGTCGAAAGCAGCGGAATCGACGCGTGCCCCTTCAGCCGCGCGCGAATTCCATCCAGGCCGCGGCCTTTCATCACCTCATCCGACGTCACCCGGATGCGCGCAATCGCGCCCACGTTCGACAGCCCGCCCGACACGTAGTAGATTTTGCGCGCCACAAACTCGCGCTCCTGCTGCGAGGGGAACATGCCGAGCGCCGGCAGCAACTCCTCGCGCGCGCCCAGCGAATTCAGATCGAGCAACTGCCGCGACGCCAATGCCGCATCGATTCCGGCCGTCGCCTGCGCCTTGGCCTGATACACCTGGTACAGCCCCAGCGTCGCCAGTGCCCCGGCGGCCAGCAGTGCCGCCAGCTCCTTCAGCCGCCAGACCGGCCGGCGCGCCGTTGTGCGGCGCTGCTGCACTCGTTCGTTGGTGCGGCTGTGCGTGACCGCCATATTACCTGGTGGGCGATTTGCCGCCCGATTGGATTTCCCCCAGCCGCCCGGTCACCGCTTCCATGCTGCTCTGCACCCGCGCCGCCGATTTCGTCGAGTGCCCATACGGCTCGATGCCCTGGTACAATTCCAGCGCCCGATTGTAATCCGCCGCCGCCCGGTCGATCTCGTCCTTCTCCTGCGGCAGCCCGCGCACGTTCTTGGAATCCGCAAAGAGCTGATCGGCACGGTCCGTGTACCCGTCCGCAAGCTGCTGCTTCTCCCGCTCGCCGATCGGATGGCCCAGCCGCGCCGCCTCGCGCAGCGCGTCGTATGCCTTGTCCAGCTCTTTCATGCCGTAGACGTACAATTGCGCCAGCGCGAGTTGCGGATCGGGCGAATTCGGCAGCAGCCGCACCGCTTCGTTGAACTTTTCCTCCGCCGTCACAAGTTCCTTCCGGTCGTGCTGGTACAAGCCCACAATGCGGTCCACATGCCCTTCGCACAGCCGGAGTTCGCCGCGAACCGTATCGTCCGCGTCCAGCGACAGCGCCCGCGCCAGCATCTCTCGCGCGTGCTCCCAATCCTTCAGAGGCTGCGCCTGGTCCTTGCCGAAAAGAACAATCACATGGTTCGCATCCGCGATCAGACGCGTCCGCACCGCGGCCCGCGCGCCGCTCAACAATATGGACGAGGGATTGGACTTGGAAAGTTCCCACCATTTGTTCCAAATCTCGTCCGGATCCGTCAGCCGTTCCTCCTCGATCTGTTGCTGTAAGGCTTTTCCCTGCTCGTACAGCCGATACTTCGCCGCCGCGTCCCAAACCCCGATTCCCACGCACACCGTCGCCAGGATCGCCACCGCCCGCATCCCCCTCGATAGCGCCCGCCAGCCGCTCCGTTTGCGCAACGGCCATGTCGCCGGTTTTCCCTTCTCTTGCGGTTTCGTCCGCCGCGTCTCGTCCTCTCCGGCGCCTGCCCCGCTCTCGCTGCGATACGTGTCGTCGAAATCCCGGCGAAAAGTCCGCCGCGTGGAATCGAGATCCTCCCCCTCTGCCCGTACCGCCCCTCCCGTCTGAAAGGACTGGAGATCTTCCGCGAATTCCCGCGCCGACTCGTACCGCTGGCTCACCTCCGGCGACAGCGCCTTCATCAGGATGAAACGCAGCAGTTCCGGACACGGATCCGGCGCCGGCGGCGGCGGAATGTGCGACCGGATCATCCGCTCCAGCCGCTCCGTCGTTTCCGCCTGGTACGGCTGCATGCCCGTCACCATCTCGTACAGCATCACCGCCAGCGACCACAGATCCGAATGCACATCCACTTCGCCCGATTCCAGCCGCTCCGGCGACGCGTACGGCACGCTCCCGAATTCGTTGCGAGTCAGCCTCCGCGACAGCGTCAGCGCCTTGGCAATGCCGAAATCCAGAATGCGCACTTCGCCCCGGCTGGTGACGCGGATGTTCTTCGGCTTAATGTCGCCGTGGACGATCCCCTTGATCTCCCGCCCTCCGATGGTGACTTCCAGCCCGTGCGCGCTCTCCAGTGCCCGCGCCACCGAAATCGCCGCTTCCACCGCGAATCCCACCGCCAGCGGCCCGCGCCGCAGCAACTCGGCCAGATCCTGCCCGTCGATGTATTCCATGGCGATGTAGAAGATCCCGTCCACATCGCCCGCCGCATACACCCGCGTCACGCGCGGTTCGATCGCCGCCAGCCGCGCCTGCAGCTCCGCGCCGCGCCGCTCGGCCGCGATGGAATCGATGGTGTCGCTGTCGGCGCTATGCTCGATCAGCTTCAGCGCTACCGGAAAACCGCCCGCCGTGTCCTGCGCCAGGTATACATCCGCCATGCCGCCGCGCCCCAGCTTCTGGCGGATCTCATAGTTCCCGAGCTTGCGTCCGGCCGGAGCGATCATTCCTTTTTGTGTGCTCCTCCCGCGGACGATTGCCGGCCCTCCACCAGATTGTGATCCTTCACCGCCGGCAGAAGATCGGTTGGAAGATCCAGATTGCCGTCGATGACGTTTCCTTCCAGCACCGGCCGCGCCCCTTCCCGCGCCGCCACCGACGTGCCCTTATTGCGCCGGATAAGATTGTGCGAGACCCACGGGGTCGCGCCTGCCAGTATCACCAGGCCGTCCATGCACCCCTCGATCGTGTTGGCCACGACGCGGGAATTGCCCTTGCCGTGTAGTTCAACCCCGATGGCGGCGCCGGATACTTCCATGTCCAGAACCTCGACGTCGGAATCGTCGATTTCAACCCCGACATACAGTGGCTTTTGCGCGTCGGCGACAATCCGGAATCCTCTCACCGCCGCGCCCTTCACGCCTTCCGCCAGCACCGCCACGCGGTCCAGCGTGACGCGCAGTACCGCCTCGTGCGGCACGTGGCTCTGCACTGTGACGCCACTCTTCAATTTCACATGCTCCGCATACTCGCCGGCCAGAACGTCCACCGTATCGCCCGCCTGTGCTTTGTTCAGCGCATCGGTGATGGAGGACGACGCCGTTCCCTGCGCCACCGTCAAGACCACCGGTGCATGAACCAGCGGACGCGGCCGAGGATGCAAGAGCCACCCGAGGCCAAACGCCGCCGCTCCCACGGCGATAACGCCCAGCAGGAACCACACGAGACGGCCGCCGCCCCCGCTTGCCGCCGGCTTCCCGCCGAACCGCTCGCCCTCGACCACCACCACCGTGACGTTGTCCTTGCCACCGGCCCGATTCGCGGCCTCGATCAGTTCCCGCACCGATTCTTCCGGTTTGCCCGCGTGCCGCGCCACCGCGCCGCGAATCTCTTTCGATGGAACCTGGTCGCTCAGCCCGTCGCTGCACAAAACCAGCGCGCTATCGGACGAAAAGGGCACCGTCTGAATCTCGATGAAATCCGGATCGTCCGGCGACCGTTGCTCCGACCCCACATCGCGGTACACTTCATTCCGCCGCGGATGCCGCATCGCCTCGGCTTCGCTGATCTCGCGCGCGTCTTCCCGCTCGCCTACCGGCGAGTGGTCGTGAGTCACCTTGCGGATTTCGCCATTGCGCACCTGGTACAGCCGCGAATCGCCCACATGACCCACCACCGCATGGCCGTCTTCCAGCACCGCCACCGTCAGCACGCAGGCCATGCCCGCCCAGTCCGGCCGCGACGACGACGCGCGCACAATCTCGTTGTTGGCCATCGTGATGGCCTCGCGAATGCGCTGCTCGGCCGTGCCCGTCTGCCGCTCCAGTCGCGCCTTCACCCGCGCCACCGCGATCTCCGCCGCTTTCTCTCCCGCCGCCTGCCCGCCGATTCCGTCCACTACCAGAAACACACCGCGGTCGAGATCCGCGTACCACGCGTCTTCATTATTGCTGCGGACCAGTCCCGGGTCGCTTCCGCCCGCGCATCGCACTCGCCCCGTCGGAGACATCACGCTATGCTGCGGAACTCCAGGTAAAGCACACCCGCCAGCCCGATCCGCGCCTTCTCCGGCACCGGAACTTCCAGGTTGCGGTCCCGCTTTTCACCATCCACGATTTCCAGGCTGCAGGGCGCCGCCTCGCCGTTGATCGTCGTTCCCAGCCGGCTCAGGTCCTTGAGGAAGAACTTGCCCTCCGCGTCGCGCCGCAGTCGGAAATGCTCCCGCGAAACATCCGGCAGAGTGTCCAGTTTCAAATCCGTCCAGTAGTCTCGGCCGCCGCGCCCCACCACGATCTGCTCCTTCGTCATTCGGAACAGCTTGCGTCCGCCGCGATCTTCATATTCGATCACCGCCAGCGCGCCCGTCAAATCGGCCGCCGGTTGCCCCGGCGGCAAAGTGGACTCCGGATTCAGCGGCTTCGTCGGAGGCAGTGTCGCCGATCCCGCCGGCCCGCCCGGCGCTACGCCGTCATAGCTCGAGGACGACGAGAACGCCCCGCCCAGCCGCCGCGTCGCGATCCGCTTGGTCATCGACCCCGCGCCATACTCCGGCTTACCCGGCAGCGCCAGCTCGGAATAAATTACGATGTCGCCCGGATCCACATCGTCGTCCGTGTTCTCCAGGATGCGTATCTGCCATCCGCCCTCCGGCGGCGCGATCTTCGGCTCCGTCCGCCGCACAATCTTCAACCGCTCGCTCAACGACCCGCGATTGAGCGCCGCCACTTCTTCGTCCAGCGCTTTGCGCGCTTCGTCCAGGATCCGTGGCAGAATCCCCCGCAGCCGGTCCAGGTCGTCCGCGTGTATATACACGTTGTAAATGGCCGGCGCCAGGGTGGAATAATGCAGGGGTTCCAGGCCCTCCCGCATGTTCCGGATAATCTCGAGGATGATCTCCCGTGCAGTGGTATGAGTGGGAGTGGCGGGCATATACGACCCTCCGACAATTCTATCAGCTTGAAATAGTAGAATCGGCAAATGTCGCTACCCCGGCGCGCCATGCCCGCCCTGTTCCTGACCGTGGCCGCGCTGCGTGCCTCGTCCATAGCCGTGACCGTCGACATCTCGGACGCCCCCAACGCCCCCGTTTATCGGCCCCGTCAAAGCTCTTTTCGAAAAAGTGGTACCCGGAGATCAACCGGCAGATGTGGGGCAAGGCGACGCCTCCGCCGTTTCCCCGGATCAAAGTGATTTTCCAGAAGACCATCGAAAGGGACATCGACGGCCGTAAGCAGGAAATCCCGGCGTACGCTCACGAAAACACCGTGTACGTCAATTTCGCTACCTTGGCCGCATGCCCGACGACTACCGCGCCATGCTGATTACGAGTTGGCTCTGGAAAGAATTTCTGGACCAGACCCCCTAGACTCTTTCGCGGAATCACTCAATTCGCCACCGGGACCTTATCGGCATGATCCACTACCAGCACTTCCACATTCCCTTTCCGCGTCTCCAGCTTCAACCCCAGTTGATTCTGAATCGCCGTGGCGATATCCGGAGCCGACGCTTCTTCCACACCGTTGTGCTGCATGTACTGGAACGCCGCGTATCGCTCATCCGGCATGAAGTCCAGCGTCAGGTCATACTCGCCCTGAAGCCCGGTCTCATCCGTAACCGGACCCGCCACCGGAATCTCTAAAAATCCCGTCAAAGTCGAGATAGGACTGTTGTGCATGCTAAAGCGCAGGTGGCCGCCCGCAAGAGTCATCGCCGAATGCGGACCTGGAGGCGCCGGTCCCGTCGAATGCGCCAGCTTCGGAGTCTGCTTCCCAAGCAGCAGCACGTACATCGGTCGCTGCCTGGTTTCGCGATGCGCCGCCAGATGAAATCGTTCCGCCAGCATCCTCTGCAGCATCAGGCGATAGTGCTCCTTATCCGTGCCCGCCGGAATCTTCGCGTCCACGTCGAAACCGTTCAGCTTGCCGCCCAGGCTCACCCAGTCCGGCGCCACCAAATCGTGGAATTGCAAGTTGTACGCCGTCAGGATCAGCGTAGCCAGCGCGCTGTTGCGGCAACTCAGCAACCCCGGATCTGACGTCCCCGGACCACCCTTGCACGTGTTCGACGGCTCTGTCGAAAGCGGGTCCGACTTCTTGATCGATACCGCCACGAACACAGGTTTATCGTCGGCAGTCTGGGCCGCGGCGCCGCAGGCGAACAGGAGCGCCGAGCCAGCCAGAATTCCAGTGAGTTCCTTCGTCATACGATCAGCCGCGCTCCGGCAGCGGCCTCCCATTTTGACACCGCTCGCGCCGATCCCGCCGGCCCGCCCGGCGCTGCGCCGTCATAGCTCGAGGACGACGAGAACGCCCCGCCCAGCCGCCGCGTCGCGATCCGCTTGGTCATCGACCCCGCGC
>Ga0335076_10008928_pt1 | contig 10106 bp, 3 predicted proteins | sample Lox_Sample_25_FD_206717 | JGI IMG/M metagenome (GOLD analysis project Ga0335076, IMG submission 206717) | Soil microbial communities from Loxahatchee National Wildlife Refuge, Florida, United States - Lox_Sample_2.5 | ecosystem: Environmental > Terrestrial > Soil > Wetlands | place: USA: Florida...
CAACACCCTCATCGGCACGGCGACCGCGGGCGGCGTGACCGGCAATCCCGTGACCTTCACCGCCACCGCGACGCCGTCGACCGGCGGGCAGGTCCTCACCTGGGTCGGCAACGACCCCGGCGGGCCTAACTGGTCCACCGCGGCCAACTGGTCACCCGCGCTGGTGCCGAACCCGAACGACACCCTGGTGATAGGAGCGACGACGCACGCGCCGGTGCTGTCGGCCCGGTCCACGGCGGCGCTGATCCGGATGAGCGGGGACTCGCTTACGCTGAACGGGCACACCCTCGCGGTCGGCGACTCGCTCACGGTGGGCGGCAGCGCCACGGTGGTGATGAAGCTCGCCGCGGACTCGCTCGTGGTGGGCGGCACGATCACGATGGGCGGCGGCGACGAGACCGGGAGACTCACCGCCGGCGTGCTCGCCGTCTCGGGGAACTTCATCCAGCCTCCCGCCTTCTCGGCCAGCGCGTTCGCCGCCTCGGGGACCCACAAGACCGTGCTGATGGGAACGGTCGCCGAGTCGGTCGTGGTCGCGTACGCGGGCGGCAGCGCCTCACACTTCCAGGATCTCGAGCTCCGGGGTACCCAGCCCCTCAAGTTCTCGGGACGGATTCCGGTTCAGGGCAACGCCAGCGTGCTCGCCGCGCGCCCGGTCACCGGCACGGACACGCTGGTGGTGACCGGAAACGTCACGACGGCGGCCGGGAGCGGGCTGACGCTCGCGGGGCTCGACGTGGCCGGCTCGCTCAGCGTGCTCGGGAGCTACAGCGTGGGCGTTACCACCTTCACCGGATCGGGCCAGACCATCCCGGTCCTGCCCTACGGCACCCTGGCCGTCACGCAGGGCGCCGCGACCACCGCGGGAGCGGTCACCGTCACCGGCAACCTGCTGGTCCGGAACCTGGGCACCCTGACGCTGGGCGGGCGGCTGGTCGTGGCGGACACGACGGCCGTCAGCGCCGGGACGCTCACGTTGAACGGCCACGCGCTCGTGGACAGCGCGCTGATCGTGAACGGATCGGGAGCCCTGGTGATGACCGCGGCATCCGATTCGGCGGTGGTCCACGGCGGCGCGACCTTCGGCGGCGGGGACGAGACCGGCAAGCTCACCGCCGGCGTGCTGCTGGTCGACGGGGACTTCAACGGCCCGGCGGCCTTCTCGGCCACCGCGTGGCTGGCGTCCGGGACCCACAAGACCGTCCTGACCGGCCTCCAGGATCAGGCCGTCAATCTGTACTACACCGGCAACTCCCACTTCCAGAACCTCGAGATTCGCGGGACCTACACCATCACGCTCGCCACCCGCGTGCCCGTGGCCGGCAACTTCGACCTCTCGGGGAACTGCAACGTCTACGGGCTCGACACGCTCGCCGTCACGGGGAACGTCGCCCAGGACTCGGGCGGCAGCGAGCTCATCCTGCCGGGCCTGGACGTCGGCGGCTCCCTGGTCTCACTCGGCTATTACGACGTCGCGCTCACCAACTTCACCGGCACCAACCAGGTCATTCCCACCGACCTGCGGGTCTTCCAGAACGTGACGGTCAGCGGGCCGGGCGCCGCGCCCGGCGGCTCGCAACCCCAGCTGGCCATCGCCGGCGACCTCCTGGTCACCGGGGCCGGAACCCTCACGCTCGACCGCGAGATGTACGTCACCGGGAAGACGGTGGTCACGGCGGGATCGGTGACTCTGGCGGGGCACCTGCTGGCAATGGGCGACTCGATGCGGGTGTCCGGCACGGGCGCCGTGGTGATGACCAATGCCCTCGATTCCCTCATCGTGAACGGCAACCTGGTCTGGGGTGGCGGGGACGAGACCGGCAAGCTCACCAATGGCGTTCTGGTGGTTCAGAACGGGAATTTCACCCAGCCCCCGGCCAATTCGGCGACCTCCTTCAACACGTCGGGGTCGTTCCAGACCCTCTTCCTCAATCCGAACCCGGTCGTGCTGACGATGACGTACGCGGGCGGGAGCGCCAGTCACTTCAACCGCCTGGACCTGACAGCGGCGTTCGGCGGTGTCGTGATGCAGACAGACATCCCGGTGGCCGGCGTGCTCGCGGACACGCTCTCCACGCAGCTTCCGACCGCCTTCACCGGCAACGGACACATGCTGTCGGCCGGGTCGATCGTGATGAACGGCGCCACGATGGATCACGTTCTGCTGCGGATCACCGGGCCGATCGTGACACTGGACACGATCACCTTCCAGAACTACGCCCCGGGCGACACGCAGCTCGGGATCACGGGCACCGGCAGTTACTCCCTGACCGGGCTCAACTTCCTGACCACGCCGTCGGGCGGCTACTACGTGAGTGCCAATGGGGCGGGGCTGTCCCTCGACATCCAGAGCAACCTGGCGCCGTCCCAGGGAGCCTCCTTCACGCAGCAGCTCAACGGAGCCACCGTCACGTGGCAATGACGCGCTGACGGCGCTGTAGTATTCCCGGGTGCGACCCCTCCGCTCGCTGCCCTGGGCCGCCGGCATCCTCGCCGGCTTCGGCGTCCTCTTCGTCACCGCGCCGCGCGGCCCCGGCCGCACGCCGGACGGGATGTCGTACCTCGGGGCGGCGCAGTCCCTCGTCTCGAGCGGGACACTCCGCGAGCCGTTTGCGGACTGGAATGCCTCCGACAGCACGTCACCCCTCGCGGACTATCCGGCCGGGTTCTCGCTCGCGCTCGCCCTCCCCGTCGCCGCCGGTGCTCCGCCCGCGCAGGCCGCCCGGTGGGTCGAAGCGCTGGGATTGGCCGGCGCCGTCGGCATCGCCGTCGCCCTGCTCCAGGCGGTCGCCGGCGCGGAGGCCGCGCTCGCGGGGGCGGCGCTGTTGCTGTTGATGCCCGCCCTCACCGACCTCTCGCTCTGGATCCTGTCCGAGCCGTTGTTCCTCCTCGCCGTGGCCGCCACGCTCGCGATGATGGTCCGGCAACCCGAGCGCCCGGGACGGGCGGGCGTCCTGGCCGCCGTCGCCAACCTGGTCCGCTACGCCGGCGTCTTTCTGGTCGCGGGGGCCGGCGTGTGGGCGGTGGCGCAACCAGCCCCGCCGCGCCTGCGCGCATGGCGCGGACTCAAGGCGGTGCTTCCGGGTGCGCTCCTTCATCTCTATTGGGCGGTGGCCGGCATTTCGCCGGGGGGCGGCGTCACCACGAGTCCGTTCGGCGGGCTGGGATCGGCGCTCCGGGAGGGATGGGCGACGGGGCTCGACTGGCTGGTGCCGGGGGTCTCGGGATGGCTCGCGGGCGTGCTCGGCGCGGGACTCATCGCCGTGATCGGCTGGACGGGGGGGCAGGTGGCTCGGAGGGGTACCGCGGTGCAGCGGCGGTTGCTCCTGGCCGGCGCCGGGCTCTCCGCGATCTACGCGGGCACCGTCGGGTTCGCCCGGCTCTTTGTGATTCCCGACGTTCCGTTCGACACCCGGATTCTGTCGCCGCTTTTCTTCCTCCTGGTGGTGTGCCTCGCCGCCGTGGCGCCACGTCGTCCCGGGGCCGTCGTGATACTCGTGGTCTGGTGCGTGATGGCCGCCCGACGCGACGTCGGCACCGTGCGGAACGCGTGGGCCGGAGGCTTGGGGTACGAGGCGGCCGAGTGGCAGGAATCGCCGGTGGCGGGGTGGCTGCGGGGAGCAGGGCGGAGCCGCTCGCTCTACACGACCGATCCCGCGGGGGTGTGGTACCTGGTGGGCCGCCCCTCGCGCCTCCTGCCGGCCACGCTCGACCCCGACTCCGTGCGGGCCTTCGGATCCCGCTTCGCGGCGACGCCGTCGGCGCTCGTCGCCTTCGACGAGAACTTCGCCGGATCGGTCTCCGGAGATTCCCTGGCGCTGGACCTGCATCTCGTCCCCGTGGCGCGCTTTGCGCACGGGACCGTGTGGGTGGCGCCTTAGCGGAACGAGATCTTCGCGATCCTGCCGTTGGGCCCGACCATCCACCCCGCGCGCGCGCTCGCGAGCCCCACGCTCCAGTAACTCGCCGAGTCGAGGGGGACCCAGGTGGCGGCGTCGGTGAGGGAGTAGGCCGCGCCGCCCGGGCCGACGGCGACGAGGGCACCCGGAAGGTCGGGGACGACCGCCAGGCCGTAGACGGCCCCCGGGAAGGTCGGGGACGCGGCCGCGTTCCAGCTCCGGCCGCCGTCGTCCGTCTTCACGACCCGCGTGGTCTGCGGCGCCCGCAGGCCGATGTCGCCGCCTCCGGCGAACCCGTGGCCCGGATTGCGGAACGCCAGGGTGGTGATCCCGGTGGTGGTGGAGCCGTGCTGGATGGGCGTGGGGCGGGACGTCCAGTTCTTTCCGTAATTCTCGGTGGAGAGCACCCGGCCTCCGCCGGACGGGCTCGCCCCGGTGCCGATCCAGGCGCGGCCGTTCGGCGCGGTGAGCAGGCAGGTGCCGCTCGCGGCGAAGGCGCCTTCGCCGGAATCCGCCGCCGGCGACGTGTCGAAGGGGCGGCGGGTCCAATGCGCGCCGCCGTCTTCGGTGAGGAGAATGGGGAACCGCCCCCGGACGCCGTCGGAGACCGCGATGCCGTGCGCGCCGTCCCAGAACGCGAAGCAATCATAGAAGGCGGCGGAGTCGGTGTTGGTGAACTGCAGGGTCCAGGTGACGCCGCCGTCCACCGTATGATAGATGCGGGACCGCGGGCCGGGGCCCGACGCCAGGAGCCAGGCCGTGAGCGAGTCGAGCGCGGCGACGTCGCGGAACTCCAGCGAGTCGGCGTGCGGCACCACGGCGGCCCGCCAATGCTCCCCGCCCGAGGTGGTGACCGCGAACGTGCCGCCGGTGCCGCTGACCCAGGCCACGCGGTCGCTCACCGCGCTGACCGCCTGCAGCCGCTCCCGGGTGCCGCTCGCCTGCAGCGTCACGACCGGCGGCGGCGCCGGATTCAGGGAGGCCGCCGCCAGGAAGACCGTCACGAAACGCACCACGGAGGTGGGGGACATGGTGCCCATAAGCTGTCCGTCTCCCGCCGGTCCGGCAATCGCGCTGGAACCGGGGGCTCGAGCCGACGTATGATTCGCCCGTGACGTTCCTTCTGTGCCTGGGCCTCGCCGTCGCTCCGCTCGCTCCCCGGGACACCACGCCGCCCGCCGCCCTGACCGGGACGGTCCGCGACACCCTGTCGGGGCAGCCGGTGAGCCTCGCCATCGTCCGCGTGGTGGGGGGCGGATCGGCGGTCACGGACGACGAGGGCCGCTTCCGGATTCCGGCCTTCCCGGGGCCGGCCCGCCTGGACATCCGGCGCATCGGGTACCGGCCCCGGGCGGTCCAGGTGGCGGTTCCGGACACCGCCCTGGTGCTGTATCTGACGCCCGTGCCGGTGGGGGTCGCGGGCATCACCGTCTCGCCGGTGGAGGACCCGGCCGTCGAGGTGATGCGGCGTGTCATCGCCCACAAGCGGAACGTGCTCGCGAAGCTGCACGACTACCGGTACGACGCGGACGTCAAGTTCGTGGTGCGGAATCTCGGCGTGTCGGCCGAGTCGGCGGCGTCCATCGTGGTGGTGACCGAGTCGCGGACGACGGCCTACTGGGAGCGACCCGACCACTACCAGGAGACCATCGTGGCCCGCCGGCAGACCGGGAATCTCGACCCCGACCGGAACCTGGTGTCGGTGGGCGAGATCGTGAACTTCACCCGGGACCGCATCGATCTCCGGAAGTACTCGATCGTCTCGCCCATCGCCGACGACGCCCTGGATCACTACGACTACCGCATGCTCGACACCACCGTGACCGCCCGCGGGCGCGTGTTCACCATCGCGATCGTGCCGCGCACCGAGGCGTCCCCCCTGTTCGTCGGCGTGCTGTCGGTGGCGGACTCCACCTGGGACGTCCTCAGCATCGACGTCGGCGCCAACCGCGCCCTGCGGTTCACCTTCGTGTCGAATCTCCGGTACCACCAGGAGCTGGCGGACCAGGGCGGCGGGCGCTGGATGCCGCGGGAGATCCGGCTTTCCGGAGAAATCCATCTGGCGGTGCCGATCCCCGGGTTCCCGTCGCAGCTGGGCTTCGAGCACGTCGCCGTCCTGAACGGATTCGCCTTCGACCAGGGCCGGCCCCCGGCCGGTGTCGGCGAATACCGGGTGGTGGTGGCGGACTCGGCCGACCGGACCGACAGCTCCCGCTGGGCCGCGGACGCCATTCCTCTCACGCCCGCCGAGCGGCAGGCCTGGACCCGGATCGACTCGATCGCCAGCACGCCGCCCTCCTGGCGGCATCGGGTGGCCGAAGGGCTCGGCACCGCGGTGTTCCTCTCCGCCAATCCGGCGTTCTTTCACTTCAACCGCGTCGACGGCGCCTACCTGGGCGCGGGCGGGGACTGGAGCGTGGGGTCACGCTGGATCGTCGGCGCCCGGGCGGGATACGGGTTCGGGGCGGAGCGGTGGCAGGAGAGCGGCGGCGTGAGCGCGCTGGTGTGGGACGACCGCCAGCTGTGGGTGGGCGCATCGCTGTACGACCAGACTGAGCACCGGCCCGCGATGGTGTCGGGCGACTACAATCCGACCTTCCGGGCGCTCCTGTCCCGCATCGATCCGCTCGACTACTACCGGGAGCGCGGCGGGCGGGCGTTCGCGTCCGGGAAGCTCGTCAAGGGCACCCGCCTCGAGGTCAGCTACCTGGACGCGCTGCAGTCGAGTCTCCCGGTCACGTCGGACTACGCGCTGGCGCCGAAGCCGCGGGCCCTCCGGCCGAACGCCGCCATCGCGGGCGGCCGCCTCCAGACCCTCGGCGCGACCGTGACCTACGATTCCCGTCCGCTGCTCAAGGAGAAGGGCCGGGACTACCGGCTGCGGCAGCTGGTGCGGACCCGGGTGACGGCCTCCGCGGAAGTGGCCGCTCCCGATCTCTTTCCCGGCGACTTTTCGTACCGCCGGTACGTGCTCCGGGTGGAGCGGACCGAGCGCACGCTCAACCTCGGCATCACGTCGATCACGGCGGTCGGGGGCCTCGCCACCGGGTGGGTGCCGCCGCAGCGCTACTTCACCGTGGACTTCGGGCGCGAGCTCTTCACGTATCAGGCCAACGGGTTCAATACGCTCAACGGAAGCAACTTTTCCGGCACCCGCGCGGCGATGCTCACCGTGAATCACGATTTCGACCGGTTGCTGTTCACGAAGAGCGGGATTCCGGGGATTCGCTCGCTCCCGTTCACGCTGAGTCTGCACGCGGGGGTTTTCTGGAGCGAGTTCGTGGATCACCCGGCGAATCCGGGGGACGCCGCGCTCCTGACGGCGCCGAAGGCGTATTCCGAGGCCGGCTTCGGGCTCGGCAACCTCACCCCTTTCCTCTCCCCGTTCGACCTCGCCGCCTTCTTCACCTGGCAGCTCTCGGCGTATCCCACGCGCACGTTCCGCTTTGGACTGGGGCTCACGCGTCCCTAGTTGCCCCTGGGACCGTGCTGTGTGCAGTTTAGTCGGTGACCCATCTCCCTGGAGCGTCCATGGCATCTGCCTTCGTCCGATCGTTGCTTCTCCTCGTGGTCCCCGCCGCCCTCGTCGCGCAGACTCCCGACTCCGCGGCCCGCGACACCACCCGCCGCGCGCCGCCGCTGACGTCCGGCGCGCGCATCACCAAGGCGCACCTCGACAGCCTCCCCATCGACGATCCGGCCTCCGCCTTCGCGCAGATCCCGGGCGTCTTTCTCCGGGGCGGGGACGTGGGGCTCGCCCCCAACCTGTCCCTGTCGATCCGCGGCGGCCCGGGAAACCAGGCGGCGACCTACGTGGATGGCGTGCCCGTCCGGTCGCAGCTGACCGGGACCGCGCTCGTCGTCCCGGCCCTGAACGGCATCGCGGGCATCGACGTCACGACCGGGCTGGCGGGCGCGGAGCTGCCGGACGCGCAGTTCGGCGTGATTTCGTACCTCACGCCGGCGGGCGGTGACCGGCTGCAGACGCACTGGAGCGCGCACACCGATGCGCCCTTCGGCTCCGGGACGAGCGTGGGCTACAACCGCTTCGCGGGCGACCTGTCGGGTCCGGTCCCCGGCGCCCCGGGCCTCACGTTCTTCCTGTCCGGCATGGCGCAGGGTCAGGGGTCCGAGTACCTCGGCGCCGGCGCGCAGAGCGTCCCGACCTACGAGCTGGGCGGTCTCGACACGACCGTCCTCGTGCCCAATCCCGGAGGCGGCGGCACCCAGTCGGTGGCGGTGCCGCGGTTCGTGCAGGTGAGCGGGTCGTGCGACGCCGGCACGAACGGCGCCGGCTGCCAGGGCCTGACCCGTCCGATGGACTGGCGCACGTCCGTCGAGATGCAGGGCAAGCTGCAATGGGCGTACGGATCGGGTTCCCGGGTGTCGGTGACCGGGATCGCCGTGGGGAACCAGTCGCGGGCGTTCCCCGGCACGACGCTCGGGGACCCGGCGCTGTTCTCGGGCATCCACGAATGGATCCGCCTCGGCATTGTGAACTGGCACCACTCGTTCGGCCCCTCGCTGGCCCTGGATGCCGCCTTCTCCCTCGGCACGGACGACGCCCTCGGCGGCGCGCTCGATCCCGCCAGCGAGACCGCCACCCGCGACCCGTCTCTCGGCATCGAGCTCAGCTCGCTGACCTTCTCGACCTTCAACGGGCTCGGCGTTCCGCTGCCGGACTCGATCATCAAGAACATTCGGACGAACAGCGGTCTGCGAATCCCCCTCCTCGGCCAGACCCAGCTCAATGACGCCCAGCCGTATCGCCTGAACCCCTACGCCATGGCGGGCGGCGGGTTCTACACCGAGGGGATCGTCGCGCCGCTGGAGCTCGCGTCGGAACGGCGGTTCACCGGCCGGGTGCAGGCCGAGTGGCTGGAAGGCCGGCACCACGTCGTCGTGGGGTACGACGCCGACGGGTCCGACCTGACGAGCTACGATGTCGCGTCGCCGGTGACGCAGATCTTCTTGAACGCCTGGACCGCCCAGCCCCGCCGCCACGGGCTCTTCGCGACCGACCTCGTGTCGATCGGCTTCGTGACGGTCGACGCCGGCCTCCGATACGACCACATCAACCCCGGCGCCCTGCTGTCCGTCACACCGGGATTCACCTTTTCCGATCCGAACTGGGACCAGACGTCGAGCACCAACCCGGCGGCGTATGCCGCCTCCCTCGCGCGCGTCTTCGTGCCCACCCAGGACCAGAGTTTCGTCTCTCCCCGTGTCCGCGCGGTGGCGGCGATCGATCCGGCAACCTCGGTCCGCCTGGCCGTGGGCCAGACCTTGATCTCGCCGCCGGCGTCCGACGTCGCGTCGAACTCGAACAGCGACCTCACCTTCACCAATTCCGGCGCCTTCTTCGGGCGGGATGTGCCGTACGGCAAGGCCACGTCGATCGAAGGGGGCGGGCGCCGCTGGTTTGGCGCGGCGACGTCGATCGACCTCTCCGGGTACTACACGTTCCATATTCCGGACTACTCGGGGCAGATCGAAGACTTCAACGACCCGACCAACCCCGGCCGCCAGCTCACGATCAGCGTCCTGGGGCGCGGGAACTCGACGTACGTGTGGGGCATCGACGCCACCGCCGGCCATCGGTGGGGCGATTGGCTCGCCGTGAACGTGAGCTACGGTCTGAACGTGAACGGCTTCGAGGACGTGAACCCCGTGATCTTGCCGGGGATCCTGGGAGCGCCGCCCTCGATCCTCAGTCCGCCGGGCAGCGAAACGACCCATGAGATCGCGGCCTCGGTGTCCCTGGCCGTGCCGGCCGGCTGGGCGACGGGGTCGTGGAAGAGCGCGCTCCGCAACGTGGCCGCGGTACTCCAGTTCCGCATGATCAACGGGTTGCCCTACACGCCGCTCAGCAACGTCGGAGACGGCGAAGTCGCGCCGGGCGAGAATTTCGGGTTCTTCGCCACCCAGGCCGGGGGCATCAACAGCGAGCACCTGCCCTGGACCAAGTACCTCGACCTGCTTCTCACGAAGGGCGTGACCGCCAACGGACTCCGCTGGACGGTGTTCGCGGACTTCCGGAACCTGTTGAACTTCCAGAATCTCTACGCGCTCTACGCCGAAACCGGCTCCACCTCCAACGCCGTCTTCATGCACAACGCGACGGCGGCGGAGTTCGTGAATCTGGCGAACGAAGCCTCGTCCAACGGCGCCCTCAACCCGGACGGCTCGGTGAGCACGGCGAATTGC
>Ga0335076_10008929_pt1 | contig 10105 bp, 10 predicted proteins | sample Lox_Sample_25_FD_206717 | JGI IMG/M metagenome (GOLD analysis project Ga0335076, IMG submission 206717) | Soil microbial communities from Loxahatchee National Wildlife Refuge, Florida, United States - Lox_Sample_2.5 | ecosystem: Environmental > Terrestrial > Soil > Wetlands | place: USA...
CGCCAGAATCCAGCCGAGGAGGACCGCAATAATTGGATTGATGTACGTGTGCGTGGAAACCAGCGTCGGCGAAAAATGCTCCATCAGCCAGTTGTAGCAACTGAATGCCACAACCGAACCGAAGATCACGAGATACGCCAGCGATTCCCACGACCGCAAGCTCACTTGGGAAAGGTGAAATCCTCTCGCTTCGCCAAGAACTGTTCCGGCCGTGATCAGCAGCACCGAACCGGAGAGCAACGATAGCGCGGAGAGTAGCAGAGGATTCCCGGAAAGATGCGACCGCCGCGAATACACAATTCCGATGGACCAAGACACAGCGCCGGCCAGGCACGCGACCGCGCCCAGAAACATCGAAGGACCCTGGCTCCAGATGCCCCGGCCGAGCAGGAGTGCCACTCCCGCAAGCCCGAGCACCACGCCACCGATCAGCGGCAAATTGACGCGAAAATGCCGCGCTACCGCTTCGGACAATACGAACACCCAGATCGGTTCGCTCGCGATCAGCAACGCGGCGAGCCCGGAGGGCAGGCGCGTTTCCGCCCAGTGCAGAGAGCCGTGGCCGATCAGAAAAAAGAAAAAGCCGATGACGATGCTCGCGCGAATTTGTTTCCAGGTCGGGCGAAGCCCTTTGGCAAGGCAGATTGCAAGAAGAATAATCCCGCCGAAAAGATGACGGAATCCCGCGGTGTAAAGCGGGGGAATCGTTTCGACCGCGTAGCGAATGGCAAGATACGTCGAGCCCCAGATGAGCCAGATCGCGAGAAAGGAAGAAATAACGAGGAGACGATTCGCGGGAGCGGATTTTGCAGTCGGGGAAGTTTCGGGTTCCTGGCCGGGAAGGAAGGAGACTGCGGAATCGGTTGCCATGACCAAAAGTAGCGGCAATCGCAAAAGGTGTCCAGCGCCAAAATGGCGCGTTCGAACTCACCTTTCTTTCGGACGGACGAGGGCCAGAAATTCGTCGCGCGTTTGCTTGTTGTGGCGGAAAGCGCCGAGCATGGCACTAGTAACCGCGCGGCCATGCTGCTTTTCCACTCCACGCATCTGCATGCACAGGTGGCGCGCTTCGATGATTACGCCGACGCCCTGCGGGGCGATTTTTTCCTCGATGGCCTTGGCGATCTGGCTGGTCATGCGTTCCTGAATTTGCAGGCGCCTCGCGTACATGTTCACCAGGCGCGCGACTTTGCTGAGGCCGAGAACTTTTTTGTCCGGCAAGTATGCGATGTGCGCTTCGCCGAAAAATGGAAGAAGGTGATGTTCGCACAAGCTGAAGAATTCGATGTCTTTCACGACCACCATTTCGTCGTAGCACACGCTGAAGGTCGCTCCATTCAGAACGTGGTCGAGATTCTGGTGATAGCCGCTCGTCAGGAATTTCAGCGCCTTTTCATAACGCTCCGGAGTTTTGCGCAATCCTTCGCGGCCCGGATCTTCGCCGACGAGCTTGATGATTTCCCGCACGTGACAGGCGATGGTTTTCGCATCCAGCGTTTTGTTTTCGTGGAGCAGGAGTTCTTCCGTATCTTTACTCACAGTCGTATCCTTCCGGCTATCTACCAGTGTACTCGAAACTATTGTTCGCGGTCTCCTGGATGCGCACGGATTCCAGCCTCGCCATCGGAGAGTTTTTCAGGCGCTCGAAAATCTCGATGCACAGATTTTCCGTGGTCGGAATCTTCTCGCGAAATGCTGGAACATCTTCGTTCAGCGAATGCTGATCGAAATCTTCGAGCACTTCGCGCCGCACGAAGGAATCGAGATCGGCAAGATTCGCGATCATGCCCGTTGCGGGATCCACATCGCCGGAAACGCGGATTTCCAGGACATAATTGTGGCCGTGTCCATATGGGTTGTTGCATTTCCCATAGACCCGGGAATTTTCTTCCTCGGTGAACCGCGAATTATGCAAACGGTGCGAAGCCGCAAAACGGTAGCGGCGGCCGAGTTCAATTTTGAGTTCGCCGCTCATTTCGTGCGGGCTCCGCCTGCGCCGTTGCGGTAGCAATCGGCGAAAAGATCCGGCGATTCGTAGAGCCGCACGCGATGCAATTTGCCCTGCTTGATCTTCGGTTCCAGCAGATTCCAGATCACCCGGGCGATATTTTCGCAGGTGGGAATCTGGCCCTGGAGCTCCGCGACTTCGTAATTCAAGTGGCGGTGGTCCATTCGCTGCATCACTTCGCGCTCCAGAATTTCCTTCAGCTCTTTCAGGTCAAGAACCATGCCGGTTGCCGGATCAGGTTCGCCGGCAACCGTTACTTCCAGCTTGTAGTTGTGGCCGTGACCGTGGGGATTGTTGCACTTGCCGAAAATTCTCCGGTTTTCCTCCGGCGAGAAAGCCGGATTGTCGTACCGGTGGGAGGCGGAAAATTCGATTTTGCGCGTGAGATAAACCATGGCTGCTACTTCGATGCTCCGGAAGCCCCCACCGGATATTCTCTGCCCTTCCAGCGGACGCGGCCTTTCGAATGGCAACGAAAAGAGCGCCAAAGGACCAGGGAGTACAGAAAAACCGCCGGCAAGTAATAAATGATGAGTCGAAACGAATATTGGTTACGGACAAGTTCCCTACCGTAACTGAGTTGGCGGAAGAGGATGAGGGCAATGCCAAGAAAAGCGGCAATGGGGATTTCGAAACCGAACAGAAAGATTGCCAGAGCCATCCAAGGCAGGACCGATTCCAGCTCTCGCCAGAGCGCGACAGGCGTTCCGCCCATGAGGAGGTAGAGGTTTTTGGTCCAGCCTTGCCACATGGTTCGAAACGAACGGTACATTCTGGCCTGGACAACGCCTTTTCCCGATCCGAACCAAATCGGATACCCCGCGCTCTTCAGCTGCCAGGCTACCGCGACATCCTCAAGAACTTCGCCGGCGATGCTGGCGTGTCCGCCGACGGATTCGTAGGCGTCGCGGCGAACCATGAGAAATTGACCGTTGGCGGCGGCAATTTTCTTTGCGGGATCATTGACCTGTTCGAACGAGAACTGGCGGGCCAATCGGCAATACACAAAAGGAATAAGAGCCCTCTCGTACCAGTGAACGAGGATTTGCTCGGGCGAGAAGGAGACCATTGCCGCTTTCGATTCTCCGGCAATTTCGAGGGCTCTTGCGGCCGCGCCTTCCAAATGAAACGTGTCCGCGTCAGTGAAAAGGAGCCACTCGCTTTTAGCCTGCTGAGCGGCAATCCAGACGGCATGACTTTTTCCAATCCAGCCCTTTGGCAGCGCATCCGCCTCAATGAGCCGGAGCTGAGGAATTTTCGGGATCAGTCCACGGACAGTATCCGCGGTTTTATCCGTGGAATGGTCGTCCACGACGAGAATTTCGGCGATTTCAGGCTGGCGAGCGAGCGATTCGATGCACGCGGAAATCACCGGGGCTTCGTTGCGCGCAGGAATGATGGCGGAGATGATCGGAGTATCGGACATGGTCGAAGGATGCCAAACCGTTTTTCGGCTGGGGGCGAATCGTTTAGTATAGCAGTTAGAAACAAGATGACTTAGGAGATCCGATGCCGCCGGAACCAGCCACGGAAAGGTCCATGAAGTTGATTCGAAGGATCATGGCGTGGTGCGCAATCGCGTTTGGCGCGGCCGTCATTCTGGTCTTCGCCCTGCCAAGCTACCGGCAAGGAGAAGCTTCCATCGCCGGGAAAACTGCGTACCGCGATGCTCACTGGTACTCTCCCGATCCGAAGCTGGATTTTGCTCTGGAATTGGACGGAAAGCCGGAGCATCTCTCTGATTTTCGCGGCAAAGTGGTGGTATTGAATTTCTGGGCGACTTGGTGCCCGCCGTGCGTGGAGGAAGCTCCGGCGCTAAACCAATTGCAGAAATACATCGCGCCCAAAGGGGGAACGATTCTTGGCGTGAGCGAGGATGAAGATCCTTCAGCCTACGCAAAGTTTTTGGTTGATCATGGAATTGATTTTCCGACCTGGCGCGATCCCGATGTGGATGGAAATAATTGGAAAATCGCGAACGAGTATGGAACGAAGATGATTCCCGAAACTTACGTAATTAACCGGCAGGGGACGATCATCAGAAAGATCATCGGGCCACAGGATTGGAACTCACCGGAGATGCTGAGCTACTTTGACGCCGTCCTGAAGCAGTAGAAACGGACAGGACACACGGAATCCTCCCTAGCCGCCTGACAACGCAGCCCAGTTCTCACAGCAAAACGGCTGAGCGGAAATCCGCATGTTGAGGCAGGCAGACGTCAAGCGCGCAAGATTCACACCTACGCCTGCTATTCAATGAAACGTACGCGACGATTATCCGGTTGCAAATTGGAATTCGTACTTTGCGAAAGCGAAACCAACGGAACTGCGTTTGCGTCCCTTCAACAGGGGATGGTGAGCCAGCGAAGCGGAGGTGGCCACCGATGCGAAAAGTTTTACCAGCAATGCTGATTGTGGGGCTGGCTCTGGCAGTGGAAGGTCCAGCAGGAGCGGCCGCGCAATCCAACCTGCCGAATTCACCTCCCCAGGCGCAGGCTCAAGGACAATCCAATCTTACGCTGCCGGCAGAGACGCACGTCGTTCTGGCGATGACGAGCCCGGTCTGGGCCAAGAGTGCACAGGCGGGGGATCCCATCTATGCACAAAGCGTATTCCCTGTGACAGCGAATGGAACCATGGCCATTCCGCCGGGAACCTATGTCCAAGGTCGAATTGACGCACTGGAGCGGCCATCGCTTTGGTCGAGCCGGGCTGAGTTTCAGATTCATTTCGTACAGCTCATCTTTGCAAACGGCTATACCGTCCAGTTGTCTGAGGGCGCCGCGGCAAATGGGGGCGTGTCGGCGCGGGGTGGACAAGCGACCGCGAGCGCGGACGTACTGGTAAGCGTGAGCGCCGCGAGCGACGTCCTGCTTGATAACGGAACACAATTCGAAATGGTGCTGCAGACGCCGCTCACGCTGGACGCGAAGAGAGTTGCGGCTGCGGTGAGAGCATCAAAGCCCTTGCTCATCGCCAAGGTGCAATCGGCGACAAAGTGCCGTCCGGTCCCGGCAACTCCAGGGACGTCGCCAACGATTATTCCAGGCACGCCAGCGACGCCTGGGACTCCGGATACGGTGATCCCTGGAGCACCAGGGATGCCGGACACGGTAATTCCGGGTACGCCGGGATCGCCCGGTACACCCGACACAGTGATTGGGGGAACGCCGGGGACACCGGGGATTTCTTGTCCTGGTCCACCGGTGGTGATTTCGAGTCTCAGCGGGCCGTGGAATCACTCCGGCAATTTCCGGCTGGCCTCCGAAGTAACTGTGGCAGGACAAAAGTTGGCTGCGGGAATTTATAAGGCGGTCTGGCAAGGATTGGGTCCACAGGTGCATACGAGCATCCTTCTGAACGACAAGGAGGTAGCGCGAGTACCGGCGCTAGTGGTGAGTCTGAAGAACAAGCCCAAAAAGGATTCGACGACGACGAACCAGAATCCTGACGGCACGGCTACTTTGGAAATGCTGCAGTTCTCCAACAGCGACTTGGCACTCTCGTTTCCGGGAAGTGGGGCCCCAAACAACTCCCAGGGCGCGGCCAATGCGCCAGATGGAAAGCTGTAGATTGGCAATAAGCTTGATCTGGTTCTAATGCACGGAGGGGATTCCCATGCGGATCTTATTGCTCGCAGGATTGCTGACGGCTTCGACCTGTCTCGCCCAATCGCCGGCGCAAGAACCTCGGACACCAGCACCGGAACAGACCCCGGCGGGAGGCGCAAACAGCGATGGAACGATCACCATTCCGGCGGGGACGCACGTCCCGGTGACGCTGACAAGCCCCCTTCGGCTGAAGAAAGCCCGAACGGGAGATTCTGTCCGCGTAGCCACAGCGTTTCCCGTCACCGTGGGGACGCAACTCGCCATACCGGCAGGTACGTACCTCGAAGGCGTGATTGACAAAATCCAGCGGCATGGCCGGGGAGGGGACGTCCATCTTCAAATGAGTTTCACGCGAATGATCTATGCGAACGGATACGAGGTGGCGCTGAGCGGAGCAAGTGTCACTTCGAAAGCAGATGGTCTCGACGAACCGGATCCGGGTCATGGCACGAAAACCGGCTTTTTTCCGATGAGCAACGGTTTCTTGCCCCAACAAACGCCGGTCCCTCCGCCACCTCCTCAGGTTGGGCCGAGCAGAGGAGCGGTGATCGGGGTAACTGTGGGAGTGGCCGCCGCAGTGACGGTGATCGGTATTCTCATCGCGCATCATAACGGGGGCGGAAATGAAGTGGTTCTTGATGCCGGTACGCAATTCGATCTGATTTTTCAGTCGCCGATTTCCGTGGATGCAGCTCGAGTCGTTCCTGCCGCGGGAGTAGAGTAGCAACCGGATGGGGATTGGCAGGAGCGGAAGAGGCGATCGAGATCAGCTGTCAATTTTCTTGAGATCCATCCGGCCAACAGGAACACACGAGCAATGTGTAAGGATATTGGCCTTCAAGTGTAGTTCGAGTCCTCCCCTGCGTGACTGACCTGCGACCTTCCGGTCAAGATGGCGACGGATGCCGCGGGAACGGACACTCTTATCACTGGAATCTGTTGCCTTGCATCGTGATGCTGATGAGGTAGCATGACGGCGTAGTCGCCACCCGGGGAGGGAGCGTGGCGTGACGCCGAAATTCACGATTGAATTCATACTGTGGCTGCTGATCGCCGCGTCGCTGATCGCGGTGATTTCGGAACGGCTGAGGATCCCGTACACGGTGGCGCTCGTTCTGGGGGGACTAGCGCTCGGATCCGTGCATTTTCCGGCAGTACAAGACTTCCTGAGCCACCGGCCGGAGTGGCTTTCTCCCGATGTTAGCCTGGTGATTTTCCTTCCCGCGCTGTTGTTCGAAGGCAGCCTGAAATTCCAGATTCGCCATCTTCGGCAAAATCTAGTACCCATTTTTCTGCTTGCGACTGTGGGAGTGCTCGTTTCGACGCTGGTGACGGGCTTTGCCGTTCACTGGTTTTTGAGCGTGCCGTTGTTGATCGCGTTGCTGTTCGGGACCATCGTCGCGGCCACAGACCCCATTTCCGTCCTGGCGATTTTTCGCGGCATGTCCGTCAACAAACGGCTTTCCACCATTGTCGAAGGGGAAAGCCTCTTCAACGACGGCACGGCGGTGGTCCTTTTCACAATTTTGCTGGCGGCGATTGCCACGGGCCACATCAGTGCATGGAGCGGAATCCGCAGCTTTTGTGTGGAAGTCTTAGGTGGAGTGGCAGTAGGTCTAATGCTTGGCTATGTGTTCAGCAAGGCGACGCAACGAATCGACGAGCCGCAGATTGAAATCACCCTGACCACCATCCTAGCTTATGGATCGTACCTGATTGCCGAATCGCTGCACGTATCCGGAGTCATGGCCACAGTGACGGCTGGGCTCATGATCGGCAATTTCGGCGCACACATCGGGATGAGCCCGCGTACGCGGATCGCACTATGGTCGTTCTGGGAATACGTTTCGTTCGTCATCAACTCTCTGGTGTTCCTTCTGATCGGATTTCAAGTGCGCGTCGGGGAGTGGATGCAGAGCTGGAATGCGATCCTGCTGATCATCGGCGTGGTGGTCGCGGCCCGCATGCTCGTGGTCTATGGATTGCTGCCCGTCAGCAATAAGTTCACGGAGAACATTCCTGGGCGGTGGGGACACGTTCTGGTTTGGGGAGGAATGCGTGGGGCGCTCTCGCTGGCGTTGGCGCTGAGCCTTGCGGATGATTTTCCCTATCGAAGCCAGATTCTGTCCCTGACCTTCGGGGTTGTCGCGTTCACGATTGTAGCCCAGGGATTGACCATCAAACCGCTGCTCCGCACTCTTGGAATGGGCACTGCCAGGGACGACGACTATTCCCGCGCGAGAGTGCGGCAGATGGCGGTTTCCGCGGCGATGGGCGATCTGGACGAGATGTTTCAGAGCCACATGGTTTCCGGTCCGGTCTACAGCGCACTGCGGAGTGAACTCCAGAGCAAGATGGAGAAAACGAACGGGGAGATTCAGGAGATTTACGGGAAAGGGACGCGGGACTTTGCGGGCGAAATCCGCCACGCCAAGCGGCGGCTGTTGTCCGCGGAAAAGAGCGCCATCGAAGAAGCCATGCATAATGGATTCATCACTGAGCAAACGGCAAGGAAGATGATTGATGAAGTGGATCAGAGACTAGATCAACTTGCAGAAGAAAAGCCGTCAGAAGGGCCTACAGAAGAGCAGGAAACCAACGACTCGGGAGAAGCTTCAGATCCCGCGCCGAAGTGAATCGGCAAAAAGTGCGACAGAAGCCGGGACGTGGGCGCTCGGGCTTGCGGATACGTCGCGTTGACGGCCCGGGGAAATCGCGAGAACATGGGCGATTTGGCGAGGTGGAATGAATGGATTTGGGGCTGAAGGGCCGCGCGGCGATTGTGGCGGCGGCGAGCAGCGGACTGGGGCGTGCTGTAGCGCGAGAACTGGCGCGGGAAGGGGCGCGCGTGGCGATTTGCGCGCGTACCGCGGCGGATGTGGAGCGCGCGGGAGCGGAAATCCGCGAGGAAACCGGATCGGAAGTTCTTGCGCATGCTTTGGATGTGAGAGACGCGGAGGGAGTGGGCAAGTTTGTAGCCGCTGTCGAAGAGCGGTTTGGAAAAGTGGAAATCTGCGTTGCCAATTCCGGAGGGCCGCCGTCTAAGCTTTTTGCTGACACGAAACCTGAAGATTGGCGGTCGGCGGTGGATTTGCTGCTCATGAGCGCGGTGTTTTTCGCGCGCGAGACGCTGCCGCGCATGGCCAAGAATCGGTGGGGGCGATTCATCACCATCACTTCCTACGCAGTGAAGCAGCCCGTGGATGGCCTACTACTTTCGAACTCAATTCGCGCCGCAGTTACGGGGCTTGCCCGAACGCTGGCCAATGAATATGCTGCGCAGGGAATCACGGTGAATAACGTGTGCCCTGGATACACGGGCACGGAGCGGCTGGGCGAACTTGCCGAGACGATCTCGGCGCGGACGGGAACAACGCCGGAAGAGGTTTTTGCGGGTTGGAAACGGCAGATTCCGGGTGGGAGAATCGGGACTCCGGAGGAGTTTGCGGCCGTAGTGACATTTCTGGCGTCGGAGCGCGCGAGTTACGTCAACGGGACATCCATCGCGATAGACGGGGGGATTGTGAGGGGCTTGCTCTGAAACCCAGGGAGAACCGAACGCGAATTTTGCGCTTCGTAGAGTGAATCATCGGCTGACAATCACCGTGCACCCGAACGCATACGCGATCTGCCGATTGGAGGCGGAAGAGGCGGTACCGCGCTGGGCAAGTGGAGGAGAGTTCCTCTCCGTTACGCGAACGGAGAAGGAGCTTTCGATTGTTTGCGAGGAAACGCCGGTTCCCGGTGAGGTTCACGCGGAACGAAACCGGCGGCTGCTGCAGATCGAAGGAACGCTGGGGTTCACGCTGACGGGGGTGCTTGCTTCGGTAGCTTCGCCGCTGGCCGAAGCGGAGATCAGCATTTTCGCGATTTCGACGTACGACACGGATTACATTTTGGTGGCACAGCAAGACCTGGAGCGGGCCAGCGCCGTTTTGGAAGAGGCAGGCCATAAGGTGCAGAAGACGAAGTAGGCTTTTCACATTTTTCCATCACAGGAGAAAAAAAGAATGAGAAGGAAGCTGACGAGTGTGTTTGCAGAAAGAATCATGCGGCGTGCCGTAGTGCGGCTGGCGTACGTGGTGTTGCTCTTCGCCGCATGTGTTCCGTTGCGTGCCGATGAGCCATACGCGCGAAGCCGGAAATACGACCTGCAGCATTCGCGGATCGTCCTGCGATTCGACACGGAGCAGAAAAAGGTGATCGGAGACGTGACGCACACGATTTCCGTTTTTCGTGATGGAACTTCGGAACTGGCTTTCGATTCCAGCGGACTGGACATCGAGAGCGTGACGGTGGACAAGGCCAAAGCAAAGTTCGAGGTCAGCGGAGCGAAGCTGGACGTGACGCTGCCGCATGCGGCGAAGGCAGGCGAGACGCTCGAGGTGGAAATTCGTTACGAGGGCAAGCCGAAAAAGGGGCTCTACTTCATCCTGCCGGACAAGGATTATCCCACTCAGCCGAAGGAGGTCTGGACACAGGGCGA
>Ga0335076_10008930_pt1 | contig 10105 bp, 5 predicted proteins | sample Lox_Sample_25_FD_206717 | JGI IMG/M metagenome (GOLD analysis project Ga0335076, IMG submission 206717) | Soil microbial communities from Loxahatchee National Wildlife Refuge, Florida, United States - Lox_Sample_2.5 | ecosystem: Environmental > Terrestrial > Soil > Wetlands | place: USA: Florida...
ATCCGCTGTGCCTCTCTGCTCAGACAAACCCTCGATCACCCACCGCTTCGGATCGTGCTCTTTCAAATAAAATTCCCGGCTCATCGAGCCCACAATCATCGAAGCAGTAATCGGAAGCTTCTCTGGCCGGATCGCGAAGTATACGTGAACGATCGTGAGGGTGATCAGCCCTACTCCAGCAAGTCCATGTAGCACGTACATCATTCCCCACGTCATATCGCTGAATAAATAAGGATTGCGCGGGAAGAAGATCGTCCGCACGCGGAACATCATGCAGATGCCAGTAACGATCACCGCCAGACCACTCAGCATGACGACACCGTGATAAAGCTTGTTCTCCAGAGGATACTTCGCGAATTTTCGCGGCAACTCCGCCGATTTTCCCATGAAACGACTGACGCGCCTACGGGCATCTTCAAGGTCATCTCGGTCGGGCCAGATCGACCAGAAATCCAGGTAAAACGTTGCGTGAACGATGTGAAACAAAATTGAAATGGTCAATACCGTTCCGGCAATCCAGTGATAGGTCACCCAATTAAACGGATATCCAACTTTTGGCAGGAACGCCGTGAACAGCAACACAAGCATCGCAGCCGCCATGATCCAATGAAACAGTCTCGCGGCAAGAGAGTGCCGCGGGATGCGCGAAGGTAGCGCGAGCGTTTCATACGAAGAAGGCTCCGAATCGAATTCGGCTCTCTTGGCGAAGTAGCGGACATAAATCGCATGCACGACCAAGAACGCCAGCCCCGCAATCAGCGCCACCTGGATCAAGAACCATGCAATGTGAATCGGGACCTTTTGTCCCAGCGGACTCATTGCCCACTCTAGGATGCCCATGCCGCCTCCTGCACTCCGCTGATCGCGCGCTTCACCAGGTTTCGCATCAGCGGAATTTTGTAGGCATTGAACTGTAGCGGAACCGCTTCTTGCACTGCGAGCTTTCCTGCAGCCTCGCCAGTGGCCGCATTTCGCGGCTTACCACGCACCGAATCCTCCACCATTTTCAATCGCAGCGGGCGCGCGGCGACCGCGTTCACTGCGATTCGAATATCCCCAACCGTGCCGCCCGATGACTTCATTGCCGACGCTACATTCATCAATGGGAAATCCCAGACATTTCGGTCGCGAACTTTCTCGAAATAAAACTCCGTCTTTGCCCAAGCTGATGGGATTTGAATGGTGGTCAGCAAATATCCGGGCCGAAGAATATTCATGTGGGTGATGTCGAGATCAGGCCCAACAAAATAATCCTCAGCATTGATGACTTGCCCGCCTTGCGGCGTCAGCACCAGCAGCTTGGCATCGAGCGCGATCAAGGCCGGTGCAGTGTCGGAAGGATTGACAGCAACGCATCGTTCGGCCTGCAGGATGGCGTGCTCGCGATTCCTGCCGACCGGCGTGTCGGCGTAACAGATGTTTCCTCCGGCGCGGTAGCAGGGCCAGCCCGCGCGATAGTACCAGCAGCGCGTATCTTGTGAAATGTTGCCGCCGATCGTTCCCTGGTTCCGTATCTGCGGAGAGGCTACCAGTTCAGCGGCCTGTGCCAGCACTCCATAGTTCTGCCGTATCAAAGCACTTTGCGCGACCTCGGTGAGCGTGGTCATCGCGCCAATTTCTATGCCATCGGACCTCTCACGGATTCCTTTCAGTTCCTCAATCCCGCCCAGATCGACGATCACCTTGGGTTTTCTGATGCGGTCCTTCAGCCAATCCATGCTGTCCAATCCGCCTGCCAGTGCTAATGCATCGGGGCCGTGCTGCTGCAGAAGCTTCTGTGCATCGCCAACTGTGGTTGGCTGATACAACTGGAATGTCGGCATCACATCTCGAATTATCGCCATACCGCTCTCCGTTTCAGATCGGCTAAATATGTGCGGTCAATGGATCCTGCATAGGCCGCCCGGCTTCAAGTGACGTAAGAATCGTGTCGAGGTTCACGGGTGCACGACGGAAAATTTCATCGCCGAAAGCGTCCGAAATCGCGTTGAGTATCGCTGCGCAGCCCCCGCCTACCGGCGGTTCCCCAATCCCGCGAGCTCCTACTGGCGTCTCAGGATCTGGAATATCCAGAGCAGCCCATTGCATATTGACGGGCACGTCGAGGATTGTCGGCGGCTTGGTGTGATGAAAGCGAAGTGAAATTGTGTGTCCATAATGAGGATCAAAGACCCACTTCTGCCCGATAGCATGACCAATGCCCAGTGTCGATCGACCAAGAATCTGCCCACCAACCGCCTTCGGATGGATGACGGTGCCTACATCAGCGACCGCAAGAAAGTCTGTGATCTCGTACTTGCCCGTTTCAACATCAGCTTCGACCTCGGCGAAGCAGGCCACATATGAAAACGTCTGCCCGTCGCGCGGATATTTATCTTTCGCCGCCGCCAGCAGACCTTGGCCCGCCAATGCGGCAATCGATGCCTTGGTGAATTTGTTCACATCATCTGGCGGCTCGTGCCCGTCATATTTGCCGCCCAGTTGAATCGCGTGCTGCGCCGCCTGGGCCAGCGTCATTCCACTGCCGCCCCCTTTGCGAAAGACCCGCTCATGCGCCACTTCATATTGCTCAGGCTTCCCGCCAAGCTTCTTGGCTGCGATCTCCTGCAGCTTTGCCTTGCCGTCCATAGCCGCAGCATGCGCCGCCCGCGTCATCGCATGTGTCGTCTGGCTTCCTCCCGAGACACAGGTCCACGGCAAATTCTTCGATGTATTGCCCCAGGTCACATCGCATTTTTCCCAAGGCACGCCCAGAACCTCGGCGACCACGCGATGTACATCGAGCAGAGATTCAGTCCCCAAGTTTCCGATTCCCGATTGAATCGCGATGCGGCCATCTGGCTTGATGACGAACAGTCCGTCGTACCCGATCGATCCCCCAACGAAGCAACTCGAGGACACGCCAACGCCGCGCACTTTTGTTCCGTTGCGCTTCGGCCGCGCGATGCGTTCCTTCCACTGGAACTGCTCGGCTCCGCGATCGAAGGCTTCTTTCAAGAAAGCGCTCGTAGCATGGCCACGCGTTCCATTGCGAATGGGCCCAACGGGCGCCTTGCCTTCGGGACAATTAACTTTGCGAATTTCAACCTGATCGAGGCCGAGTTTCCGCGCCGCTTTGGCAACAATCGTCTCCATGATGACGATTCCCTGCATCCCACCTGGGGAGCTCTGCGCACCCCGCGGCGGAGTGTTCGTCAGAACGGTCGTGCCTCTCCAGCGCATCGCAAGCGGCTGATAAAGCAACGACACAATCATCCCCGAGGTGTTGGCATCGCCGACGGCATCATAAGGACCGTTGTTGCAGATCACGAACATGTCGAGCGCAGTGATGCGGCCATCTTTGCCGAACCCGACCTTCATCCGGCCTTGGAAACCAGGCCGCGCGCGTCCGATGAAATGCTCCTCCTCGCGGCTAATACGCATCATCACGGGCGCATTCGCTTTCTTCGACAACAATGCGGGGATGATCGCGAAAATATAACCGGTCGCCTTGCTGCCGAAACCGCCCCCGGTGTACTCGCTGACGAGGACGATCTGGTTCGGATCCATGTTCAGCCACCGGCCTAGGCTGGCCAGCGTTTGCACCGTGCTCTGCGTCCCCATGTGGACAAATACTTTGCCGTTCTGCCAATACGCCAGAGTTGTGCGCGGCTCAAGCGTCTCGTGGCTGGTATCAGGAGTCACGAAGGTTTCATCCAGAACCAGTGCGGCATTCTTGAAACCGGCATCGATGTCACCGACCACCCACTCATCCTGCGCCTTTCCCATTGGCAAGCGGCCATGTTTTGCCTCTTCAAAATCGGCCTTGGTCCACTTCAGTTCTCCGACCTTAGGGACCGGTGGGCCAGATGGTTTCTCTCCTGGTTTTGGCTGTTGCATCGGCGGCCTCACCCAGACGTTGCCGTCGGTCCGCGGGTTGGGCCCGCCCGGACGCAACGTATCGAGCGGATCGACCGCGAACGGAAGAGGTTCAAACTCAATATCGATAGCTTCGATCGCTTCTGCCGCCGTGTATTCGTCTACAGCCGCGACGGCCAGCACAGGCTCGCCATGATAGAGGGGTTCATTGGTCAGAGCCTTTTCGCCCAACGGATTCGCTTTGATCGTGACTCCAAGATCCGTAACGCTGTCAGCCGGAGCGGGCAGATCGTCCTGCGTCAGGATTGCCTTCACTCCAGGCATCGCCATAGCCTTGCTGACATCCAGATGTTTCACACGGCCATGCGCCACGGGACTCAGCAGCAGCTTGCAGAACAACATGCCATCGATGCGAAAGTCTTCCGCATATTTCGCCTTGCCTGTGACCTTCGCATACAGATCGGGTGTCGGATAGTCCTTGCCGATCAATTTGTACTGCTGCCCGAATTTCTGCTGATTGGGTTTCCAATCGGAGCTAGACATTTTGCGCCTTCCTCATGTTTTCTGCGCCGCGCATCATCGCGGTGAGGATTTTGTCGTAGTCCTGGCATCGGCAAAGGTTCCCTGAAAGCCCGTGGGCCAATTCTGAGCGGGTGGGATTGGGATGCGTCTTCAGGAATCCGACCGCAGACATAATGAAGCCAGACATGCAGAAGGCGCATTGAAATCCCTGTTCATCGATCACGCCCTGCTGCACCGGATGCAGCGTGCCATCCGCATTCGCTAACCCTTCGATTGTCAGAATTTTCTTTCCGCGCACGGTGTGCGTCAGAACCGAGCAGGAGTAGTACGCCACATCGTCCAGCAAGACTGTGCAAGCCCCGCACTCGGCGCGGTCGCAGCCAAGTTTGGTGCCAGTCAAGCCCAGCTTGTAGCGAAGCGTCCAAGCCAGCGTTTCCTGTTTCATGACATCGACCCGGCGCTGTTGGCCATTGACGTTGAGAGTGATCAGGCGCTCGCCCAACCCAGGCGGTTGCTGACCGAACACAGAAGAACTGCGAAAAAGGTAGGCCGCCGATGAAGTTGCGACGCCCCCGGCGATGACTCCCTTGATGAAGGCGCGCCGCGAGACGCCTTTCATCTCCGGGTCCATGATGATTTCAGGATTGTCGTCCATGCTGGGCCACCTCGTGTGCCTTTGATCCCCAGCCCCACTGAGCGCGCCGCATTTGGGAAATGCGGAACGCAAACCCCAAAGAGACTCCGAGAAGATGGCTACAATTCTACTCCCCTGGGGCCGCGAAAATCTGCCGATGCGCCCTGAAATTCTGCCCAAGGCCATTGGCCCGAGTTCGCGTTTTTGCTGGGTGAGAATAGAGGTAACTGTGTGATTAGGCCTCAATATGGAGTTTGCGAACCGGCACGAGTTCAGGCCTGCACCCGCACTCGGGCGCTCACCACTGGTAGTTCTCCCAATTGCTGAGTCGATGATCGGAGGCTATCCTCCGCCTCGAAAACAATTCAGGGAAAGATCATCTCAATAGGAGAGACTCGTTGCCGTCTCCTTCAGAAAAACACTCGTCTCCCGGCGTCCCTGAGTGGCTCGTCTCATACCGCAAAGATTGGCTGCGGCTCGACATCATCGCAGGTATCACAGCTGCAGCCGTGGTCATACCCAAATCGATGGCCTACGCCACCATCGCCGGTTTACCGGTTGAAGTGGGCCTGTATACAGCCTTCTTGCCGATGGTCATCTACGCCTTCTTGGGGACTTCAAGAGTCCTCAGCGTCACGACGAGTTCAACCATCGCCATCTTGACCGCTGCCGAACTTGGAGAGGTTGCCGCGAGTGGAGGTGCACACTCCCTGCTGACTGCCACCGTCACCCTCACCTTTTTGGTGGGAGCGATTCTGGTACTCGCTTGCGCACTGCGGCTCGGTTTCATTGCAAATTTCATTTCCCAGCCCGTCCTCATCGGTTTTAAAGCCGGCATTGGTGTGGTGATCGTATTGGACCAAATCCCCAAGCTCACAGGCGTTCACATTAGCAAGGGAACATTTCTCCACAATGTTCTCTCCACAATCGCGAGTGTTCCAGAAACAAAGCTGATCACCCTAGCGTTCGGCATCAGCGTAATTCTGTTGCTGGTTGGGATTGAATATTTCGCGCCGAAGGCTCCTGCTCCGCTCTTCGCGATTGCCGGAGGAATTTCGAGCGCCTACTTCCTGCACTTGAGTCAGCATGGTGTCGAACTCGTCGGCCACATTCCGCAGGGACTGCCATCATTTACCGCACCGTCTCTCAGCTTGGTGGCCCAGCTCTGGCCCGGCGCATTAGGCATTGCGTTGATGAGCTTCACCGAAACGATTGCCGCCGGGCGCGCCTTCGCGAAAACCGATGAGCCATGGCCTCAGGCCAATCGGGAACTACTGGCGACCGGCTTCGCAAACCTCGGAGGCGCTCTGTTGGGAGCGATGCCCGGCGGAGGTGGAACCACGCAAACTGCCGTCAATCGCCTCGCCGGAGCGCGAACGCAGATGGCGGAACTCGTGACCGCCGCGATGGCGCTCGTCACAATGTTATTCCTCGCACCCATGATCGGCTTGATGCCGCAAGCTACTCTCGCTGCTGTAGTCATTGTCTATTCGGTGGGCTTGATCAAGCCCTCCGAGTTTCTTGAGATTCTCCGGGTCCGTCGGACGGAGTTTATCTGGGCTTTGATCGCCTTCGCCGGCGTCATGCTGGTCGGAACATTGAAGGGAATCCTCGTCGCGATCATCGCTTCAATCGTGGCCCTTGCTTATCAGGTTGCCAATCCCCACCTGCATGTGCTCGGACGCAAGCCGGGAACGAACGTGTTCCGCCCTCGCTCCGACGAACATCCTGACGATGAAAACTTCGAAGGTATGCTGATGCTCAGGCCTGAAGGGCGAATCTTCTTCGCGAACGCCGAGCAAGTCGCACACAAAGTCCGAGTGCACGTTGAGGAAGAACACCCGAGAATTGTGGTGCTGGATATGCGGGCGGTTTTCGATCTCGAGTACACGGCCTTGAAGATGTTGATTGACGCGGAAAAGAAAAACCGCGAACGCGGGATTCGCCTCTGGTTGGTCGGAATGAATCCGGATGTGCTCTCGATGGTCCAGAAATCGACTCTCGCAGAAGCGCTCGGCCGCGAAGCTATGTACTTGAACCTCGAGGCCGCAGTGGCAAAGTTCCTGAGCGAAAACAGTACCTTAAACTCCAGTAAACACGAGCATTTAGTCGCGTAATGATGTTTTCCGAAATCGAAGAATTCTACTCTCACCTTTGCTCGATCCGTCTATACATTTAACCCGTCCCATCTGACCTCGTGTTACAAATCCAGAACAGCTGTGACCTCAGTGTTGAAGACCGGGAGGATTGCACTATAGTCTGTGCACTCAGAGTGGGGTAAATACGTCTGAAATGCGACGTGCGCGGCGGGAGCACGCGTGCAGAAGGTAATGCATTATGACCTCCCAACAGAATTGCAAATCGTGTTCGTCAGAGGAACGCCAAGGTTTTGGCGGTGAAGTTGCTCTCCACGTCCATGGGCTCGATGGTCTCAACAAACCCATCGTTTGGGTCTTTCCTGAGATTCTCGTGTGTCTGAACTGCGGCTTCGCAGAATTCATCGTTCCGGATGAACAGAAGACATTACTCAGGGATCCCGCGGGACGGCATCCGCAAAAAGAAAGCGACGCCGCTGCCTGACCTGGCTCGCTTATCGATCGGAATCAAACGTTTCTCCATGCCGAGATGGCTGTCGAGAAAAAATAAAAAAAGGGAGCCGGCAGACCCGGCTCCCTGCTGCTCTCGTGAGTTATTCGCTCACCTAGAACGTAAACTTCGCTGTCAGGCGGATCGTTCGAGTTCCCTGGTATTGGTACGGCTTGCCATACCAGGAACTCAGGACTGACGGTGGCACTTGCCCGCCATTCCCGTTCACCCACTGCTGCACGTTGTAAGGACTCTCGGCGATTTGATACACAGCCGCGCCACTGGAGATATTCACCGTCGCCGACGGCGTGACAGGGCTGAATGAGTAGTTGGAGTTGAAACTCTGCCAGTATTGCGTGACGGAGTGTTGGTTAAACAGGTTGGTGATCGTCGCGTCAAAGCCAAGAACCTGGTGCTCATTGTTCTTGTTCACTTTGAACGAATGTCCAATGTTGAAGTCCGTCTGGACGTACCAGGGCGTCCTTCGACTGTATGGATTCCCCAGCGTCATGTCGCCTGTAGCCGGATCCGTGGTGATATTTACCCACTTTCCCCGGCCGAAGAGATACGCATCTTCAAACGGAATGTTGCTCGACACGAACAGATCTGCCGAACTACTCATCGGGCTTCCTTGATACGCGTATTGGAAAATCCCGAAGGTCGTGTTCATTCCCTTCCATGGCAGCGTGTAATAAACGTTACCCTTGAACGTATTCGGACGATCTGTTGGCAACGGACCCGCGCTCAGCTTCCCGTACGATGAAAAAGCGAGGAAGGGCTCGTCGAAAGCGCGCGTCGTGTCGGGCGAGTTACGTCCCGCCGCGCCGCCGTCGATCTGATCGGTAGTCGTCAGCCCAGTGTAGTTGCCCCAGAGGCTGCTCCACGTGTAGGCGAACATTCCTGCAATGCCTTTGCTCGGTGCCTTCGTGACCCGTATTTCCACTCCATCGTAATTGCGGATGGCCTTCGGATTGTTCGGGCAGGTTGGACATGTGCCGAACGCTCCAGTGGCGTTGAATGCGAAGTTCGGAATCCCGAACGCCGAGCCGAGAGACTGCAGATAGTTGGCGTATCCATCGATAGTCTTGTTCACACCTTCGCCGGGATTGACGATGGTATACATCTCGAAGTTGTTGGGATCAGCCAGAGATGCATCTTCAAGGATGTGATCGAGGCGTCTGCGATCGTAACGCGCTTCAAAGGCCCAATTCTTTGAGAGTTGATAATCGGCGCCCACCACATACTCGTGTTGACGATAAGGCTTGACGCCGGGCGCGACCGGTTCCCACGGACGGAGATTGATGTTTTCGATTAGCGAGACGCCGCTGGCCTTGTCGACAAAGGATTGGGGAGTGACCCCGCCAGCGAAATTGGCTGGTGTATTTGCCGAGCCGTTCGGGCAAGCGCGGCCGTTGACGAAAACCGAATCGATATCGGCTGTCGTAAATGTTCCGTTCGCATCCGGACCCAGCGCATAGAAGCATTTTTCGAATGCCTGTGCGCCCCACGACGTTTGCGCGAGCAACAACTTCATCACGTCGTTCACGACGCCATAGCTTCCGAAGATTTTGATCTTCCCGTCCCGCGATCCCCACGCAGCGCCAAGGCGAGGTTCAATCTTATCCCCCCAGGAGAAGCTGATGGCCGAGGGAGGAGTGCTACCCGAAGGCACAATTCCAGCAGGAACCGGCAGGCTCTCCTTTTCTACGCGCAGCCCAAGATTGAGAGTCAGACCATGGCCAACCGTCCACGAGTCCTGGACGAAGAAGGCATGGTTCCAATCACTCGCCGGTTGAGGCAGAATGGTCGAAAAATCATTCACGAATGCGTAGCCATACTGCCCTGCGCAGAATCCCCACGGGTTCTGACTCGCCAACGCATTGCAATTCGCGATGCCAGTCACCGTCGACGGCGTGTTTGAAATTCCGGCAGCAGGCACGATGTACACGAGCGGCACATTGCCGTTCTGGAGTATCTGATTTACAAGGTGATTCAGTTGGTATCCCACCTTTATGTTGTGAGTACCAGCCCAGCCACTCTTGAAGAAGGCAACGTCTTCGTCGAACTGATAGTGCTTGTTGGCGTTGAATATTGCGGTGCTGGGATTGTAGGGAGCGGTTTGGGTTCCTCCCGGAATTTGCAAACTCTGTGGCATCGGTAAACCTAGGTTATCCGTTGCGCTGCCAGAGGCAAGCCAGAACAGATTCGGAGTTGAAGTCTGCCAGCCGAAGTCGTGATAGTTCTCGAAGAAGTAACCAAAACGTGTCGTGGAAACAATCTGCGGCGTCAGAGTAATGTCACCGCCAAAGTTATAGGTCGCATTTGGGGCGGAGAATCCAATCCCGTGTTGGTACGTGATGATCGGCAGATTGACATACGTATTCAGGTAGCTTGACTCCGACTTCACAGGGTCGGCCACTGGCAATGAGTTACCCGTTAGACGCTGGTACTGATAGAGCCAGGATGCGAAGAGCCGGATCTTCGAAGTCGCCACGAAGTCGAGCC
>Ga0335076_10008931_pt1 | contig 10104 bp, 8 predicted proteins | sample Lox_Sample_25_FD_206717 | JGI IMG/M metagenome (GOLD analysis project Ga0335076, IMG submission 206717) | Soil microbial communities from Loxahatchee National Wildlife Refuge, Florida, United States - Lox_Sample_2.5 | ecosystem: Environmental > Terrestrial > Soil > Wetlands | place: USA: Florida...
TGCCGGCGAACCCGTGGTGGAAAAGGGCTGACGGTTCCGCTCGACTTTCGCCGGGGTATTGGTTACTTTCAGGCAGAACGTGCCTCAGCCGGGAAAAATTGATGTCGTAATCGTGGACGACCACCCGCTGTTTCGCCAGGGTCTGCGTCAGGCGGTGGAGGCCGATTCGCGTTTCCGATTGGCCGGTGAAACCGACAATGGTCCGGCGGCGCTGGAGACGATCAACCAATTGCAACCCGACGTGGCCGTGCTGGACGTCAATCTTCCCGGGATGAACGGCCTGGAGGTCGCCGCGGCGTTGCAGTCAACAAAATCCCGGACCCATCTGGTGGTGCTCACGATGCTCAAGGATGAAGTGGCTTTCAACAAGGCCTTGAATCTTGGCATTCAAGGTTATGTCCTCAAGGAAAATGCCGCCGGTGAAATCCTCAATTGCATCGCCGCCGTGGCCCGGGGGGAGGCTTATGTCAGCCCGTCGCTGACGGACTTTCTTTTGCGGCGGCGCCACCGGGGCGACCGTCTGGCCGCACACAAACCCGGTCTGGACGACCTGACCATGGCGGAAAAGCGCATCCTGAAGCGGGTCGCCTCCGGCCGGACCAACAAGGAAATTGCCGCGGAACTTTTCATCAGCCCCCGCACCGTGGAATCGCACCGCGCCAACATTCGTGAAAAGCTCGGGTTAACCGGCAGCAATTCCCTGCTGCAGTTTGCCCTGGAAAACCGTGATGTGCTCAGTCAGTTGAATTGAGTCGGCAGGGCTGGCACGTAGCGCCGCGTCGTTCCCATTGCCTTTGGCCGGTGGATGAGCTGCTCGTGGCGATCCCCTTGCTATTGACGATGTCGCATGCCGCGGAGTGCCGGCGACAGATTTCTTCTCCGTAGTTCCACCTAGAAAAATACCATCTCCTACGCAACCGAAAATGTGTGTTCCCTTCCATTTCCCGCGCCGGGGTTTTGTGGAAGGGTGGAGCGACTCCTTGAACCGGAAAGCACGTATGAAACTGATGATTGTGGATGACCATGAGGAAACTCGTGCCTTGATTCGCGAGTTGATCGGGCGTTTCGCCGAAGATGTTCTCGAGTGCACCAGCGGTGCGGAGGCCACGGCGCGCTGCGCCGATTTCCGTCCCGATTTGGTGACGATGGACCTGAAGATGCCGCTGGCCGACGGTCTCGAAGCCACCCGCAGGGTTCTTGCCAAAAATCCCTCCGCCTGCGTCATTGTCATCACCCAGTACAACTCCATTGACATCCGCACGGCGGCCGCACGGGCCGGGGCCTGCCACTTCTTCGCCAAGGATAACCTGGCCGGTTTGATTCAATACGTGGAACGCAAGCTGACGCCGTCATAGCCCCTTGCCTTATGACTGCCGCTTGGCATTTTACGAACGGGCTTTCCTGGGTGCTGCCGGGGCTGGGGTTGCTGACCGCCTTGGTCGCCTGCCTGATGGCCGTCCGCCGTTGCGCCGCCAAATCAGATCGACCCCGCTTCACCTCCAGCCGGCGCCCGGAACCGGAGCGATCCGGCTTTCACCGGGAACTGGCCGTGTCAGAAATTTCCAAAGCAAAACTGCCCGAGACGCCGGTTCTCCCGGAGAGCGCGCGGCACATCCTCTTCGTGGATGACGAACGCCACTCCGCCGAGAGTGGCCGAAGCACGCTGAGCCGGCTTGGCTACCGGGTGACCCTGGTGGCGGATGCCAATGAGGCGCTCGCCGTCATTCACGGCGCCAATGAAAAAATCGATTGCCTGGTCACCGACCTGTCCATGCCGGGCATGAGCGGCTTTGATCTCGCCCGAATTTGCCAGCATCTCCTTCCCGGCGTTCCGGTAATTCTCATGAGCGGCCATGAGGGCCCGATCGCCGCTGAACTGCTGCACGCTTGCGGCATCGACGGATTGCTGTTGAAACCGTTTACAGGGCAAACCCTGGGCGAAGCGGTGCAACGTGTGCTCGTCGGCGCCGACCTTGATTGAATGTCCATTAAACCATGATACGAATACTCCTGATTGAAGACGATTCGAACCTGCGCCGGATGCTCTACTACGACCTGATAGAAGCCGGTTACACCGTATCGGAAGCCATCCATGGTGCGGACGGCCTGCGGCAATTGCACGCCCATCCCGCGGACCTGGTCATCACCGACATGTTGATGCCGGAAATGGACGGCGTGGAAACCGTCCAACAACTGCGGCGATCCTTCCCCGGCTTAAAAATCATCGCCATCTCGGGCGGTGGCCTGGCCAGTCCGGATCATTATTTAAAAATTGCACAAAAACTCGGCGCCGACAAAACATTGAAGAAACCGTTTACCTTCCCGGAGTTGCTCGACGCCATCCATGAACTGTACCCGCCGGCTCCCTGATTCGCGTCCGCCGCTCATTCCGTCACGCGGCTGGTGACCACTCCCTCCTGAAGTTTGGTGCGCAAGGTCTGACCGGCCTTTAACTCCTTCGCGCGACGAAGGATTCGTCCGGTTACCGCGTCCATCGTAACGGAATAGCCGCGCGCCAGGACCTGCTCCGGCCCGAGCAATCGCAGCCGGGTTTCCATGGCGTCAAAACGGTTCCGCCCGTTCCGCAGGTGGACCCGGGCCAGTTCGTCCAAGCGACGGTGGGTCGTTTTCAACCGCTCGCGCCGGTGCTCTAGCAACTGCGCGGGACGCACCCGCGAAAGCCGCGTCGTCAGGTTTCGCCAGGCCACCTGCCGTTCCCGGGCTCCCTGTCGTGCGCAACGCAACAGGCCGGTCTGCAGATCGTCCAACCGTTGCAGGAATTCATTCAACCGCCGGCGCGGATGCGCCCGGGTCAATCGCCCCAGCAGTTGCGCCAAATCCGCCGTATGGCCTTCCAGTCGCTGCCGCACATTTCGACGCAACCGGATCGGTGCTTCGGCCACAAACTCGCGGCAGGCAAATACGCTTTCGGTGATGATTTCGGCCGCCGCGCTCGGCGTGGCCGCGCGCACGTCCGCCACAAAATCGCTGATGGTGAAATCAATCTCATGCCCGACCGCCGACACGACTGGCAGCGCCGATTCAAAAATCGCCCGCGCCACGACTTCCTCATTGAACGCCCACAAATCCTCCAAAGAACCACCGCCGCGGGTGACCAGAATCAGGTCAATTCGGAACTCCGAATTCCGAATTCCGAATTCATTGAGCAGCCGGATGGCCGCCGCGATCTCCTCCGCCGCGCCCTCACCTTGCACGCGGCACGGCGCCAGGATGATTTCCAACGCCGGATCGCGCCGTTGCACTACGTGCAGCACGTCGCGAATCGCCGCGCCGGTCGGCGATGTGACCAAACCGATGCGCCGGGGGTATTCCGGCAGGGGCCGTTTTCGTTCCGGTGCAAACAATCCTTCCGCAGCGAGCTTTTGCTTGAGCTTTTCGAAGGCGATTTGCAGCGCGCCGACCCCCTGCAACTCGACTGCCCGGACGATGAGCTGATATTGCCCGCGCGCTTCATAGACCGTTATATCCCCCTGCAGGAGGACCTTTTGACCGTCCAGCAACACGCTGCGGTTCCGGACTGCTTCGCCTCGAAACAACACACAGCTCAACTGCGCCCCGGCGTCTTTGAGCGTGAAATACATGTGCCCCGAGGATTGGGCGCGGAGATTGGTGATTTCACCCGTTACCCAGACCAAGCCGACCGTTTTTTCCAGCAACCGTTTGATCTGGGCCGTCAGTTCTGAAACCGACAAAACCTTCCGCGCCGCCTCCGTCGGGCCGGTCGCGCCGGAACTTCCGGGCGAAGCTGGAAACAGCTCCCCAAAGTCCCATTGCGATTTGGTTGGTTTGCTCATCAAACCTGAAAACACCTCTTTTAAAAATTCCACGGCTGCGTGGCAAACATTTTCCGTTTGGGAATATGTGCCCATGAATCTCACCACGCCTGGGCGGCATTCACCGAACAGGTTTTGCCGGCGTGAAATTTTACCGCGTTGCCTGAATTGCCGTCGCCGGTGTTGTTCCCGATCGCGCCCGGAACTTGGAGCTTGCCTTCCAATTCATGCCGATGGCAATTTGCGTCATTCTCAATTCTGTTCCACGTGGATACGAACCGGCAGCCTGAATCGGAAGAAACCAAGCTGCGCCAGCAGTTGGAGGAATTTCTCCGTTACGCCCGCTTGCTGGAGGACGTCACGCGAGCGCCTGCCAATCTGCCGCGCGCAAAGGAGCCGTCCCGGCTCGCGGTGCCGTTGCACGAGTCGCTGTTGCCCGGCTCGATTTTGACCACGCTTTTTCGCAATCCCAAAACCAACCGCACGGCGTCGTTCAAAAGCGACGAACTCGCCCAACTGGACGGCATGACGAGCGATTACCTGTTGGACTATTACCAGTCGCAGTCGCTGTTCACCGCCGAGGACGCCACCCGCCTGCGGAACAGCATCGAGTCGCACCAGCGGCGGTATTACGATTTGTTGCGCCACGGTGACTGGCGGGCGGAAGTCTTCCAATACGAAATCGCGAAGGAAAAGGCGATCCTGCGCAGCCTGTTGCAACTGCGCCTGCTGATCGAGTGCGTGCAAATCCTCACGCCGCCGTTGATGACGGTCAAACGCATCGGCGACGAGGAATTCGATTTGATTGACGACCTGCACAGCTTGGTGCGTTTGCTGGCACTGTCGTTGTGGCAACGGCTTGCCACGGACGGGACGGAATTGCTGGCTTACGGCGCGGCTTCGGTCTGCATTGCCGGCCTGGCCGCAAAAGCCGAGGACGCGCAGGCACTTCTGGAATCCGGTTACGCCGCGACCAATGGCGACCAGGCTGCGTTCGCCAAGTGGTTTGAAAAAAGCGGCCGCAAGGCAATGGAACGCGTCGAAACGATGTTACAACCGGTGGACAAGCACGGGCTGGACGAAATTTTTGCCTTGTTCACGTGTCATTCGCTCGATTTAGGTTTGCAGCCGGTCACGATTGAATTTATCCGGCAGAATTTGCAGGCGCTGATTACGACGCTGTCAAATATGGGATGCGAAATGACCGACACCTGCCGCCGCCGCTCCGCCATCATTTCCGCGCAGTTCACCGATGTTTCGCGGCAATACGCCGTGGATTTCACCGCGCGTGCCGCGGATCCCGGCGTGAGCGAGGAAGATCTCAACGCCATTTTCAAGGAACTCGACGCGCTCGTCGGCCTGGAGCCGGTGAAAGGCGAGGTTCATCGCGCCACGAATTTTGCGCGGATGCAGGTGATGCGCCGGCAGCAGGGATTACCTGTCGTAAAGGCGAGTTTGCACAGCGTTTTCTTCGGCAACCCCGGCACCGGCAAGACCACGGTGGCGCGGTTGATGGGCCGCATTTACAAATCCCTCGGCTTGCTCCGGCGGGGACACGTCATCGAATGCGACCGCGGGCGGCTTGTCGCGGAATATGTCGGGCAGACGGCGGTGCGCACGCACGCTATGATTGATTCCGCGCTCGACGGCATTTTGTTCATTGACGAGGCCTACGCGCTGGCCGGGCGTGGCGCGGAGGATTTCGGCAGCGAAGCCATCGAGACGCTGCTCAAGCGGATGGAGGACGACCGCGACCGGCTTATCGTCATTGTCGCCGGCTACAATGCACCGATGAAGCAATTCATCGCGTCGAATCCTGGCCTTGAATCGCGCTTCACCAATTATCTCAATTTCCCGGATTATGGACCGGAGGAATTGCTGGAAATCTTCCACCGCATGGCCGCGCAAAGCGGGCTGGTGTGTGCGCCGGAAACGGAGAAAAAGGTGCTGGCCATCTGCCAGAGCCTGCATGCCGCGCGCAACGAACAATTCGGCAACGCCCGCGAGATGCGGAACCTGTTCGAGTCGGCCGTGCGCAATCAAAGCACGCGCCTGGTGAGCAACGGCCAATGCGACCGCGATGCGCTGACGACGTTGTTACCGGAGGATTTACCCGCCGATTTTGCCACCGGAATGCCGGTGCCGCCGGAAACCAAACCGGCCTCGTAGAAGATTACGCCGAGAGCGGGGTGAGATCCTGGTGATAGTTCATCAGACCGGTTCGGCAATCAGATCGTAATCCGTGTGTGCGATGATTTTGACGCGGGCGAAATTGCCTATCGGCAAGTTGCTGCGGATGTAAACCCGGCCGTCAATGTCCGGCGCGTCGGCTTCACCCCGGGCCACAATGTAGTTTTGTCCCGCAGGGCGGGATAATTTTGAATTTTTAATTTCTGCTTCGCGGAGCAGGCCGTGTTCCCAGGAACTGACGTTGGCGGCCTGCAACTGTTTTGCGTTCGCCTGGCCTTCGACCAGCACCTTGATTTCGCGGCCGACAAACGATTCGGAAACCCGTCGGGCGATTTTATGCTGCGCGGCCATGGCGAGTTCGCGCCGGCGCTTTTTTATTTTGTCGGGAATCTGCCCGGCCATGGCGCCGGCCCGCGTGCCGTCTTCCCTGGAATAGGCAAACACACCCAGCCGCTCAAATTTCGTTTCGCGGATGAAATCCAGCAGCGTTTCAAAGCTCGCGCTGGTTTCGCCCGGAAAGCCGACAATGAACGTGGTCCGCAGCGCGATGTCCGGCACCCCGGCGCGGATCTTCTTGATCAAATCCACAATATATTGCCGAGAGGTTTCGCGGCGCATCCGCTCGAGCATGTTGTCGTGGATGTGCTGAAGCGGAATGTCCACGTACCGCGCGACCTTTGGGCACTGGGCCATGGTCCGGATGAGTTCGTCCGTCCAATGTGCCGGATGCGTGTAAAGCAGGCGGATCCAGAAATCGCCGGGCAGCGCATTCAGCTCGCGCAGCAGGGTACAGATGGTTGTGGCCTCGGCGGGCAGCGATCGCGCGGCGGCGGAAAATTTCTCCGGCGATGAAATCGCGCGGCTCTGGTTGGGGCGCAGGTCGAGTCCGTAGTAGGTCGAATCCTGCGAAATCAGGTTGAATTCCTTTACGCCATCGGCCAGCAGTGTCCTGACTTCGGCCACGATGTCCACCTGCGGCCGGCTGCGATGCGAGCCCCGCATCCGGGGGATGATGCAGAAGCTGCACGGATGATTGCAGCCCTCGGCGATTTTAACATAGGCAAAGTGCCGGGGTGTGAGGCGAAAGCGTGGCGTGGCAAAATCGGGAATGAAGGTCGGGCGCCGGGTAACATCCAGAATCGGTGATTGCGGATTGCGGATTGCGGATTGCGGATTAACGACGGTTTTGGTTCTGCCGAATTTTTCCTTGCCGCGAAGGGATTCGGATTCTTCGTGTGAGGTTGCGGTGAGATGTTGATCGAGCTCGGAAAGCCGCTTCATCGCCTTCCGCTTCCTGCCTTCGCCTCTCGCCTCTCGCCTTCCGACCAGGCGCGCCGCCCGCCGGGCCATCGCCTGCCGGACGATGTCCGAAACCTGTGCGACCTGGTCAATACCCATAAAGGCGTCCACTTCGGGCAACAGTTTGGGCAGTTCCTCGCGGAAACGTTGCGGCAAACAACCGGAAACAATCAGACTTTGGCCGCGGTTCTTCGCTTCGCGCACTTCATCAGATTCGAGGATGGTGTCCACGCTTTCCTCCTGCGCAGAGTCGATGAAGGAGCAGGTATTGATGATGACGGCGTCGGCCAGCGTGGCGTCGTTGGTAATTTCCACGCCGCTTTTCAGGAGCGAACCGAGCATAATTTCGGCGTCCACGAGGTTTTTGGCGCAACCCAGGGAAATCAGGCCAACCCGTACCGGGTGTTCATGGGAATTCGGTTTTGTCACTGGCAAATCAAATTACGCGAGAGGCCGGGCGCCGTCGAAAATTATTTGGCGGAGGCAGCGGGAGGATTTGTACCCACCGCTTCCGGCGTATTGGTGGAGGTGATGCCTGCGGACGGGGCGTTGGTGGAAACGGTTTCCGGTGGCAACCGGAGTTGTGTGCGGATCACGGCGCGCGCGGCGAAGGGCACATTTCCCTGTTTGGGATCGAGCAGCTGGTTGAGCACCTTCTGGTTGATATCGGCGAGCGGCGGCAAACCCACGCGTTGCTGTCCCTGATAGGAGGCGACTTTGGACTCATATTGTGTGTAAATTTTGCTGGCGAGCAATTTGAACCCGGCGTAGCGATCGTCCTGACCGATGGCCAGTTCATAATACGCCCGGCCCAGCAATCCCTGAATCATCGCCATTATGCGTTCCTGGGACGAATCGCTGACATCCGCCTGGATGGCCGCAACGGCATATTCGTCCAGGGTCATCCGCGAAGGCAGGGAATCCGGGAGGACGGTAAAAAGGGGTTTGTCAGGATATTTCCGGCTGAGGTAGCGATACCATTTCGCCGCTTCCGCGATGCGGTTGTCCTCATAGAGAAAACTGATCGCATCCAGCAGGAAATTCCGGTGGGCCGAATCAATGTTGTTCTTTAAGGCAGGGTCGGGTTCCTCGGCATACATGGTTTCGTAGGAGTCGTTGACTTTGCCGACCAGGTCCAGGTTCGGGTACAGATCGAAGGAGTGGTCAAAGGGATTAATGATCAGGCGCCCGTGTTGAAAAGCCTGTTGCATGTCCTGGTAAATGGAGCGGCGAAGCGTGATCAAATCGGACGGTTTAACCACTTTTCCGGGATTTTCCTTCGCCTGTTCCAGGCCGAGCGCAGCCCAGTAGATCGCGCTGGCTTCCGGCAGGCGCCAGTCGAGCGGCCCCCATTCCTCATTCACTTTTTTCACGAAGACCGGGTCCATCTTGTATTTTTCGCGTAACCGAAGGGCGTTGGTGACTTCTGCCGGAGTCTGGGGGTGAACCAATGCGTCAATGTTCGATCCATTTGGTCCAAAAAACGGCGTCATTTCTTCGGCCCACTGTTGCTTGTAGTACTGATTGGCGTCGTCCATGCTTTGCCCCATCTTGCTTTGGAAAATCCAGCTCAACTGCTGGTAGAGCAGGATGCTGTTCGGGTTGTAGCTCAGCCCGCTGTCGCGCAGCAATTCCATCCCGCGCTTCACCCAGCGCCACCGGTCGGAAAAATCATCGAACTTGACCGAAATGTTCCAGGCCATGTTCCAGGCCTGAAAAGCCCAGACCTGTTCGAAGTGCGGTTCCAAATCCGTGATCCAATCGGCCAGCTGCACCATTTCAAAAAACTTGTCCTCCTGTTGCAGGTCATTCGCCCGAATCCAGAGGAAGTTGGAAATCAAACCGCGGAACCCGCCCAGGGCCACGGTGGTGAACGCCAGGAGCGGCGGCGCGTTTTTCAACGGCAACGCGCGCGTCAGATTCAGCGACTTCCGGTCGGCATTCAGCGACTTCTGCACCTGTCCGGAGCCGAACAGCAACGCCACGGCCAGCGAAAGCAGAATTATTTTTTTGACGCGCGTGTTCATCAGAATCGGGTACCGGAAGGCGGCGGACAGAAAGCTGCCAGCACTCGGTAAAGGCCCGGGGGCCGGCGGGTGGCGGCGGATGGCCGACCTGTGACTGCTGATTTCATGCTCATGAGTTGCCCTGCGCCGTGGCCAGTTCACGGCGCGCAAACAGGCGGATGCCAATCAGACTGATGATACCCCCGCACAACAGTACGATCTGCCCGAAGGCCGCCCCCAGTTCGCTCCATGCAATCGCCCGCCCGCTGCTCAACGAATCAATCGGCGAAAAATTTTTCACCAGATCAATGACCGGCAGCATTCCTTTGAAAAGCGGGATCAGTATCCGGTCGGCCAGCCCGGGACCGGATCCGGGATTGCCCATTCCGGTCGTGCCCAGGGTGACCACGTTGGCCAGGGTTCCACTGGAGAAGACCACGATCAGCAGCGCCAGTGAGAAAAACGTGGCGACCGGAAACGAAAGGAAACTGGCCGAGGCCAGCCCGATGGCCGCCAGCAGTGCCATCCAACAAAACAGAATCGCAAGGCCCTTGGCGAAATTCATTGTAAAATTGCCGCTCGGGTATAATACCTGCATCCCGTCTTCGATCGGAAACAACAGCGTCGTGTTGTTGGCATTCAAAAAATCAATCGTCAGTACACCGCGCTGGTCGAAAAGATCGGCGGGGATCTCGAATTCATGGTACGTATTCGGCGCGAGGCTCATCGGGTCACTGCGCCAGACATTGGCCGTTCCCGGAACGCCGACCTGCCATAACCCGACATAGGTGCCGGAGGCGCTGCCCCGAGCGGCG
>Ga0335076_10008933_pt1 | contig 10102 bp, 13 predicted proteins | sample Lox_Sample_25_FD_206717 | JGI IMG/M metagenome (GOLD analysis project Ga0335076, IMG submission 206717) | Soil microbial communities from Loxahatchee National Wildlife Refuge, Florida, United States - Lox_Sample_2.5 | ecosystem: Environmental > Terrestrial > Soil > Wetlands | place: USA...
AACTACGTCACGCTCAAGGGCACGGCGGAGTGGCAGTACCAGCGCGACGAGGCCGAGTTCATCGCCGGAAACGTGCCCGGCGTCATCGGCGTCGACGACCAGATCAAGCTGAAGACCCCGTCGGCCGATGCCGGCGACGTCAAGGACTCGATCCAGGATGCGTTCAAGCGCAACGCCAGGCTCGACGCGGACGACCTCAGCGTCAAGACCTCGAACGGGACCGTGACGATCGAGGGCGTGGTCAGCTCGTGGGACGAGCACGACGAGGCGATGACGGCCGCGTGGGCGGCTCCGGGAGTCACCGCGGTCAAGGACCGGATGACGGTCGAGTACTAGGAACGACCGCCGGCGCGCGGCGCGGAGCAGCTCGATGTCCGCGCCGCGCGATCAGCTTCCAGCGAGAGGAAACGGCGCGATGAGCCATGAGATCCGTCACATGAGTCCGGTTGTCGACCTGGCCGCGCGAGTCGCCGACGGCCTCGAGGTCACGCTGTTCTGGAACCGCGGCTCCGGCCGGCTCTGGGTTGACGTCCTCCATCTGAACACGGGCGAGAGCTTCAGCGTCGAGGCTCCACCGGCCGACGCGCTCGACGCCTACTACCACCCGTTCTCCTACTGCATGGGCGCGGAGGCGGCGTAGCGGCCGATGGCCGAGACGAACGCCGACGAGACGGTCGTGTCGCGCTGGATCCCGCGAATGTTCCTCGCGCTTGGTCTCGCGCTGGCGCCGTGGATCGCGTGGCTGCTCGTCAGCCTGCCCGAGCGGACGGTCGCGAACAACTGGGAGTTGGCCTGGGCCGGGTTCGACGCCGGACTGGCGGCGTTGCTTGTGGGCACCGGGATCGCGCTGATCCGGCGCTCACCGCTCGCCGAGCTCCTCGCGGCGATGGCGGCGACGCTGCTGCTCGCCGATGCCTGGTTCGACACGATGACTGCCCGCGGGACGAACAGCATCACCGTGGCCGTGGCCGAAGCGCTCGCATGCGAGCTTCCGCTCGCGTTCGTCTGTCTCTGGATCGCACGTAACATCGAGCGGGTGCTCGCCGACGCACGCCCGTTCCTGCAACGCGCGGGATTTCGGATCGAGCGGCGGCCGCCGGTCTCCCGCGGCCTGGTCGCCGATCACGAATCGACATGAGGAGGATTGGGATGTCCGCGAACCTCGACCACCGTCATCGCGACACCGTTGAGAAGATCTTCAGCCATTCGAGCGGCAATATCGAGTGGCGCCAGGTCGTGTCGCTGCTCGAGGCGATCGGAACCACGCAGAAGGAGCACAACGGCAAGCTCAAGGTCACGCTCGGCCCCGAGACCGAGGTTCTCGAGCCGCCGCGCGGCAAGGACGTCGACGAGCAGATGCTGGTCGACCTGCGGCGGATGCTGACGGAGGCGGGCTTCGCGCCCGAGACCCGATGAACATGCTCGAGCGATTCCTGGGCTTCTGGAAGCCCAGGCCCGCCGACGACCATCCTCTCACCGAGGAGGAACGAATCGAGGACCGGCCGGCGAGGACCTACGACGAGCTCGCGCGCGCTGCGACGGAGTTCGTCGGGAGCGACCTCGATCCGGACGATCCGAGGTAGACACCGCAGGGACCACCACCATCGCCGCACGGGAGGCATGACCATGTTGAACCGCGTCGCGCTCGAACAGGACAACACGTTCGCCGACATCGTGCTCGACTTCGTTCCCGACGAAGACACCGGCCGGCCCGACCTCGTCGAGGTAACCGCGAGTGCGGACTCGATCCGCGTGCGGCTTCGTCTGCACGCCGACGAGATCGAAGACCTTGCAGTCGCCCTCGACTCGGCCACGACCGGTGGATCCGGCGAGCTGTATTTCCGCCCGGACGCGGTGCCGACCGACGCCGCGGGCTGAACGGCTATTTGCCCGCGGAGCTCGCGACGTAGGTCGCGATCGCAGCGATCTGCTTCGCGCTGAGGCGGCCGCCGAAGGCCGGCATGCCGCCTCCTCCGTTGGTCACCTGGTGCACCACGAGTGCCCTCGACGGCTTCAGCTGGTCGAGGTTCGGCCCGACCGTGCCCTTCGCGTGCGCAGCGGCGAGCGTGTGACAGGAGGAGCAGTTCTGCGTGAACAGCGAGGCGCCGTTCGCAGCGGCGCCGGCGCTCGAGGTCGTGCCTTCCGCCTTCGGCGTGAAGCTGCCGTGCGCTCCGAGCCGGAAGGCGATCACCTCCGTCGTCTGGCCCTTGCCGCCGGGGAAGCTGGCCGCGGTGATCAGCGTGTTGCCGACGATCGCGACCGGCGCGTTCGTGAAGGCGGGCAGCTTCTGCTTCCAGACGACCGAGCCGTCGCTGCGCTTGAGCGCGATCAGGTAGCCGTCGAAGGTGGTGGTGAACACGAGATCGTTCGCCACGGTTGCGTCGCCGTCGGGCATCTGCGCCAGTTTGGTGTCCCAGAGCACGTGCCCGGTGGCGAGGTCGAGCGCGAGCAGCTCGCCTTTCCCTGCGCCGAAGTTCGCGCTTCCGAGGCCGGTGGTCCTTGTCTTCCACTGCGAGGCGAGGTTGGCAACGGGCACGTAGACCACGCCGCCGGCGACCGCCATGTTCGTCTCGACGCCGCCGACGATGCCCGGCTCGACGGTCAGCGGGAAGCTCAGCTTCAGCCTGTGCTGCAGCGCGAGCACCCCGTCCTGGTCGTGGCCGTTGTGGACGCCGACCTTCGTCTTCCAGACGAGCCTGCCGGTCGCCGCGTCCACGGCGTACACGTAGCCCATCTTCCCGGCCTCGACGATCAGCGAGCGGCCGCCGACGCGGGTGTAGATCGGCGAGAGCTGCATGTCCCAGTCGTGGAAGTCGTCGGGGACGCCCTGGAAGTACCAGCGCAGCTTCCCGGTCCTGCCGTCGAGTGCGACGGTGCTGTCGGTGTAGAGGCGCCGGCCGGGGTCGTCGAGCGCCACCGATGCGGGCTGGTACATGTTCCCGAAGCCGAAATAGACCGTCCCGTCGGGGCCGATTGCGGGTGCGTTCCACGCGCCCCCGCCGATGATGTGCTTCCCGACCGGGTCGATCACCGAGTCGAACGTCCAGCGCGTCTTCCCGGTGGCCGCGTCGAGCGCGTAGACGACACCGCCGTCCAGCAGGGCCGCCGAGGAGAGGTAGACCGTCCCGTTCGCGACCTGCGGCTGGATGTCGATCCCGAAGCCGCTCGCGAGCTCGCCGCCGCCCTTCTGCAGCACCTTCGGGACGAGCGTCGCGTTGCGCCAGACCTCCTTGCCCGTCTTCGCGTCGAGAGCGAAGGCGAACTTGGCCGTCGCCCCGTAGACCTTGCCGCCGGCGTAGGTGACGCCGTTCGGGCCGATGTCCTGGGAGTTGTAGGTGTGCTTCCAGAGAACGTGTCCCGTGGTCAGGTCGACCGCCGAGACATTCGAGTCGAGATCCTGGAGGTAGACCGTGCCGTCCGGGCTCGTGACCGGGTTCGCCGCGAACGTGCCGTAGATGCTGCTCGCCGTCAGCGGCATCGTCCACGCGACGCCGAGCTTCGAGACGGTGGCGGCCGAGATCCGCGTCCCGTGGGTGACGCGCGTGTTGAAGAGGTCGCCGTTCGGAAGCGTCCAGGGAACCGGCGCCGCCGCCGTCGTGGACGAGCCGCCGTCACGCGTGGCGAGGTACACGGCGAGCGACACGACCCCGATCATGATCAGGGCCAGCGGGAGCACGACCGCGAGCACGCCGCCGTACATGATCGCCGGGGTGGAGGCGCTCTCTCCCTCGTCGGCGACCTCGTACAGGTGCTCGACCTCGTGCTCGGCGGAACGGATCGGGTGGGGGACCCGGTGCTGGTGTCCGCCGGTGCCCTCGCCCGGCGCGACCGGCTGCGCCGCGGTGTTGCCGTCCACCCCCGGCCTCGACTCGCTCAGGTGCCCGACCTCCGCGTCGAGCCGTTGGACCACGTCGGTCAGACGGTCGAGCCGGTCGTCGATCTCCTGGAGCGCGGCCGGACGCGAGTCGGGCTCGAGCAACGCAGTCGCAAGATCCTCGGCCCGCTCCGGCGTGAACCCCTCGGCGATCAGTCGCTTCCTCACGAGCCACCACAGCTCGTCGTTCGACTGCGACCTCTGCGGCGCGTCGGCCAGATCGCCGTCCGGGGTCATCTTCTCTTCTTTGCCGTCGCGCCGAGGCCGGCCGCGATCCGGCGGATCAGTCGCGCGACCATGCGGGGGCTGATCACCATCGGCGCCTCCTGTCCGGCCGCGCCTCGATGCTCGATGCGCGTCATCGTCGCGATGGTTCCTCAGCGGTGGGCGCCCCACATCGGCGTCCTGACGGATCGGTTGCGGAATCTTGCGCGTGCGCCGACGGCGGTGTTGCGTCCTTCCCGCACGCGATCCAGGCGCGTGCCGATTCGACTCACTCCGAGTTGGACGACAGTTGGGCCGACATGGAGACCCTCGGCAGGACACTCCTCGTGTTCGCGGTCGTGCTTGCCGTTGTCGCGGGCATCGTGCTGCTCTTCTCGCGACTGGGAATGAGCCGGCTGCCGGGCGACATCGTCATTCGCGGGAAGAACGTGACCTTCTACTTCCCGTTGGGGTTGTCGATCGCGGTCAGCGTGCTCCTGACGGTCTTGCTGAATCTCTTCTGGAGGCGGTAAGGCGATGACCTGGCTCGTCGTCATCCTCGGCCTCGCGCTCCTCGTCTTCCTGCACGAGCTCGGGCACTTCTCGGTCGCCCGGCTCGTCGGGATGAAGCCGCGCGCGTTCTACATCGGCTTCCCGCCGGCAGTCGTGACGATTCGGCGGAACGGGATCGAGTACGGGGTCGGGGCGGTCCCGCTCGGCGGCTACGTGCGCATTCCGGGGATGCAACGGCCGGCGGCAGGTGACTTCCAGACCCTCATGTCGTCCGCGCTCCAGGAGGATCCGGCGCTCGCTGCTCCCGCAGAGGCGGTGCGCACGGCGCTGGCAGGCGAGGACTTCGCGGCCGCCCGGACGGCATTGCCCGCGCTGAGCGCCGCGCTCGGGCAGGCGCAGCTGACGTCGTCGGCGAGCCGCTCCGCCCGGCAGGCGGTGCGCGGCGTCGACGAGGGCACCGGCGCCGACGCGTACTGGCGCCAGCCGACCTGGAAACGCGTCGCCGCGGTCGCGGCAGGTCCGGGCATGAACATCCTCGTCGCCTTCCTGATCTTCCTTGTCGTCTACGCCACGGGCGCACCGTCGCGAACCCCGAGCACGGAGGTCGCTCAGGTGCAGGCGAACACGCCTGCGGCCGCCGCCGGGCTCCGGCCGGGCGACCACATCGTCGCGGTCGACGGTCGCCGGACGGGCACCTTCGCCCACGTCTCGAGGATCATCGGCGGCAGCCACGGGCGTGCGATCACCGTCACGGTCGAACGCGCCGGGCGGAGCGTCACGCTCGGCCCTCGCCGCACGATCGAGGAACAGGGCCGCTGGATCTGGGGCTTCGTTCCCGCGCCGCAGCTCGTCTCCCGTCCGCTGGGTGCCAGCGCCCGGCTCGCCGCCGGCGACTGCTGGGGTGTGGTCACCGGCACGGTGGAGAGCCTGGGCAACCTCTTCCGCGGGAACCAGGGCGCCGAGATCTCGGGGCCCGTCGGGATCGTCCGCGCCTCGGCGCAGTACCTCCAGGTCGGGTTCCAGTGGTACCTGATGCTGCTCGGGCTGATCAGCATGTCCGTCGCGCTCTTCAATCTCCTACCGCTGCTGCCGCTCGACGGCGGGAACATCCTCTTCTCGATCGTCGAGGGGTTGCGCCGGCGGCCGGTGCAGCAGGCGGTCTACCAGCGCTTCTCGGCGATCGGGATGGCACTGATCCTGCTCGTCACCGTGATCGCCTTCTCGAACGACATCGGCGCGACGCCGCACTGAGCCGCGATCCGGACATGACACTCGCGCTCGCAACGCCCTGGCTGGCCGTCCCGCTCGCGGTCTGCACGGCGATCTCCACGGCCGTCGGCGGACTTGTCGCCCTGCGCTTCCGCCGGGACCTCGGCACGGTGATCGCCTTCTCCGGCGGTGTCGTGGTCGCCGTCGCCCTCTTCGACGTGCTCCCCGAGTCGGTCACCAGCCTCGGCAACGTCACCCACGCGAGCTGGCTCTTCGGGGCGGGATTCCTCGGCGCCTTCCTCGCCAACCGCTACGTGACGATCCACCACCGCGACGACGCGGACCAGGCGAGAGCTCACCAGCGGGTCGGCGCTCTCGGTGCCGCCGGCCTCAGCCTCCATTCGGTGATCGACGGGCTGGGGATCGGGCTCGCGCTCCATCTCTCGCTCGCAACCGGCCTCCTCTTCTTCCTCGCCGTCGTCAGCCACGACTTCGCCGACGGCCTCAACACGGTCAGCTTCGTCCTGTACCAGCAGGGCGATCGCTCCCAGGCGCTCCGCTGGCTGGCGGCCGACTCCGTGGCGCCGATCGTCGGCGCGACGATCGGCGCGGTGGTCTCGCTCTCGACGCATGCGGTCGGCGGACTGCTGGCTCTCTACGTCGGCTTCTTCCTCTTCCTCGGCGCCTCGGACCTGCTCCCCGAGGCGCACCACGAGCACCCGTCGAAGCTGCGCGTCGCCCTGACCGTGGCCGGCTTCGTCTTCATCTTCGCGATCGTCCGACTCACCACGAGCCTCAGCTGATCAGGACCCCGCCGGGTCTCCCCAACGACCGTCCCCGAGGTCTCGCAGCGGCGGGCCGCCGAAGTAGTACTGGGCAAGCTCGAGCACCTGCAGGTCGTCCAGGTGGTCGATGTCGACCCGCACGTCGGCGATCACCTTGGCGGCGACGTCCCTGCGGTGCTTCTCGACGTACGCCACCCAGTGATGAGACGCGTTCGCCTTGCCCTTGCCGTGGCCCAGCACGAGGATCGCCCCTGCCGGCACCAGCGCTTCGGTGATCTCGGCCCAGTATTCGGGGCTGTCGGCTTCGTAGATGCCCTGCGGGTTTCCCGCGTGGTGATGAATCTTGTGGAAGTGGCCGTGCGGATCGGCGGGGACGATGTGCTCCGGCCGTTCGCCGGGCGACGCATCGGTCGGGTAGATCGAGGCGCGGTGGAAGTCGATGACCGCGACGACGCTCTTGCCGCGAACGAGCTCGATGTCCATGTCGGTCATCGACTCGATCATCGAGGAGAAACGCGCGTGCGAAATCGGCGTGCGCGGAGATCGCCTGCGGATATCACGCAACGTTTCAGCTATCTCCGGCGGTCGAGTGCGCGGGCGGTGGCCTGCGCGACCGTGGTGCCGAGAAAGGCTCCGGCGATGGCGTCGGCCGGATAGTGCACGCCGGTGTGCACGCGCGAGTAAGCAACGGCGGCGGCAAGCGCACGGATCGGGACCGCATCGCGAGGCAGGACGCTGCCGACTCCGGTGGCGAACGCGAACGCGGAGGCCGAGTGGCCCGAAGGAAACGAGGTGCTGCCGGGCATAGGCGCTTGCCGGGCATCCGCGACCTCGCTTCGGTCCGGCCGCCGGCGACGGCTGAGCGGCTTGATCACGAGATTGACGACGGCGGACGAGACGGCGACCGACGTGAGCCCGGTGAACGCAGCGCGACGGCCGCGAGCGCCGCGGGTTGCGGCGAGAATCGCGGCGGAGGCCAGCCAGAGGCGCGAATAGTCAGCCGCCTGCGTGAGCCGGCCCATCGGCCCGTCGAGGCTGGGCGTGGGAGTCTGGGTGACTGCCGCATAGACCGCGAGATCCAGGCGCCGGGCGTCGCGCACCCACGCGGAGAACTGGGGCCCGCTCGGGGCCGGAGAGCCATGGGTGGCGTCGGTGGACATCGCCGTCAATCCTATGATCGACGACCGTGACGCACCGAGATCAGCCCAAGTCCTGGCGGGGGACCGCGCGGCTTCAGGCCTTCGCGGCCCTCGTGCTCGGCGGGGCGACCCTGGCGCTCGCGGTGATCGCGGCGGTGATTCAGTTCCCGCGCGGCCTCGTCGCCCTCGCCTGCGTGGCTGCGGCGTTGTTCGCCGCGCTCTTCGGACTCGTGCATCGCGGCGTCCGCCGCCTGGTGGGGCTCGCCCTGGCGGTGGCGCTGCTGGGTACGTCCATCTGGCTCCAGGCCGATCGCGACGGCGTTGTCACTGTTCTCGTCATCGTCGGCGCGCTGCTTACATTCGCCGCCGCGCGTGCCGCCTTTCGTGTTCGGGTCGCCCTCCCGTGTCCGCCGCGCCCGCAGCGGCCGGTGCTCTTCTACAACCCGCGTTCCGGGGGAGGAAAGGCTGAGCGCTTCGCGCTGGCGGCGGAGGCGCAGGCCCGGGGGATCGAACCCGTCGAGCTCGTACCGGGCAAGGACCTGGAAGAACTCGTGCGCGACGCGGTCTGGCGGGGTGCCGACGCGCTGGCCATGGCCGGTGGCGACGGATCTCAGGCGATCGTGGCTGCGATCGCGGCGGAGCATTCGCTCCCGTACGCCTGTGTGCCCGCGGGCACTCGCAACCACTTCGCGCTGGATCTCGGCGTCGATCGTGACGACGTTGTCGGCGCGCTCGACGCGTTCGTGGACGGCGGTGAGCGCGTCGTCGACCTGGCCGAGGTCAACGGCAGGGTGTTCGTCAACAACGTCTCGCTCGGGATCTACGGCGAGGCCGTGCAGCGACCCGGGTACCGCGACGCCAAGCTGCGAACGTTGCTCGACACCGTCCCCGACGCCTTGGCCGCCGGTGCACAGGGAGAACCGCTCCGGTGGTCCGATCGGGACGGAAAGCAGCATGAGAGCCGGGCAACGGTGCTGGTCTCGAACAACCCGTACCGGCTCGGCGACGTCATCGGTTCGGGAACGCGCCCGCGTCTGGACGAAGGACTCCTCGGGATCGTCGTCGTCGGCGAGCGGAAGGACGCGCTCGCACACCGCGTGATGCCGTCGCACTTGTTGCACGAGTGGGCCGCCCGGACCTTCACCGTGGATGCGAACGACCCCGTCCCGGCGGGCATCGACGGCGAGGCAGCCCGGCTGGATCCGCCCCTGCGCTTCAGCACGCGGCCCGGCGCGTTGAAGGTTCGCATCGCACGAGCGCATCCCGGCGCCTCGCCGTCGGCGCTCGCGCCCGACGGCGCATGGAGCGGCCTGCGCGCGCTGGCAACGCTCGCCGTCGGCCGAGCGGCTCAGCACGCGCCTGAGGTCAGGCGAGGCTCCAGTAGACGAGGAACAGGCTGAGGAGGACGATGACGAGAGCGACGGCGCCCGAGGCAAGCGTCGTCAAGCGCCGGTTCACGAGCGATCCCATCAGCGTTCGGTCGCTGCAGAAGAGCACGAGCGGAACGAGCGCGAACGGAATGCCGAACGAGAGCGCGACCTGGCTGAGGACGAGCGCATTCGATGGATTGACGTTGAGCGCGATCACGATGAGCGCGGGCGCCATGGTGATCGCGCGACGGAGGAAGAGCGGGATCTGTCGCTCGATGAAACCCCGCATGACAACCTGGCCCGCCATCGTCCCGACCGACGACGACGACAGGCCGGAGGCGAGCAGGGCGATGCCGAAGAAGGTGTCGGCGTGTCCGCCGACGATCCGGCCGAGCGCGACGTAGACCTTCTGCAGATCGTCCATCCCGGTGAGCCCGCGCGAGTGGAAGACCGCGGCAGCGGTCACGAGCATGCTCATGTTCACGAGGCCCGCGAACGACATCGCGACGACGACGTCGATTCGCTCGAAGCGAAAGATCTTGCGTTTGTCCCGCTCGCCGTCTCCGACCACGCGCCGCTGGGTGAGCGCCGAGTGCAGATAGATCACGTGCGGCATGACGGTTGCGCCGAGGATCCCGGCTGCGAGCACCACGCTGTCGCCGCCGGCGAACCTCGGCTCGAAGAGTCCCTGCGCGATGCCCGTGCCCGACGGGTGCGCGTGCGCGACCTGGACGACGAAGCCGGCCATGATCGCGCCGAGCAGCACGACGATCACCGCCTCGAGGTGCCGGAACCCTGCGTGCGTCTGCAGGGTGAGGATCGCGAAGGCGGCGGCGCCGGTGATCAGCCCCGCGGCAAAGAGCGGGATGCCGAAGAGCATGTTCAGACCGAGCGCAGCGCCGATGAACTCGGCGAGGTCGGTCGCCATCGCCACCAGCTCCGCCTGGACCCACAGACCGACCGAGACGGGCGGCGAGAAGCGCTGCCTGCAGACTTCGGCGAGGTTCA
>Ga0335076_10008934_pt1 | contig 10101 bp, 8 predicted proteins | sample Lox_Sample_25_FD_206717 | JGI IMG/M metagenome (GOLD analysis project Ga0335076, IMG submission 206717) | Soil microbial communities from Loxahatchee National Wildlife Refuge, Florida, United States - Lox_Sample_2.5 | ecosystem: Environmental > Terrestrial > Soil > Wetlands | place: USA: Florida...
GGCCACACGCAAACCCCAGCCCGCCCCCAATTTCATCCCGGGCATCGCGCCACGCAGTGGCGCATCTCTTTCTCAGTTAGTTACTCGTAGTTACTCGCCCGCCAAGGGGTCATGGGATTGACCCGCTGGTCTGAGCGACTGAACGTGACCGGAATTGGCCGCGCGATTCGGCGTGTCTCGTTCACGAAACCTCGGCCGTACACTCGCACCGATCCTGCCACCCGTTCCCCATAAAGGTGCCCTTGTGCCCGCATACCTCGCCGACAGGGTGCCAGCGGTGCTGGCACTGCGGGCACTCATCCGCAGGAGGATTCAGCCATTCGCCTGCGCGGTCTAGCCAGCTCACACGCCCAGCGTAAGCCCACGCCAGGACAGCGCCTAGCGCTGCTCTATCACGTACGGGTCGAGAAGATACGGAAACTCACTACGGAGACGATCTACCGGAAGCAGCCCCGGCCGGTGATCGTGCATGGTGCTGAGGTACTGCCGACCTTCGCTTTTCAGGAGAACGTCCGGGTCCACACGAGTCCACTGCAGTCCGCCTGATCAGGCCAGACAGCCTAACTGGGCTAGTGCGGCGGGCGATTGGGTGATCTTCCTTGGAGGGGTCCGGGCGCTTGGCGGCCGAAGCTCGGCCTTGGCTAGATAGTCGTTCGGTCGCGGAAGGCCTTGGGCGCGAGCCCTGAGCCCTTGCGATCGGGCGGAGTTCTTGCGCAGTGGGCACGCTCAGCGCAGTTTGTATCCCTGATGCTCAACCACGGTGGGGCGGCCGCCCTGGCCTCGGCGCAGGCGGTGAAAGCCTGCCGCCGCGTCCGATCGAGTGCCGCTGCACCAGTCGCCGAGTCGTGTGCGCTGATTGCACCGGCGTGTAATGCCTGGCGGCAGCGTCTCCGGTCGTGCCACACTTGCTTCCTGACGCGCGAGTAGGTAATGCGGGGGGCGTCGTGAACGATCTTGTACGGTACCGGGACCTAATTGCTGACAGTGCACGGTGGGAAGGGTTCCCGTTCCGCGCTGACGACATCATCATCAACACACCGTCGAAAAGCGGCACCACGTGGATGCAGACACTGTGCGCCATGCTCGTGTTCGACAGCATCGAGTTCGGCCGCCCGCTGACCGAAATCTCGCCGTCGCTGGAGATGCAGATCAACAACCGCGCTGAGGTGATCGCCTCACTCCAGGCCCAGGAGCACCGCCGCTTCATCAAGTCGCACACGCCGCTGGATGGAGTACCGGTCGCCGAGGGCGTGACCTACGTCTGCGTGGCACGCGACCCCCGGGATGTAGCGCTTTCGTTCCAGCATCACCGGGCGAACCTTGACCGCGACGCGTTCATGGCTGCACGTGCGCGCGCGGTCGGGCTCAGCGACCTCAAAGAACTCGGGCCACCGCCGGAACCGCTGCCCGAGGATCCGCTTGAGCGGTTCTGGCTGTGGGCGTATGCCGACGCGGGAACGTTTGCCGGCCCGGCCCTGGTCGACGTGCTGCATCACCTAGAGACCTTCTGGGACCGCCGTCATCATCCGCAGGTGTGCCTGTTCCATTACAGCGACCTGCTGGCTGATCTGCCCGGTCAGCTTCGTCGCCTCGCCGAGGCGCTATCGATAGACGCGACCGGCGAACGGATCGAGCAGTTCGCTGCGGCTGCCACCTTCAGTCGTATGAAGGAACGGGCCGAGGATCTGGCTCCCGAGGTGGGCAACCAGATCTGGCGGAGTAACCGGGAATTCTTTCATCGCGGCTGTGACGGCCAGTGGCGCGAGCTGCTCGACGATGAAGGTCTCCGCCGCTACGAGCATCGAGTCGCCGAACTGGTTCCTCCTGATGTCGCGGCATGGGCACACACGGGCTGGCTGGCCCCGCGGCCCGCTCAGCCATAGCTAACCTCGAACTTCGCCTGGGGTTAGCCCGAACTGATCGTTCAAAATAACTACTCGAGGCCTCGCCCGGTGTTCGGTTGTCGGCGCTCACATCTCCTCGAAGCTGGCGACCCCGCTCGCCTCGCCGAAGAACTCCCAGGCCTCGGAGACCCGCAGCCGCGCCAAGTCGCTGAAGCCCCCTGGGACCAGCAGGTTGTACGGGTGACGAAGAACGGCTCGGCCGGGGCCAGGACACGGAACTCGCGGCGCCGCTGGCTGCCAGAAATTGACCTCCGTCATCCCTGGCCGGTCCGCCCGGAACCAGTACCAGTTGTCGCCGGTCACCCCCACATGGGCCTACCCTCCGCCAATCCCGTCATCGCTCCGCGACCTGCAATCGCCACCGCAGAGCGGGAGGACCACGGCCGTCCGCCGACAAGAACGGCGGAAGAGCGCAACGTCGGTCCGAGCGCACCAAGCGGATCCCGCGATCGACGAACCGACGTTTCGTGTTCAATCTTCGAACTTCTTATATGCGCAGTTCAAAGCCCCTCCCATGAGTAACCGATGGTACGTCTGCCCGATCGCTTCAAATGATCATGAACCGCTGATCGCTCACCCTGGTTCTCATGACGCACACCCATACATCATCCGATGAGCATGGGCAGCTCTGCTAACTGCAGGCCGCCGTCGAGGTGCCGCGCCTAGTGGCAGTTGTCGCGACCCTGAGCAAAGGCTATGACCTGGACTACATCTGGACGCACGTGGACCGCGGCCCGGCGAAGGACGCGGCCAGCTACTACATTCAGGCCAGCGAGAGCGGCGGCGAGCCGCCTGGCCGCTGGTGGGGCCCGGGCGCAAAGGCCCTCGGCTTCGGGCAAGGTCGGCGGGTTGAGCGTCAACCTTATGATCTTCTTTTCGGCAGGCGGCAGGCCCCCGACGGCACCCCGCTGGGCCGGGCGCCCGCCAGCGGCCGCAAGGCCGCCGAGGTATACAAGGCGCTGCTCGCCGCCGAGCCGCATGCCACCGCCGAACGCAAGCGCGAGCTCCGCACCCAGGCCACCCGCCAGGCCCGCCAGGGTCCCTTGTTCTTCGACCTGACCCTGTCGTGGATCTGGCCCGTATTTCGTGATGGTAACTGTCCCCTGCGCCGGGATGTGGCCTGTGGCGCGTAAGTAACTGGTTCGTTCTGTGATCGGAGTGTCGCCTGAGATGATGAAGGGACTCCTGGTAGATCGGCGGTTGTCTATGCCAGCCGTCCTCCCAGGAGTCCGCCGTGTCATTGTCGCACCCATGGGGGCCCCAGCTGTCAAGAGGGCGTGCCGGATTGACCCGGTGACCTGCTCGCCGGTCGCCCGGGGTGGAGGTGGGACTGTGGTTGTGGCTTTTCCTCGTCGCTGCCGGTTTGTGCCGTCGCGCGGGCCGGGGTCAAGCTGGGGCGCCTGCAGCAGCGCGCCGGCGGGCGCGGGCGAGGACGAACGAGCTTGATGCCGGCAAGCGACGGCCGATGATGGGGAGCGAGGAACAGCCTCCTTGCGGGTTGGGGTGTGCGAAGGTCGCTGGGCTGGTTTCCCGGTCGCGAGTAGTGGTCGGAGTGGTCTCACATGCACCCATCCGGCGCCTGCCTGATGGCGGGTCGCACATGACTGTGGCGTCCGGGACCGGGCTGCTCAGTCAGGTCATCGAGCGCGGCGAGGCCGGCTCATGCGAAAATGCGAGCTTGCCCGGGGCTTGGCGACCTCCCGGCTAGCTGGGCGCACCGGCGCTGCTGGCGTCGGTGAGCAGGTAGTAGGCGCGGGTGAGCAGCTTGCGGGCGATCGCGGTGGTGGCGATCTTCTTGCCGCGGCGGCGGGCGATGGCCTGATACCGGGCGGCGAACTCCGGTGAGCGCTTGGCCGTCTGCGCGGCCTCGCACAAGATCCACCGCACCCAGACCGATCCCTGCTTAGAGATGTGCCCGTGCCGGACCATGCGGTCCGACCCGCGCACCGTCGGGGTGAGCCCGGCCCAGGCCGCCAGCTTGCGGGCCGAGCCGAACCGGGTGATGTCGCCGATCTCGGCGAGCAGGACCAGCGCGGTGAACGGGCCGACGCCCGGCAGGGCGGTGAGGACCTTGACCCGCGGGTCGGACCTGGCGTGGCCGCGGATCTCGGCGTCGAGCCGGTCGATGACCGATTCCAGGGCGTCGATGAGCGCCAGCGCGTCGCAGATCACCTCCGCCGAGACGGCGGGCAGGTCCAAGGAGGCGAGCCAGGACCGGCCCGGGCCGCTCCAGTAGCCGGACGGCCGGTCGTGACCGTGGTCGGCCAGGACGGCGTGGATCCGGTTGCGCAGCAGCGTCCGCAGCCGGACCAGCTGGATGCGGTGCCGCAGCAGCGCCCGTAGCTGGCGGACCGCGGGCGGCGCGATCCACGCCTCAGGGAGCAGGTCCGCGCGGAGCAGCCGCGCCAAGGTCGCGGCGTCGACTTTGTCGTTCTTCAGCCGCGCCGAGGCGATGGCCTTGCACTGCAGCGGGTGGACCAGGTGCGGCTCGAAGCCGTAATCCTCCAGCAGCTCCACCAGCCACCCCCAGCCGAACGCGGCCTCGAACGCCGCCGGGGTCCCCGACGGCAGGCCGCCGATCACCGACAGGATCGGCGTGACGCCGTTGTTCACGTTGCGGTTGGCGAGCACCTCGCCGTCCTGATCGATGACCGCCACCTGAGAGCGCTTGCGGTGGACGTCGATTCCGACGTAGACAGACATTGCCGGTCTCCTTTCCGAGCTCGAATGTCACCCGGAGCATCGCTCTACCGGGCTGAGCAGGAAAGGGGTCCGGCCTGACGCCCGGCCCCCATAGAGTCAGGTCAATGGGTGCTTGTCATGCCAGCATGAACTCGGCCTGGAGCGGCTGCTGCCGCACCTGGCCCAGGTGATCGTGGAAGCGGCCGGGCTTGATGGCGGCCGGATGTGCATCCAGGCCCGCGGTCGCGCTGACCACGGCATCTGCCCGCAGTGCGGGCAGCGGTCGGCGCGGGTGCACAGCACCTGCCAGCGCCGGCTGAAAGACGCGCCGATCGGAGGCCGGCCAGTAGTCATCCTGCTGACCAGCCGCCGGTTCTTCTGCGGCAACCCGGACTGTCCGGCGGCGACGTTCGCCGAGCAGCTCGAGGGGCTGACCTCACGGCGGGCTCGCCGGACCCCGCCGCTGGCGTACGCGCTGACCGGCATCGCGCTGGCCCTGGCCGGGCGGCCCGGCGCGCGACTGGCCGCGTTGCTGGATCTGGCGGTCAGCCGGTCCGGCCTGCTGAGGCTGGTCATGGCGCTGCCCGACCCCGAGCCCGGCCTGGTCGCGGTGCTCGGGGTGGACGACTTCGCGTTCCGCCGTGGCCGGGACTACGGCACCATCGTGGTCAACGCCGCGACGGGCAAGCCCGTCGACGTGCTGCGCGACCGTGAGGCGGACACCTTCGCGGACTGGCTGCGCGAGCACCCGGGCACCGAAGTCATCTGCCGGGACCGGGCCGGCGCCTACGCCGACGGCGCCCGCACCGGCGCCCCCGATGCTGTCCAGGTCGCCGACCGCTGGCATATCTACCGCAATCTGTGCGAGCACGCCCAGAAGGCGGTCGCCCGGCACCGGGACTGCCTGCAAGAACCCGGGCCGCAGCCACAGCAGCCGCCCGCCGGTGACCAGGACCCGCCTGACCTGGTGCGGCTCGCGGCGGACGCGGCGGCCCGGCGGGCAGACGACTCCGCGCTGGCGCGCCGCACCACGGAACGCTACGAGCAGGTGCAAGCGCTGCGCGCGCAGGGCCTGGGCATCAAGCCGATCATGCGCGAAACCGGCCTGGCCAAGGAAACCGTCCGCCGCTTCTACCGCGCACAGACCGTCGATGAGCTGCTGGCCAGGACCAGGGACGGCCGCCCGTCGCTCCTGGACGAGTACAAGCCGTACCTGCGCCAGCGGTGGAACGAGGGCTGCACCAACGTCCGGCAACTGCACGCCGAGCTACGCGACCGCGGCTACCAGGGCGGCTACGGCACGATCCGGGACTACGTGCAGCCGTTCCGCGACCTCGGCGCCGCCCCGCCCGCCGTACCCGCCCCGCCGAAAGCCCGTGACGTCGCCAGCTGGATCCTCAGCGACCCAGACCACCTCGATGACGAGAAGAAAGCCAAGCTCAGCCAGATCCGGAGCCGCTGCTCGCACCTGGACGCCCTGGCCAGGCACGTCACCGAGTTCGCGAAGATCCTCACCGGACGGCACGGTGACCGCCTCGATGCCTGGATCGCCGCGGTCGAGGCCGACGACCAGCCCGACCTGCACTCCTTCGCCCGCGGCCTCCGGCACGACCACGGCGCCGTGGTCAACGGGCTCACCCTGCCGTGGAGCTCAGGCGTCGTCGAGGGCAACGTCAACCGGATCAAGATGATCAAACGCCAGATGTACGGCCGCGCTACCTTCCCGTTGCTCCGCAAGCGAGTCCTCCTGGCGACCTGAAGGGGCTCGTTATCGTCACGAAATACGGGCCAGATCCAGATCCACTTAACGCTGTCACAGCCACGGCTCCAAAATCTCGATGACTACGACATCGTCAGGACCTACGGAGCCGAATATCGCGGCGTCATCAACTACTACCTGCTTGCCCAGGACGTCTCGCGGCTGCATGACCTGCAATGGAACGCCGAGACGTCCATGCTGAAGACCTTGGGGCTCAAGCACCGCTCCACCGTCTCCAAGATGGCGGCCCGTTACAAGGCCAAGATCGAGACCAGTGACGGGCTGCGGACCTGCTTCGAGGCCAGGAAGCACCGCGAGGGCAGGAAGGATCTAGTGGCACGATTCGGCGGGATCATCCTGCGGCAGAACCGGCGGGCGGTCATCACCGACCCCGCGTCCGGCCCGCCCCTCTACCCCCGCAAGGAGCTGACCAGACGGCTCCGCAAACGGGAGTGCGAACTCTGCGAGACCGGCACCACGGTGGCAGTCCACCAGGTCACCGGCCTCAAGAGCCTCGGGAAACCGGGACCGGGCCAGCCCGCGTGGGCCACCCTCATGGCGAGAATGAGGCGCAAGACGCTCATCGTCTGCGCACCGTGCCATGACTGGATCCACGCGAACCCCGCCGCGCACGCGGCATAAGTCGCTGGAAAGCCGTATGCACGAAAACGTGCACGTACGGTTTGGAGGGAGGCTGCCCGGAAAAGGCCCGGGTTCATCCAGCATGAACACGGGACCTCGCCGGGCAGCCCACCCTATTCCTACGGGTTCCGGCCGGGCCGCAGCTGCCAGGACGCGATCGAGGCGATCTACGACACGTGCAAGGGCCGCGGGGCCACACGGGTCTGGACGCTGGACGCGGACCTCGCCGCGGCGTTCGACAAGCTCGACCACTCTCACCTGATGTCGGCGATCGGGTCCTTCCCCGCCCGGGGAATGATCCGCAGCTGGCTGAAGGCGGGGGTGTTCGAGCCGGGCAAGGGATTCGCGCCCACTGAGGAGGGCAGTCCGCAGGGCGGCGTGATTTCTCCGTGCCTGCTGAACGTCGCGTTGCACGGGCTGGAGGAGGCGGCCGGGGTCCGGTACGGGCCTGACGGCATCCGGATTGCCAGGGGCAGTCCGGTGCTGGTCCGCTACTGCGATGACTTCGTGGTCTGCTGCCACACCAGGCAGCAGGCCGAGCAGGTCAAAGCACGGCTGGCCGGGTGGCTGGCGCCCCGGGGCCTGGCCTTCAACGACGAGAAGACCAAGGTCGTGTCGCTGGAGGCCGGGTACGACTTCCTGGGGTTCAATATCCGTCGCTACCGCAACGGCAAGCTGCTGATCAAACCCAGCAAGGCCGCCGTCAGGCGGGTCAAGCAAAAGCTCGCCGGGCAGATGCGCCGCTTGCGCGGGCAGAACGCATCTGCTGTCCTCGCCGCGATCTGCCCGATCACGCGGGGCTGGGCGAGCTTTTACTGGTCGGGGGTGTCCAAGCAGACGTTTACCGACGTGGACGACTACCTGTGGAGGCTCACGTACAAGTGGGCCTGCCGCAGCCACCCCCGGAAGCCGAAGCACTGGATCGTCAGACGGTACTTCGGCCGGTTCAATCCGCCCAGGCGCAGCAACTGGGTCTTCGGCGACGCGGCCAGCGGCGCCTACCTGCCCCTGATGGCCTGGACTCCTATCATCCGGCACCGCAAGGTCACCGGCCGGGCGTCTCCCGACGACCCCGCCCTGACCGCCTACTGGAACCAGCGGCGCGGCACGAACCAGCCCCCGCTTGACCGCAGCACCCTGCGCCTGCTCAAGATTCAGCACGGGCGCTGCGGGCTCTGCGCGGACCTGCTCCTGCACGCCGACCGGGAGCCCCATACTCCCGAGGAATGGCAACGGTGGCACCGCACCACCCGCAAAGCGATCACCAGGCAACTTATCGCACGCGAGCCGGGCACGCCGGATGCGACCCGCCTGATACACACCTACTGCCAGCGCCGGGCAACCAGCGCGCACAGCCAGGAACCGGCATCTTCATGCACCTGAACCGCCCTCTGGGGCTTGCCTGAGCCGGATGCGGTTAGCACCGCATGTCCGGTTCTAAGGGGGCCGGGGCCGCAGCAATGCGCCCCGGCTACCCGACTCTTGAAGTCACGTGCCCCGGCCTCAGAGCCGCTGCGCGTCGCGGAGGATGCGCGTAGCCTGCGGCACGCCATCCTCGGTGACGCGATGGCTGCACGGCCCCGCTGATCCCCTCGGGTGGACCGCGTGCTGCGGGCGGTCATCTGGCCCGTGCCGGGCCGACCTTCGCCTCTAGCCTGATGGCAAGATGGCGGCCCACGATAATGCCGGAGGCGATCGCCATGGCCAGCATCGACCGCCAGCGCAGGCACAGCGCCCTGGACGCCGCGCTAGATATCTTCCGTGTGCGTCAGTATTTCAATGTCATCGTCCGCGCCCGGGACGCGATAACGACTGTCCGTGCGGACACGGCGTTCCTCGACACGGTCCGGCGCGGGCTCTTGCCGTTGCCGTCCGACCGCCAGCCCGCGGCGGGGCAGGTCTTCGGCCAGCTGCGCGGCACTGCCCCGCCGCCGCTGGCGGGACGCGTCGGTGTCGTGGTGACCGGCGGCAGCGGCGCTCTCGCCTCACTCGTCGGCGTGGCGAAGGCGCTCGAGGACAGCGGCACCGAGGTGTCGGTCTACTCGGTGTGCTCGGGCTCCGCGTTGTTCGGCTTCCCGCTCGGCGCGGGGATGCTACCGGACGAGGTGGCCGAGCTCACCGCCTCGATGCGGCCCGCGGACTATATAGATGTCGGGTGGCGGGAGATCGCCGCGCTCGTCCCGACCTTGGCGCGCGGCTGGTGCGGCATCTTGCGGGGCGACAAGCTCGAGGCCTTCTATCGCGGTCACTTCGGAGACCTCACGCTGGCGCAGCTGCGGACGCCGACCTACGCGCCGATCTGGAACGTCGAGCATAACCGCCTGGACTTCATCGGTCCGCGTACCTATCCGGACATGCCGGTGGCGCGCGCGATCCGGATGGCCGTGGCGCTGCCGCTGTTCGTCCAGCCGGTCGTGCTCGACGGGCTCGCCTGGTGCGATGGCGGGATCGTCGACATCTTCCCGGTGCGGCCCGTACTCGACATCGAGCCGGCGGTCGACACCGCGGTAGCGGTCAACGGGTTCTACCCGCACGAGTTCGACGGCGAGGACATCACCGGCTGGGAGACCCATCCGCTCAGCATCGTCTCGGCCGGCTCGCAGGTGCGCACCTGCCAGCAGGCGCAACTGGCCCGGGAGCACCTGGCCAGGCTCCGCCGCCAGGCCCAGACCCTGCTCATAGAGCCGGTGCCCTACCAGAAGGTCGCCGGTACCGGCTTCTACGAGCAGTTCCTCGACACCCGCGAATGGCCGGAATTCATGCGCGCGGGACGTGAGGCGATGCTCAGCTCCCTGCGCCAGCACGCCCTCCGGGCTGCCGCCTAGACATTCCCGGTCCCGCACGGAGACCGCGAGCACGCCGATGAGCAGACCCGGCAGGAATCCTGATTCCTGCCGGGGGCAGGCAATCGCTCCCGTGCGCCTGACATGTTAAGACAACGCTCGCTCATCGGCAAGTGAGGCTGGTCCATGGGTAGCTCTCACCGGGCGCTGCTCGAGTGAGCCGCGAGGGATCAAGGCGTGCGCCCGTTAGACGGTGACCCGGCTCCAGCTAGTGCCTCCGTTGCGGGTTATCCACAGATAGCCGTTGGTGCCGAGGGCTAGCCGCTTGAGG
>Ga0335076_10008935_pt1 | contig 10101 bp, 10 predicted proteins | sample Lox_Sample_25_FD_206717 | JGI IMG/M metagenome (GOLD analysis project Ga0335076, IMG submission 206717) | Soil microbial communities from Loxahatchee National Wildlife Refuge, Florida, United States - Lox_Sample_2.5 | ecosystem: Environmental > Terrestrial > Soil > Wetlands | place: USA...
ATGGGCGAGATCCTGGCCGGCGTGCTGGCCGGGCGAGGCTGCTCGGCCCTGGTGTTCCACGGCCAGGACGGCCTCGACGAGCTGACCACGACCGGACCGTCCACGCTGTGGGTGGTGCACGACGGCCAGGTGGCCCAGACCGAGTTCACCCCGTCCTCGCTCGGCCTGCCCCCGGCGTCAGTGGCCGACCTGCGCGGCGGCGACGCCGCGCACAACGCGGCGGTGGCCCGGGCGGTGCTGGCCGGCGAGCGGGGACCGGTGCGCGACATCGTGCTGCTGAACGCGGCCGCCGCGCGGGCCGCGACGGCCGGGGTGGCCGGCCCGGAGGCGCTCGTCCCGGCGCTGGCCGACGGCTACGCGCGCGCCGCCGAGGCCGTCGACTCCGGGGCCGCCAGTGCCCTGCTCGACCGCTGGATCGAGGTCAGCCGCCGCCTGGCGCCGCGCCTTCCCTCGCGCTGAGCCGACGCGCCAGGTCAGGCCTCGGCCCCGAGCCCCAGGGAGAACGCGGCGTCCAGGTCGTGCCGGCTGTAGGTGCGGAACGCGATGTGGGTCTCGGTGTGCGTGACACCGGGAACCTTGTTCAGCCGGCCGGGGATGACGTCGGCCAGGTCGTCGTGCGTGCGGACCCGCACCATCGCGACCAGGTCGAACTCCCCGGTAACCGAGTAGACCTCACTGACCTCGTGGATCTGGGCGATTTCCTCCGCGACCTCGGGGATGCGCTGGATCTCTGCCCTCACCAGAACGATCGCGGTGACCACCGATGCCTCCCGGGCGCTTGTCGTAGGGCCAGCTTGCTGGCGCTTACGCTACTACTTCCGGCCAGGTGCTGAGCTGCCGCAGGGTGCCGATGCCGCGGTGTGCCGCCCGCCTGATCAGCCAGCCGAGCACGTCCGCCGTGGCCCGCGCGTCGGCCAGCGCGCGGTGGTTCGGCGCCGTTCGCGCGCGGAAGAACCCGGCCAGCGTGCCCAGCTTGCAGTCGGGCACCTCGTCCGGGTCCATCACGCGCCTGGCCAGCATGACCGTGTCCAGCACGGTGAAGCCGGGCCAGGTCAGCCCGCAGTCGTCGCACCCGGCGGCCAGGAAGCCCAGGTCGAATGGCGCGTTGTGGGCGACGAGCACGCAGCCCCTGGCGAAGTCGAGCAGCCCGGGCAGCACCGCGCCCAGCCGCGGGGCCGCGGCCAGCATCCAGTCGGTGATCCCGGTCAGGTCCGCGATCCCCGGCGGGACCGGCATGCCCGGGTTGACCAGCGAGGCGAACTCGCCCTGGCGCACGAAGCCACCCTGCCGCGAGTTGCCGCCCCCCGGCCCGGCCCCCCGCACTCGCACCGCCCCGATCTCTGTGATCGCCGCCGCCCCCGGCGACCAGCCCGTGGTCTCCAGGTCCACCACGGCGAACTCGAGGCACCCCAGCTCCACGTCCCCCAGCCCGCCCAGCTCAACCCCGCCCAGCCCGACCCCGTTCACGGCGTGCTCGTTCACGGCGTGGCCGTTCAGCCCCGGCCTCGCCCCCCGGGCGGGCGGTGCCCCCTCGCATCTGCTCGGCACCTGCGTCACCACGCCCGGACTGATCACGCTCCCCACGGTAAAACCGCCTACCGTCATTTATCCCGCCGCCACGCCGCGCCGCACCAACCGCCACTTCGCCACCCATCGCCACTCCGCTACCTGCCCCCACTCCGCCCTAGCCTGGACCCCGCCGCCCTAGGCCCCAGGAGCCCGCCACCCTGCCCGAGAGCCCGCCGCCCTCTTCGTAGCGGTCCCCGGCGGCATAGCTGCGCGCGGTCACGAGAGTAGCCCTCGTCACTCTGGCACCTTTCGTGCCAGCCCGGCCGAGGGCGGCCGGGGCAGGCTGGGGTGCAGCTGGCGAAGATCAGAGGATGATCGGTCACGAGAGCCGCCGACAAGCGCAGGAACACCAGTAATCTAAAAACCGGCCGGCCCGGTAAGCAAAGCAGCGTCGCGCGCGAACGACACGAACGAGGCATCCATGCCTTATAGGCGGACCGCCGGGCCGCGGAAATGTCAGAGGGCGCCGTTAACGTGTGGCCGTCCATTCACGGAATGCACGGGAGGCGTCATGAAGATTGATTGCGGCCGCTGCGAGATCCGCGGCACGGGCTGTCAGGATTGCGTGATTACCGCACTCGAGCCCAGGAATGCGGCCGGCCTCTCCGCGCAGAGCTATCTCGGAGAGGCGGAGCTGAAGGCACTCGGCGTCCTGGCCGCCGCGGGGATGGTGCCTTCGCTGCGGTACTCGCTGCCCGGCTCGACGGCCCCGGGCGGCTCGACGGCCCCGGGCGGCTCGACGGTGCCGGGCGGCTCGACGGTGCTGTCCGGATCGCGGGCCTGGACACGACGCAGCTTCCCCGACACGAAGGCGTCATGACGCCAGCGTGACACTCTCATTGCCGTGCGTGCATCGCGGCATCGTAACGGAGCAGCCGGGATTTGCCGAACCGGTTGAATCGCCCCTGTCGCTATCACTACGCTGGCCCCAACGCTGCCGGGCCAGGCGTATGGGGCCAAGGACCTGGGCAAACGCTCGATGAGCGGGGACATCTTGGGGAGTGTGGTGGCGACGTGAGTACGCGGCTGGCCGGCAGTGCGTCCCGGATTCGCCGCGGCATCGCGATCGTGGCCGGGCTAGCGACGGTCGGCGGGCTCACGCTCTTCGCCACCGGCGCCGGCGCGGCGCCGCAGCCCTCGGTCAGCCAGGTCCAGGCCCGCATTAACCAGCTCACCTCCCAGTTCGACAAGGCCAGTCAGCAGCTCGATCAGGCCAGTCAGCAGCTGGCCACGGCGCAGTCCAGGCTGTCCCAGGTGCGGGTGCGGCTGAACCACGCGAACGATCAGTTCGAGGTGGCGCAGGCCACCATGGCCCGGACCGCGGCGGCGGCGTTCGAGGACAGCGGCGCCACGTCCATCGCCGGGGTGCTGACCTCGGGTGATCCGTCGGTGGTGCTGCAGCAGGGGTCGCTGCTGATGGAGCTGTCCGGGAACCGGAGCGCACAGGCGAAGCAGTTGCTGGCCAGCGCCAGTCAGCTGGCTGGCGTGGAGCAGGAGATGCAGCGGACCGAGGCCGGGATCGTCGGGCTGAAGCAACAGCTGGCCGAGCACAAGTCATCCCTGAGCAAGCTGATCGACACCCAGAATGCCATCCTGGCCAGCCTGACCGTGTCGCAGCGCCAGGTGGTCACGAACAACTCGATCGGCGCCAACGGCAGCTCAGCGCCCCAGAAGTACACCGGGCCGACCACAACCCAGGCGCAGAAGGCGGTCGCGTTCGCGTACGCCCAGCTCGGCTGCCCGTACGTCTACGGCGGCACGGGTCCGTGCCTGCGCGGATATGACTGCTCCGGCCTGGCCCAGGCCGCCTGGGCGGCGGCGGGCGTGCAGATACCGCGCGACAGCTACAGCCAGTGGGCCGCGCTGCCGCACGTCCCGCTCTCCTCCATCGAGCCAGGTGACCTGCTGATCTACAACGGCGAGGGGCACGTGGCCATCTACGTGGGCGGCGGCTACATCATCGACGCCCCGCATACCGGGCTGAACGTGGAGAAGATCCCGGAGAGCACGCCGTGGTACGCCAGCAGTCTCGACGGGGTGCTGCGCCCGTAGCCCGTAGCCTGATGGCGTGGACGATGGCGGGCGGCTGGGCAGGCGCCGTGACCTGATGCTCAGGCTTCGCCAGATCGCGATAATCCTGGTCTTCGACCTGGGCGGCCCGCTGCTCGTCTACAGCCTGCTGCGCTCGGCCGGGACGAGCCCGATAACGGCGCTCGTGATCAGCGGCGTGCTCCCCGCTATGGGCATCGCCATCGGCGTCCTGGTGGACCGGCGGCTCGACGTCATCGGGGTGATCGTCCTCGCTGGCCTGCTGGTGGGAACCGTGCTGGGCCTGATCAGCCATAGCGCGCGGCTCTACCTGCTCGAGGGCTCGGTGCCCTCGGTCGTGTTCGCACTAGGCTGCCTGGCCTCGCTTCGGCTTGGGCGGCCGCTGATATACCGCCTGGCGCTGGAAATCCTCGGCCCGGACACGCGCAAGGGCCGCGGGATCGCCGCCGCCTGGCGATACCCGGGCTTCCGCCGGGCGTTCCAGGCCATCACCGTGGCCTGGGGGATCGGCTATCTCGCCGAGGCCGCGATCCGGATCGCGATCGTGGCCACGACGTCGACGGGGATCGCGTTGATCTGCTCCAAGCTGGTCCCCTACACGTTCGCGACGGTCTTGTCCGCCTGGACGCTGGTCTACAGCGAGCACGAGAAGAAGAAGGCCGAACGCCTGGCCAGTGCCGCTACCGGAACGGGCACCGCCGCCGGAACATGAATAGACTCGTCCGGTGCCTCGCACCCTGATCGTCACCAACGACTTCCCGCCGCGACGCGGCGGCATCCAGTCGTTCGTGCACGCGCTGGCCGCCGGGCTGCCCGCGGGCACGGTGACGGTGTACGCGCCCGCCTGGAAGGGTGCGGCGGAGTTCGACGCACGGCAGCCGTTCCCGGTGATAAGGCATCCGACCTCGCTGATGCTGCCGGTGCCCGCCGTGTCCCGCCGGGCCGCGGGCATCGCCACCGAACACGGCTGTGACACCGTCCTGTTCGGCGCGGCGGCGCCGCTCGGCCTGATCACGCCGGCGCTCCGTAAGGCGGGCGTGCGGCGGGCGGTCGCGCTGACCCACGGCCACGAGGCGGGCTGGGCCGCGCTGCCGGGCGCCCGCAGCCTGCTGCGCCGCATCGGTGACGAGGTGGACGTGGTCACCTATCTCGGCGAGTACTTCAGGGTGCGGCTGGCCCGCGCGCTGTCGGCGCAGGCGCAGCACCGGATGGTACGGCTGGCGCCTGGGGTGGACGTCACGTTCTTCCGCCCCGGCGCCGGCGGCGGCTCGGTCCGGGAGCGCCTGGGCCTGGCCGGCCGGCCCGTGGTGGCCTGCGTGTCCCGGATGGTCCCGCGCAAGGGCCAGGACACCCTGATCGCCGCCTGGCCGCAGATAAAATCGCAGGTTAGCGGGGCGGTGCTGCTGCTCGTCGGCGACGGCCCCTACGCATCGAGGCTCCGGCGCCTGGCGCAGCGCCTCGACGTCACCGACGACGTAATCTTTACCGGTCCGGTCCCGTGGCCCGAACTCCCCGGCTACTACGACGCGGCGGACGTGTTCGCCATGCCCTGCCGGACGCGCCGGGCCGGGCTGGACGTCGAGGGTCTCGGCATCGTCTACCTCGAGGCGTCGGCCACCGGGCTGCCTGTGGTCGGCGGTGATTCGGGCGGGGCGCCGGACGCCATTCTCGACGGCGAGACCGGCTACGTCGTCAGTGACGGTCCCGGTGTCGTGACGCGCGTCACCGAGTTGCTCCGCGACCCGGCCAGGGCCCGGGCGATGGGGGAGAAGGGCCAGGCGTGGGTGGAGCGGGAGTGGCGGGAGGAACTCTCCGCGGCCCGCCTGTCCGCGATCCTGCGGGCCGACCCGGCTAAGCCCGACCGTTCGGCCTAGACCGGCCCGGACCTGTCTAAGGTCCATCTGAGCAGGCAAATAGGGCTTTCCTCCGATGCGGTTCCCGGGGTCTTACCGCGAGACTCGATGGTGACCGGCCCAGGGGCCTGGCCGGCAGGCCGAGGAGGAACGATGAACCCGAAGATCACCACGCTGGTCCGGCGGGTGGCTGACATCATCGCCGAGTGCAACTACGCCCAGCGCCGGATGACCATCTTGAAGACGGCGCCCGACGCCTACTTCGCCACGACGGGCCAGGCGCCCGACGACTACGCCGAGTTCCTGTTCAGGACCTCCGGCGCGCTGCTACGCGAGCCAGACTCCAGTCACCGCGCCCGCGGCCAGCTCGTCGGCTAGAGACAGGCCGGCTCACCTACGAGTACAGGGCGTCGATGTCGGCGGCGTAGTCCTTCATGAGTACGCTCCGGCGGATCCCGAGCTTGACGGTGAGCTGGCCGGCCTCCTGGGTGAAGTCGGTATCGAGAATCCGGAACTTCCTGATGGCTTCCGCCCGCGACACCGCCTGGTTGGCATCGTCCACGGCCGCCTGCACGTCGGCGACGAGTTCCGGGTCGTCGCGCAGCGACGCGATGGTGGCGTCCGCCGGCTTGCCGTGCCTCTCCTTCCACGGCCCGAACGCCTCGGGGTCCAGCGTGATCAGCGCCGCGACGAACGGCCTTCCGTCCCCGACAACCATGCACTGGCTGATCAGGGCGTGGCTGCGGAGCCGGTCCTCGAGCACCGCGGGTGCCACGTTCTTGCCGCCGGCGGTGACGATCATCTCCTTCTTCCGCCCGGTGATCGTCAGGAAGCCTTCCTCGTCCAGCTCCCCGACATCGCCGGTGGCGAACCAGCCGTCCTCGGCGAAGGCCTCCTTGGTGGCCGCCTCGTTCTGCCAGTAGCCGGGGAAGACGTTCTTCCCGCTGATCAGGATCTCGCCGTCGTCGGCGATCTTGATCCCGACGCCGGGCAGCGGCAGGCCGACGGTGCCGATCTTGTTCCGGTCCGGCCGGTTCACGGTGGCCGCGGCGGTCGTCTCGGTCAGCCCGTACCCTTCGAGCACGGTGACGCCGATGCCCCGGAAGAAGTGGCAGAGCCGCTCGCTGAGCGCGGCCCCGCCGGAGACGGCGTACTGGGTCCGGCCGCCCAGCGCGGCCCGCAGCTTGCGGTAGACCAGCCGGTCGAACAGCGCGTGCTGGGCTCGCAGGCCGAACGAGGGACGGCCGCCGGGAGCATCGAGCGCGCGGCTGTACTCGATCGCGACCTTCGCGGCGCGGCCGAAGATCGCGCCCTTCTTCTCGCTGACCGCCTTCTGCTCGGCGGTGTTGTACACCTTCTCGAACACCCGCGGCACGGCCAGGATGAACGTCGGCCGGAACGAGGCCAGCGCCGGGAGCAGCGCGTTCAGGTCCGCGCAGTGCCCGAGCACGATCCCGCCCTCGATGCAGCCCACCTGGATAATCCGGGCGAACACGTGCGCCAGCGGCAGGAAAAGCAGCGTGCTGGAATCCTCCGTGTTGGCGATGATGGTCAGCGGGCCGAGAAAGGCGTTACGCACGTCGGCCAGCAGGTTCTCGTGGGTCAGCTCGCAGCCCTTGGGACGCCCGGTGGTGCCCGAGGTGTAGATGACCGTGGCCAGGTCGGCCGCCCCGGCCGTGGCCGCCCGCTCGGCGACCACCTCATCGCCGACGTCCGCGCCCGCCGCGCGCAGCGAGTCGAGGTCCTCCTCGATCTGCCATAGGTGCGATAGCCCGGGCACCCGGTCCCGGAAGCTGGCGATGGTGTCCCGGTATGGGGCCGTCTCGACGAAGCAGGCCCGCGCGCCCGAGTCGGAGAGGATCCATTCAGCCTGCTCGGCCGAGGAGGTCTCGTAGACCGGCACGGTGATGGCCCCCGCGGTCCAGATGGCGTAGTCGATCAGCGTCCACTCGTACCGGGTGTGCGACATCAGCGCGACCCGGTCCCCTGGCTCGATGCCCGCCGCGACCAGCCCCTTGGCCACCGCGATGACGTCGTCCCTGAACTGGCTCGCGGTCACGTCCGTCCAGGCCCCGTAGGCCCCAGAACCTCCGGAGGGCCGGCGCAGCACCACCGCCTGCGGCTGCTCGGCGGCCCGGCGGAAGACGGCGTCGGCGAGGTTCGCGTTCGCCGGGATATGCGCCAGGGCCGGGATGCTGATTTCGCGCACGGTATCCCTCCAACCAGGTAGCCCTACTCGGCAGCACCAGCTTAGGCCGCCTACCGTGGTTGCATGCGAGTCCACGTGGTGAGCGACGTGCACGGCCGCGCGGACGCGCTGGCCCGCGCGGGCGACGGCGCCGACGCGCTGATCTGCCTGGGCGACCTGCTCCTGTTCCTCGACTATGCGGACCACGGCCAGGGCATCTTCGCCGACCTGTTCGGCGCGGAAGCCGCGGCCCGGTACGTCGAGCTGCGCACCGCGAAGAAATTCGACGAGGCCAGGGAGTTCTCGCTCGGCCTGTTCGCATCCCGTCCGGAGAGCCGGGCCAGCCTCTTCGAGACCGCGGTGAGGCGGCAGTACGCCGAGATGTTCGGCGCCCTCCCCGAGCCCGCCTACCTGACCTACGGCAACGTCGACGTCCCCGCCATGTGGGAGCGGTTCACCAAGCCCGGGCATCACGTCCTGGACGGGAGCACGGCCGTGCTGGACGGATGGACCTTCGGTTTCGTCGGCGGCGGGCTGAAATCGGTCTACCGGACGCCGAACGAGATAAGCGACGAGGAGTTCCGGGCCAAGGTCGAGGCGGTCGGCGAGGTGGATGTGCTGTGCACGCACATCCCGCCCGCCGTCCCCGAGCTTCTCTACGACACCGTGGCCCGGCGGCTGGAGAAAGGCAGCACGGCGCTGCTCGACGCGATTAAGGCCACCAGGCCGAGGTACTCGATCTTCGGGCACGTGCACCAGCCGCTGGTCCGCCGGACGAGGATCGGCGTCACGGAATGCCTGAACGTGGGGCATTTCCGTGCCACCGGCGCCCCATTCGTCCTGCAGTGGTAGGCGGGTACGATCATGGTAGGAGGCGTCAGGTGTCGGAATCCCGAGGCGAGAGCCAGCCGGAAGGCAGTGGCCAGCCCAGCACAGGCAGTGGCGAGCCCAGCGACAGCGCTGGCCAGCCCAGTAACAGCAAGCCCGCTAATAGCGGCCAGCCCAGGACGGGCAGCGGCCAGCCCAGGGCGGGCGGCAACGGCCAGCCGGGCGGCGGACGCGGCCCGTCCCGGCCCAGCGACCCGGTCGTCGACTTCCAGCGCTGGCTGATGAAGGCCGGTGCCCGCAGCATGGCCAACCAGGTCGCCGGCCAGGTCAAGCGGACCCTCGGCACCGAGCGCCGGCCCAGCGGGGACGTGTGGGACACGGCCACCAACGAACTGCCCCCCAACGAGTCGCCTGAATGCCAGTGGTGTCCCGTCTGCCAGGCGGCACGTGCGGCGCGGCTGGGCGGCACGAGCGGTCTGGGGGCGGCGCTGTCCGGCGCAAGCGCGGGGCTGGCGACGGTGGTCCAGGATGCGTTCTCCGCCTTCGAGCAGGTCATGAAGGTACAGGAACAAAACCGGTCGGCCGAACGGGCCGGGCCGTCGCGCCCCACCTCCGGCACATCGCAAGACAGCGGGGAAACCGGTCAGTGACGCTCGCCATCGGCGTTGATGTCGGTGGCACGAAAGTCGCGGCGGGGGTTGTCGACGAAGACGGCCGGATCATCGCCAAGCTGAAGAGATCGACCCCGGCGGCCAGCCCGGAACGGACCGAGCAGGCCATTGCCGACGCGGTGACCGAGCTCCTCGCTCATCACCGGGTCGAGGCCATCGGCCTGGGCGCGGCCGGGTTCGTCGATAGCGCCCGGGCGACCATGCTGTTCGCCCCGAACCTCGCCTGGCGCGATGAGCCGCTGAAGGAGCGCGTCGAGGAGCGCCTCGACCGCGAGGTCGTGGTGGAGAACGACGCCAACGCCTCGGCGTGGGCCGAAGCCAGGTTCGGCGCCGCGCGCGGATACCGCGACGTGATGCTGGTGGCCCTGGGCACCGGCATCGGTGCCGCCATCATCAGCGGCGGCGAGCTCTACCGGGGCCGGTGGGGGATAGCCGGCGAGCCCGGCCATGTCCGGGTCGTGCCGGACGGGCGGCTGTGCGGTTGCGGGAACCGGGGCTGCTGGGAGCAGTATTGCAGCGGCAATGCCCTGGTCGCCGAGGCCCGTGAGTTCGCCAGGCGCACGCCGGGAGGCGCCATCCGGCTGCTCCAGCTGGGCGGCGGAGCGCCCGAGGGCATCTCAGGGCCGGTGATCACCCAGGCCGCCACCGAGGGCGACCCGGCCGCGCTGCGCTGTTTCCAGACCGTGGGGGGGTGGCTCGGCCAGGGGCTGGCCGACCTGGCCGCGATCCTCGATCCGGCCTGTTTCGTGATCGGCGGCGGCGTGTCCGAGGCGGGGGAGTTGCTGCTGGACCCGGCGCGGATCGCGTTCGAGCGCGCGCTGCCCGGCCGCGGACACCGGCCGCTGGCCGAGATCAAGGTCGCCGAGCTCGGTGAGGACGCCGGCATCGTCGGCGCCGCCGATCTGGCCCGCGAGAACAGCCAGGCGGCCGCCTTCAGACGACG
>Ga0335076_10008936_pt1 | contig 10101 bp, 9 predicted proteins | sample Lox_Sample_25_FD_206717 | JGI IMG/M metagenome (GOLD analysis project Ga0335076, IMG submission 206717) | Soil microbial communities from Loxahatchee National Wildlife Refuge, Florida, United States - Lox_Sample_2.5 | ecosystem: Environmental > Terrestrial > Soil > Wetlands | place: USA: Florida...
GGCGAGAAGTACACCCTGCCGCTGGTCGCGCGCTACGCCGACGTCTGGAATGTGCCGACCTATGCGCTGGGCGAGCTCGAGCGGAAGCTGTCGGTGCTGCGGCGCCTGTGTGACGACATCGGCCGCGATCCCGACACCGTTGTGCTGTCGGTCGAAGCGGTCATGGCGCTGGCACCCGATGATGCGTCACTGCCGCGCGTCGGGCAGATCGCCGAGCGACGTTTCGGCGGCCCCGGCTTCGGCCTGCAGGACGGCGGACTCATCGGTACGCCGCAAATCATTGTGGACCGGCTGAAAGAATTGCAGTCGTTGGGTTTTCGGCAGGTGGTGTTGTTCACGCACGACCGAGCGTCAGACGAGACGCTCGAACTGTTGGCCTCGACGGTGATCGCCGAGTTCCGAGAATGAGCCGGGCCTCAGATCGCGGTCGTCGCCAGGCTGCGGTCCCAGAGCGCGCGGGCCAGCCCCGGATCGTATGCCTGGCGGTTCGCTTTGGCGATCCGGTGTCTGGAGTAGTACTCGCCCGAACGCCAGTCGATGCCCGGCCGGCTCGAGGCTAGCCAGACCAACTGGTCGGCGCCTCGCTCCGCGGTCGGGATGAGGTGTGCGGCAGGCGATTTCTTCATGAACGTGAGAAACCGGGATCCAGACGCGGGCCCGAAGTTCGAGTTGACGTAGCCCGGGTGAAACGCCGCGGCGGAGAGCCCGTCGTGATGGAATCGCCGGTGCAATTCGACGCTGAACAAAATCACCGCCAGCTTGCTCAACGCGTAGGCCTTGCTCGGCCGGCACATCTGCGTCCTCTGAAAGTCCTCGATGGTGACCTTGCGGAGCAGCTTCTGCGATGCGCTGGACGTGTTGACGACGGTGGCGCGGGACCCGACAAGCAGATCCAACAGCTGCGTGGTGAGAAGAAACGGGGTCAGGAAGTTGACCTGATATGTGCTCTCATAGCCGTCGATGGTCATGTCACGCGCGCTTGCCATACCCCCGGCATTGTTAGCCAAGGCGTCGATGCGGGGATACCGCAATCGCAGGCTCTGCGCCAGAGCTCTCACCTCGGCCAGGTTGGCGAAGTCGGTGACGAAGCTGTCGGCGCCTAACTCGGCGGCTATCGCCCTCGTCTTGTCTCGCGACCGGCCGACGATGACGACGTTCTCACCGGTCCGGCACAGCCGGCGCACCGCGGCCGCGCCGATGCCGTCACTTGCGCCGGTCACGACGATGGTTCTGCGCGTCACTGTCACCTCCGATCGGCGTGCTGCTTGCTGATTAGCCACCGGGGCGTCCCGGAAAACCATCCGCCGTTACTCAGAGTCCGTGCAGCCTGTGCAGCAGCGCGAGCAGGGCCCCGATGTCGGGTCCGGATTGCGGGCCGGGCGGCGCGCCGAGCGGATCATTCACCGGCTCGCCGAGCAGCAGGCGCGCCACGTTGCTGACGCCATAGCGCAGCGCGTCGAGGTCGTAACCGCCTTCCAGCGCGAAGACCACTCTGCCCTCGCACAAGCGTTGTGCCATACGCACCACTTCGCCGGCAAGGTGCGAATAGCCGCTCAAGCTCAGCCGCATACCCGCGAGGGGGTCCGCCCAGTAGGCGTCGAAGCCCGCGGACACCAGTATCAGCTCGGGGCGGAACCGTTCGGCGGCAGGCCAGACGATCTGGTCGAACACCGACGCGTAATTGGCGTCACCGCTTCCGGCCGGCAGCGGGATGTTCACCGTGTAGCCTTCGCCCGGCCCCGTGCCGATGTCGGCGGCGGCGCCGGTGCCGGGATAGAACGGGTACTGGTGCGTCGAGACGTACAGCACCGAAGGATCGTCGTAGAACATCGCTTCCGTGCCATTGCCGTGATGGACGTCGTAGTCGACGATCAGGACACGCTCGATCGCATATTGATCACGCGCGTACCGCGTGGCGATGGCGACGTTCCCGAGCAGGCAGAACCCCATGGCATGATCGGCAATCGCGTGATGCCCCGGCGGCCGGGTCGCCGCCAGCCCGTTATCGGCGGCTCCGCTGAGTACCCGGTCCACCGCGCCGACGACGCCGCCGGCCGACAGCATCGCAATCGTCAGCGCATCGGGGCCCGCATACGTGTCGGCGTCGAGGAACGTGATGCGCGGCGCGGCGCTGATGCGGCGCAGCAGCTCGAGATACTCGGCGGTGTGCACGGTCAGCACCGAATCCGGTTCCACGGCGCGGGTCTCCAGCGTCTGCATGCGCGCGGTCAGGCCGCTTTCGTCCAAACCGCGCCAGACCACGCGGATCCGATCTGCCCGTTCCGGGTGTCCGGGAAAATCGTGTTCGACATAACGCGGATGCGTCGCATAGATCGTTCTCGGCGCCCCCATTCCGCGATCGTAGTGCCAAAAGTTCGGGGGGTGTCACGCTTAGCACGGCGGGCGAAACCTCGAGTCGGCTAAAGCGGTGGCCATGCCGCTGCCGATCGGACCGTGTTGATCGAACAGCGTGGCCACCCCGGTGGCGACACCGTCGTGGCTGTAATGCGTCAGCGCCGCCAATCCGATGTCGGGTCCGGCGGGCAGCCGAGTCAGGGTCAGCGTGGAGTCAACGTTGATGAATTGCATACCGTTTGTGCCCTAATGAGTCAGCGGATTCGTCACGTCGCCGGCCATGGCGGCGCAGGTGAACGGGGTCAGCGGTTCGTTCTCGATCAGCGGCTTCCTCTCGCGGACCCATGCGTGTTTGGGCCCGGACACATGCTGCCATTCGATGACGCCGTTACCGGAGCTTCCGGCGTCCGGCCCCCATCCGGGCCTGGATGAAGAACGGCGAATTACTGTGTGCCGGAACTTGTTCCGTGCGCAACGGTGGCATCGTGACCGGCGCCGACCAGACCTGCTGATCGGGCTGCTCACCGCGGCGAAGGAACACCGCGCTCGCGCGGGCGACCGCGGTGCCGCCCTGGGTCAGCACGGCTTCGGCAACTCTGATGCGCCGTCCGTCCCGCGTGACGGTGGCCGCGACCTGCACCGGCTGAAGCGCGGTGGCACGAAAGAGGTCCACCGTCAACCGCGCGGGCTGCATTCCCGGATCGCCCGCGGTGCGCTCGATCGCCCACCCGAGAATCCCGCCCACAACATGTCCTGCCATGGTGTGTCCCCACGGGCCCTGGGCGATCCGCGTCGGCGCATAGGTGTCGCCGTCGGGCACCGGGTACGCGGTCACATCCTAGGTCATCGCGTCACGATAGCGACGGCGCGCGAGGGCCCGCTCGGCGGGGATAGCCGCCCTAACCAGTTTGCGGCCCGTGCGCTCGTGGTCTTCTGCTCTTCGTGCAAGCGCTCATCGCGGCCTTCTGCTCTTCGCGCAAGCGCTCATCGCGGCCTTCTGCTCTTCGCGCAAGCGCTCATCGCGGCCTTCTGCTCTTCGCGCAAGCGCTCATCGGCGGCAGACCGGTAATCTGATTCTCCAAGTCGCGACCAGCGGTCGACAAACCTGTGGAGGACTCATGACGGCGCCGAGGTCGCTTCGAGAGCTGTTGGACCAAGTCGGACTGCGGGAGGTGCCGTCGCCCGACGGGAGCCTCGTCATGGAGATGCCCGTCGACGAGCGAGTCGTCAACACCGCCGGCGGGCTTCAGGGCGGGTTGATTGCCACCATGGCCGACGTGACGGCGGGCCAGCTGGCGGCCCGGAGCACGCCGTTCGGCAACGGAATCGCCACCACCGATCTGTTCATTCGCTACCTGCGGCCCATCAAGATCGGGCCGGCGCGGGCCGTGGCGAAGATTCTGCGAACCGGGCGGCGGTCCGTGGTCGTGCAGGTCGACATCTTCCGGGGCAATGACGGCGAAGTGGCTGCGACGGCGACCGTGAACTTCGCCGCGATGGGACAGCAGGACTGATAGCGCACGAGGGAGGACCGAATGCTGCGAGACATTCGTGAGCTCACCGGCGATCGGGAGGCGTACGCCGCCGAGCTTCGCCGACGCTGGGGCGGCCTGCTGAGCTACCGCTACATCGGCCGCACCCACGCCTCGATGGATCTGGGCCCAGCGGACGACACCGTCACGATCCGCCACGACATGCGCAACCCGACGTTTGGGCTGCTGCTCGCCGTGTTGGAGATCGCCGCACCGGAGAGCGGCCACATGTCCGACCTCGAGGCGGTGCCGAACCCGGTGATCCACTCCTGCCAGATCCTCGATCCGGGCCGTGGCGTCGGCCGAATCAAGATCCTGTCCGAGGAGCTCAAACGCGGCCGGCAGATGGGCTACAGCCGGTGCAAGATCGTCGACGCCGACCGGCCGGCCCGGGTCCTCGCCCTGATCGAAGGTCAGGGCATCAGCATCGGCACCCCGCCGGAGGGGCTCGGGCGGATGGCGGTCGAGCCCATCGAGGTGATCGATTCGCCGGATCTGCCGCCGCTGTGGCAGGTGTTCGGCGCCCAGCGCCGGCCCGACGGCCATTGGACGCTGCCGGAGCTCTCCGCCGAGGTGGCGTCGCCGGACGCCGCGCTGCATATCGGACCGCAGTTCGTCGTCCTGGAAACCGCGGCGCTCGATCTGGCCGCCGGCATCGCCGGTACGGATCGGCTCCAAGGTGTCTCGGCACATGTGATGTTCGTTGCCCGGGGCAAGGTGGGCCCGTTCCGCGTCGACGGCGAACCGATGGCGGGCGCCGACGGGATGGTCGCGGTCCGGACCGTCATGCACGACGAGGGCGCCGACGACCGGGTCATCACCGCCGGGTCGTATCTGTTCCGCCGTGCGAACGGATGACGGACGCCTCCGCCTTCGGGCCTCCCCGAAAGGAGGCCGAGCTTCTCCGCTCACCGGACCCGGCGTCATTCGCGCGGCCCAGCGCGCGAAGAAGCAGGTGCATCGCCACGGTCGTCGAGCGATCCCGGATGTCGGCGCGGTTACCCGGCACCCGTACGGTCCGCGTCACCGTCGGGCCGTCGGCGACCACCACACTGAAACACACGGTTCCGACCGGCTTGTCGTCGCTGCCGCCGCCGGGCCCCGCGATCCCGGTGATCGCGATCGCGGTGTCCGCGCCGAAGCGGCGCAACGCGCCGGCGGCCATCGCCTCTGCCACCGGCTCGGACACCGCGCCGTGCGCCTCGATCAGCGCCGCGTCCACGTCCAGCAACTCGACCTTGGCCTCGTTGGCATAGGCCACCACGCCGCCGGCGACATAGACGGACGCACCGGGCGGGTCGGTCAGCCGCGCCGCCAGCAGCCCCGCAGTGCAGGACTCCGCCGTGGCCACCCGGCGCCCGGCCAGCAGCTCGGCGACCTGATCGTCCACCCGTGACCCGTCCTCGGAAAAGATCGCGCGCCCATGGCGCTCGCGCAGCAGCGTCATCAACTGCGCGTACACGTCGGCAGCCTCCGGCTCATAGCGCGTGACCATCTCGATCTCGCCGCGCCGCAGGCACGTGGTGATCTCGAGCCGCCCGAGGCCGGGGACGCGCTCTTCCGCCTCGCGCAGGGTCGCGGCCAGCCCCGACTCGGGAAGTCCAAACATCCGCACGGTGTCCTGCCGATAGCGCGTGCGCCCCGCGATCGACTCCTGCACGGTGTCGGTCTGCACCGCCGTCCGCCACATCGGCTGAAGCTCACGCGGCGGCCCCGGCAGCACCACGACTGCCGGCTTGCCGGGGACCACGAGTCCGGGCGCGGTTCCCACGGGGTCGATCACGTGCGATCCGGCCGGAATCATGGCCTGTTTGCGGTTCGCCGCGCGCACCGCATCGAAGTCGACGTCGGCGAAGCGCGCCATCACCGACCTCAGGATCGCCGCGATCTTCTCCTCCAGCCCGGCGTCCAGTAGCAGGTCGCGGCCACAGAACCGCGCCACGGTCTCGACAGTCAGGTCGTCAGCCGTCGGCCCCAGGCCACCGCTCGTGACGATGAGATCCACGCCTTCGCCGGCCAGAAAACGCAGCTGCGCCTCCATGTCGCGGGGCCGGTCTCCGCAAATCGTGATGTGCGCGAGCTCGACCCCAAGCTCGAGCAGGCGGTCCGCGATCCAGGGACCGTTCCGGTCCTGGATCCGCCCGGTCAGCACCTCGGTGCCCGTGACCACGATTCCCGCGCGTGCGCTCACCGGAATGAGATTACGCATTGGCCGGGCGGTGTGATGCGAGACGATATGTCGATGATCGACGTGGAGGTGCTTCAGGCTGACGTCACCAGGCTCGAGGTGGACGCGATCACCAATGCGGCCAACACGCGACTCAAACACCGTGGCGGTGTGGCGGCGGCGATCGCGCGGGCCGGCGGACCGCAGCTGCAGCGTGAGTCCGACGCGAAGGCGCCGATCGGTCTCGGCGAAGCCGTCGAGACGACGGCCGGCGACATGCCTGCGCGTTACGTCATCCACGCCGCGACGATGGAGCTCGGCGGCCCGACCTCGGCCGACATCATCGAGCGCGCCACCCGCTCCGCGCTGCGCAAGGCCGACGAGCTCGGCTGCCGTTCGCTTGCGCTGGTGGCGTTCGGCACCGGCGTCGGTGGCTTCCCGCTCGACGACGCGGCGCGGCTCATGGTGGGCGCGGTTCGCAAGCACCGGCCCGGTTCGCTCCAGCGGGTGGTATTCGCCGTGCACGGCGATGCGGCGGAGCGAGCGTTCCGCGCAGCCGTCGGCGAGTGACCCTGCCTTCTGCTCTTCGCGCAAGCGCTCATCGCGGCCTTCTGCTCTTCGCGCAAGCGCTCATCGCGTCGATTGTCGAGCGGACACACCAAAAGCGCTCCACGCAGCGGCCTTTCGGGAAATGGGCAGGCCATGTGAGAGGATTTGCCCATCGCAATGCCGCACCGGCGCGGTAGGGCTGTGAACTGCACCACACACCAACTCCTCGATTCGGTGTGCCGCCCGGTGCGCTGTCACGCTGAGAGAACCTGGACATGTCTGGAGTCCCCATGTGCGCCCATCAATCGGCGGAACCCCGCTCCGCCGGATCCCGCTCTGTCGGATCCCGCTCTGCAGCGGTGCTGACCTGGCTCGGCGGCGGAGACTGGCGCGAGCTCACCGAGCGTCACGAGCGGTCCAACCACGCGATCGTCGGCGTGGTCGTGCTGGCCGACGCGGCGCTGGTTTGGCTGGTCGCCGCCCTGGCCCTGGCCGGATCGACACATGTGCCGATGCCGGCGATCCTCGCCATCACCCTTCTTTTCGCTGTTCTCATCGGCGCGGTGACCCGCGCGATCGCCAGCGGTCCGACCCGCGGCAGGCGTGCAGTCGCGGCACGCGCTGCCGTCGCGGTGGCGGTCGGCGTCATCGTCGGAGAGCTCGCCGCGCTGGTCGTCCTGTCGGGTTCGATCGATCGCCGCCTCGATGAGCAGGCCGCCGGTAACGCCGACTCCGCGCCCGCCGTCGTGCAGGCATCCACCGATCTCAACCAGGCCCGCGCCGCTCGCGTGGCGCTCGACGCCGCGGTGGAACAGGCGCGGGGGCACCGCGATCAAGCGCTCGTCGTCGCACGCTGCGAGTACAACCCCACGCCGGCCTGCCCGCAGACCCAGATCACCGGGGTGCCGGGCGCCGGACCCGAAACGCGAACGGCGGATGAGCTTCTCGCGGACGCGCAGCGCGAGCTGGACGACGCGCTGGCCGCGCGGGACCAACAAGCGCCCGGGCTGGACGCGCAGATCGCCGCCAGTGAGCAGACCGTTGCGCTGGCACGCCAGGCCGCCACGGCGCATGCCGATCGCGGCCTCGGCGCACGCTGGATCGCCATGTACGACCGCACGTTCGCCGACGCGGGGGTGCTACTGCTGCAGTTGGTCACGATCGCGTTCTTCACGCTGCTGGGCCTGCTGCCGCTGATCCTCAAACTCTGGCGCGGCGACACCACGCACGACCGCAGCGCGGCCGCGCGTGCCGAGCGCGACCGAGCCGAACTGGCCGCGCGTGCCGAGCGCGACCGAGCCGAACTGGCCGCGCGTGCCGAGCGCGACCGAGCCGAACTGGAGGCCGACACCGCGATCGCGGTCAAACGCGCCCAGGTTCGCGCGGCCGCCGAAACACTGTGGGCCGAGCAACAGCTGGCCAATGCCCGCCTTGCCGTGGCGGCCCAGACCGAAATCGACGGGGCACAGCATCGCCGTCGCGTGGTCGAGGCACAGCGCGACGAGGACATGTATCTGCCGATCGCGGCGGAAGCCGAAGCCGCGGCAGAAGCCGCGAGTCGGGCCGCGGTCCAGTTGCCCGCCAGCGCTCCGCGGGCCGGTGACGAAGAGCCGGACAACCTGCCCGTCGCTGCCCGATGTCGCCGCCCCGGCTCCCAGGCGGAACCGGCCGATCGACCGCGCGAGGGTGGCCCCGCGCTGGTGCCGTCGATCCCGGACGTCGCAAGAGCCGCCGCCCGTTGGGTGCGTCCGCTCGTGCCGTCGTTCGTTGCCCGTGCGATCGATACCACGAGCCAGCCGCTGCGCGCCGCCCGCCACGTCTTCGAGGAGGTCGAGGAAATCACCTTCACGCTCAAGCGGACACACAAGGTGACCGTCCACTCCGAGGAGAACACGGACCTCTCCGAGGAGAACACGGATCGGTCGCGGCAGCCGGGATCGGTGGCCACCGAGACAGCCCCGGCATTTCCCGCTCCAGCGGGAGCCGTCGACGTGCGCCGAATGGGCTCGCCTCCCCCGCCGTCCGAGCTGGCCGGGCGTGCGGGCCGCCCCGAGTTGACCGAGCGCGACGCACCGCGCGAATTACCGCACGGGCAGCGTCAATTGCCGCCCGCCGAGTAGCTCACCGATGATCCCGTCGCCGGTGACGCCGATGCGCCGGGTCGGACGGCGCGCACCCGGATTCGCGCCCCGCGGTGCGGAGTGAGGATGACGTGTTTCACCCTGGGCCGCTCGCCGGCAGACCCGGTGGTGCTCAACTCGACGCGGCGAAGCACCTCGCGAAGCACAACCCGCATTTCCACCATGGCGAACGTGGCGCCCAGGCAGCGGCGATTGCCTCCGCCGAACGGTAACCACGTGGTGGGGGTCAGGGCGGCGCCGATCATCCGGTCCGGGTCGAACCGCTCCGGATCCGGGTACTGCTTCGCGCTGCTGTGGACCAACCCGATCCCGGGAGCGACCATGATCCCCGCGGGCAGCCGGTAGCCGCCAAGCTCCACCGGCCGGGTGAGGATCCGGCCGACGTCGAACACCACCGGACGGATCCGCAGCGTCTCTTTCGCCACCGCATCGAGGTAGGTGTCGCCCGCCGGGTCACCGCCCGCGCTGGCGTCGGCCGCCCATACTGCCTTCTCCAGCACCGCCGGATGCCTGATCAGGCGCTCCAGCGCCCAGGACAGCCCCGTGGCGGTGGTGTCGTGACCGGCGACCAGCAGTGTCATGAGCTGATCACGGAGCTCGGTGTCGGTCATCGTGCGGCCGTCGTCGCCCGCGGCACGAACAAGGGTGGCCAGCGTGTCGGTGCGGCCGGCGAGGTTCGGGTCGGCGCGGCGATCGGCGATCTCGGCGTACAGAAGGTGGTCGGCCTGCTCGATGCGGCGACGCACCTCCCGCAACGGCCGGTGGCGATGTACGTTCGGGTTGGCGAGCGACAGCATCGCCAGGGTTCCCATGTTGAGCAGCCGCGGCATCACCTCCCGCAAGGCGGCCAGCCGGACCGGATCGGTGGCGCCGATGACCGTACGCAGGATCACCTCGAAGGTGATCTCCGACATTCGGGGTGCCACCGGGAACTCGGTTCGCAGCGGCCAGTTGGCGATATTCGCCGCAGCGATCTCGGCCATCACCCCGGCCTGGCGCACCACGGCGTCATGCCGGAATGGTGCCAACATGAGGCGCCTGCGGTCGCGGTGAACCTCCTCGTCGATCACCAGCACGGAGCTGTCGCCCAGCAGGAAGCTCAGCACCGAGTTCGCTTCACCGGCGTGGTAGGTGGCCGGATCCCCCGCAAACACCACCTTGATGTCGGCCGGATCGTCCAGATAAACCATCGTCCCCATCGATCCGAGTCGCAGCGTGAACACGCTTCCGTAGCGGCGGCGGCAGGCCGACACGAAGCGTGGCCAGTACAGCAGCATCAGCGCGGCCTGGACCGAAGCCGGAAGTGACGGCCCGGGCGGCAGCGTGCGCGAGCGGCGCATCACGACCCAAGCATAGA
>Ga0335076_10008937_pt1 | contig 10101 bp, 11 predicted proteins | sample Lox_Sample_25_FD_206717 | JGI IMG/M metagenome (GOLD analysis project Ga0335076, IMG submission 206717) | Soil microbial communities from Loxahatchee National Wildlife Refuge, Florida, United States - Lox_Sample_2.5 | ecosystem: Environmental > Terrestrial > Soil > Wetlands | place: USA...
CTACCGACGTCTCGAGCGAATCGAGCATATCTATAACTAACGCGGGAGCGACCTTGCACGTCTCCCATATCTAATCCAGCAACCAACTTAGGGAACGAGTTGGAATTGCCAACCAAGGTTACGTATCCTCAGTTCTTGAGATCAATATCGCACGAACAGCATGACGTCCCTCGACTACGTCAATCCCATGCCAAGTCGAATCACTCAATCCAACGCCAACACGTTTTAGTCGATTCAAGGACAAACGATGACAAGATCTTGCCTGAGCTGCCCGGCGCCGCTAAATACTACGGAAAACCCTGATTCGGAGTAACCTCTGACGGCGCGCACATATTTCACACACATTCATTACAGTTTAACTCCTCGCCAGGCGAGTCCCCCGGACATGGGCCTTGCCAACAATATTTAAAATTATTTATTTTTATTCGTTTTATTGCCCGCAGTCCGAAGGACGGAGGGATTTAACCCCCCTCTCCCCACAGGCGAAAAAAAACTCGAACTCTGATTGGATGATATATTCACACAATCTCATTGGTTGGCACAAGTTCGAATTCGAATTCGAATTCGAAAAAGCGGCGGCAGGGGGACTGCGGGCCTAAGCGCGCCTCGGCGCGCCCCCAGTTATTTGCTCTGTGTGGTTGCACAGCGTCTTGATTGGTGGCTGCAGTGGGGTTTTGAAGATCGTCATCCGTGTGATGGCATTGACCAATCATTTAAATCCCGCATATCAAGTACCTACCGTATTTAAGGTTTGTGCGGATCTTAACTTCGAAACCATACGGGACGGTAGTGAATTTAGTCACATAATTATTTACCCAATCCCCAGATTTGAATCATGAGGCACGTGAAATAAATATTGCACTGAACTCGTGGGCATGGACGCTATTAATTTGCTCCTGCTTGGTAATTCAGTGACGTGACGATTGTTTCGCTATATATATTAACTTCGGCAATTCGGGCAACGTAAAGTCCAGCTCCATTTATTACGACAATGGACGCAGCTCCACAAGCAATCGATTTGATGACGATTCCCCCCACGCAACTTCAGAATACAGATGACGTTTCTCGACTCAGAGGCGGAACGTATCTACTTGAAATGTGCTTGTAATTTCTCTCATCATAATTTCTTGAATAATTTCAGGGCTCTTTTGTGCTGTGAAGAACTTGTTACGTGTTGCAATTGCTGCCACCCTTGTTGCTGATAAATTGGGTGGAGGATGTGGGCTAACGAGCATTTTCAGAGGGCTTAGTGAATCAAGACACAATTGTGTCATTGGAATCAACGTTAAAAAGTGCTTCAAAGATTAACCTTCGACAAACATTATAGTATTGACAACGACAGGAATGCTTCAGTTCTGCGGCACACGATCCTGGGCGCCAACCCGAAGCGCCATAAATGCTGGTACTCAGGCCCTGACTAAGTGAGTCGGTTGGATTAGGTAACCCCGGCCCGAAATCTGGTCGGTCATGTAATCTTTAAATTATCAACCCCCAAAAAATATTCCGGGCCAGCGCATACTACATTGCAATAATTCTTAACCTTTCAATGCGTGGATACTTTTTTTTTTGTTTGTTTAATTCATCGAAAATGTGTTAGTCGAGAATTCCATAGAGGGAGCCCTCGGCTTTCTCTGCCTCCAAAAAGTGTAAATTTTCATTCTACCTCACTTCGCGGACATCCGCCCACAGCTTCCGTCGCTTCTTGGAACATTCATGCACATAATGTAACCCACTTGGTCTATTGAACCGGTCACAGAGTTATACTCTCGGTCATCCATTGCAGTTGCCCAATCGTAATTCCTTCTGGTCAGTCTCCGACGGGGAACCCTCCTGATAATTCGTTCCCATCCAACTCGAGCTCGTTACTTCTTGTCATCACCTGGAGAATTCTTATCCCTATCATCCGACATGATCCTTAGGCGAGGTTGCCAGGCTGTCGACATAGTCTCACAGGCATAATTCTGGTCTGTCGAATTATATGCTGTGATGTCAGATATGGATGGAAATGAATCATCAGATATGAAATACACGATATGAAAAACATCCGATATGAAGTATGCAACATTAACCACGCGATATTGAATAGCTATATTGAAATATGCTATATTGGGTATGCGAAATGAAAGGTGGCTGGTGGATCGAGTTTCCCGATTTGGTCTAATACATGTGACTGAATTTGTATTTGAACCCGCCATTCTGTGGCTCTCAATTCGAAGAGGTGGTACAGCCCTTTCGTCGCGAACACTAAAATTCCTCATGGGCTACAGGTTTTCGCAAAAGCTCATTCCTTTCTTGAGTATCCTGATTGGAATTTCCAATACTTCCATCATTTTAAATCACCCGAACCATTTTGGCATGCATTAATCCATCTCATCCATTGAATCAATGGATTATTGATTCAAAAGAGGATTTCGGTCCCATTTTTGTCAGTCGCAAAAAGGTATTTTTAACGATAGATAGTCTACAAGGTATCCCAGCTAGAATTACTTGTTTTGCATACAATACCTCAAGAAAGTTATTTTCCCATAAAAAATGCACTCCAGAACGGGTATTGTATGTACAGGTGCCGGAAATTTAAGCTATGATTACTAACAAAAATTACTATCAAGGGTCCTGTACCATTAAGGGTCCCCTGACCCTAGTGTTTAACAGATTAACAAGTGCTTATTTATTGAAGAACAAAACGTATTTCGATGTCACTTTCTGCGTCATTTGTGTGCTCTACTACTACTACTGCTATTAATCCCCCGGTTCACCGAAACCGCTCCATGAAAATTTTTCACTTTTCACTTTTCACTTTTTTCAGCCAAACCAGCACCGAGTCAACCGCATTCCTTGTTGCTGTTTTCAAGATGTCGTCACATTTTACCATGGCAGTGGAGGTTGGTTCCTCTTCCGCCTCCTCCGGATGAATCGGACGAACCTGTGGAATTACGTCGCCGCCAGGCGGCGAGACAATGAGATGAAGCCGTTATTCGAGCTGCGACAGCATCACAATAGAGCAGATCTTTCAATGTTGCGAAAGGTCATGTGCATAATTACTGGAATTGCGACATTGATCTGAATATATTCTAGTGCAATTGTAAAGTGTTCGGACCTCCCTGGAGGAGATAAGACGGATTTGCTCAAGTATTACCGCGAACCCATTTAACTCTTCGGTAGGGTTATGTGAAACCTGAGATAATACGCTTGCAGCGCATGATGCGCGGCCATAGCTCTTGCAAAATTGTTTTATGTTGTAAACGTAAATGTCTTCCACAGGCCCTTTCAGAGGACCCCAAGGCAACAATCGTGCCTTTACTGTCCGGGACCAAGTGTCCTGCCGTGGGCCGCACCGTCTGGGTTACAAAATATGCAGTTGCGGAATGTTTGTCCCTTTGTATCCGTCACACCAATGTGGCAAATCAAGCAGGTGCTTGCATGAAGGTCTGCCTCTCGCATCATCATAAGACATGGTTCGATCCTACTCCGATCAACGGTGAGAAAGATGAGGATAATTCTGGTGTACGTCGATGCAAACAACTCTGCCCTGGCCAGAATGATCAGCATCAAAGGTGGCTACCGCCCTTCTAACCTTTCGTATTCCATGATATATGCCTCGGTAAGTTATTGCTCATCCAGCAGCCATGGAAATATCGATGCCACCTTTGTGGCCAAGCAACCGCCGCTTCCGACTCTTAAATGACCAACGTATTCAGTTGAAGGAGAAGCAGGTGGTGCGGCCAGCCTAATGATCAGAATCACTGTGTGAACATCGTCAGCGAGTTAACCTTGAATGCCAATAGCTTTGGCGCAGCAAAGCCCTCTGCTGGAGGAGAACCAAGAAGTCGTCTGGTCCTTCCGAGAGAAACCCAGCCGAATGATTCATAATTGGGATCTGAATGTAGACCGCACAGGTGTGATGTAAGTAGCAACTCGATTATCGAGGAGAGAAGTGGCGGCAAGTTCTACTTCCGAATTCTATCCGCTGCTTCGCCATACTAAACCTAACTCCGCCACGAATGTGAGACGTTAAGGCATGCCCAAAATCTGATTGGCCATTATATGGCGTGGATGGGTCAGATAGTTTCGCTCATGCATTAACCTTCTATTGAGATCTTATGATATGATTTGAATTTATAATTAGCAAAGTTACTGGGTATCAAGCCTTTAAGCTGTCAAATGGGTGGGGCCCTCGTTTCATCTGTAGGTCCCAATCAAATTTTGAGCAAAATTCAGACTTTAAGGCAGTATAACTCCTTCAATATATTGACAGCATTCAACCTTTTTGTTCAAGTGATAGAGCACAGTTAGTTGCATAGAATACTTCTTAATAAGATTTTTCCAGTGGGGTGGGGTTGCATACGCAAGAAAATTTTATTTCGACATGTTTCAAAATCGGATATGGCAATCCCATATTAAAATATGTTAGGGTGGCCGAGTGGTGGCGGCGGCTGTGATTGCTCCGCACTTGTTTGGGGTTCGCAATTGTCGCAATTGAAAACCGAAATAATTGAAATCTGATGGGTGAAGGTCGCCACTGACAGCCAAGGTCATAATGCATGCCTAGAATACTTTAGACACCTTCTTGTCAATCACAAGGCTCGTACATTTATCAAGCTAGCTGTGAACTCTCTGGTTCACAGACACGGTGACCTATTCAACATGTAATCCGATGTGTCAAATTGAGGTCCAACAATCCGACAACTTTAATGCCAGCTGGCCAACTCGACAAACTTTATCCTGCAGCACCGATCCTTGGCATGTCATGGCTTTGCCATGTCATGGAAAATGTGTAATTCTTCAAAACAGAGGTCTATGGAATGGGCGATTGCCAATTTCACAAGGATTTAGAGGGGCCGGATTGAAAACCGATAACAAAAAGGAGGGAAGGTTCTCTTCTATTTAAAGGGCATGGGGTTCCTCTAGGGCATTATGCAATTCAACGCTAACTTGGGGTGACAGTGAACAGGAGATCGGATCAGCTGTGGTGTAGCGGAATGACGCGGCTGGAAATGGAGGAGATCTAAGTTTGGAGCACAGCAAGCTGTGCATCTTCCATCACGATCGGGATAGTTTTCATCCGTTGGACCACGACACAGGGCGAGCGAGCCATGAACATCGACGTATGCCCAGAGATCCTGGCTATCAACAATATGTCTCCCAGTGTGGGAGGATACCTGCCCTTGCATGGGAGATGGAGGTGGCCCGACCACGTTGTTACCAGATTTGGATTCCCGTAGGGATAGATGCCCCAGGCGCAAGCCAGGCACAAAGCGGTGGTTCGGGCGAGGCAGATTGTTCTTGAGCTCTTGAAAGGACCAACAATACGAGGAGAGGGGAAAGCAATGGATGCTGATCCGAACGCTGCTGTGGGTGAGGCAACAGGTAAAGGCAGAGCTGTTGTGTTCCGAGTATGTTGAGCGTGGATTTGATTATGTAGCGGAGGTAGAGATTGAACAAAGTTGTTATCCAATATTCGCTATGAACGGTCATATCTATGCTTGTCCGGCGACTACTGCAGCCATTCTTCTACTCATCGCCATATTGCAGCTACTGCACAATTTGTCAGCGAATGCAGCACCGTTTAATCTTAAGAACCTCAGGACAATGAGCAGGACAAGTGGGGTGCAGAACAAGATAGTGTGCAACCTGGGCGATGAGCACAATGATGAGATGAGCTACCGTAGATGAAGAGCAGAATAAGAGGATGGACATGACAGCACGGACAGTGGCAGGGAGTGTAGCAGAGAGCAGGATCGTGAGATGCGCAGAACAGGACGGGCAGGAGCAGAGTAAGACAGTGAGCAGAATGACGAGATGAGCAGGATGATGGGCAGGGCAAGAAGGCGTGCAAAAGGGGTCCATCAGAAGGACGATGAGCAAGATGTTGGAGAATATGCATCTTCGCCAGGGTTATCTGAATTCGGGCTTTTATAACGACCGGCGATCTGGTTTTATTAAATTTTCACCTTGCTAAGTTCACCGCGCAAATTCTTCAACAAGAATGAATAAAGGACCATGTATCCCTCTATGAGGCATAATCTGAACTGAGATAAGCAATTTTATAAGACTGAAACAATGTCACGGCCAGATTAGGGCTCATTTTCAACACTAAACCTTGGCTTGATACTATTTGAATTCCTGTTATATGAATATGATAAATTCGGACCAGTCAGAGATCTCTAGCATTGTCCGTTCGAAGTACAAACTGCCTGCGGGTAGAGCTCCTAATCCTTTGCATCCTCTCCAACTTAAACTCTTAGTATGGCCTCCTTAATTGGATGCATCCCCGTGTACCTCGGCTATGTTTTCGCCCTCAACCTCTATCTTTCCCAAATCACCTGATCTAGTTGACAACTGAACCTGCTTTCCGAGTATTTTCTCCTGATCATCGGCTGCGGTTGGTTTCCCCCCATCCTGGCTCTGATGCGGTTGTTCAGATCTACGTGACATATGTCTAAGTTGGCGATAGGCGACCCACAGACTAAGACTCGCAACGATCAGGGCTGGTATCCCCAACGCTAGCGCAATATCTGATCCGGAGTCCAGCCCGGTACCACCAGCGGAACTCGTGGACGTAGGCTCGATGGACTCTGTCACTGACCCAGTGGCCTCAGGCGAACCATTGGATGATGAAAATGTGGTTGGCAGCAGCGTCTCGGTGAGGGTGACAGTACTGAATGTTCCATTGATAATTGTCGTGTAGACGGATTGCGGAAAGCCAGTGGTAGGAACTGAAGGCGAATTAGTCGACGAAGTGGTTGCAGGAGCTGAATTGGGAGAGGACGAAATAGTGGACGAAGTGGATGCAGGCAGCCGGGCCGTTTGATGTGGCTAACAGTCAGTTGGAGTCTCACAGGAGAACCACCCTCACACCAACAAAGTAAACGATAAGCACGATGGCGGCAATAATGATGCCAACAAGGATAATAATGACGGCTTTTAGCGCCCTTGTCTTGGGCATGATGCAGACGATGGCAGAAGCGATTTATTCTGAATGGAGATTCTTCCCAGCTTACTTTGTTGCTTTTCTGCCGTTCCTGTCAAGGGACGTCCGGAGCACATATACAGGAGGCACATGCTCACACTTCTCTTCGCAAATTGGGGTCTGGAGTGACGCTGCAAGCACCTGGACGTGCGATGCGAAAAGTAAATATGCGATGCGATAAGTAAATATCGGATGCGCTGATGGACTAAATCAAAACATTCTCATCGAGCCTGCTGCCACTGCTGTGGAGCGATGCAAGGGCAACATGAAGTTCAACAAGACTGAGGTTTCATTGCGGCGTGACTGTGCTAGAAAAGATTTCCAAGCCCTGGCTCTAATTAACCGTTGTCCCCACTGAAACACATATTAACCGTCCGATCCAACATGTCGACCGCCATATTAAACCGTCGTCCACTTGAGCTAAAAGGCGGGATGTTTCAACCTAATTTTTCAGGCGAGGTTATCATCTCCGGTACCGGAGATAGAAAACCTCGCAAGTAGTCGAATGATGACTCTCATCCGCAGGATCAAGGGACTCACCTCACACGTTCCGCCCTTGTCATACGCAATAACTCGCGATGTTACAATACCTCACTTGTCTTTTTTCGTGCTGGTAGGAGGCCTCGTTCTCGTTATCATCCTCAGTCTGATCGGAGTCGCCACCACTGGTTACGAATATAGCCCCGTGACCTTGAGCAACTGTAATGAGACGAAGGACATGTGGTATGACTTTATGAATCTCGGAAACTGGATAACGCCCTCTATATTATGTCAACCTTCGATCCTCAAGCCAGGTGACGGTATTCTTGTCGTGCAACTTCATTCTAATGCAGTTCTAATCACCGATTCCAGCGGCTCGTTATCACCGTCGTATGAAATACAGGGCTTCGTTGACCCACGATCTAATCAATTCAACGGCATGTCATATCGCAACAATGCCCTAAATAATTGCTCGGTTGAATATGTCATCGGATGGGACACTATTTCACCTGCCGTACCCCCATACGGAAATAATGCCGAGGTACGAGATACAAAGTGTTGAAGTTGCTAATATGTATGCCGGTATGGCCTGCAATACGTCTGCGGATCAATATCTTTTCCTCACCATGAACCTCAATAGCTTTGCCCCTTTAAATGAATTGGAGTTGGGGTTTATGAATCCGCACCTGAACCTCAGTGGACCGTTGCCAATCGGAGCAGCGGTAGCCATATGGTCGGAGATTCTAAACGATTTGATGTATGAAATATTCTTTCCTAGCTCCGGGCGATCCGTTCTGTATCCAAGTCTTGTGGCCCATAACCTTTCCTTTTTGGGGGTGGGTTATTTGTCCTACCGTGACATGCTCTATTGGCCAGGTTCGCTTTTGAAGCGATATCCCGCTAAACCTTAGGCTGGGCTCATCAACGGGTGGCAAATACGCTGGGTAATGATCGATGGAATCTGACCATCGTCTACAGCCCTTCCAACTCGACTGACTTCGATTTCCGTCAGATAGTCTTCTTTCCCACTGGCGAAATCGATATGAATCAAACCACCATCGAGTCCTTCGACTTTCTTAATGACCTCCTTTCCGAAAGCTTTGATTATCTTCGTAATCAACTTGGGGCAGAACTCGACCCCTGGCAGTTTTTCAATTGGTTTTTCGTGAGCCTATATTGGGTTTTTCTAAGCAATGTGGGTCAAGTCCAGCCGACAACATATCCTATTCATGGCACTCTTTTCAACACACCCCTGGTCGATTTCGCACAACCGACATTTTACCCATCTTCGAACAATATATTCGTCAACGGTACGCTTTTCGAATTATATTCCCTTTACCTTATTGACCTTCTGGCTCTAACTAACCGAACGCTTCCGGAATTTCTGCCGCTGAATGAAAGCAATCGTCTTCAGCCAGAGACAACAACCTTTGTCCTTGGATACAATTGTCAGGAACGGCAGCTCAAATCCGGGTGGATTCTGTCAGTTTTCGCCGCCGTTTCTACCCCTCTAGTGACAGTGTATGGGATCCTCATGTTTGTTGTTATCAAGGTCGAATCGAGACGCAATAGTATGTTTCCGTTACCTTTCGATCTCACATTCAACAGCCAGCCTTGATAAAGCCAATCCTCCGGACAGCCTTGAGCTGCAAACCGTACCGACCATCAGTGCTGAAGGCCCGCTTCTGGAGGTTGAAACTGGGTCACAAGCTCCCCGGAGAGCCATGGAAGACTAAGATTGAGGAGGGGCGGCTCAGATCTCAAGGAGAGGATATCGATAATCTGGGACTCAAAGGTATTGGCTGAAGGATTTTTGTACCAGGTGTGGTAATGTCCAGGAACTGTTTGGTGTGGTCGGAAAGTATTCCCGTTTAACATAACGACTACGCCTATATATATGATGATGATAATTAAGACATTACAGTCGCATGTCAGATTAAACTACAGTATGCGGCACGTGAACGCGACCACCGCTAAAATTTGCGACGTACAAAAGCTATAATATCTCATCGCTAGGTGAACCAGTTGTCATAATACATGTAATCCGATTAGATTACATCCCTGTACTTGCGCCTGCTTAATATTTTGTCCATGCACCCTTTGCCTCAGCCACTGCATGCCGCGCCGTGGCCCGGACAATATTTAAATGGTCGCCTTCACGTGCCGCATACTGTATCTGTGATAGGTTGTCAGAAAAAAGGTGAGTCTCCAAACTGTGATATAGCGTCTCTGATCCTACTACTACTACTGCCTCCAATAGTGTTTTAAAATCCAGATAATAATGGGCGAAGGAAAAATAAGAAAACACATAATAATAAACTGATTGCAACAGAATTAGGAACGATATATAAATAATCCAATTCTTTTACATTGTAGCAGCAGCAGGAGCGTGGAGCGCGTGGCGGCCGGGGATGATAATAAAGCCGCCGTCTGCCTCCAACAAGCTAGAAAGCTCTGTTGGCTCTTGCACACCGCAAGGTAGCCGCAAACCACATCCTGTTGAGATCTTGTAATAACCGGGTGAAACCACAGCAGTTGCTATCATATAATTAATTTTCTGCCAGATATTATGATTAATTGCTGAAAGCGGTTTTCAGACGTCTTCATAACTCCCCATGTAAACTTATAGGGTGCGTAACGACATCTTCGGG
>Ga0335076_10008938_pt1 | contig 10100 bp, 9 predicted proteins | sample Lox_Sample_25_FD_206717 | JGI IMG/M metagenome (GOLD analysis project Ga0335076, IMG submission 206717) | Soil microbial communities from Loxahatchee National Wildlife Refuge, Florida, United States - Lox_Sample_2.5 | ecosystem: Environmental > Terrestrial > Soil > Wetlands | place: USA: Florida...
CCGAGCTGGCTGCCCTGGCGGGCGAGCCCGGTCCGGGGGAGCGGGCCCGCTCGCTCCTCGCCGCTCTCGGTCAGTGAAGCCGCACGAGGGAGGCCGACCGAAGAAGTCCACAATTGGACGGGGTTTCCCATGCGCGGTTCCCTTGACGGTTCCCATCGATCTCGTGGAATACTTGCGGCCGAGCCGAGGGTCCGTGCCCCTCGGCTTCCGCGGCCGGCGGTCGGCTCCGGGACTCGAGAAGGAAGCGTGAAGCGATGGCCATCGGCACCGTGAAGTGGTTCAATGACGCGAAGGGCTACGGGTTCATCTCGCAGGAGGGTGGGGAGGACGTATTCGTCCACCACACCGCCATCCAGATGGACGGGTTCCGCACCCTCAAGGAGGGGGAGCGGGTCGAGTTCGACGTGACGCAGGGCCCGAAGGGGCTCCAGGCGGCGAACGTCCGGCGGCCGTAGTAGATTCGTACCGTCGAATCTCGAGCGGCCTCGGGTGACCGAGGCCGCTCGCGCTTATGCGAGGCCGCCGAGGGGCGGTCCGAGAGGCCAGATGAGCGAGAAGGAAGCCGGCATCGAGGTCCAGGGAACGGTCGAGGAGGCGCTCGCCGGCGGCATGTACCGCGTCAAGGTCGATCAAGGCCCCGTGGTCCTCGCCTACGCGTCCGGGAAGATGAAGAAGTTCCACATCCGCATCATCCCCGGGGACCGCGTGAAGCTGGAGCTCTCCCCGTACGACCTGACCCGCGGCCGCATCACCTACCGCGACAAGTAGCGCGGCCGGGCGCAGCCGAGATCGACGATGCGATCCCCCGGCGCGCAGGTCGCCGCCCCTCCCCGACGCAAGCTCTGGCTCGACTGGCAGCGCGGCCTGGCCGTCCTGTTCATGGTCGAGGTGCACGTCCTCGACGCCTGGCTGGCGCCCGGGCAGGGGCAGGGATGGCCGTACGCCGTCCTCCTCATGATCGGCGGCCTCGCAGCCCCGGGCTTCCTCTACATGGCCGGGCTCTCCCAGGCCCTGGCCGAGGACTCCCAGGAGCGGAAGGGGATCGCCCCGGAGGCCCGGCGGAGCCTGGCGCTCCGCCGCGCCGGCTGGCTCCTCGGGGTCGCCTACGGCTTCCGCCTGGCGGAGTATGCCCTCGGCGGCGCCTGGCGGCGCCCGGGCGGCTGGCAGGACCTGCTCAAGGTCGACATCCTGAACGTGATCGCGGTCGGCCTGGCGATCTCCGCCCTCCTGACGATCGGCCGTCCGCGGCGGCTCGGCCCCTGGCTGGTCGGCCTGGCGGCGCTCGGGGTCGCGCTCGCCACCCCGCCGGTGGCCGGCGCCCTGGCGCGCTACGACGCCGCGCCGCCGGGCGGGGGCGGCCTCCCGGCCGTGGCCCGGGCCCTCGACCTCGCCGCCGCCTACCTGTACGGCAGCTGGCCGCGCGCCAACTTCCACGTCTTCAACTGGGCCGCCTTCCTCCTCGCCGGCGCGGCGGTGGCGCCGCTCGCCCGGCGCGAGAACCGGCCGCTCTGGTGGCTCGGGACGGGCGCGGCCCTCTTCGGGATCGGCTGGCTGGCGGACCTGGCCCCGGACCTCTACGCGCACCAGGACTTCTGGCGCACCTCCCCGGCGTGGCTGGCGATGCGGCTCGGCATCTGCCTCGGCCTGACCGGCCTCCTCCAGCTGGTGCCGGACGCGGCGGAGCGGCCCCTGCGCTGGCTCTCCACGCTGGGGCGCCAGTCGCTGGTCGGCTACATCGCCTCGGTGGAGCTCACCTACGGGGCGCTGGCCGCGCCGCTGCGGAAGTCCCTCTCCTTCCGCGGAGACGTGCTCGGGATGGTGGCGATGGTGGGCGTCACCTGGGTGGTGGCGGCCGGGTGGGAGCGGATCCAGGCCTGGCGGCGCCGCGCGCGCCCGGCCGCCGCCGCCGCGGGGAGCTGAGCGGGGGCTACGGCCCGGCCACCTGCGGCCGGGCGAAGGCGAGCGGCTCCCGCATCGCCGCCACCAGCTGGTCGTCGCTGAGCACCCCCTGCTCCTCGAGCTTGAGGAGCAGCTCGTCCACGCGCTGGTCCCAGGCCTCGGTGGTCGCGCCCTGCTCCCACATCACGTGGTACCGGACCGGATTCGGGATGACCGAGGCGAGGAAGGCCGCCTCCCGCGGGGTGAGGGCGCGGGCGTCCTTCCCGAACCAGTGGCGCGCCGCCGGCCCGATCCCCCACACCCCCGGGCCCCACTCGGCGACGTTCAGGTAGATCTCGAGCAGCCGCTGCTTCGGGACGGTGGCCTCGAGGGCCACGGTGACCGCGGCCTCGGTGATCTTGCGGGCCAGGGTCTTCTCCCGGGAGAGGTAGAGGTTCTTGGCGAGCTGCTGGGTGATGGTCGAGCCGCCCCGGACGACGCGCCCCGCCTGCGTCCCCTGGGCGAGGGCGTTCCGGATCTCCTCGAAGTCGAAGCCGTCGTGGGCGAAGAAGCCGGCGTCCTCGGCGGCGGTGACCGCCCGGATCACGTGGGTGGGGAGCTCGGCCAGGGGGACGAAGCCCGGGTTGGCCGGGCCGACCAGGATCTCGGGCGCCGGCCCGCGCTCGACCTCGGGCCGGTAGACGAACGGCTCGCGGAGCGCGACCGGCGGCGCCCGGCGAGCGGCCTCCCGGAGCCGCGCCAGACCCAGGCGAGCCTCCACCGCCCAGGCGCCGGGGGCGAGGAGGGGGCCGGCCAGGGCGAGCTGGGCGTCGAAGGAGCCCTCCGGGTGCGGCGCGTCCGGAGGCGGGGCGAGCGCCGCCGGGAGGGCGGCCACCAGGCGCGGGTAGCTCGCGTCCTCCACCTCGAGCGAGAGCGAGAAGGGGAGCCCGGGGCCGAGCCGGGCCTCGCCGGAGAGCGCCAGCGGGAGGGCGCCGAGCAGCACCAGCCGGCCTTCGCGAAGCGCGAGCCGCCGGCTCTCCGCCTCCCAGGTCATCCGGCTCTCCAGCACCGCGTCGAGCGGGCCGAGCGGCTGGCCCGAGATCCGCTCGCCCGAGATCTCCAGGCCGCCCGTCTGGATCCGCACCCGCCCCTGGGCGCGCGTCAGGTCGGGGGAGGCGTCGCCGAAGAGCTCGATGGAGAGCTGGCCCCGCTCGATCCGGGCCGGACCGGGCCGGAGGCCGGCGGGGAGGGCCTCCGGCCCCAGGCCTGCCAGGCGCGCCTCCGCGTGCCAGCCGGCCGCGTCGCGGCGGAGGTCGAGGCTCCCACGCCCCCCCCCGGGCAGGCCGAGCTGCAGCTCCCACCGATCGGCGCCGCGCTCCCGGCCGCCGGAGAGGCCCGCCTGCAGCGGTCCGAGCTCGACCGCCTCGCCGGCGAGCGGGACGGCGACGACCAGGTCGCGGACGACGAGCGTGGGGAGGGCGCCCTCGCCCTCCTCGCCGCCGGTCCGCTCCGGGGCCGGGGCGGGCCGGCGGGCCGGGCGGCGACGCAGGCGCGCCCACAGCTCCTCGAGCGCGCGGCCCCCCGGCCCGGTCTCGACTCGCACCCCGAGGAGCCGGATCGAGGCCGGCTCGGCCCGCCCGGCCAGGAGGGGGAGCAGGCGAGGACGCACCTTCACCCGCTCGATCCGGATCACCGGGGGATCGCCGGGGTGCCCCCCGCCGATCGAGAGCGGCCCGAAGGCGATCCGGAGGAGCGGGTCGATCCGGACGGTGTCGCCGAGCGTCACCTCGCCCAGCCGGGCGCGGAGCGCGACCCGGATCCGGTCCCGGAGCTCGGCCCGGACGGGCTCACGCGCCAGGGCGATGAGGAGGGCCGCGTAGGCCAGCGCCAGGCCGGCGACGGCCCGGAGGAGGCCCCGCCAGGTCCTGGACCTGCGCGTCCCGGATGGGGTGAGCCAGGGAAAGCGCATCGGAGTCGGCTGTTTACGCCTCGGGGCGAGCCGGATCAACCGCCTCCCCGGGCCGTGCAGGCAAACGGCGTTCGAGGGGATGAAACCCCTGGCGAGGCTGTTAACATCCCGGCGAGATGGCGTTCCTCGGACCGAGCCTCCGGCGGAGGAGGGTTGCCGAGCGTCCCGGGCTCCGGGTCGCCGCCGCAGTCGTCCTGTCGCTGGTGCTGAACGCCGTCCTGGTCCTCGTCATCACTGGGATGGGGGCGTTCGATCTGGCGAAGCCCGTCCGGCCCGCCGCGGTCGCCCTCGCCCCGCTCTCGTCCGACCAGTGGAGCGCCAACCGCGCGATCGGAGGCGTCCAGCCGCCGAGCCCGGCGCCGCACTACCCCCTGCCGCTCGCCCCGCCCCCCACGCCGCCGCCCGTGGAGGTGGAGAAGAAGCTCCACGGCCAGATCGTGGACGTGGCGCCCTCCAAGGACAACCGGGCCCCGAAGGACGCGCGGTTCCTCTCCGATCGCGACAACACCGTGGAGAAGGAGACGCGCTCGCGGTGGGCGGGCACCAAGGCCTTCGACAACACGCTCCCCACCCCCTCCGACGGCGCGAAGAAGCGCGCCGAGCCGAAGCCCGAGGCGGGCGAGGGGGGCCTCTCGCAGCGCTCGGCGCCCGGGCGGGAGGGACCGAAGGCGGGCGGGGACGGCGGGCAGCGGCTGGCGATCCCCAAGCAGCCTGCCCAGGAGCGCCTGGCGCTCGCCCCCCGCATGCCGGGAGAAGGCAGCGGCCTTGCGGTCGCGCCGCACGAGGACCAGCAGCGCGTGGCGGGGACCGGTGATGACTTCGCGGTGCCGGGCAAGCCCGGGCGGCCGGGCACGCCCGGGACGCCGGGGACCGGCGACGGCGGGGATCGGCGGCAGGGGATCGACCCGCGCCTCCTGCCGGACCCGCAGAGCCTGGCCCGCATCGCCGGGGGACCGGCGCCCGACCGGCTCGAAGGGATCGATGAGGGGGAGGCGACCGCCCTCAACACCCACCGGTTCAAGTACGCCACCTTCTTCAACCGGGTGGGCGAGGCCATCTACCACGAGTGGGATCCGAACCGGGCCTACGAGGTGCGGGACCCCGACCGGCGGATGTTCCCGGTGCGGGACTACACCACCATCGTCGAGGTGCTGATCGACGGGAGCGGCAACCTGTCCGGCATCCGGCTGCTGCGGGGCTGCGGGCTCGACTTCCTCGACGAGGAGCTGCTCCGCGCCATCCGCAAGGCCGCCCCCTTCCCCAACCCGCCCACCGGGATGGTCGAGGGGGATGGGCGGATCCACGTCTCGCTCGCCTACACGCTGCTCCAGGGGAGCGGGCCGCGGATGCAGATCATGGCGCCGCGCGGCCTGGGCGACCTGCCCTCTTCCCTCCAGCAGCCGTACCCGCAGCACTGACCGACCGGCGCGGCGCCACCGCCCGGCTGGCCGGCCGGGCGCAGGCGAGCGCCCGAGGAGAGCCGATGCCCCCCGCCAGCCCCGCCGCCCGGCTCCGCATGCGCGCGGTGAAGAACGTGGTCCTCATCGCCCACGACAGCCGCAAGCAGGACCTGCTCGAGTGGGTGAAGTTCAACCGGCCGGTGCTCCGCGAGCATCGGCTCTTCGCCACCGGGACCACCGGCGGCCTGGTGGAGGCGCAGACCGACCTGCCGGTGACCCGCTTCAAGAGCGGCCCGCTCGGTGGCGACCAGCAGGTGGGGGCGAAGATCGCCGAGGGGGACCTCGACGTCCTGGTCTTCTTCTGGGATCCGCTCGAGCCGCAACCGCACGATCCGGACGTGAAGGCGCTCCTCCGGATCGCCGTGCTCTACAACATCCCCACCGCCTGCAACCGGGCCACCGCCGACTTCATCGTCGCCTCGCCCCTGTTCCACGGAGAGTACGATCGGGTGGTGGAGGACCACGCCTCCCAGCGCGAGGCCTGGATCCGGAGCCAGGGCGCCCCGGGGCGCGGCGCGTAGCGCGCACCCCACGACCCCGGGCCGCCGCAGCAGGGCCGGGGTCACGGGAGGCGCGCGGCGGCCGTTGCCTCCGGGCGGGCGCCGACCGTATCCTCGCCGCCCGCATGGGCCCCACCCCTCCCGAGCTGCTCGCCTCCGCCCACCCGGCCCTGGGCGCGCTGCTCTGGACGGCGGGGGCCCTCTACGCCCTGGCGGCGGTCCTCGTCCTGCTCCGGCCGGCCGCCGGCCGGCCGGCGCTGCTCGCCGGGGTGGCCGCCCACCTGGCCGCCACCGTCGGGCGCGGGGCGGCGATCGGGTTCTTCCCGCTCACCAGCAAGATGGAGTCCTTCAGCGCCGCCGCGCTCGCCACCGCGCTGGTGGCGGCGGCGACCTTCCGCCCGGTCCGCGCCTACCTGCTGCCGCTCCTCGGGGTGCTGGGCGCGGCCATGGGGGCGGCGCTGGCGCTCTCCGGCGACCTGCGCTGGCCGCCCCCGCTCATGCGGACGATCTGGTACCCCCTCCACATCCCGCTCTCCTTCCTCGCCTACGCCACCTGGGCGGCGGCGGCCGCGGCCGCGGTGGCCTGGTGGGTGGAGGGAGAGGCCGCCTGGGTGGCGCGGGTGGACCGGCTGGCGCTCTGGGGCTTCGCCCTCTGGTCGCTCTCGATGGTGACCGGAGGCGTATGGGGCGTGGTCGCCTGGGGCAGCTGGTTCATGTGGGACCCCAAGGTGATCTGGTCGGTGATCCTCTGGTTCCACTACGCCGCCTTCGTCCACCTGCGGCTCACCCCCTCCCTGCAGGGCCGCCCCGGGGTCCGGCCGGCGCTGGCCGCCCTCGGCTTCGGGTTCGTCCTGGTGGCGTACGTCGGCACCTCCTTCCTCTTCGGGCGCTCGAGCCATGCCTTCGGCTGAGCGGAGCGATCGCCTGGCCTGGCTCCGCTCGCAGGGGCTCGGGCTCGCCTGCGGGTTCGCCGTGGTGGTGCTCCTGGCGGTGGGCTCGGTGGTCCTGGCCGCCACCCGCGAGGGCGCCTCGGCGGCGGTGGGGATGGACGACCTGCGTGGCTTCTTCACCCCGCCGTCCTGGGTCCACCTCTGGCTCTACCTGCTCTTCCCGGTGGCGGGTCTCTACGCGCTCAACACCGCCCTGGGCACCTGGGACAACGTCGCCCGCCGCTGGCGGGCCGGGGCCCGCACCCCCTCCGCCTACGCGGCGGCGGTGATCCACGCCGGCTTCCTCCTCGGCCTCGCGGCGCACGCGGTGGGCGGGTTCCTGGGGGAGGACCGGGGCGAGGTGGTGGTGTCGGCCGGGTGGCAGCCGCTGGCCGGCTTCGGCGAGGTGCGGCTCGCCTCGCTCGAGGTGGAGCGGCTGCCGAGCGGCATGCCGCGAGCCGCCCGCGCCGGGCTCGAGGTCCGGGACGAGGTCGGCACGGTGCGCCCGGTGACCGTCGGCTACAACGCGCCCCTCGCCACGCCGGGCGGCGGCCGGCTGGCGCTGCTCGCCGACCTGGGCGAGCTCCCGCTGGCCCGGCTCACCTCGGGCGCGGAGGGCTGCGCCCTGGCGCAGGGGCAGGCCTGCCGCCTGGGGGGCGAGCGGGTGGAGCTGGTCGCGCTCGGTCCCGGTCCGGCGGCGCTCCTGCGCGCCCGGGGGGCGGCCGGGGGCGAGGAGCTCTCCTGGCTGGGCGCGGACGGCGAGCTGGCGCTGGCCGGGGGGAGGCCGGTCCAGCTGAGCGGGGTCGAGCGGGCGCCCGCCATCGCCCTGCGGGTCCGCGAGACCCCCGGCACGCCCTGGGCGCTGGCCGCCGCCCTCACCCTGGCGGCGGGGATCGCGCTCCTCTGGCGCCGGCTGGCGCCCTGAGCGGCGCCGCCGCGGCGGTCCTACTCGACCTTCATCCCCGGCCGCCAGCGCAGCACGGGCTTGCGGGCGGCGCGGGTCTCGTCGAGCCGCGCCCGGATCGGCCGGGTGGGGGCGGCCTTGACCGCCTCGGGCCGCTCCTTCGCCTCCGCCGCGATCGCCTTCATCGCCGCGACGAAGGCGTCGAGCGTCTCCTTCGACTCGGTCTCCGTGGGCTCGATCATGAGCGCGCCGTGGACCACCAGCGGGAAGTAGATGGTGGGCGGGTGGAAGCCGTGGTCGATGAGCCGCTTGGCGACGTCCATCGTGCTGACGCCGCTCGCCTCCTGCAGCGTGTCGTCGAGGACCACCTCGTGCAGCGAGTCGGTCTCGTAAGGGAGGTGGTAGGTCCCCCGGAGCTTCGCCCGGACGTAGTTGGCGTTCAGGACCGCCAGCTCGCCTGTGGCCCGCACGCCCTCGGCGCCGTACTCGCGGATGAGCGCCCAGGCCCGGACGAACATCGCGAAGTTGCCCCAGAACTCGCGCAGCTTCCCGATGGTCTGAGGCCGCTCGCGCGGGTCGGTGACCAGGCGGTACCCCTCGCCCTCCTTCACCACCAGGGGGAGGGGGAGGAAGGGCGCGAGGGCCGCCTTGACCGCCACCGGCCCGGAGCCGGGCCCCCCGCCGCCGTGCGGCGTGGCGAAGGTCTTGTGCAGGTTGTACTGGATGACGTCGAAGCCCATGTCGCCGGGGCGCGCCACGCCCAGGAGGGCGTTCATGTTCGCGCCGTCCCCGTAGACCAGCCCGCCCTTGGCGTGCACGACCTCGGCGATCTCGGCGATGTGGCTCTCGAACACCCCCAGGGTGTTCGGGTTGGTGATCATGATCGCCGCCACGTCCTCGTCCATGGCGGCCCGGACCGTCTCCGGGTGGAGCCGTCCGTCCGGGCCCGAGGCGAGCTGGACCACGGCGTAGCCGTTCAGGGCCGAGGAAGCGGGGTTGGTCCCGTGGGCGGTGTCGGGGATGAGGACCTTCTTCCGCGGGTTCCCATTCGCCTGGTGGTAGGCGCGGATCAGCATCAGCCCGCACAGCTCGCCCTGGGCCCCGGCGGCGGGGGCGAGGGTGGTGGTGTCGAAGCCGGCGATCTCGGAGAGGGCCCGCTCCAGCCCCCACATCAGCTCGAGGGCGCCCTGGGAGAGCGCCGGCGGCGCGAGCGGGTGGAGGTTCGCGAACCCGGAGAGGCGGGCCACCGCCTCGCTCGACTTCGGGTTGTACTTCATGGTGCAGGAACCGAGCGGGTAGAAGCCGGTGTCGATCCCGTGGTTCCAGACCGAGAGCCGGGTGAAGTGGCGGACCACCTCCAGCTCCGAGAGCTCGGGGAGCCCGTCCACCGGGCCGCGCAGCAGGCCGGCGGGGAGCTCGCGAGCCGGGTCGGCGTCACCGGCCGGGGGGAGGGAGACGCCGCAGCGCCCGCGGGAGCCGTGCTCGAAGACCAGCGGCTCCTCGTAGACCAGGCCGCGGACCGCGCCGCCCAGGCCGGGCGCGCCGTCGGCGGCGCCGGCCGCGCCGGCCTCCAGGGTGGGCTTCCAGCCGGTGGGGTTGGCCATGGTCAGGACCTCACCGTCTTGGCGAAGAGCTCGATCAGCTCGGGACCGTGGAGCTCGGTGGCGACGCAGAGGAGCGCGCCCCGGGCGCGCGGGTGATCCGGGTACCAGCGGGAGAGCGGCGCGCCGGCGACGATCCCGCGCTTGGCGAGCTTCGCCACCACCGCCTCCGCGTCCCCCACGTCGAAGGCCTGCTCGTTGAAGACCGGCCCGGAGAAGGCGGGGGCGAACCCGGCCCGGCCCATGGCCTCCCGCAGCAGGCGGGCCCGGGCCCAGTTGAGCCGGGCCAGGTCGGAGAGCCCCTTCCGCCCCAGCAGCGAGAGGTGCATGGTGGCCGCCAGGGCGCAGAGACCGGAGTTGGTGCAGATGTTGGAGGTGGCCTTCTCCCGGCGGATGTGCTGCTCGCGGGTGGAGAGGGTGAGGACGAAGCCGCGCCGCCCCTGCTTGTCCAGGGTGGCCCCGGCGATCCGGCCCGGCATCTGCCGAACGTTCGCCTCGCGGGTGGCGAAGAACCCCGGCGCCGGGCCGCCGAAGGTCATGGGGTTCCCGAAGCTCTGGAAGGTCCCGACCGCCACGTCGGCGCCCAGGGCGCCGGGGGCCTGGAGGAGGCCGAGCGCCACCGCCTCGGCGGTGGTCGAGACGGTCAGCGCCCCGGCCTTCTTCGCGATCGCGGCCGCCTCCGGCAGGGCATCCACCACCCCGAGGAAGTTGGGGTAGCCGACGATCACGCAGGCGGTCTCGCGGTCGACCGCCTTCTCCAGGGCGGCCAGGTCGGTCCGGCCGTCGGCGCCGAAGGGCACCGCCACCACCTGGTCGTGGGTGGACCGGAGGTAGGTGTCGAGGACCTTGCGGTACTCGG
>Ga0335076_10008939_pt1 | contig 10100 bp, 9 predicted proteins | sample Lox_Sample_25_FD_206717 | JGI IMG/M metagenome (GOLD analysis project Ga0335076, IMG submission 206717) | Soil microbial communities from Loxahatchee National Wildlife Refuge, Florida, United States - Lox_Sample_2.5 | ecosystem: Environmental > Terrestrial > Soil > Wetlands | place: USA: Florida...
AGCTCGAGAAGATCCTCGGCAAGATCCGCTCGGTCGAAGGCGTACGGGATGTCATCCGGAAGTACAACGTCCCGAAGGCGGGGGAGCGCGAGTAGGGCTTCGAAGGAGCAGCGGCCGCGTCAGTCAGCGTCAGGCGACAGCCCGCAAGTCCCGCGGCGCTTCGAGTCGCTTACAGAAAGCAGCAGTCCGCGAGTCGGGCCTGCGCGCTTCGATGGGGTCAGGTCTTATGTTTTCGGAGCTCTTTTGTCAGCGTGGCGTCAGCGCGCTCGCGTCGTCGCTCCGAAAAAACAAGACCTGACCCCGAGCACGGCGGCCTGAGCTGCTTTTTACGCCGCCGGCCGCTTCCGCGGCGCCGCCTTCGTGATCTTGCCGGAGCGGATGCAGCGCGTGCACGCCTGAACCTTCTTGGGCTTGCCGTCCACGACGGCGTGCACGCTCTTGAGGTTGATGTGCCACTTGCGGTTGCTGACGTTGTGGGCGTGGCTGACGCGGTGGCCGCTCATCGGCGTCTTCCCGCAGAACTGGCAGTGCTGCGCCATGGTGCTCCTTGCGTGTCCGGCCATCGCGGCCGAAAAAACCCGCGGAGCCTACCATCGGTCCAGAGAACGACGCAAGGAAGAACAGCTGTCCTCTCCCATTCGGACCTGTCCGATTGGCTTAAGTCTTTGCAGGAAGTACGGTTTGGCGTGCTCGATCCCTTGACTACGGAATAACCTTTTGCTATTTTGGCAACCAGCCGAAATACCAAAGGAAAAAGCCCATAACCGTCTTTCTTTTTTCGGTGGGGCGATAGCGTGCTGTTCAGAAAGACCAAGAATCTGGTAGGTCTGGACATCGGATCCTCGGCCGTCAAGCTCGTCGAGCTCAAGGACGCCAAGGCCGGTGGGTACCGGCTTGTGAAGACGGGCCTGGAGACCCTCTCCCCCGAGGCGATCGTGGACGGGGCCATCATGGATTCCTCCCTGGTGGTCGACACCGTCAACCGGCTGGTTTCCGGGTTGAACGTCCGCAATACCGACTTCGGGACTTCTCTCTCGGGCCACTCGGTCATCATCAAGAAGATCTCGCTGCCGGCCATGTCCCCGGAGGAGCTCGCCGAGTCGATCCGCTGGGAAGCCGAGCAATACGTCCCGTTCGACATCAACGACGTCAACCTCGACTACGTCGTTCTGGAGGCGGGAGGCGGCGAGACGATGGACGTCCTTCTCGTCGCCGTCAAGAAGGACAAGATCTCCGACTACACGAGCGTGATCTCGCAGGCGGGGAAGACGCCCCTCCTCGTCGACGTGGACGCCTTCGCGCTCCAGAACGCCTACGAGGCGAACTACCCCGTCGAGCCGGGGCGCGTCGTCGCGCTCGTGAACATCGGTGCCTCGGTCACCAACGTCAACATCCTGTCCGGCTCGAACACCATCTTCTGGCGCGACATCTCGTTCGGCGGCAACCAGTACACGGACGCGATCCAGAAGCAGCTCTCGCTCTCCTTCGATCAGGCCGAGAGCCTCAAGAAGGGCGAGAAGACCGGCGAGCAGTCGCTCCAGGACATCCTGCCGATCCTCCGCTCGGTGTCCGACGACCTCGCCCAGGAGCTCCAGAAGACCTTCGACTTCTTCCTCGCGACCACGTCGACCGAGAAAATCGACCAGCTCTTCATCTCCGGAGGCTCTTCGCGCGTCGTGAATCTCGACACGCAGCTGAAGGAACGGTTCGGCATTCCGGTGGAGATCCTGAACCCGTTCCGTCAGATCGACGTGGCGGGCGCGTCCGTCTCCGGTGAATGGCTGACGGAGAACGCGCCCAGCCTGGCCGTCGCGGTCGGCCTGGCGATTCGTCACGTCGGGGACGAAGCGGCTTGATCAGGATCAACCTTCTCACCGAGGCCAGGGCGGCCGCCGCCAAGAAGAAGGGACCGGCCCTTCCGACCGGGGCGAAGCTCAACAACCTGATCCTGATCGGGGGCATCCTCCTCGGCGTCCTCTACATCGCGACCATGGGCCTCGTGCTGATGTCCCGGCGCCGCCACCTCGACGAGGAGATCGGCAAGGCGCGGGAGGAAGTGGCCCGGCTCAAGTCGATCATCGACGAGGTCAAGAGCTACGAGGACAAGAAGAAGAGCCTCGAAGAGAAGATCGCCCTCATCAACAACCTCAAGACGAACCAGCGCGGGCCCGTCCGGCTGATGGACGAGGTCTCGAAGGCGCTGCCGGATCTCGTGTGGCTGACGGAGCTCCAGGTCCAGGGGAACCTGATGACCCTGAAGGGACGAACGCTGTCGCCGAACGCGGTCGCGACCTACCTCGAGAACCTGAAGAAGAGCCCGTTCTTCGCCGAGCCCGTGTTCAAGAACCTCGGCCGCGAGGCGGGACCCCAGGGCATCTACAACTGGGAGATGACGGTCATCTTCACGAACGGCCGCCCGCCGGGCGAGGCCGGTGCCGCCACGACGTCGACCGCCCCGAAGCCCGCGGGTCCGCGCGGCCGGGCCGCGGCCGGGAAGCCGGGGGCCTGAGCCATGGCCTTGTTCGGCATCAACATCGAAGAGAAACCCTGGTACTACGCCCTCGGCGTGGGTCTGGGCGTCGGCATCCTCCTCGCCGCGGTCACGCACTGGTTCTGGCTGAAGCCGATGCAGGAGCAGATCGCGTCCAAGCGGACCGAGCTCGAAGGGCTGAACCAGGAGATCCAGAAGGGCCGGGCGGCCGAGCGCAAGCTCTCGCAGTTCCGCGAGGAGGTCAAGCGCCTCGAGCTCGAGCTCTCGAAGCTCCTGCAGATCCTTCCCTCGAAGCGCAACACGGAGGAGCTCATCAAGCGCATCGAGACGCTGACGCGCCAGGGCGACTTCACGCTGCTGAAGTTCACGCCCGGCGAGTTTGCGCAGAAGGACTTCTACTCGGAGTGGCCGATCGACATCCAGATCCAGGGCACGTACCACAACCTGGCCCTCTTCTTCGACCGGATGAGCCGCTTCTCGCGCATCATCAACGTGGAAGACCTGAGGATCAACGCCCTCGACAACGTGCCCGGCAAGTCGATCGCGGCGAACTTCATCGCGAAGACCTTCATCTACACCGGGGACGAGACGGGCCAGTCGACCGCCGCGGGGGGCGCTCAGGCACCGGCGGCGGCGCCGGCCGCCAAACCGCCTGCGGCGAAGAGCGCGCAGACGATGAAGGAACGGGCCGAGGGCCGGGGGGTCGAATGAGGCGCGCCGCTCTTCTCGCGCTCGCGATTCTCGCCGGGGCCGCCGCGTCCGCCTTCGCCCAGGCCGCCGCCGCGCCCGCGCCGGAACCGACGAAGCCCGCCGCGGTGATCGCCCCGGTCCCGGAGTCGCCCGGTCAGTCCATGATCGAGGGCGAGGAGTCGGCGCTCGCGGGACGGGCGTACTCCTACGATCCGGCCGGCCGCCGCGATCCCTTCCGCTCGCTCCTCGTGCGCGAGCAGAACAAGGGCGGCGTCCAGCGGCCGCCCGGAATCGCGGGCATCGCGATCGACGACCTCATCGTGCACGGCATCTGGAAGACCAAGGCCGGATACGTGGCGCAGATCCGCGCGACCGACAACAAGAGCTACCTGATCCGCGCCGGCGACCTGTTGTACGACGGCGAGGTCGTGCGCGTGGCGCCAAACGAAGTCGTGTTCCGGCAGAACATCAACGATCCGCAAAGCGTGAAGCCGTTCCGGGAAGTGACCAAGCAGCTCAACGCGACGGTCAAGCCGTGAGGCTCCGGTGATCGACAAGGCATTCCGCGCGACGGGAGGTACGATGCGAATGGCAGTTAGAGGAACCGCGACGGCCACGGCGCTCGCGCTCGTGTGGGCTGCCGCCGTGGGGTGCTCCTCGTCGGGGCACGCAACGCAGGGTGCCGCGGCGACGGCGACGTCCTCTCCGGCGCCGGCCGCGCCACCGGCGGCCGCTCCGAAGCCCGCTCCCGCGTCGGCGAAGATCACCGGCGCCGCGTTCAACGAAGACGCCGACGGCGCCCGCCTGGTCCTGTCGGCCACCGCGCCGCTCCTGTACACGTCCTATGAGCCGCGCCCCAACCTCCTCGTCGTCGACCTGCGCGACGCCTCCGTCGGCGCGGACGTCGCGACGCCGAAAGTCGGCGGCGCCGTCGAATCGGTCAAGTTCGAGGAGCTCGACGAGCTCGGCAAGAAGGTGACCCGTCTCTCGATCGCGCACAACCCCGACGCGAAGGTCGATCTGCGCTCGGTCGGACAGGGGCTCGCGATCGCGTTCACCGGGCCGACGCAGACGGCCGAGGCGGAGCCCGTCGAGACGCCGGCGGCGCCCGCGAGGGTCGAGAGCCAGCCGCTCGCGACCGCCCAGGCGGCGGCACCGGTTCCCGCTCCCTCGGCGGCGGACCAGACGGCCCCGGTCTCCACCGCGCCCGCGCCGACGGTGCGCGGCGAAGCCGCTCACGCGCTCGAGACGGTCGCCGCAGAGACGCGGGACGGCCGCGTCGCGGTCGTGCTCGTGGGAGACGGATGGTTCAACGCCAAAGACTTCGCGCTGGCGAACCCGCCGCGCATCGTCATCGACCTTCCCGGAGTCAAGAACGAGGTCCGGCAGCGCACCATCGCCGTGAAGGACGAGGTCGTCACGCGCGTCCGCATCTCGCAGTTCCAGACGAGCCCCGAATACGTGACGCGCGTCGTCGTCGACCTCGCGCGCCCGATGCCGCACGCCCTCGTGCCCGACGGGGAGCGCCTCGCGGTCGTGGTCGGTCAGACGCCGACCGCGCCGGCCGAGCCGGCGCACCTCGCGGAGGCGCCGGTCGCCGAGCCCGTCCAGGCCGCCGCTCCGGCGCCCGCTCCCTCCGAGCCGGCACCGGTCACGATGGCCGCCGCCGAGCCGTCCGCTCCGGCCCCGAGCGCCCCGCCGGCGCCGACCTCCTCGAACGCCGTGGTCGAGAAGCCCGCGCCACCGACGACGACGGTCGCGGAGCCTGCCCCGGTCGAGATCGCCGCGAGGGAGCCCGTCGCGTCCGCGAAGCCGGCCGCCGAAGCGGCCGCACCCGCACCCGCGCCCGTCGAGAGCCACCCCGCGCCCGTCGCGGCGCCGAAGCCCGAGCCGGTGAGCGCGCCTCCGGCCGTCGCGGAAACCCACGCGACTCCCGCGCCGCCTCCGCCGGCAGCGACTCCGAAGACGGCCCCGGCCTCGAAGCCCGCCCCGAAGCCCGCCGCTTCCCGTGGCGACGCCCTGTTCGAAGCGGCCGCGGCGCAGCTCGATCAGGAGCAGACGCAGCAGGCGGCCGGCGGCGGGGGCCAGGCCTACAAGTCGCGAACCCTCTCGGAGGCCCCGAGCCAGTTCACCGGCGAGCCGATCTCCCTCGACATCAAGGACGTCTTCCGGACGATCTCCCAGTTGACCGGACTGAACATCGTCATCGACCCCGACGTGCACGGCACGGTGACGGTCCAGCTCGAGGACGTGCCCTGGGACCAGGCGCTCGACCTGATCCTCAAGCAGAACAGCCTCGGATACGTGCTCGAGAACAACATCATGCGGATCGCGACGACCTCGAAGCTCCAGGCGGAGGAGGGCGACCGCGCCCGCCTCGCCGAGGCGCGGCAGGCCGCCGAGCCGACCCGCACCGTCATCAAGAAGCTCTCCTACTCGAAGGCCGCCGAGATCGTGCCCGTCCTCCAGAGCGTCATGTCGAAGCGCGGCGCCATCGTGGTGGACCAGCGGACGAACACGCTGATCATCCGCGAGACGCCGACGTACCTCCCGGCCGTCCTGCAGCTCATCGACAACCTCGACACCGCGACGCCCCAGGTCGTCATCGAGTCGCGGATCGTGGAGACGACGAAGAGCCTCGGCCGCAGTCTCGGCATCAACTGGCAGGTCCAGGGCAAAGCCGCCAACGAGACCGGCAACACGACGAACCTCATCTTCCCGAGCAGCATCAAGGGCGGTCTCAACGTCGGACTCGGCAACGGCCCGACGGTCGCTTCGCTGGTGCTCGGCAACATCCTGAACACCTTCAACCTCGACATGGCGCTCACCGCCGCCGAGAACCAGGGTCTCCTGAAGATCATCTCTTCGCCGAAGGTCACCTCGCTGACGAACACTCCCGCCCTCATCCAGTCGGGCGTTCAGATTCCGGTTCAGACGACGGTCAACAACACGACGACCGTCATCTACGTCGACGCGACGCTGAAGCTCGACGTGACGCCGCAGATCACGGCCGAGGGCACGATCCTGCTCACGGTCAACGTGATGAAGCGCGAGCCGGCGGTCGCCCTGAACCTCGCGCTCGGCCAGAACGTGCCGCTGACGATCCGCGAATACCGCGGGCAGGTGCTCGTCAAGGACGGCGGCACCACCGTCATCGGCGGCATCTTCCAGATCAACGACCAGGATCAGTACAACATGATCCCCGGCCTCTGGAAGATTCCGGTCCTCGGGAACCTGTTCAAGAACACGACCCGGACCGAGAAGCACGACGAGCTGCTGATCTTCATCACGCCCCGGATCCTCCGGTCGTAAGGGAGAAGGTCTCATGAGAAAAGCATTTCTGATCGGGTGCATGGCCCTGGCGGCGCTGGCGTGGACCGGCGGCTGTTCGAACTCCCAGGGGACGACGGAGTCCCCGGTGTTCATCACCGTCTCGATCGACCTGCAGCCGGGGTTCATCAACGTGGCGGTGCCCGCGCCGGTGCAGATCACGACGATCACGCTGGCGTCGCACGCCAAGGACCCCTCGTCGGTGGACACGCAGGGTTTCTCGGACGTGCAGATCAACCAGTACACCGTCACGTTCACCCGGACGGACGGCGGCACGATCGTCCCGCCGCCGCAGACGTTCGGCTGCGGCGTGCTCGTGCCCCACGAAGGGACGGCCTCCCTCAGCAACTTCCCGGTCCTCTATGCGTCGGCGCTCTCGCAGGCCCCGTTCGACCAGCTCTTTCCGTACAACGGCGGCATCGACCGGGAGACGGGCAAGAACGAGATCGACATGAAGTTCAACATCACCTTCTACGGCACCACGGTCTCGGGCAAGCGGGTCCAGAGCGACACGGCCAGCGGGCTCTTGACCTTCCAGTACGCCGCCGCTGCGCCCGCGAGAGCCGCGAGGTAAGGGGGAACCCATGCGCCGCATTGCGATTGCACTGATTCTCGCCGCGGTCGTCGTCGGCATCCACGGCTGCGCCGCCGACGCGCCGACCGCACCGAAGCCCGGAGCGGGGGGCGGCGTCACGTCGACCGCCGTCTCGGTGCAGCTCGTGGCGAGCGACGCCAACCCGAAGGCGGGGACCTGCACGCTGGTCGAGGCCTTCGTCACGCTGAACGGCAATCCCGTGCCGGACGGCACGACCGTCAACTTCTCGACCGACTTCGGCACGTTCGGGCCGAACGGCCTGCCGCTCATCTCGATGGTGACCACGGGCGGGACGGCCGTGACCGCGCTCTGCGGCCCCGGCGCCGGGCCCGGGCACGTCAAGGGCACGGCCACCGTCCAGGGCAAGACCAACAGCGGCACCGTGACGGTCAACTTCCAGCCCGACTCGAGCACGCTGCCCACGGTCTCGTTCTGCAACCCGAGCTTCGGTCCGCTCGCAGGCGGGACGACGCTGACGCTCAACGGACTCCGGTTCTTCGGCAGTCCGTCCACGACCCGCGTCATCTTCAACGTCAACGGCATCTCGAAGGACGGCATCGTGACGGCCGTGACCGCCACGACCGTGACGGTCACCACCCCGGGCTTCCCCGAGGTCTCGTCGCCGAGCGCGCAGGCCGCGATCACCCTGATCCTCGGCACGAACCTGCCGACGCCGGTCACGCTGTCCCTCCCGAGCTGCTTCTCCTACGGCGCGGCCGATTCGGGCACGCCGGTCGTCTCCGCGCTGCTCCCCTCGTCGGGATCGAACGAGGGCAACACGCGGGTGACGATCATCGGATCGGGATTCTCGACGGGCGGCGTCCAGGTCTTCTTCGGCGCCGTCGAGGCGACGGTCGTCTCGGTGTCGTTCACCCAGGTCGTCGCGCTCTCGCCGCCGGCGTTCGGCGCCGGCGCGGGGAACCTCAACGCGTCCGTTCCCGTGACGGTCAAGAACATCAACAACGGCGTCGTCTCGAACGCGAGCGTCAACTTCACCTACACGCCAAAGGTGCAGATCACGGCGTACAGCAACAACACACAGACGGTCGGATTCCTCGTTCCCCTGACGATCTACGGGCAGGGATTCCAGGCCCCGGTCGCCGTCTCTCTCGCGGGCATCGGCGCGCTCGTCCAGAGCGTCGCGGCGACCGAGATCGTCGTGATGCCGGGCACGCCGCTCATCACGGGGTGCACCGACCTGAACGGCGACATCCAGGTCACGAACATCGACACCGGCGACACCGCCAAGGCGACGAACGCGTTCACGTATCACCTGCTCAAGCCGACGATCACGGGCGTCAGCCCGGGCAACTCCTGCCCGACCGGCGCGCCGTGCCCGAACGGAGGCACCGGCGGAATCCCCGTGACGATCACGGGCATCAACCTGCCCACCGTCGCCAATGCCCAGGTGAAGTTCGGCGGGCAGACGTCCTTCGTCACCAGCTCCGACGGCTCGACGATGGTCGTGACGGCGCCCCCGACGAGCTCGGCGGCCCCGACCTGCACGGGCGGCAGTCCGGCCGGAACGCCGCAGGCGGCGTCGACCGTCGATGTCGTCATCACGGACACGACGACCACCTGCTCGGTGACGGCGTCGGGCGCCTTCCAGTACCTCATTCCCTGCGTCACGGCTCCCTAGCAACGACCGCCGCCCCCTTCGGGGGGCGGCGTCCTTTGCATGCCTGATCCGGCGGCTGAAGCCCGAATCCGCGACCTCGAGAGGCGTCTCGACCTCGATCCGGGCTCCCGCCTGTTCGTCTCGCTCGCGGACGAGTACCGCAAGGTCGGCCGGATCCGCGACGCGCTCTCGGCCCTGCAGAAGGGTCTTCTGGCTCATCCGGGCTACATCGCGGCCCAGGTGGCGCTCGGCCGCGCCTACCTCGAGGCGAACCAGGCGACCGAGTCGATCGCCACGTTCACGAAGGTCCTCGTCGCGGACCCCGCGAACCTCGTCGCCGCGAAGTCTCTCGCCGACATCCACCTCTCGCGCAACGACAACCTCGAGGCGCTGAAGAAGTACAAGCTGTACCGGGCGATCTCCGGCGACCGGAAGATCGACGAGGTGATCGCGAAGCTCGAGCCGCTCGTCGCGCCCAAGCCGGTCACGCCGCCGCGCAAGGCCGCTCCCGAGCCGCCTCCGCCGCCGCCGAAGTTTCAGGAGACCGACAAGAGCCGGCGCCGCACCGTCACGAAGACGCCGGCGCCCGCGGCCGAGCCCGCGCCGCTCGCCGATGCCTTCGAGCTCACCTCGCTGCCGTTCGAGCCCGGGGACGACTCCGGCGGCACGCGGACCGAGGACCCGTTCCCGTTCGTGCCGACGCGCGACGTGTCGCTCGCGACGCCGCTGTACTCCTCCCGGAGCGAGCCCGAGCCCGAGTCCGAGCGGGAGCGCCCCCCCGAGACGTTCTCGCCGCCCCCCGCGCCGCCGGCGCTCGAGGCCGAGCCCGCCCCGGCGCCGGTCGCACCCGTCGTGTCCTTTCCGGTCCCCGCCATGGCCGCGCCGCCTCCCGCGCCCGAGCCCGCCGGGGAGCCGCCCGCCGAGGCGCCGGCGCTTCAGGAGCCGCCCGCGCCGCCCCCGCTGCCGTTCCCCGCGCCCGCCGAGGCGAGCGCCGAGGAGGCCGGGGAGCCCGTCCGGCCCACGGGCCGGGCCCTCGCGGATCTGTACTACGCGCAGGGTCACTTCGCCGAGGCCCTGCAGATCTACGACGACCTCGTCACGCGCCATCCGTTCGACGAGGACCTGAAGCGAATGCGGCGGGACGCCGAGGCGCGCCTCTTGCCGGCCTCGACGACGCCCGCCGCCGCGGCGCCCGACGTCGGGCTCGAGCGGCGCCTCTCGCGGATCCGGGCGCTCAAGCGCTGGCTCCAGGTCGTCCAGGCGGGATGATCCGGAGTCCCGGACCGTGACATCATCCGGGGACGCATGAACGTATTCCAGGACAATCTGCGCCGGATCGCCGAACGTGTGGAAGGCACGCGCGCGGTCTCGCTCGT
>Ga0335076_10008940_pt1 | contig 10100 bp, 10 predicted proteins | sample Lox_Sample_25_FD_206717 | JGI IMG/M metagenome (GOLD analysis project Ga0335076, IMG submission 206717) | Soil microbial communities from Loxahatchee National Wildlife Refuge, Florida, United States - Lox_Sample_2.5 | ecosystem: Environmental > Terrestrial > Soil > Wetlands | place: USA...
GGGCAGATGTAGATTTCTCTTGACAGCAATTATCTATATGGTATACTAGGGGACGTAGAAAAGTGTATCCAAGCCCCGGCGAAGAGCTGGGGCTTTTTGTTTCTGGGGACGGAGGGCGTGGCGAGTGGCCGGTTGGTTGACACTCAGGACAGGCCGAATGACGCCTTTCTCCAACGGTGCGGAGACGCTGCAAGAGTCGGTGCGGCGGCAAAGAGCGCTGACATGAAGGTCAGCGCTACATAACCTGGCGCTGCGGAAAGTGTTCGAGCCCGTACCGACAAACTCAACCGATGACGCTCAAGAGGGCACGGATGGGGCATCCTCAAGCATAACGATGAAAGCGCAATCGAGAGAAGACATGGCAAACGAGATGAATGAGTTTGAGAGCAGCGTGGTGGCGCCGGCAGGTGGAAACTACGCCGGCATGAAGGCCGGCGCTACTGCACCGGGGGCGGAGATGGGGCTGAATTTGGAGAGGTTAGAGGAGGAGCGGCCGGAGCTGGTGAATGCGCTGCGGGAGCTGGTGCGCGGGTACCGCATGGAGGGAGTGGCGGCGCGGCGGCACGAGATTCGGCGGATCCGGCAGGCGCGGATGTTCTGGCAGGGGATGCAGTATGCGTGGTGGAACCCCGCGGACATGAACTGGCATTTGCCGTACGAGCGTAGGGCGAAGGATGACCGCGAACTGGAGGAGATGCCGCGGTACCAGTTCGTGACGAATTTTTATCAGGGATTCGGGTTGTCGTTTGTGGCGCTGTTGAGCCAGGACGTGCCGAGCGTGCGTTTTTATCCGCAGAGCACGCAATCGCTGGTGGATATTGGGGCAGCGCGGGCGGCGAGTGACGTGGCGGAGCTGATTGAGCGGAACAATCAGGTGGAGCAGTTGCTGACGTCGATTGGGTATTTTTTGTGGACGGATGGGAAGCTGGGCGCGTACGTGCGGTACGTGGAGGATGGCCAGCGGTTCGGGTTTCGGGATGAGGAAGTTTTAGAGGCGATCGAGGTGCCGCTGGGGGCGGATGTTTGGGTTTGTCCGGGATGCGGGAAGGAAGTTGCTGCCGGCGACGAGCGAGGAGTGGGGGAAGGTAATCAGCCAGATGGCGACCAGCGATCGGCGAACGGCGATCAGGAAATGCTGAGTGCGGATCGGTTGAGATCCCTTCGTCAAAAGCCCTCAGGGCAAGCCTTCGTCGCAGAAAACGATCCTCAGGATGACAACGACTCCAGTGTGAACCAAGACGCGGGGAGGGAAGAGAGATCCCTCGCTGCGCAGACTCCGCTCGGGATGACAGATGAAAGAAGAGCAGCGAAGTGGGGCACCAGCCGGCTGGAAGCCGGCGCTGCGATTTGTCCCGGGTGCGGGGCGGAGTTGGGCGAAAAGGATTTGAGAAGGGCGGAGCGGGTGATGGTGCCGCGGGTGGCGGGAGTGCGGCGTGTGGCGAACGGGCAGGAAGTGATTTCGCTTGCGGGCGGATTGGAATTGAACACGCCGGTGTGGGCGAATGAGATGCACGAATATCCGTACCTGCAGTGGCAGGCGGAAGTGCATCGAGCAAAGTTGAAGGCGGCGTATCCGTTGGCGGCGGAGAAGATCGAGAGCGCGCCATCGCAGGATGCGGACGATGTATATGCGCGCGTGTCGCGGTTGAGCGTGGAACAGGGATTGCCGGTGCTGCACCCGGGCGATGCGCTGATGAACCTGATTACGTTTGACCGGACATGGCTGCGGCCGTGGGCGTTTTATTCGGTGGAAGACGAAGCGGTGCGGCGCGATTTGCTGACCCTGTTTCCGGACGGATGCTACGTGGCATTTGCGGGCGACGTGTATTGCGAAGCGCGGAATGAAGGGATGGATGATCACTGGCGAGTGCTGCACGCGTTGCCAGGGGACGGACAGAATCGTCCAAGCGTGGGGGATTCGCTGGTGCAGGTGCAGGAGCGGTACAACACGCTGTCGAATATACAGGCCGAGACGTATGAGTATGGGATTCCGCCGATTTATGCGGACCCGCAAGTTCTAGATTTCGATTCGATCGGAAACCAAGTTTCAGAGCCGGCGGCGCATTTTCCGGCGCGCGCACGGCCGGGACAGCCGTTGGCGGCGGGATTTTTTCAGCCGGCGCCGGCGCAGGTGCCTCCGGACATGATCCGTCATCAACAGGATTTGATTGGGCCGGTGGCGCAATTTTTGACGGGACTGTTTCCAGCGGTGTTTGGCGGGAATATGGAGGACGTGAAGACCGCAAGCGGGTACGCGCTGGCACGGGATCAGGCGATGGGCCGTTTGGGATTGGTATGGCGTCGAGTGAAACAGTTTTATGCGGACGTGATGCTGCTGGGCGTGGACTGCTTCCGGAAGAATCGGCCGGAGGCGGTGGAGGTGCCGCTGCTCGGGCCGGACGGGGCGTTGGATGCGCGGATGATTCGCGTGGCGGACTTGAAGGGGAACATTTGCGTACATCCGGAGGCGGACGAGACGTTCCCGCGGTTGAAGTCGCAGCAGCGGGGCGTGATCCAGCAATTGTTTGCGGTCCAGGACCCGTTGATCCAGGCGGACCGCCTCAAACGCTTCGACCGAGCTCAGGGCAAGCGGCGGTCCCCACAGGCTATGGAAAAGCCGCAGGGCTCGCGGACAGGCCCAGCGCGAGAGGTGAATGGAATGTTGACGGTGGCACAACTGGCGCCCATGAAGGAGCGGGACCCGTATTTATACGAGACGCTGGTGAAGATCGTGTCGGCTGTGAATGCGACGAGCCAGAACGCGGGAGTCGATCCCGCGACACCATCGCCGGCGCCAGCGCCGATCGCATCGTTGCAGGTGCAGGCGGCGAATGGCTGGTTCGACCTGGCGATCACTGATCCCGCGCCATCGCGGCCGGGACTGTTCTACTTTGCGGAGTCGGACGTGACATCGGGCTTCAATTCTCCGCGCGTATATTTCCTGGGGGCATCGAGGAATCTGTATTTGCAATTAGGAAATCAGACGTTGTACTGGCGAGCGTACTCGCAATACGTGGGATCGCTAGCGTCAACGCCGGTGACCTTTGGAACGCCACCAACGGCGGTGGTGGGTGGAGGAGCATCGGGGCCGACACCGCCGACGTCGAGCGGGAGCGGGACGCCGGCGAATGGGAAGTTGCGCGGGGGAAATGGATTTGGAGTGCCAACTGGCGCGCGGGTCGTGAAGCTGTCCGGCACGTGACGCATCGAGAGACGACGATACGGTGGCGAGGTAATCCGTAATCGGAAAGAGACAAATGCGATCGGCGATCGGTAATCGGCGATCAGGAAGAAAGAGATGCGCGTCAGGGGATACGAAGAGCGCGATCTGAAGCAGTTGCAGCGGATTCACGCCGCGCAGGGATTTGGCTACGCGTTTCCCGATTTGAGCAACCCACTGTTTCTGACGAAATTGGTTTTAGTCGGGGAAACGGCAGGAAGGGAAGAGCCGTGCCAAGAAGGGGCGCTCCGGGGAGAGCGGGGCGCCCTCGCGGAAGAGGGGCGGACGGAGAAGGGAATTGTGGGTGCTGCCCTTTTGCGGGTGACGGCGGAAGCGTATTTGCTGCTCGATCCGAAGGCCGGGACACCGCGAGAACGATGGGAATGGCTGTTGGGATTGCACGCGGCGACGGAAACAGATGCGGCGGCACGTGGATTGGAAGATGTGCATGCATGGTTGCCACCGGAGATCGCGGCGAAGTTTGGGAAGCGCTTGACGAAGCTGGGCTGGGTGCGGGATGACCGGCGGACGCCGTATTGCAAGCGATTCGGGTAGCGAATCGCGAAAAGGAATTGAGTCTGGGGCAAGACGCAGGGGTTGAATTCGCGTTCAGCGATCCTCGTCGGATCGCTTCAGTCAGGATGACAAGTTTTACTGTGGTGGGCAGGAGGGGAGCATGGGACGGGGAGCGCAGGATCAAACACGGCAGATGACAGATCAGCAGTTGGCGCAGACGAATGCGCTGAATCAACAATTGCTGGCGCAGCAGCAGGCGCTGGGAAACCAGGTGGGCGCGCAATATCATACCGGCCTGCTGGGGAAAACACTGGGAATCCCAGGGGATTTGTTGAATACGCGCTCGGCTGCTTCGAGGCCCAGCGGATTCTTCAGTTCGATGGGATCGAGCCTGGGAGGAACGCTGGGCGGAATACCGGCGCTGTTTCTTTAAGGACCGCCGCCGACGGGCAACGTTCCCGCAATGCGGATCGCTTGAGATCCTTCGCGACGCAAACTGCGCGCCGCTCAGGATGACAGCCTTAGCAGAATCGAAAATCCAGGGCAGCGCTCCCTGCCTCATGAAGCCGGCGTGCCAGGACTGGCCGGCGTGCGGTTGTGATCTATCCAAAACATCCTCGAGACAGGTGAATCGCTATGTTTTCGACACCGTTGACGGTATTGTTTGCCGCGCTGTCGTTTTCAGCGCAATTGATTGTGTTTCTGCGGTGGATGCACAGGCGAATGGGCTACGACGAAATCCAGAGAGCGTTCATACGGGATCTGGCGATGCGGCATTTGCCCGGGATTTATCATGCGTTGCACAGGATCGCCGAGCAGCAGGGAATTATGCTGGATGAAACGCCGCTGGTGAACTTTGTGGACCTGCGGGGCGGGCACCGCAGAAGCTGAGCCAGGGAATCCAGATGGTATTCGACTCCAAATTGTTGGCAATCGCGCGGCGGACCGCGGACGCTGAAGGATTGGACGGGGCCGTGGTGTGTGCAGTCGTGGAGCAGGAGTCGGGATGGAATCCCTGGGCGATTCGGTATGAGCCGTTGTTCTTCGCCAAGTATGCGGCACCGCTCTACACCAACAATAAGGTAGGAGCGACGGAAGCGTATGCGCGGGGAATGTCGTGGGGATTGATGCAGGTGATGGGACAGACGGCGCGCGAGACGGGCGTGAATTCCCTGCACCTGGCGACGTTGTGCGATCCCGCGGTGGGCCTGGCGGTAGGCTGCAAGATTCTGAAGAAGAAGCTGGATGCCTGCGGCGGAGACCTGCACAAGGCGCTGCTGGCGTGGAACGGCGGTGGCAATCCGGATTATGCGGATGAGGTATTGGCGCGGATGACGAAGTACCGGTAGGACGGCAGCGCTCACCGTATCGGCAATCAGGAATCGCTAATTATTCAGATGGACCTCGGAATAAAAATCGGAGTGGCGGCGAGTACCGTGATGATTGTGCTGGGTTGCGTCACGTTTGTGGCGTGGAGAACTGTGCGGCGAGAGCAAGCGGAACTTCAGCAGAAGCTCAACCTAGCAGAACAACAAGTGCGCGATGCAAACGCGCGTCAGGAAATCCGGAAGACGGAGTTGGACAAGACACTCGCGCAGTTGGAGGCGCAGAAGCGGAAGGTACAAACACCCAAGCAGGTGGTTGAGGCATTGCCCGAGGTGCTGCCGCTGCCGAAAACGATCCAGCTACCGAGCGTATCGGCGGCGACGTCCGTCGAGCCAGAGAACACCGAGCAACCCGGCGCGGCGGAGCCTGCCAAGCCAGACTCTCCTCAGCCTAGCGTGGCACTGCCGATAGACGACCTGAAGCCGTTGTACGACTTTGCGGTGGGCTGCAAGGCCTGCCAGGCGAGGCTGTCGACGGTCCAGAATGACCTGAAAGACGAGCAGGTCAAAACGGCCGCCCTGAGCAGGGAACGGGATAGTGCCCTGCAGGCGGCGCGCGGCGGAAGCGTGATGAAGAGAATCGTGCGCGCGGCGAAGTGGTTCGCCATTGGCGCCGCCGCCGGAGCTGTGGCAGTAAAGTTGGCGCACTGAGTTTGCCACTTAAAATAGCTCACCCAAAAGCCTCAGGCAGTTCCGAAACGGAATCCCCGCCAACTGAGCACGACGCCGGCTGGCGCACCCCCCGCGCCAGCCGGGAAGCGCGTTTGGCCCCACAAGGGGAAGAGGCAGGGAAATCCACAGAAAATAAGGGGAAAGAGAGAAAAGGGCTTGACACGGCGTCCGATAAGCTATATTATGTCAACTAAGAACTGGGGAATAGACCTAGCCCTATAGGTAAGGTCACGCAGGCCGTATTCCCTCTTTGCGCGTGCCACTTCTCTCGCCGTCGATCCCTTATTTTGATTTGGATTTGAGCTGCTGCACTTCGTAGTCGATGTACTGCTGGAGCGCGTGTGGATCCGAGCCGACGAGACGGCGTCCGTTGATAAAGAGTGTAGGCGTGCTGCGAACTTCGAGGAGGTTGGCGTTGGCGATACTGGCGTCGACGTCGGCAGCCGCTTGAGAGCTGGCCATGCAGGCTTTGAAGGTGTCGGCGTTCAGGCCGGAGCGGGTGGCGTATTCGATCATTTTATCGTAGGCGTTTGCGGCGGAGATGAGCTCCTGATTGTCGTAGACGAGGTCGTAAAGCTTCCAGAAGGCCTTGGGGTCTTGCTGGTAAGCACAGCGTCCAGCGAGGGCGGCGGTACGGGCCCAAGGATGAATCTGCTCGATGGGATAATCCTTAAAAATGACTTTCACCTGAGGATACTTGGGGAGCAGGCCCCGAAGAGCATCGTGGAGCCCGCGGCAGACGGGGCATTCGAAGTCGGAATACTCGACAATGGTGATGGGAGCATTGGGGTCACCGAGCACCGGGGCGCCCTGCAACTTCATCTTGGCGATGTTTGCGGCCAGGGGATCGACGGTAAGGTCATTGAGTTCGCCGCGGAGGAGATAGCGGCCATCCTTAGTAAGGTACATCTTGATGTTGTCGCCGCCACTCTCGGATTTCACGTCGATGGGAACTTCGTAGAGGCCGGAGTTCCCTATCTCTTTGGGGGCGCTGACGGTGATCTTGTAGTCTGGACCAAGGGCAAAATAGTTGCGGAGGAAGGCCTCAATCTTCTTCTCGGAGTCTGTGGCGTTGGGGGCCTGTGCGGCCACTGGCCTGACGGAGGCGGCTGCGGCAAGGATCACGCCTGCGGCGGCGAAAGCTATACGTCGTGAGATGCATCGGGAGTTGTTCACAAGGGTCCTCGGTTGAATTGTAGATTGGGATCTCATGGATCGAAGCGCTGCGCGATGGGAAATGGCCGGCCGAAGCCGAAGGCACGCGAAGTGATTTTCAGGCCAGGCGCAGCTTGCTTGCGCTTGTATTCATTGCGATCGACACGGGTGGCAATGGCGCGGACGAGCTTCAGGTCGAAGCCGGTTTCAATGGCGATTTCCTCCGGACACTTCACTTCTTCAATGTAGGCCTTGAGGATACGGTCGAGAACCTCGTAGGGAGGAAGCGAGTCCGTATCCTTCTGGTCGGGCCGGAGTTCGGCGGAAGGCGCTTTTTCGACGGTCGAACAGGGGATAACTTCCCTATCGCGGTTAATATAGCGCGCGAGTTCATAGACCAGCATTTTGGGAACATCGGAGATGACGGCGAGACCACCAGCCATATCGCCATACAGAGTGCAGTAGCCGACGGCGTTTTCAGATTTATTTCCGGTGCTCAAGACCATGGCTGCAAATTTATTGGAGAGCGCCATCAGATAGTTGCCACGAATGCGCGCCTGGATGTTCTCTTCGGTGGCGTCGGGAGGGCGATCGTGAAAAGCCGGGGCGAGGGCCTGCTTGTAGGCATCGAAGACGGTCCCAATCGGAATGGTAAGGAGTTCGATGCCAAGGTTGCGGGTGAGCGCCTGAGCATCGGTCTTGCTGCCTTGGGAAGAATAGGGGCCTGGCATGGAGACGCCGAGAACATTGGCGGGGCCGAGAGCTTCGACGGCAATGCAGGCGACTACCGCGGAATCGATGCCGCCACTAAGGCCGACGATGGTTTTGGAAAAACTACATTTGCGGACGTAGTCGCGAGTGCCGAGAACGAGGGCCTGAAAGGCAGAAGTGAGTTCATTGGTGGGCTGATCGTGGAGGTCGCCTTCGCCGGTGACGGTGTCAAAGAGCACCAGGTCGTCTTCGAAGGCCTTGGCTTGGGCCGCGATTCGGCCATTGGCGGTGAGGGCAATGCTGGCGCCGTCGAAGATGAGGGAATCGTTGCCGCCAACCTGGTTGACATAGATGACGGGGCGTTTGTGGTGGAGGGCGATAGAACGAAGCATGCCAAGACGCAAAAAGGGCTTGTCGATGGTGAAGGGAGACGCCGAGATATTGATGAGGACGCTGGTGCCCTGAGAGATGAGTTCGGAGACGGGGTCACGCAGGTAGAGGGGCGAGGCCCAGAACATTTTGTCGTTCCACACATCTTCGCAGATGGTGATGCCGAGCTGCTCCTGGCCGAGGCCGTAGACATACTGTTTGTCGCCGGGCTGAAAATAGCGGGACTCGTCGAAAACGTCGTAGGTGGGCAGGAGCATCTTGGCCTGTTCGAAGACCACGCGACCCTCAGAAATGAGAGCGGCTTTATTGGCGATGGACTTCCCTGCCCTGTGGTGATCGGGGTTCACGCGGCCGGCATAGCCGACGATGGCGGGGAGAGGCATCTGCTCGGCGACGAATTTCAGAGTTTCATGGTTACGGCGAATGAAGGCGGGCCGCTCGAGAAGATCCAACGGAAGGTAACCACAGATACAGAGTTCGGAGAAGACGGCGAGATCGGCGCCGCGGCGTTTGGCTTCGCCGGCCAGCTTGAGAATTTGAGCGGAATTACCTTCGAAATCACCAACCGTGGGATTGAATTGAGCGAGGGCGATCTTCATTTGGATGAAGAATTAGCATAAAGGCGGAAGCGGGGGTAAAGCAAATTCAGGTGAGGCCGAAAAGGGGAAAACGGCGGCCCCGTTTTGGCGGAACAAAAGGAAGGGGCTCCTGGAGGGTGCAGGAGCCGGTGGTAGGGATACCTCGGAGCGTGTGTCAGGAGCCCATGTAGAGAATGTGGACGTAGACGCCGGTCTGGATGTTGTAGAGCAGGTACCAGCCGGCGTGATCCGGGTCGTCGTAGACAACGAAGTCATCGCCACAATCCCAGCACCAATCGGCGCACAGAGGCCAACCCCAGGAAGCAACTTCGAAGTCGAAGCCCCCGGGGAACCAGAAACGATGATGTTCGCGGTCAATGCGAAGGACGTTGTAGCGGTAAGTGGGACCGATGTGCGCGAAGTGACCGTGTTCGAAGGGACGATCCTGGTGGTAGCGCTTGTCGGAAGGATCATCGTGACCGTACCAGTGGTCATTGTTGACATGGGGTCTGCGGTCGACTGCACCGTTGCTGTGGTGCTCTTCCTCGCGTTTATATTGTTGCGACGGAGTTTTCGGAGGAGCCGGTGGGATGTGGCCCTGGTTCGCACGAGGAACGTTTTGGTGGGAGCCGTGTTCCTCGGGGTGTTGCGATGGATGCTCCTGGGCAAAGGCAGGGCTGGCGAGCAGCGGGCTGCCGAGAAAGAACGCGACGAAGTGCAGGAAAGATCTCATAAGGGCTCCTAGCAAATGGGAACAAGGTATTGAGCGCCATGCTCGGAACGAAACTCGCTGACCTGGGAAGCAGCGAAGCAACGCTCACAGGTGCGCACGTGTTTCTGGAGGGTGTCGTAGGACTTGGCAAAATGCGCCTGAAGACGGAGTAATTCCCTGCCGACAGCTTCGCCGGTGAGATGAGCGTCTCGGGCCCATTCGCTGCGGTCGCTCCAAGCCGACAGGGCGCGCTGGCATTGGTCGAGCAGTTTTTCGTAGTCAGAACAAAATGCGTAGGTGAAGGAAAGTTCTTCGTTCTTGGTGCTCGTGCTCTCCCTTCTCGTGTTTACCGATCCGTACGAACACTTAGGAGCACCCAAAGTTCCAATCGCAGTAAGTGCTTGGCCAGAGCTTAGTTGGGCGGATAAAAGGTGGCCGAAGACGCGGGTAACAGTACGGAAGAAGTAGCCAATGAAGGGTTGCCGCACTGTAATTCTTACCGAAGCCATCTCGGAGGCGTGGCTACAGTGAGGCGCGAGAGGAATGGCGAATACACGAATGCCAGGGCAGAAATACGAGCAAACATTTACGAAACACGACGCGAGAGAATCAAGAAGGGAGAGGAGGCAGGTCGCGCCTGCCTCCCACAGCAGGACAGAAATTTCAGGCGGCTGATTCGATCTTCTGAACGTGAATAGTGTTGCTGGCTGTATCGAGGCTGCCGGTTACCACGACAGACTTTCCGTCAAACTTCTTGGCGG
>Ga0335076_10008943_pt1 | contig 10099 bp, 12 predicted proteins | sample Lox_Sample_25_FD_206717 | JGI IMG/M metagenome (GOLD analysis project Ga0335076, IMG submission 206717) | Soil microbial communities from Loxahatchee National Wildlife Refuge, Florida, United States - Lox_Sample_2.5 | ecosystem: Environmental > Terrestrial > Soil > Wetlands | place: USA...
GGACCCCTCCAACGATTGTTAGAAGAACATCGCGTGTTGCGTCTGACTATCACCATAGCGCGAGTCTGTTACCAAATGCGGCCAGCGTCGACACGCCCAGGAGAACCAGGGGCAGCACGAACTTGAGTAAGAAGCCCTTGTCCGAGCCTTTGCGTCGGGCTCTAAGCCCAAGAAAGCAGCTCAGCGCAATAAGCAAGCCCCCAATGACGAGCTCAACGCGATTAAGGTGAGGAAGGCCGGCATACTCGAACTGCAGTGGCAGCAACACCGCCATTAGACATGCAGCGAATGCGAACAGCCACTCGTCGCGCGACCGTTCAATCGGAGCCCGCCCGGTCTCAACAGACGATGCGGTGGCAGCCTCCTCGAAGTTGCGCTTGTACTCGCTGAGATCATTTAGGCCGCGCTTCTGTAGCTCAACGGCGATCGCTTCATGAGCTTCGGGAACGAGATGGTTCTCCAAAGCGATGCGTGCCAGCTCGTCGTCTGCCAACCGGCTGTAAAGCTCAGCAAACTGTAGCCTGTCGTACATCGTGGTCGTGTGCCTATGCGTTACCGCTGAGCCAAACCGTCCGCAAGCCTAAGGGGTGCCACGCACGCGGTGGTCTTCTAACGGTCGAGCTGAGGGGCCGCACAGAAGCGCCTGATTGGAGCCGCGGGCGCACAATTTCTCTTAGCGCCCGCGGCGACACTACTGAGCATCACGGACCCCTCCAGCGATTGTTAGGGGCCGCGCTTGGACGGCCCAAGACGTGCCACAGTAAGCCTGCAGCAGCGAACCACGAGCCGATGATGAGGGCCCAATGCGACGGAACGGTACCCCAGCGCAGTAGGGCGTAAGCCCATCCGTGCGAGGACCAGCCTCCAGGAGTCAATGCAAAAGCCAAAGTAGCGCCGTAGATCTGGGTGGCCGCAACAGCGACGAATCCTAAAGCGACGAGCGCGGTCGCAAGATTGCGGTTTCGGTTGTAGAGAATGATTCCCGCAACCGCCAACACCAAGGAAGGCACAGTCGCCAGCACGATCTCAAGCGCGAAGTTTGGCACTGCCTGTCACCCCGCGGCACCTAACGGTCTAGCTGAGCGGCCGCGCAGAAGCGCCCGATTGGAGCCGCGGGTGCATACTCTCTTCTCGCACCCGCGGCGACACTATTGAGCATCACGGCCCGCTCCAGCGTTGGTTAGAGGGCACATCGCAGCAAGTGCCACTGTGCGCGCGCGTCGCGGCGTCGGCAAGTTAACGCGACATATCCAGCAGAGACGAGCGCAGAGGGCGTGGGCGTGACGACACCGCATGACTCAACGAAGGTCGCATCGCATCGCTGCTGAGCTGAGCGGGAACGCCGCGCGAGCGCGCCAGACGCCGAACGAAGCGATCTCCACACTCTTCGATCCATGCCAAATTCTCGCGAGTGCCCTCTAACGGTGAAGTTGAGGGGCCGGGCACCCGCGTCCGCCGGGCGACGCGGGCGCACACTGTCTTCCAGCGCCCGCGGCGCCAAACAGACCACGCATCACGGACCCCTCCAACGATTGTTAGACGGCATGGCCCTAGTGCTCAACGGGGCACGGTTCCCGTTGCCAGGGTGAGGAGATGTCATCGCGCCAGGCTCGCCACCCGCGCGGCAAGTCGGCAACATCGCGGATTGTCGGGTCTTGTTGATACAGGCAGCCAAGACAAACAATGCGACCATCGGCCGGTTCGTTGGTCGTGCCGCACAGGATTTGCCACGTACCGTCATCGTCATCGTGCGTTACCAGCAGTATCGGAAGGCGGCGCTCGAGCACGTGAACTGTGGTGACCGCCGCGACGTTTTCCGGGTCGTCAAAGGGCCAGTCGTCGGGGCCAAAGCTGTGCGAATGCGTTTCAGCCATGACGTCTAACTCAATCTAGGGGACGAAAGCGGGAGATAAGACCGGTTGTCGCGATGAAATGGGTCACTTGGGTCATATAACATTTAAGCCTTGCAGCACCGACGCGACGCTTCACCTGCTGGAAATCACCCGCAGCAGCTTCCATCTGAGCTCCTTGGGCGGAGTCATGAAGTCCACGCCGACCACGCGTCCGAAGTTGTCGAGCTGCAGGGATGCAAAGCGCGAGCCTTCGAACACGATGACCTGGCCGAGCTTCTGGCCGACGACGTCGCGTTCCACGGAGTTGAGCGGACGCTGCGCATCGAGTGCGACCGAGCCCATGTCGGTCTCGCCATCGTAAGTCACCGCCCTGACGCTGGCGGCCTCGAGCTCGCGCGCGAGGTCGGCGCGCCCGGTGGCGCGAAGCTCCGCCGCCAGATCGAAGGCGAGCTCGGGGAATGCGCCGGCGAAGGATCCCATGCTGCGCTCACTATCCCGATCTGCCGTTCCACTCCTTGGCCGCCTCAGCCTGGGTGTCGGCCTGCGGGCCGTTGCAGCCGCACTTCAGGCACTCGACGTGAAAGGAGGCGTCGGGATCTTCTTCCTCGCTCCAGCGCTCGACGACGAGCTGGTCGGCACCGCTGCCGCAGAACGGGCACGGCACCGGCTCGCCGGCGTCCTCCACCGGATTGCCGTCCATGTCGGTGAACGGGTCTGCGTTGAATGGGCTCATGGCTGCTCCGTTGCTTCTTTCGTGTGACCGGCGGCGGCGCGACGCCGCCGGCTAGCTGCGGCTCATGCCCCCCGGAGGCGGACTCGGAGTGAGCGGGCCCGGTGTCGGCGGTGCCGCGGGCCGCGTCGGGGGCTTGCGCACGATGCTGGTCGCCATGGCGACGACGGATGCGAGGTCGGAGAGCTCGCCGGGTACGACCAGGGTAGTGCTCTCCTTGGCGAGCTTGCCGAACTGTCGCACGTACTCCTCGCCGATGCGCAGCTGCATCGCCTCGATCCCGCCCGGATCGCTGAGAGCGGCGCCGACGCGGCGCAGGCCCTCGGCGGTTGCGGTGGCGACGGCGAGGATTGCCTCCGCCTGGCCGCCGGCCTCGTTGATCTGCTGCTGCTTGTTCGCCTCGGAGGCCTTGATGACGCGCTGTTTGTCGCCCTCGGCCTGGTTGATCTTGGCGTCGCGCTCGCCCTCGGAGGTGAGCACCACGGCGCGCTTCTCGCGCTCGGCGCGCATCTGCTTCTCCATCGCCGACAGCACGTCCTTGGGCGGGGTGATGTTCTTGATCTCGTAGCGCATCACCTTCACGCCCCAGGCGACGGACGCCTTGTCGAGCTCGGCGACCACGTTGGCGTTGATGACGCCGCGGGCTTCGAAAGTCCGGTCGAGCTCGATCTTGCCGATCTCGCTGCGCAGCGTCGTCTGCGCGAGCTGCCCGATGGCGAAGCCGTAGTTGGTGATGCCGTAGGAGGCGAGATGCGGATCGAGCACCTGCATGTAGAGAACGGCGTCCACCGCCACCTGCACGTTGTCCTTGGTGATGCAGATCTGCTCGGGGACATCGAGCGCCTGCTCCTTCAGGCTGTGCTTGTAGGCGACGCGCTCCACGAAGGGAATCAGGATGTGGAAGCCGGCCTGCAGGGTGCGGCTGTACTTGCCGAGGTTCTCGACGACGTAGGCGCTCTGCTGCGGCACCACGGTCGCGGTGCGGAACACGAGGATGACGGCGAACAGTGCGATCGCGATGGCGACGTATGAGGTGTACATGGCTGCCTGGGTTCTCCGGCTTGTCGCTATGGGTCGGCTCTCACGAGCAGCGTCAGGTTCTGCACGTTGACGACCCGTGCGTGGCTGCCGGCCGGGAGCGGTGTGTCGCCGTCGTTGCGCACGGTCCAGTAGCTGCCGCCGTACTCGGCCTGGCAGCTGTCGCCGGCACCGAGTGCCACCGGCAGTGTGATGATCCCGCCCCGCGGACCGGTCTTCACCGCGGGCGTCGCGCCATGAAAGCGCTGATAGATGCGGCTGCGGAAAGTCACCATGGAGCCGACGGCGAGCAGGGCGAACAGTCCCCACTGCAGCCACTCGGCGAGCGGCATGAGCAGGCTCACGAGCCCCACCAGGATCGCAGCGCTGCCGATGAACACCAGATAGAACTGCGCGCTGACGAATGACAGCTCGGCGCCGAAGAGGATTGCGCCGGCGATTACCCAGCCCCACCAGGTCATCTCAGCCCCCGATTCCGTTGCGCGCGGCCGCGCTTTGGCAGCGGGGCAAATTATACGGCTTGTGTGTCTGAAATACGGCAAACACGCGGCTTTTGCCGGTCGCGGCGCCGCTGCGGCTCTGGTTCCATGTGTGCACGGACTTGCCGCATGCCGGACCCCAAGCCTTTTGCCGGCGCGCAGCCGGCGGAGCCTCTCTTCGCCCTGGCGCGCGAGCGCATGCGCACGCGTCACCTGGCGCTGCGCACTGAGAAGGCTTACCTGCAGTGGATGCGCCGCTTTGGTGAATTCCACGGGCAGCGGCCGCTGCGGCAGCTCGGCCCCGCGGAGGTCGAGCGCTTCCTGACACATCTCGCGGTCCAGTGCCACGTCGGCCCGGCGACGCAGAGCCAGGCGCTGCAGGCGCTGCTCTTCCTCTACCGCCACGTGCTCGAGATCGAGCTGCCATGGCTCGACAAGGTGACGCGCGCCGCGCCCGTCAAGCGGCTGCCGGTGGTGCTGAGCCGCGCCGAGGTGCGCTCGCTCCTGGCGCACCTGCAGGGTGCGCCGTGGATGGTGGCGAGCCTGCTCTACGGCAGCGGGCTGCGCCTCATGGAGGGGGTGCGGCTGCGCGTCAAGGACCTCGCGCTCGAGCGCGGCGAGCTCATCGTGCGCGAGGGCAAGGGCGGCAAGGACCGGGTGACGATGCTGCCGGCGGCGCTCGCCACGCCGCTGCGCGCGCACCTCTCGCGGCTGCGCGCCTGGTTCGAGGAGGAGCGGCGCCGCGAGCAGCCGGGCGTGTCGCTCCCCTATGCGCTCGCGCGCAAGTACCCGCAGGCGGGCACGCAGTGGGGCTGGCAGTACCTCTTCCCGGCCCCGAGCCTGAGTCCCGATCCCTACTTGCGGGTGGCGGTGCGCCACCACCTGCACCCCAAGCGCGTACAGCGCGCGGTGCAGGAGGCGGTGCTGCGCGCGGGGCTCGAGCAGCCGGCGAGCTGCCATACGCTGCGCCACTCCTTCGCCACGCACCTGCTGGAAGACGGCTACGACATCCGCACGGTGCAGGAGCTGCTCGGCCACTCGGATCTGAAGACCACCATGATCTACACGCACGTCATGGCGAAGGGCGCGCGCGGCGTGCGCAGCCCGCTCGACCGGCAGGGTGCGGAGCCCGCGCCTAGTGGCCCCGCGGGAGCTCCGCGTGCAGGTTCTCGCACATGATGGCGAGGAAGGCGGCGAGGCCGAGGTAGAGGGTGCCGTAGGTGAGGCGTGTCTCGGCGGGCACGTTGTAGTACGCCTGCTCCTCGGGCGTGTAGATGCCGCGCCAGGCCTTGAGCACGTTCGGCAGCGCGAGCACCGCCATGAGGATGAGCAGCGGGCTCGGATAGTAGAAAAAGAGTGCCACCAGGAGCGGCGCGCCGATCAGCCACAGGCGCGGCGAGATCGCCGCGGTGACGCGGCCGCCGTCGAAGGGCGAGAGCGGAATGAGGTTGAAGAGATTGAGGAAGAATCCCGAGTAGGCGAGCGCCAGCAGCAGGGTGCTGTGGGTCTCGCGCGCGAGGTAGAAGCAGCCGAGCGCGCCGAGGCTGCCGACGAGCGGGCCGGCGACGCCGACGTAGGCTTCGGTCTCGGCATCGTGCGGCAGCTGTTTCAGCTGGATCCAGGCGCCGACGAAGGGGATGAAGGTCGGCAGTCCCACATCGAGCCCGCGGCGGCGTGCGGCGAGGTAGTGGCCCATCTCGTGGATGAGGAGCAGCGCCACGAACCCGGCCCCGTAGGCCCAGCCGAACATCCAGCCGTACACCGCGATCGACAGCAGCATGGTGCCGACCGCCGGCAGCAGCTTGCCGAACTTGAGCGCCTTGAAGAGCAGCAGCAGCAGCTTCATCGGCAGCGCGCGTCAGGCCTGCTTGCGCCCCATGCCGAGCCATTTCTTGATGGCGACCACCGCAGCGACGATCGCCAGCCCGATCACCTTGGCGAATTTCACCACCGTGGCGGCGAACAGCGCGAGCAGCCCGAGCTTCTTCGCGGCGACGCCCGCGACCAGCGCCGCGAGTCCGTAAGCGGCCACCTTGTCGGTCGAGGAATTGAAATCCCCGTAGCGCTTGCCGGAGTTGAACTGCACCGCCGCGAGCAGCTGCTGCGCGCTCGGCTTGTCCTGCTCGATGGCCGACTCGCGGTCGATGAGATCGAGCGACAGGTAGCCCTCGCGGCCGAGTACGTAGGTGTTGTAGTTGACGACCGGGTCACTCCCCCGTCCGTCCTTGTGCTTGACCTCCGCCGCCCACACGAGCTCGTGCGAGGCCGCGGTGTAATCCGGCGGCTCGACCCAGCGCGTGACGACGATCGGCGGCACGCCGATCCTGACGCGGTCCTCGTTCGCCGCCTCGGTGCCGTCCTTGAGCGACTGCAGGAGCTTGTCGGCGTCCCAGTGCCTGGCATCGTCGTCCTTGATGTAGCCGGAGGCGCTGTAGTCGACGGTCACGAGCCAGTCGGCGTCCGCGTCCCCGAGCGGCACCACCAGGCCGACGAACTCCTCGCCCGTGCGGTTGCCCATGGCGCGCATGAGATCGGCGCCCTGCTTCTGCGGCACGAAGCCGAAGTGCTCCGGTAACGCGAATGTCGCCTGATTGCGCAGCGCGACGCTCGCGGGGCCCTGCACCAGGGCGGCGCGCGCCGCAGCGGCGGCGCTCTTGATCGCCGCGCGCCGCGCATCGGCCGGGTCGTCGGCGGAGGCCGGCGGCGGGAGCGCCGCGAGGACGAGGAGCAATACGGCGGCGCTCAGCGCTGCCGCCAGGGGTCGGGAACGTGACATGCGGACTCCTCCCGTGGGCCGTACCGACTCTGACACGCCGCGGTCCCGCGCGGGTACCGCGGGATGTCAGAAGTGGTACGTGATCGCGCCATTGGTCTCGCTCAGATGCCCGCGGGCGACCAGTCCGTCGATAAGGCCCTCGAGCTCGCCCTCGGGGACTTTCTTCGAGAAGTGCGAATAGAGTACCGCGATCAATGCCTTGCGCCGGCGCGGGCGGCGCAGCTTCTGCGTGCCGGAGAGCAGCGTCAGCGCCTCCTCCTCGAGCGAGCGGCTCTGGCCGTGTGCCGACTGCCGCGCGCCGCTCTCGGCAGCTGCGCTCTCGCGGGAGGAGCCGGCGCGCGAGGAGCGCCCGCCGCGCCCGCCGCGCCCGCCCTGCCGGCCGCTCCCCGGGCCGCGCGCGGCGGCAGCCGGCGCGTCTCCCGAGAGCGCCTCGGCGATGGAGTTGGCGCGGCGCACCGCGAAGCCGCGGCGCATGAGATGACGCACCAGGGGATCGAAGCCCTTGTCCTTCGAGAGGATGACGCAGGCGGTGTCGGGCGAGCGCGCCAGGTACTCCCCGAGATAAAAGGCGATGTGGAAGTCGAGCGCGTTCTTGCCCTGGCCCTCGATGTCGATCGGCACGAAGCGCTCGCCGAGCCTCAAGGCCGCCTTCAGGAACTCGGTCGGTACGGTGCGCTGCGAGGCACCGAAGAAGAACGGCACGCGCACGCCTTCGGGGATCGCGGCGAGATCGATCTTGCCGATGTTCTCGTAATCGACGAGCAGCACGCTCTCGGACATGGGGGTTCCTTCGGGCTCAGGGGGGTTGGACGCCGGGCGTCCGCGCGGCGCCCGCGAAGCCATTCTGACGCCAGGCCTCGTATACGACCAGCGTGACCGCATTGGAGAGATTGAGACTCCTGTTGCCCTCACGCATCGGGATCGCGAGCTGCCGCTCGCGGGGGACTTGCTCGAGCACCCGTGCAGGCAGCCCGCGGGTCTCGGGACCGAAGAGCAGGGCGTCGCCGGGAGCGAACGCGGCCGCGTCGTAGCGGCGCGCGCCGCCGGTCTCGATGCTGAAGAGGCGCGCGCTCCCCAGGGCCTCGAGGCACGGGGCGAGGCCCGGATGCACCCGGACCTCGGCGAGCTCCTCGTAGTCGAGGCCGGCGCGGCGCACGGCCTTGCGGGTGAGCTCAAAGCCGAGCGGGCGCACCAGGTGCAGCGTCGCCCCGCAGTTGGCGCACAGGCGTATGAGGTTGCCGGTGTTGGGCGGAATCTCGGGCTGGTAGAGCACCACGTGGAACATGCGACGCTTCAGGGGATGTTAACCGGGCTATGCGATAATGCGCGCCATGCCCAGCACCGAACCAGCAGCCGCTGCCGGCCGGCCGGCCGGCGACCCCGCGCTGCGCTTCTCGTTCTGCGGGCTCGAGTTCGCCTCGCCCATCGTGCTGCTCTCGGGGTGCGTGGGCTTCGGCGAGGAGTACACGCGGGTCGAGGGCTTCTCCAACTGCGACGCCGGCGCCATCGTCCTGAAGGGCACCACCGGCAAGCCGCGGCTCGGCAATCCACCGCACCGGGTGTACGAGACCGCGGCGGGCATGCTGAATGCCATCGGGCTGCAGAACCCGGGCGTCGAGCAGGTGGTGCGCACGGTGCTGCCGCAGCTCGACTTCAGCGAGACGCGCTTCATCGCCAACGTCTGCGGCTCGACGCTGGAGGAGTACGTCGAGGTCACGCGGCGCTTCGATGAGTCGCCGATCGATGCCATCGAGATCAACATCTCCTGCCCGAACATCAAGCAGGGCGGCGTCGCCTTCGGCAACTACCCGGAAATGTCGGCACAGGTGGTGGCCGCCTGCCGGCGCGTGACGCACAAGCCCCTCATCACCAAGCTCTCGCCCAACCAGACCGACATCCGCGAGAACGCGCGCCGCTGCATCGAGGCGGGGTCGGATGCGCTCGCGGTGATCAACACCGTCATGGGGATGGCGATCGATGTCGCGACGCGCCGCCCGGTGATCGGCAACGTGCAGGGCGGGCTCTCGGGACCCGCGATCAAGCCGATCGCGCTGCTGAAGGTTCACCAGGTGTACGAGGTCGCCGCGCCCCACAGGATCCCGATCATCGGCCAGGGCGGCATCGTGAGCGCGACCGATGCGCTCGAGTTCCTCATCGCCGGCGCGAGCGCGGTCGGGGTCGGCACCGCGCTCTTCTACGACCCGCTGGCGGCCAGGCGCATCAATGAAGGCATCGCCGCGTATCTCACCGAGCAGGGGCTGAAGAATGTCACCGAGCTCGTCGGCTCGCTGCGCACCGGGCGCGAGGTCGAGGACTGCGCGGTGTCGGGCTGACTCGGCTTCACTTTTATTTCAGGAGAGGTCCCATGAACGTCACCCTGGCGCGCAACGCGCTCGCTCTCGCGCTCGCGACGGCGCTCACCGCATCCCTCGCCGGCTGCGTCGTGGCACCGCCGCCCGGCGAATATCAGTCGGCACCGCCGCCCGGCGAATATCAGTCGGCACCGCCCGCCGCATACTCACCGTCCGCGGCCGGGGATGAGTCCGAGGAGCAGGCCACGGAGGCGCCGCCGCCGCTCCCCGATTACGAGCAGCCGCCGTGTCCGGCGGAGGGCTACATCTGGACCCCGGGCGTGTGGCGCTGGGGACCGGAGGGCTACTTCTGGGTGCCCGGCACCTGGGTCGCGCCGCCCCAGCCGGGACTGCTGTGGACGCCGGGCTACTGGGGGCTGGTGGGTGCGGTGTACGTGTTCCATGCCGGTCACTGGGGGCCGCACGTCGGCTATTACGGCGGCATCAACTACGGCGCGGGCTACACCGGCGACGGCTACCACGGTGGGCGCTGGGTGAACAACCGCTTCCAGTACAACACCTCGGTCACCAACGTGAACGTGGTGAACGTGCACAACACCTATCGCGAGACCGTGGTCAACAACCTCACCGTCAACAACTCGCGCGCGAGCTACGCGGCCGGCGCCGCCGTGCGCCCGCCGCCGGTGCGGGCGGGAACGCCGATCGTGCGCGAGCCCCGGTTTTCGCCGACGCCGGCGCAGCAGCAGCACCACCTCGAGGCGCGCGGCGAGCCGCTGCTGAATGCGGCGCGCAACGAGGGGCATCCGCCGGTCGCGGCGACCCCGCACCCGGGTGCCTTCCACGAGCCGGGCACGACCGCGGCCAAGCCGGGCGGTCCCGCTTACCACCCGCAGCGCCCGATGCCGGCGCCG
>Ga0335076_10008944_pt1 | contig 10098 bp, 8 predicted proteins | sample Lox_Sample_25_FD_206717 | JGI IMG/M metagenome (GOLD analysis project Ga0335076, IMG submission 206717) | Soil microbial communities from Loxahatchee National Wildlife Refuge, Florida, United States - Lox_Sample_2.5 | ecosystem: Environmental > Terrestrial > Soil > Wetlands | place: USA: Florida...
CATCCCGATCCTGGGCATCATCACGTTCGTGCCGGCCTGGCTCACCTCGGCCGGCATCAAGGCGTTCTCGTTCGTCGCCCCGCTGTCCCCGCCCTACTCCTACCTGGGCCCGGGGGTGGCCGGCTGGATGGTGGCCGGCCTGATCTACCTTCTCTACCTGTACCGCCGCGACCCGCGGCGGGTGGTCGAGGTCGGCCTGGTGCACCTGGACCCGCTGGAGGAATACGAGTGAGTGACCCGCAGGTCTTCAGCCTCCGGCCGGCGCCGGAGCAATACGCCTGGACGTTCGGCGGTGCCGCACCCCTAGCTCATATAACGCCACCAGCCGTCCTCGAGGTGTTCACCGAGGACTGCTTTGCCGGGCGGGTGAAAAGTGAGACCGACCTGGTCTCTGAGGTCTGCGAGTTCCCGTACCTGAACCCGCAGACCGGCCCGTTCTACATCGAGGGTGCCGAGCCCGGGGACACCCTGGCGGTGCACTTCATCTCGATCGAGCCCGCCCGCGACTGGGGCGCGTCCACCACGGTGCCGCTGTTCGGCGCCCTGAGCGCGACGCACCTCACCGCGCTACTGCACGACCCGCTGCCCGAGCTGGTCTGGCTGTGGCAGTTCGACACCGGCAAGGGCACCTGCCGGTTCACCGCCCGGCACGGCGACTTCACGGTGGACCTGCCCATCGAGCCGATGCACGGCACGGTCGGCGTAGCGCCAGCCAATCTGGAGGTGCGCAGCGCGCTGGTGCCGGACGCGTTCGGCGGCAACATGGACACCCCGGAGATGCGCGCCGGGACCACCTGTTACCTCGGCGTGAATGTCGAGGGGGCGCTCTTCTCGCTGGGCGATGGGCATGCCCGGCAGGGCGAGGGCGAGACCTGCGGGGTGGCCGTGGAGTGCGCGATGAACACGGTGCTCGCGGTGGATCTGATCAAGGGCCGGCCGTGCGCCTGGCCGCGGCTGGAGTCGGACACGCACCTGATGACGGCCGGGTCGGCCCGGCCGCTGGAGGACGCGTTCCGTATCGCCGCGCTGGACCTGGTGCAGTGGCTGGCCAGCGACTACGGGCTGCACCAGATGGACGCCTACCAGCTGGTCACCCAGGCCATCGAGGCGCCGTTGGCCAACGTGTGCGACCCGAACTACACCAGCGTGGTCAAGATGCCCAAGACGTACCTGCCCGCGGGTGACGCGATGGACAGCGCGCACGCACGGCTGCGCGCCCTGGCGGCTGGTTACCGCGGTTAGCGCTCGCTGTACTCAGCGTTCACTGTCCAGGGCCCGCATCTGCCCCGCGTCGTAACGGTCGCCGGCCACCTGGTCCGCGGGCACCGCGGCCGTGATGGCCGCGAGCTCGCCGGCGCTGAGCGTCACGTCCAGTGCGGCCAGCGCCTCGGCCAGCCGGGACCGCCGCTTGGTGCCGATCAGCGGGATGATGTCCTCGCCCTGGGCGGCCACCCAGGCGATGGCCAGCTGCGCCGCGGTCAGCCCGTGGTCCTTGCCGATCGCCTCCAGCGCGTCCAGCAGGGTCAGGTTGCGCTGCAGATTGCCCTGCTGGAAGCGGGGGAAGCGGGCCCGCGGGTCGCCGTCGGCCAGCCGGGCCGTGTCCCGGCTGAGCAGGCCGCGGGACAGGATCCCGTACGCGGTCACGCTGATGCCCAGTTCCCGCACCGTGGGCAGGATCCCGGCCTCGATCCCCCGGCTCATCAGCGAGTACTCGATCTGCAGCTCAGCCACGGGCCGGACGGCGTGGGCCCGGCGGATGGTCTCCGGCCCCACCTCGGACAGCCCCAGGTACCGCACGTAGCCTGCGTCGATCATTTCCCCGATGGTGCCGGCCGTGTCCTCGATCGGCACCGCCGGGTCCAGCCGGGCCGGCTGGTACAGGTCGATGTACTCGGTGCCCAGCCGGGTCAGCGAGTAGGCCAGGAAGTTCTTCACCGCGGCGGGCCGCGCGTCGTGGCCAATGAACATGCCCCGCGGATCCCGCATCCCGCCGAACTTGACCTGGATGAACACGCTCTCTCTGGGCACCTCGCGGAGTACCCGGGCCAGCAGCAGCTCGTTGTGTCCCATGCCGTAGAAGTCGCCGGTGTCGAGCAGGGTGATCCCGGCGTCCAGCGCGGCCCGGATGGTGGCCACGCTCTCCGTCTCGTCCGCGGCGCCGTAGATTCCGGACATGCCCATCAGCCCCAGCCCGGCGCGGGATACCACCGGGCCGCCCCGCCCCAGCGTGGTCAGCTGCACCGCGTGTCTCTCCTCAGTCCTCGGCCGCGTATACCTGGGCCCCCTCGACGAAGGTTAGTGCGACGGTGATCTCGGCGATCTCGGTGGGTGGGCCAGCGAACGGGTCACGGTCCAGCACCACCAGGTCGGCCAGGTAGCCGGGCTCGATGGCGCCGGTCTCGTCCAGGTTGTTCACATAGGCCGACCCGGCCGTATACGCGGCCGCCGCCTCGGCCAGGCTCAGCGCCTGGCCGGGCAGCAGCGGCCCGGCGCCGGGCTCGCCCTCCCCGTGTTGGCTAGCACTGCTCGGCAATATCCGGTTCACCGCGACATGGATGCCCCACAGCGGGTTGGCGCTGCTTACCGCCCAGTCACTGCCCGCGGCCAGCCGCGCGCCCGAGCGCAGCAGGTCGCCGAACGGGTACTGGTGGGCGGCCCGCTCCGGGCCCAGGAACGGGATCGTCAGCTTGTCCATCTGCGGCTCATGCGCCGCCCACAGCGCCTGCATGTTCGCGGTCACGCTGTACTCGGCGAACCGCGGGATGTCATCGGGGTGCACCACCTGGATGTGCGCGATGTGGTGCCGGCCCGGGCTGACTATGTTACTGGCCCGGGCCGCCTCGAAACTGTCCAGCGCCTCGCGTACGGCCCGGTCCCCGATGGCGTGCACATGAACCCCGAAGCCGGCCGCGTCCAGCCGGGTCACCTGCTCGGCCAGGTCGGCCGAGTCCACGTACGACAGCCCGCTGTTGCCGGTCTGGCAGCCACAGCCATCCAGGTAGGGGTCGATCATCCCAGCGGTGAAGTTCTCCACCACCCCGTCCTGCATGATCTTCACCGTGCCGGCCCGGAACCGGCCCACCTGGCCTGCCTCGCGCCGGTCGAGCAGGTCGTCGAGCTGCTCGCCGCCGCGGCCCCGGTCCCACCACAGCGCCCCCTCGACGCGGCCGGTCAGCGTGCCGTCCCGGGCCGCGGTCAGGTAGGCGGGCAGCGGGTCAGGGTAGCCCAGGTAATCGCCGACGATCGCGTCCTGCCAGGCGGTGATGCCGAGCGCGTGCAGATGCCGCTGGGCCAGCAGCAGGGCGCGCAGCTGCTCGTCCCGGCTCGGCCCCGGTACCAGGCGGCCGACCAGCAGCGCGGCGCCCTCGTGCAGGGTGCCCTGCGGCTCCCCACCCGGCTCTCGCTCGATCCGTCCGTCGGCCGGGTCCGGGGTGTCCGCGGTCACCCCGGCCCGGTCCAGCGCGGCCGAGTTGACCCAGGCGCCGTGCCCGTCCCGGTTGGTCAGGTAGGCGGGCCGGCCCCCCGTTACGCCGTCCAGCAGCGCGCGGGACGGCGTTCCGCCGGGGAACCACTCCATCCGCCAGCCGCTGCCGTCGATCCATTCCCGGTCCGGGTTGGCCGCGGCGTAGGCCCGGATCCGGCGCAGCGCGTCGTCCGTGTCGGCGGCGCCGTCCAGGTCGCAGCGCAGCATGGTCAGCCCGGCGAACACCGGGTGCACGTGCGCGTCCTGGAAGCCGGGCAGCAGCGGGCGGCCGCGCAGCTCGATCACGGTGGTCCGGTCCCCGGCCAGGCCGGCCAGCTCGGTGTCGGTGCCGACGGCGACGATGCGGCCATCCTGCACCGCCGCCGCGGTGGCCGGCCAGCCGTTGGCCGCCCGGGCCCGGATCATCTCCCGGCCCTCTTCCGGCACTGTGTACACCGGGCCGCCAGTGAAGATCAGGTCCGCCTGGTCCGTCATCGTGCCTCCTCGGGCGCACCACGATCCCGGAAACTCATGGACCAGACGGTAGCCGTGCCGGCGGGCAGGGCCACGGCCGGCCGGCGGTCAGGCCTGCGCGGGCCGGGTCACGCTGGGAATACAGAAATCCGGCTCAGGCGGCAGCACGGCTGCCGTTACATCCCCCCAGGCTCCGGCCGATGACCCGGACGCCTTCCCTGTCCCCTGCCTGCGCCTGCTACTGCATGCTCAACCTTGCTCGTTCACGCGCTGGGTTTTAGTGCCCGCCGGAGCGTGCGGCCTGAGGAGTCAGGCCGCACACTCACGGCAGATCGGCTGGCCGTTTCGGTCCTCAGCCAGCTGGCTACGGTGATGTACCAGGAAACAACGCGAACAGGTGAACTCGTCAGCCTGCCGCGGGATGACCCGGAACGACAGCTCCTCGTTGGACAGGTCCGCACCGGGAAGCTCCAGCGACTCAGCGACATCGTCTGGGTCGATATCGATCGTGCTGGACGACTTGTCCATGCGGCGCGCCTGCAACTCCTGCAGGCTGTCTTCGGTGAGCTCGTCGTCGGTCTTCCGCGGGCTGTCGTAGTCGGTTGCCATCTGGGTACTCCACCCCCTTCTTCGTTAGTGGCCTCGTCGCGCGGGTGTTAACGCTCAGCAGGCCGTAGTTGTGCCCGATTCCGGCGGGGAATTCTGTCACGTCCGCCTGCCGCGCACACGCAGGGTACGGACTATCGCGCGTCGTGTCTGTGTCTGGCCCGGCCACGGCATCGCTGAAAGCCCCCATCGCGTGCTTGCCACGGGTAAGTTCCCCGGATCCCCGCACGCCAAGCGCAGAAAAGGTCGTATCGTACGAAACTGATTTTTACCGCCCCCCCAGCCGGATCAGCGGAGCCGCCGCATGCCCGTCGTCATCCCCCTGCGGCCCGATGATCCCCGGCGCGTCGGCCGCTACCGGCTGGCTGGGCGGATCACCGACCAGGTAACCGATCAGGGCACGGCTGCATTCCTGTCCCGGCTGCCCAACGGCGCCCCAGTGGCGGTCATGCTGCTCGGCCCGGCCTCGGCCCCGGACGCGGCCTCCCGGGACCGGTTCACCGCCGAGGCCCGGGCGGCCCGCCGGGTCGCCCCGTTCTGCGCCGCGCGCATCCTGGATGCCGGATTCGACGCGGACCAGCCCTACCTGGTCAGCGAGTTCATCGAGGGGCCGTCGCTGACCGAGGTGATCGGGGCGGAGGGCCCGCTGGATGGGCCGGCGCTCACCGCGCTGGCCATCGGCGCGGCCACCGGGCTGGCCGCCATTCACCAGGCCGGGCTGGTGCACGGCAACTTCGGTCCGGACGATCTCATTCTGGGCGCGGAGGGGCCCCGGGTGGTCCGGTTCAGCATCACCCCGCCCTATGGCACCGCGACCCCGTCGGCTGACCTGTACGCCTGGGCCCAGACCATTCTGTTCGCCGCGTCCGGCCCGGTGCCGCCCGACCTGGCCAGCCTGCCCGACTCGCTGCGCGGCGCGGTGTCCGCGTGCCTGGCCGAGCAGGGCAGCAGGCCGCAGGCCCGGGCTCTGCTCACCGCGCTGCTGGGGCAGGGTGACCCGGCCGCCGGGCTGCTGGCCGAGGGCACCAGGCGGGCCCGGGCAGCCGGGCGCGGTGTGGTCGGGTCCAGCCAGCAGGACGAGGCGGAGGCACCGCCCGGGTCCGCGCCACGCCGGGCGGCGTTCATCGCGGCCTGCGCGGCCTGCGTCGCGGCCATCGCCATCGCCACCACGCTGATCGTGACCCACCATGGGCCGCACCCCACCCCGGCTGCGGCGGCCACCACCGACGGGCACGCCAGCAAACCGGCCCCGGCCACGGCGACGGCCTCACCCACCACGACCCCGGAGATCCCCAGCGCGCTGGCTGGCACCTGGTCTGGGACAGTGCGGCAGACCGACCCGGCGCTCGCCGTCACGGTCCGGATCCAGCTGACGGCGGGCTCGCCGGACGGGACCATCGCCTATCCGCAGCTCGGCTGCTCCGGCCGCCTGCGGCTGGTCAGCACCAACGGCACCAGCTACACCCTGGACCAGGGCATCACGTCCGGGGAGCAGAGCTGTGAGAGCGGTGTGGTCACGCTGACCCGAGAAGGGTCGGCCAAGCTGGCCTTCGCGTTCCGCCGGCCGGGTGCGGCCAGCCCGTCCGGCGTGCTGGCCAAGGCCGGTGCCTGACCCGGCTACTCCGGCGCGTCCCGCTCTGGGTCGAGGCTGGCCAGCAGGTCCCGCAGCTCGCTGAACAGCTCAGGCGACGCGGCGATGCACAGTTCCGGGCTGGGCGGGCCGCCCGCCAGCCCGGCCACCCGGGCTCCGGCCTCGGCGGCGATCAGCCCGCCTGCCGCGTAGTCCCAGTAGTTCACGCCGCGCTCGTAGAAGGCGTCCACCCGGCCCGCCGCCACCGAGCACAGATCGACCGCGCACGAGCCGCCGCGCCGGATGTCCCGGACCCTGGGCAGCACGGCCGCCACCACTTCGCCCTGCACGACCCGGCGTGCGCTGGCATAGCCGAACCCGGTGGACACCAGGGCGCGGTGCAACGGCACCCCGGTGTTGCAGCGCAGTGGCACGGCTGGCCCCTCGGCCTGATGCAGCCAGCTGCCCTGCCCGGCGATCGCGGTGAACAGTTCACCGTGCCGCGGGATCGCCACCACCCCGGCCAGCACCTGGCCATCCACCTCGGCCGCGATGCTGACCGCCCAGTCGGCCAGCCCGTACAGGTAGTTGACGGTGCCATCCAGCGGGTCCACGATCCAGCGCACCCGGCCCCGCCCGGACTCGCCGCCCTCCTCGCCGAGCACGGCGTCGCCGGGCCGCTCCGCCCTGATCCGCTCGGTGATGAGGGCCTCTGCGGCCCGGTCCATCTCGGTCACCACGTCGGTCGGGCTGGACTTGGTGTCGGTCACCTCGGGCCGCCCGGCTGGGCCGGCCGGGCGGCGGCTGGCCAGCATCCGGGCCGCCGCCTCGGCAGCCGAGCGGGCCAGCGCGAGCAGCGCCGCCGGATCCGGGCCAGCCAGCTCGGCGCTCATGAAGCCGCCCCTGGGGTCGCCGTGGGCCGGGCCGGGGCGGTGAACGGGCAGCAGTCTGGGCGGCAGAAATCCTCGGCCGGGCCGAACGAGCCCAAGGCAGCCGGCGTCACCGAGCCGTCCAGCCGCTCGGTGACCAGCTCGGTGATCATGGACACGGAGCGCGGGTCGGCGCCCGGCGTGGCCGCCCGGGCCAACGGCAGGCCCAGTTCCCTGGCCAGCTCGGCCGCCTCCACGTCCAGGTCGTGCACGACCTCCATGTGGTCGGTGATGAACCCGATCGGGACCAGCACCGCACCCGGCGCTCCGGCCGCGGCCAGCCCGGTCAGGTGGTCGCACACGTCCGGGCCGAGCCACGGCTGGCTGGGCGGGCCGCTGCGGCTCTGGTAGACCAGCTGCCACGGGTGCTCCCCGGTGGCCGCGGCGACCCGGTCCGCGACGAGCCGGGCCGCCTCCTGGAGCTGGGCCGGGTACCGGCCGCCAGGCGGCGGGCCGCTGGCCGCGGCCATCGCCGTCGGCACACTGTGCGCGGTGAACACCAGCGGGACCTGCTGCTGGGCGGCGGGCGGCAGCGACCTGACCGCACGGATGGTGGCATCGGCGAACGGCTCGATGAAACCGGGGTGGTTGAAGAAGTGCCGGAGCTTGTGGATCTCCGGTGCGCCCGGGCCGGCCTCGGCCCGGGCCCGCTCGATGTCGTCCAGGTACTGGCGGCAGCTGGAATAGGAGCCGTAGGCGGACGTCACGAAGGCCAGCGCCCGGCGGACCCCGGCCGCGGCCATCTCCCGCACGGTGCCGGTCAGATACGGCGTCCAGTTCCGGTTTCCCCAGTACAGCGGCAGGTTGACGCCGGCCGCCGCGAAGTCCTTGCCGATCGCGGCGAGCAGGTCCCGGCACTGCTGGTTGATCGGGCTGACCCCGCCGGCCGCGTAGTAGTGCTCGGCCACCGCGGCCAGCCGGGCGGGCGGCACACCCCGGCCGCGGGTCACGTTATCCAGGAACGGCATGACGTCATCGGGCCCCTCCGGCCCGCCGAATGACACCAGCAGGAACGCGTCATAGTCCGGCATGGACACCATCCAACCAGCCGGCCCGGGATGCACCGGCCGGGTCGGCTCACCCGTAATCTCGGGCGTACTCCTCGGCCAGCGCCAGCACCTCGTTGACGTACCAGGTGGCGTGGTTGTAGGCGAAAATCGCGCCGCGCAGGCCGGCGGAAGTCCCGGCGCCGGCCGCGCAGAGCAGCCGGGCGGCCGACGGGACCGCATCGAACGGGTCCAGGATGTTCGGCGCCCCGGTCTCGCCGAACGCGGTGATCCCCCACTCCGCCCAGGTGGACGGCAGGAACTGCATCGGCCCCATGGCGCCCGCGCTGGACACGCCGGGATTGCTCTGGTCGCCGCTCTCGATCTGCCCGATGGCGGCCAGCACGGTCCAGGACATCCCCGGGCAGTACCGGGCGGCCGACTCCTGGAACAGCTGGAGATACGTGCTGGGCCGGCTGCCGCTGGCCTTCGGGTTCTGCGGCAGTTGCTGCTGTTGCTGGCTGCGCAGGCTGATCAGCGTGGCGGGCTTGCCCACGATATGCCGGACCGCCTTGGTCAGCGCGGCCATGCTGTCGCCCGGCGCACTGATCAGCGCCAGCACGCCGGCGATCAGGCCGAGGCCGGCCGAGTACTTGCTGCTCACCAGCGCGCCGATGCCTTCGATACCAAGCGGGGCTGACCCGCCCAGGATCATCCGCTGCTGCCCCGTGCTGCCCAGCCGGTACGTGGTGCCTGGGTGCAGGCGCCGCTGCCGGGCCAGGGTGTCCGAGGCCACGAAGTGGCCGCGCTGCAGCGCGGTCCACAGCCGCTGGTCCGAGGCCGTGGCCAGCGGGGTCCAGGACCGGAACTGCTCCGGGTTCACCCCGAGCACGTTGACCGGCTTCTTCGCGTTTCCGAGCTTGATCGCGGCGCCGTCGGCCGACAGCATGCTGCGCACCCCGCTGATCCGGGACAGCTTCTTGAGCTGGGCGGAACTCAGCCCGGTGGGCTCGATCACCAGCAGGTCGGGCAGGTAGATCTGCCGGAAGGTGTTGCTCGCGGCGGCGTGCGCGGCGGACGGCGACGGGCTGGCCGTGGCGGCGTGCGGGCCGGTCGGCCCCGGATAGGTCCGCGTCATCCCGGTGACCAGCAGGACCAATGCGCCACCCACCGCCATGATCCGTCCTGTCGGCGATCCAGCGGCTGTGGCCGGCGGTTGGCGCCGGAGTAGGCGTCTCATCGCGTGATCAACCATATAAGCCGGGCTGCCGGGGCTGAAAGGCCGGCTGCCGCGGCGGCCGGGAAAAGACACCTGACTACCGCTATGCGGTAAGAAGCACCTTTGGGGGGTGCTGATCCTGCCGTTGCCCGTGGCCTGCAGGTAAGGTCCGGGCATGGTCACCGCAGCGCCGCGCTGGCAGAACTGGGCGGGCAACCAGACCGCGGCGCCGCGCCGTGAGCTTACGCCGCGGTCGGCCGCGGAGGTGGCCGCGGCGGTCACCGGGGCGGCCCGGGACGGGCTGACCGTGCGGATGACCGGCTCCGGCCACTCGTTCACGCCGGTGGCGGCGACCGATGGGGTGCTGCTCCGCCCGGATGGCCTGCGCGCGGTGCGCTCGGTGGACCCGGCGGCCGGGCAGGTCACCGTGGAGGCGGGCTGCCAGCTCCGGGTGCTCAACGAGTACCTGCGCGGGCAGGGCCTGGCCCTGCAGAACATGGGCGACATCCAGGAGCAGACTGTGGCCGGGGCGATCCAGACCGGCACCCACGGCACCGGCCGCGACCTGGGCGGCATCGCCGCTCAGGTGACCGGGCTGGAACTGGTCCGCGCCGACGGCGAGCTGGTCAGCTGCTCCGCCGGGCAGGACGGCAGGCTGTTCCAGGCGGCCCGGATCGGGCTCGGCGCGCTCGGCGTGCTCACCGCGGTGACGTTCCGGGTGGTTCCCGCGTTCCTGCTGACCGCCCGCGAGGAGCCGATGCGCTGGGCCGAGGTCATCGCCAGGCTGGACGAGCTGACCAGCGAGAACGAGCACTTCGAGTTCTACTGGTTCCCGCACACCGACGGCTGCC
>Ga0335076_10008945_pt1 | contig 10098 bp, 7 predicted proteins | sample Lox_Sample_25_FD_206717 | JGI IMG/M metagenome (GOLD analysis project Ga0335076, IMG submission 206717) | Soil microbial communities from Loxahatchee National Wildlife Refuge, Florida, United States - Lox_Sample_2.5 | ecosystem: Environmental > Terrestrial > Soil > Wetlands | place: USA: Florida...
CCATGGACGTCTATGCCTATACCCTCGATGCTGTCTTCTTTGACGGTACTAAAACAACCAGAAAAGGAGATATCACGCTGCTCAGGTAAAATGATCAAAAAAATAAAAAACAACTCTTAAACGAAAACCGGATAATACACTTTTAAAAATTTAATAAGCACCCAATCAAATCCAATAATATCATAGTTGAGTAAGTTTTAAAAAAAAAGTTTGGCAAAAAGACTTCTTATATTTTTTAATTTACTAATTGTGCTGTTTTCACAAGTTGCTGCCCAAAACGGTTTCGCTAACCTGGAATTCGTAGAGAATAAAGGCCAATGGGACAAACGGGTAGTTTTAAAAGGAGAACTCAGCAATGGCTCTTTTTTTTTGCAGCGACAGGGATTTTCGGTTTTGCTATATAATGCGGATGATATAAGAAAGATGACCCTGTGGAATCACGGCGGCTATTTATCCCAAAAAACTCCGCCCGTACAACCGCAAAATGGTAGCGCTGCAGCAAAAAATATTCAGCAAACTAAAAGTGCTGATACCCAAAACGAAATTCTGCATTCACATCACTACGCTGTTTCTTTCAAAGGCAGTAATCAGCAAATTGAAATTATTCCTGACAAGCCTTTGCCAACCTATAACAATTATTTTATTGGCAATGACCCATCCAAATGGGCGACCCGCTGCAAAATATTCCAGGGTGTCACTTATCGAAATGTTTATCCGCATATAGATATCCGTTATTATACAAACAACGGGCAGTTGAAATATGATATTATAGTTCATCCGGGAGGCGACCTGAAACAAATTGCATTGAAATATGAGGGCGTCGATAAAATGAGTGTGCGAAATAACCAGTTATCTGTAAAAACATCCGTGGGTGATGTACAGGAACTAACCCCTTATGCGTACCAATCCGGAACTGCGGGAAGAAAGGAAGTTTCATGCAGGTATGTGCTCGCTCATGACAATGTATTGCGATTCGAAGTAAAGAACTATGAATCAGATAAGACCTTGATCATCGACCCCGTTTTGGTTTTTTGTTCGTATACCGGAAGTAAGTCCAGCAACTGGGGCTTTACGGCCACGCCGGGTCCTGACGGATCTTTTTATGCGGGCGGAATTGTTTTCGGAGGTGGATTCCCGGTTTCTACAGGCGCTTTCCAATCACATTTCAATGGCGGCACATTTGATGTCGGTATTATGAAATTCAGTTCTAACGGATCAACAAGAGTGTTTGCCACATATATCGGTGGATCTGATAATGAAACCCCGCATAGCCTGATATGTGACCCCCAGGGCGAACTTATAATTTTGGGAAGAACCTACTCACCAGATTTCCCTTTTCAGACAACTATAGGTCCTTTTATACACGGCAAGGCCAAAATGTTTGTAGTTAAGCTGAATGCTTCAGGAACAGGATTGATTGGTTCTGTCCGTATCGGCGGGTCAAATGATGATTGTGTAAATATCCGGGATCAATACAGAAGCCTCCATGAAATGGCAGAATCTTTAATTAAAAATTATGGAGATGATTCCAGGAGTGAAGTCATTCTTGATGGCAGCAATAATATCTATGTAGCGGCGTCTACTCAATCTCCCGATTTTCCTGTTACACCAAATGCTTTTCAAACCACTTTTGGTGGAGGATTACAGGACGGTGTAGTACTAAAACTCAATCCAAACTGTTCGGCTTTACTGTTTGCCAGTTTCCTTGGTGGGTCTGCTGAAGATGCAGCTTTTGTGCTTAAATTAAATCCGTCCACCGGGAATATTTATGTAGCCGGAGCTACAGCCAGCACCGATTTTCCGGGCGACAAAACAGGAGTGATACAGCCCACCTATCAGGGAGGCATAGCCGACGCTTTTGTTTCCATCATTAGCAATGATGGAAAGACCCTGCAAAAAACGAGCTTTTTCGGAACTGCAGCCTTTGATGCCATCTATGGACTCGATTTCGATAAAAACGGATTTCCTTATATCATGGGATCCACGACTGGAAACTGGACGGTTACCAGTAATGTCGTTTTTGTGAATCCCGGAGCAAAACAGTTTGTTTCTAAACTGCAGCCGGATCTATCAGCATATGTCTACTCTACTACTTTTGGTGCTGCTTCGCCACTGCCAAATATATCGCCCGTCGCTTTTCTCGTTGACCGTTGTGAAAACGTGTATGTTTCGGGTTGGGGTGGCTGGCTGTTTGACGATGCTGACCCCTATGGTCTTTCCGGAACCTTAGGCATGCCCGTCACTGCCAATGCCATTCAGCCTGCTACCGACGGAAGAGATTTTTATTTTATCGTAATCAAAAAAAATGCAGCTTCACAATTATATGGCAGTTTTTTTGGCCAGCGAGACGGGCCCAGTAGTATCAGTGAGCATGTTGACGGAGGAACCAGCCGCTACGATCGGTTTGGTATCATATACCAGGCGATTTGTGCTAACTGTGGCGACAATAGTTTGGGGCCTTTCCCTACTTCTGCACCAGGCAGCGTTTGGGCCTGGCAAAATGGAACAGGCGGTAGTGGATGTAATCTCGCAGCCGTGAAGATTGCATTTAATTTTGCAGGGGTAGCTGCTGATGTAAGGCCACTGATTAATGGTCGTGTCGACAGCATCGGCTGTGTGCCTCTCAATATCACCCTCACCGATACCATCAGGAATGCTAAAAGCTATATCTGGAATTTTGGTGATGGTTCTCCTGATTCCGCTACCACGGTCTTCCAGGTTGTCCATACTTATGGCGCTACCGGTGTCTACCGTGTCAGGCTCATCGCCATCGATTCCTCTACCTGCAATATCAGTGATACTGTTTACCAGGATATCTTTGTCAGAACTGATAAGGCCAACCTCGCTTTTCTTGCTACCAAACTGCCCCCATGCCAGTCGCTCACCTATCAGTTCGACAATAACTCAACTCCTCCTGCAGGTAAACCCTTCTTACCTAATTCCTTTACCTGGGATTTCGGAGATGGTTCTGCCCCACTTATTGCTGGCACGGCTCCCGTCAACCATACTTATCAGTCGGCAGGTACCTATAATGTCACGCTCATCATGACCGATACCAACTATTGCAATTACCCGGATTCTCTCTCCGATACCCTGCGTATCGCTCCCCTGGTAAAAGCACAGTTCTCCACCCCTTCGGGTGGTTGTGCTCCCTATAATGCCCAATTCAACAATACTTCCCTGGCAGGTCAGCAGTTCTTCTGGAATTTCGGAGATGGCTCTACTTCTAATCAATTCAGTCCCTCGCATCTCTATGCCGATACCGGTTCCTATACCATTAGCCTGGTGGCCATCGATTCGGCAACCTGTAATATTATCGATTCCACTTCCCTGACCATTTCGGTCCATTCCAGGCCCCTGGCCGCTTTCTCTGATCAGCCTGTTCCCCCTCAGGCCAATAAACCAACCATCTTCTTCAATAACTCTTCCGGTGCAGTCCGTTTCAACTGGCTCTTCGGTGATGGGGATTCTGCCATCAAATTCACCACCGACACCGTCATGCACCAGTACCAAAGCACCGGCACTTTCCAGGCCTGCCTGGTCGCCATTAACCAGTTCGGTTGTACAGACACGGCCTGTGCTCCTGTGCAAACTATTGTCAACCCCCTGCTTGATGTACCCAATGCCTTCACCCCGGGACGATTTGGCCAAAATGCTATCATCAGGGTCCAGGGTTTTGGCATCTCCTCCATGATCTTCCGTATTTACAACCGCTGGGGCCAGATCGTCTTTGAAACCAATGATCCTAACCAGGGATGGGATGGCACTTTTAAAGGTGTCCCTCAACCCATGGACGTCTATGCCTATACCCTCGATGCTGTCTTCTTTGACGGTACTAAAACAACCAGAAAAGGAGATATCACGTTAATAAGATAGGAGTTAATAGAGGTAAAACGTAACTTTGAATGAGTATCAGTAATTCCTGAAATGAACCCAATGAAAAAAGGAATATTCATTAGTTTGATCAATGCGTTTTGCATGTGCACTCTTTCAGCACAGGATCTGCATTTTTCCCAATGGTTCAATTCTCCGCTTACAACGAATCCCGCTAATACTGGTTTTATACCAGATGCAGACTATCGCCTCGGTGCAAATTACCGCAATCAATGGTCTTCTGTGATGTCAGAACCTTATAAGACCATGAGTATTTGGGGAGATGCCCAGGTTTTCCGAAACAGAATTCAATCGGGCTGGCTGGGTTTAGGAGGCGTTATTCTCCGGGATGTGGCAGGTTCAGGCAGCCTGACATCCACCGAAGTGTATGGTTCCGTCGCTTACCACCAAATGCTTGGTTATTCCAGCCTGCTTACAGCGGGCTTTAATGCGGGGTGGGTTAATAAGCGCATCAACAGTACCAGCCTGAAGTTCCCTGACCAGTTTGATGGAAAATTCTTCGACAACACGTTACCGACCAGTGTGGTGATTGATGAGCCCAATGTGAATTATTTTGACATGCAGGTGGGTATGAACTACGCGTATTTCCCAAATGAAAGAACTTACGTAAACGGAGGATTTTCCATTCAACATATCAACCGTGCAAGAGAGTCTTTTTTCAGCACTGATCCCGCCGGGTTCGATAGCCATATTCCCATGCGTTACATTGCTTTTCTGAATGGTAGTTTTAAAACCAGTGACCAGGTTATCCTCAGCCCGATGGCTTATTACACCAACCAGGCCGGATCCTCCGAAACTGTGGCAGGATTTAATGCGCAGTACAATTTATCAGGTGATGGTGATCAACAGCTGATCGGCGGCCTGTATTTTCGGGTAGGCGACGCTGTTATTCCGATGGTTGGTTTTATTTATAAGGATATCCGCCTGACATTTACTTACGACATCACTGTTTCCACGTTGACCAAATATAACGGAGGCCGAGGAGCCTGGGAATTTGCTCTTATAAAAAATGGTTTTTACAGCCAATACAATGGCGACCGCCATCAATCTCTGTGTCCCAGTTTTACCCAATAGATCCAACAGCATTGTGAATACCTGGAAAATTTTGACAACTGATTAACTTATGATTATGTTTTTTTGCAGCAGATTGTATAGATTTCTCCAACCCCTGAAACAATTGGTCACCAGATTTATAATAGATTTTGGGGATTAATTTGTTTCAGCTCTAAAAAAAATATATGAAAAAAATATTTCTGTTTCTTGCATTGTGTGTGATTATCGCCGGAGCAGCTTCAGCACAGGATCAGTCCGGTCAAAAAGGTTTTGATAAGTCAAAGTTATTTATTGGCGGAGCTTTTGGTCTGGCTTTTGGTTCATATAGCACAGCCATCAATATCTCACCGCAGGTAGGTTATCGCTTCTCCCCTCTTTTTGCAGCAGGAGCAGGAGTCAATTACGCCTACTATAATTATAAATATTATACCTATTCCAATACGCTTTATGAAAAAGATATTTACAGCTATGCGGGCATGAATATTTTTGGCCGGCTTTATCCCATTCCTTTTCTGTTTATCCAGGCACAACCTGAAGTAAATTATATCTGGGGAAAACAACAATATTATAATCCGGATGGAGAATATAAAATACCAAGCCAGTTTGTTCCTTCATTGCTGCTGGGAGGTGGCGCAGCGATTCCTACGGGTAGAAACGGCGCCGTTACCTTCAGTATTCTGTATGATGTAGTGCAAAATAGCCTGTCACCGTACTACCATCAGCCTCTATACGCATTTGGATTTGCGTTCGGATTCTAGCCTATCCTGTTAAATAATTCCACGGGGCTGTCACAAAACATCATACGCTCTTCTATCGGATCGTACAAGAAACCTTCTTTTTGTGAAAGCCTGAGATGTTTGAGCAAATGATTGTAGAAGCCATCCGAATTAAGCACATAAATTTTTTTGTCGTGAATTTTTAATTGATTCCAGGTCAGCATTTCAAATAATTCATCCATCGTACCAAAACCGCCTGGCATTACAATTGCTGCATCGGCTCTTTCATAAATCATTTTTTTTCGTATGTGCATGTCCGGTACAATGGCAAGCTCCGTCAGGCCCTGGTGCTGGTGTTCCCATTCGATCAGCATTTCCGGAATGATTCCCATAATCTCACCCTCATTGGCCAATACTGCATCGGCCAATATACCCATCAGGCCTTTATTGCTTCCTCCGTAAATCAACTTTAATTTCAACATGGCAATAAACCTGCCTAATTCGTGAGCATGTTGGGCAAACACCGGGTTCTTTCCTGTTTTTGATCCGCAAAAAACCGCGACAGATCGGATATCCATAAGATTCAGTTGTTTTCAGAAAAATTAAAATTGAAATTTTATGCTTGCATTTCCTAATGTTGAAGCACTTTTATTTTAATAAGCAAATATTATTATGCCAACGGAAAGAATACCCTGACACGCCGGTGATTTGAGAATATGAATTTTGATTTACCTTGACGATGATTTTTGTCAATTAATATTTATTTGTATCATTGATCCATGTCCCCTTTATTGCTATTTTCATTTGTAATCGGTTATTTCCTGTTATTACTGGCAGTGGCCTACCTCACTTCCAGGAACTCGAATAACGATTCCTTTTTTATCGGCAATCGCAGCTCAAACTGGATGCTGGTTGCATTTGGCATGATCGGGACCTCCTTATCTGGTGTGACTTTCGTGTCTGTTCCAGGAACAGTCGGAGACTTTGCAGGCGATGCACATAAGGCTTTTGGTTATTTCCAGGTAGTCATTGGTTACTGGCTCGGATATTTTATTGTGGCCTTCATCCTGCTGCCTTTATACTACCGGCTGCAACTGACTTCAATATACAACTACCTGAATTCACGCTTTGGAGTTATTGCATACAAAACAGGCGCTCTGTTCTTCATCATTTCGAGAACAGTCGGCGCTACCGCAAGATTATATCTCGTGATCAATGTACTGCAGGTATTTATTCTTGATTCACTGGGAGTACCTTTTGGAATTACAGCCCTGGTTATTCTCCTGATGATCATCCTCTATACTTTCGAAGGAGGTGTCAAAACCATCGTTTATACAGATACGTTACAAACGACCTTCATGCTTCTCGGCCTGATCGTTTGTATATTATACATCATGCAACGGATGGGGCTTTCCTTCAGTGGTATCGCTAATGCACTGGATGCACACGGATACACCAGGCTTTTTAATACTGATATCCAAAGCAAGGGCTTCTTTCTGAAGCAGATCGTTGGAGGTATGTTCATCACCATTGCTATGACAGGTCTCGATCAGGAAATGATGCAAAAAAATATAAGTGTCAGGAACCTCGGAGATTCAAAAAAAAATATGATGTTATTCAGTGGCGTCATGGTACTGGTGAATTTTCTGTTTCTGTTGCTTGGCGGATTATTATATCTTTTCATGCTAAGTAACGGAGGGAGTTATGACCATCACCAGCTGATGGTTCAAGGAAAGAATGTAATCGGGGATGACCTGTTCCCAACTGTGGCGCTGCAATACCTTCCTAAATCCATAGCTATCATTTTCATTATCGGATTGATTTCAGCGCTGTTTCCCAGTGCCGACGGCGCACTGACCGCATTGACCTCGTCTTTCTGCATTGACATCCTTGGTTTAAAAAAAAGAGGAGACATCCAGGAAAAAAGAAAAAAGCGCATAAGGATGACCGTGCATGTTATTTTTGCTCTCATCTTCCTGTTATGCATACTGGTTTTTAAATGGATCAATAATAAATCCATCATCAATATCATTCTTGAGTTTGCGGGCTACACTTACGGTCCACTGCTCGGCCTTTTTGCCTTTGGCATTTTTACCAAACGGCGCCTGCCGGAAACCTGGATGATTACAGCCATTTGCCTGGTTGTTCCCCTGATCTGCTGGCTGGTCAGCAGGAATGCGGCCCAGTGGTTCGGTGGTTTCCAGATTGGTATTGAATTGCTGCTAATTAATGGTATACTGACCTTCCTAGGCCTGTTAATGGTATCAAAAAAACAGGCGCTTATAAACTAATTTTTTTATTTATACGTTATAATACTGAAGGGTGCCATCCGGCTGAGGCGGGTGGCACTTCTTATCTTAACCCTAAATTACAGTGAGTATGAACGATACGATCCGGTTATCGAAACAGCGCAGGTGGGCAGAATCAAAAGCACATTCAAGTTGGCAGATCTTTAAAATAATGGCGGAATTTGTTGATGGCTTTGAAGCACTTGCCAAAATAGGTCCATGCATCTCCATATTTGGTTCGGCACGAACTACGCCCGGTGAGGAATATTATGAATTGGCGGTTGACATTTCAAAACGTTTGTCGGAAGAAGGATTTGGTATTATTTCCGGAGGTGGTCCCGGCATCATGGAAGCAGCAAATAAAGGTGCTCAGCTCGGAGGCGGCAAATCCGTGGGATTAAATATCGAACTTCCTTTTGAACAACATGCCAATCCCTTTATCGATCGCGATGCAGCTCTGCATTTTGAATATTTTTTTGTGAGAAAAGTAATGTTCACAAAATATTCTCAGGGATTCGTCATGATGCCCGGCGGATTTGGAACGATGGATGAGTTTTTTGAAGTCGCGACACTTATCCAGACGAGGAAAATGTCTCCCGTGCCGTTGATCCTGGTAGGCTCTTCTTACTGGGGAGGATTATTTGACTGGATGAAAAAAACCATGCTGGAAGGCGCAGGTAATATTTCAAATAATGATCTCGAATTATTAAAAATCGCGGATACAGCAGATGAAGTGGCTAATCACGTCCTGAGCTTTTATTCGAGGAATTCTCTTCAACCTAACTTCTAAAATCGAAATCAGGCATTGGTGTTTGTTGCTTCGGCCCCGTTCAGGTTTCTTATTTTTTTCGTTTCTTATCTTTGCGTAAAGAGCATAAAGTGGACCTGATACATCCATTGGCACAAACCTATGCAGAACAATTTTCTTCGGATGAAGATAAGCTGAACCATGACATTACAGTTTCCAGCCAATCTCACTCCCATGCACATATGCTTAGTGGCCAGGTGCAGGGCAAACTGCTTGAAATTATCAGTTGCCTGGTCCAGCCCCTTAATATCCTTGAAATCGGGACTTTTATGGGGTATAGCGCTTTATGTCTGGCCAAGGGACTGCAAAAAGGCGGGAAACTACATACGATTGAATTAAACCCGGCAGATGCTGAAACCGCAGCAGCAAATTTTGAAAAAGCGAATGCCAGAGATAAAATAATTTTGCACATAGGAAATGCGTTAGATATAATTCCTTCCCTTCGACTGGCCTGGGATTTGGTGTTTATCGACGCTGACAAAACCGGCTATATCGAGTATTATGAGCTGGTTTTACCAAAGGTTCGCCAGGGAGGATTAATAATAGCCGATAATGTGTTGTTTCACGGGCAGGTGCTCGAAAAAGAAATAAAAGGGAAAAATGCCTTGGCCATTCACGCCTTCAATAAAAAAATTAAAGCTGATGAATCGGTCGAGAAAGTATTACTCACCGTCAGGGATGGGCTTTTGCTGATACGGAAAAAGTAATTTGCGCAGTGACTAACATGAAATTAAAATACAGTATTCTATTATTGGCCTTTATACCGGGCAAATTGTTGAAAGGGCAAAGCAGCACCGACATCATTGCATATATCAACTCTTATAAAGCAATTGCCATTAGTGAAATGCAACGGACAAGCATACCCGCTTCTATCATTCTCGCCCAGGGTATTCATGAGACTGAAGCAGGAACGAGCGAACTGGTAAAAAAATCAAACAATCATTTTGGAATTAAATGCAAGGATTCCTGGACGGGCTCCGTCGTGTTTCACGACGATGATGAACGGGGGGAATGCTTCAGAAGTTATAACAGCGCACAGGATTCATACAAGGATCACTCAAACTTCCTGATGAGCAGTACGCGATACAGCTTTCTTTTCAAACTTGATCCACTGGATTATCAGGCCTGGGCGAATGGTTTAAAAAAAGCGGGCTACGCCACAAATCCAAAATATCCGCAAATACTCGTTCAACTCATCAGGGATTATAACCTGCAACAGTATTCATTAATTGCGATGGGAAAGCTAAAGCCATCCGAAGAAGTCATTGCGGGAGCAACAAATAATCAAAATGCAACGGGATCGGGGACACCGGATGCGGGATACGGGATGCAGGGTACT
>Ga0335076_10008946_pt1 | contig 10096 bp, 12 predicted proteins | sample Lox_Sample_25_FD_206717 | JGI IMG/M metagenome (GOLD analysis project Ga0335076, IMG submission 206717) | Soil microbial communities from Loxahatchee National Wildlife Refuge, Florida, United States - Lox_Sample_2.5 | ecosystem: Environmental > Terrestrial > Soil > Wetlands | place: USA...
CCACAACACCTCGGCGCCGCGCTCGTGCCGCGCCAGTACGCGCGCCATGACGAACAGCAGATCCGACAGACGGTTGAGGTATCTCAGCACCTCGGGGCTCAGCTTCTCGCTGCGTGCGAGCGTGCAGGCGCGGCGCTCGGCGCGGCGTGCGACGGTACGCGCCAGATGGCATGCGGCGGCCGCCGGCCCCCCGCCCGGCAGGATGAATTCCTTGAGCGCCGGGAGCTTTTCGTTGAAGCCATCGAGTGCCTTCTCGAGGCGCGTCACGTGCGCGGCGGTGATCGCCTGGTGGCCGGGGATGCACAGCTCGCCCCCCAGGTCGAAGAGCTCGTGCTGCACCTCCGTGAGACAGGCGCTGACGGCCTCGGGCAGATCCGCGACCGCGAGCAGTACCCCGAGCGCGCTGTTGAGCTCGTCCACCGTACCGTAGGCCTCGACCCGCGCGCTGTCCTTCGGCACGCGGCTGCCATCGCCCAGGCCGGTGGTGCCGTCGTCGCCGGTGCGCGTGTAGATCTTGCTCAGGCGGTTTCCCATTGGTCGTATCCTAAGCCATATGGCATCCAAAGAACTGCAGGCGGCCCTCGCCGCCGCGCGCGCCGCGAGCGAGGTGATCCGCGCCTTCTACCAGAAGAGTCCCGGGGTGCGTCTGAAGCCCGATGCCTCTCCGGTGACCGAGGCAGACGTGCTGTCCGAGGAGGCGATCCGCGCCACGCTCATCGAGCGCTTCCCGGACTACGGCTTCTACGGCGAGGAGACGGGCCAGCACGCGATGCAGTCGGACAACGTCTGGCTCGTCGATCCGATCGATGGCACCAAGGCGTTCGTGCGCGAAATCCCGTTCTTCTCCACGCAGATCGCGCTCATGCGCGCGGGTAAGCTGGTGCTCGGCGTGTCGAGCGCGCCGCTATTCGGCGAGCTCGCCTGGGCCGAGGAGGGGGGAGGTGCGTTCCTCAACGACCGCCCGATCCGCGTCAGCAGGGTCGCAGCGCTCGCCGACGCCGCGATCTCCACCGGGAATCTGCGCAGCGCGATCGGCACGCCGCGCTGGCAGCGCCTCGGGGAGCTCATCGCGCGCGCCGGCTACAGCCGCGGTTACGGCGACTTCGTCCACTATCACCTGCTGGCGCGCGGTGCGATCGAGATCGTGATCGAGTCCAACGTCAACATCCTCGACATCGCAGCGCTCACCGTGATCGTGCGCCAGGCGGGCGGCACCTTCACGGATCTCGAAGGCAACGCGGTCGGTCTCGGCACGACGAGCGTGCTGGCCACCAACGGCCCGCTGCACGGCGTGGTACTCGACGCGCTTACGAAGTAGCTGCGTATCCTGCCGCTTGAATCAGACGCTGACGAATACCCGCCGCCCGTCCTTGTCGAGCTCCATCATCGGGGCGAGATACAGCTCGCTCAGGGTCGCGGCGGTGAGCGCCTCGGTGACCGGGCCGAGCGTCCAGCGGCCGTCGCCGTGCAGCAGCAGCACCCGGTCGGCGAAGCGCGCCGCGAGCGTCGGGTCGTGGAGCGTCGTGATGACCGTGCGCCCTGAGCGCGCCAGCTCGCGGAACAGCCCCAGCACCACCAGCTGGTGATGAGGGTCGAGGTGATTGGTGGGCTCATCGAGGAGGAAGATGCCCGGCTGCTGCGCAAGCAGCGCTGCGACCGCCACGCGGCGCTGCTCGCCGCCCGAGAGCGTGTCGGTGCGACGCGCGGCGCACTCGGCCATGTCGACGGCGGCGAGCGCCTCGCGCGCCAGGCGCTCGTCCTCCGCGCTCTCCCACTGCCACAGCGCGAGGTGCGGATGGCGGCCGATGAGCACGGTCTCCATCGCGGTGGTGACGAAGGCGTCCTCGAGATCCTGCGGCAGGAGGCCCAGGCGCAGCGCCACGCTGCGCCGTGCCAGCTGCGCGAGCGCTACCCCATCGAGAGTTACCTCGCCGCCGGCCGGTGCGCGCAGGCCGGCGAGCGTGTGCAGCGTGAGCGTCTTGCCCGAGCCGTTGCGCCCGAGGATCGCGAGCACCTCGCCCGGCTGGAACTCCACCGCGAGCCCGCGCACCAGCTCGCGCGCACCGGCGTGCACGCCGAGCGCGCGCGCGGCGAGGCGCGCGCGCGTGACGCTCAGGTCCCTCAGGGGTGCGTCCATCGGATCTCCAGGGCGGTCGCCGGCCCCACCACCTCCGCGCGCAGGCTCGAGGGCAGCGCGGATTCCTGCGGACTCAAGGGGCGGCGCCCCGCCATGATCTCGGCGCGCAGCTGCGGGTAGCGCGGCTCCTGCCCGGGATCGGCGTAACCGATGGGATAGAGCGGCTGGTCACTGGCGAGATCGTACTTGTCGGTGGCGCCGACCGTGTGCAGCAGCTCGTGGGCGATCACGATGTCGTTGCTGGCGGTCATCTCGCGCGTCGCGAAGGCATGCACCACGCCGACCAGGCCCTTCTGCAGTCCGTGCGAGTCCGGCGTGCGATCGAGTGTCGCGGGGTCGTGATAGAGGATGAACATCCGGATCCTGGACGGCGTGCGCCCGGGGACGGCGCCCGCGTGGGCGGCATACCAGCGGAGCTTGAGGCTCCACCAGGCGATGCCGAGGGGCCCGGAGCCGGGCGCCAGCGCCGGCGGCAGCTCGGCTCCCTGCGGATAGAGCTCGATGTGCACCGGCTCATCGACCGGCACGCCATAGCGGTGTGCCTCGCGGGCGAAGAATTCCTCGATGGGAGTGAAGTCCTTCACGGTGAGACCGTCGATGTAGTGCTGCGCGCTCGCGCTGCCGTCGCCATTCAGCGGATAGATGCCTACCCAGAGCGGCTCGCGCCAGCTCTGCGTATGCACCCGGTCGAGCCACTGCTGTAAGGCCACCGCGGCGAGGATCAGCAGCAGGATGAGAATGCGGATGTTGCGCCACATGAGGAGGCCTCAGCGCAGGGCGTGCGCCGCGGGCGGCGGTCGGCGCCGCATCAGGGCTGCAGCCGCGTGACCTGCCACGGGCCTGCGGCGAAGCCGACCCCCGCTGCGGGCTTGAGGCTGCGTGTCCAGCGCGCGCGGTCGTGGATGCGCCCCTGCCGGCCTTCCGCCCAGAGCTCTACCACCTCCGCCCACAGCCGCAAGCCCCCCCAGTGCGGCGGACGGGGAATATCGATCGCGAGCTTCTCATCCGCCCCGGGACTTCCGGGGAGCGGCGCGCCGAAGCGGCGTGCCGCCGCCGCCAGTTGCGCCTCGAGCGCCGCGCGGGAGGCGATTGGCTGGCTCTGGGAGCTCGCCCAGGCGCCGAGCCGCTTGTCCCAGGAGCGCGAGGCGAAATAGGCATCACTCTCGGCGGCTGAGCCTTCGACGATCGGGCCCTCGATGCGGACCTGGCGGTGCTGTGCGTCCCAGTGCATGACGGCGGCGGCGCGCGGGTTGTCCTTGAGCTCGCGCCCCTTGCTGGAGAGATAGTTGGTGTAGAAGACCACGTAGCCGGGCCGCGGCACGATGTCCTTGGCAAGCACCACGCGCGCGTGGGGGTGACCCTCGCGGCTCGCGGTGGCGAGCACCATCGCATTGGCGTTCGGCTGGCTGCCGGCCGCCCAGGCCTCGGCGAGCCAGCGCGCGGCCACCTCCAGGGGCTCCTCGGGGAGCGGTTCGGGCAGCATCTCGGTGTGGTCGGCCATGGGACAATGGTAGACGTTCCGGCCTTCCGGGGCTTCCCCTTGCACCCCCTCTCCCGCCCCGATAGAAAGGAGGCGGAATCCCCTCCACAGGGCGCCTTATCCGATGACGACCGAGACCGTATCGCTGGAGGAGCTGCGCCGGCGAGTGACCGACATTGACCGGCAGCTGATCGCGCTGATGGCCGAGCGCAAGGCAGTGAGCGAGGAAGTCGCGCGCGTCAAGCGCGCCACCGGCCGCTCGACCCGCGACTACGAGCGTGAGCGCGAAGTGATCCTCGGGGTGCGCGCCATGGCCGAGGAACGCGGCGTGTCGCCGGCGCTCGCCGAGCAGATGCTGCGGCTCCTCATCCGCTCCTCCCTCACCACCCAGGAGCAGGCGACGGTGGCGGCGCGCGGCGCCGGCAGCGGCCGGCGGGCGCTGGTCATCGGCGGCGCCGGCAAGATGGGCGGCTGGTTCGTGAACTTCCTCGCCAGCCAGGGCTTTGCGGTCGAGGTGGCCGATCCCGCGCCGGGCCCGGCCGGCGCGACGCACGTCGATGACTGGCGGCGTACCGATCTCAGGCACGACTACATCGTGCTCGCGACGCCGCTCGCCGCGACGGATGCGATCCTGCGCGACCTCGCGCTGCGACGTCCGCCGGGCGTGATCTTCGACGTCGGCTCGCTGAAGTCACCGCTGCGCGCCGGGCTCATGGCCCTCAAGTCCCACGGCTGCCAGGTGACCTCGGTCCATCCGATGTTCGGGCCGGACACGGAGCTGCTCTCCGGACGCCACGTCATCTTCGTCGACTTAGGGAACGCCGCCGCGCTCAGCCGCGCGCGCGAGCTGTTCGCCTCCACCATGGCCGAGCAGGTGGTCACGAGCCTCGACGATCACGACCGGCTGATCGCCTATGTGCTCGGCTTGTCACACGCTCTCAACATCGCCTTCTTCACCGCGCTCGCGGAGAGCGGCGAGGCGGCACCCAGGCTCGCGAAGATGTCGAGCACCACCTTCGACGCGCAGCTCGAGGTGGCGAGCCGCGTCGCCGAGGAGAGCCCCGACCTGTATTATGAAATCCAGAGCCTGAACGACTACGGCGCCGAGTCGCTCGAAGCCCTGTCACAGGCCGTCGAGCGGCTGCGGACCGCGGTGTTGTCTCAGGACCACACCACCTTCGTTGCGCTGATGCGCCGCGGACGCGATTATCTGCAGGATCGGCGCACGGTGACGGAGCGCCGCGCGTGAGGGCATGAAGGAACCACTGCGCCGGGCGCTGCCCGATGACACCATCGCGCTGCTCGAGAGCGAGAATCGCTCCCTCAAGGCACGCCTCGCGGCGCTCACCGAGGAGGTGAGCCGCAACGACTCGCTGCTGCGCAAATCGCAGGCGCGCGAGCTCGAGCTGTTGCGCGCGGGGTCACTGCCGCAGCTGTTCGAGCGGCTGATCACGGGTCTGCGCACCTCGTACCAGCTCGAGGGCGTGACGCTCATCCTCAACGACCCGCAGCACGAGATCCGCCACCTGATCGCGGGCGATGACCTGCTGCGCGAGCCGGTCGCGGGCGTCGTATTCGTCGATGCGCTCACCACCGTCGCGCCGCAGCTCACCTCGCTCGAGCGTCCGTGGCTCGGGCCTTACCGCCGCGCCGATCATGAGCTGCTGCTGCCGGGGCCGGCGCGTGCCGCGAGCCTCGCGCTGGTGCCGCTGCGCCGGCACGATGAGCTGGATGGGGTGCTGGTGTTCGTGAGCACCGATCCGAATCGCTTCACCCAGGAGCTGGCGAGCGACTTCCTCGCGCACTTGGGATTGGTGGCCGCGATCTGCGTCGAGAACGCGGTCAACCGCGCGCGCCTGATGCGCAGCGGCCTGACCGACTTCCTCACCGGATTCCACAACCGCCGCTACCTGCACGCGCGGTTGCGCGAGGAGCTGGCTCGGGCGCAGCGCCTGCGCCAGCCGCTCGCCTGCCTCATGATCGACGTCGATCATTTCAAGCGCATCAACGACCAGTACGGGCATCTGGCCGGCGATGCCGTGCTGCGCGAGGTGGCGCAGCGGATCGATGCCGAGATGCGCATCAGCGACACCGGGGCGCGCTTCGGGGGCGATGAGTTCGCCATGGTGCTGTCGGAGGCGAGCGTGGCAGACGCGGAGAAAGTGGCCGCGCGCGTGCTCAAGGCGGTGCGCTCGCAGGCGATCGCGGTCGGCGCCACGACCGAGACGGTGACGCTGTCGATCGGGGTAGCAGCGGCGAAGCCCGGCCCGAGCGTGCGCGATCACAAGGTGCTGGCCGAGCGGCTGATCGCCGAGGCCGACGCCGCGCTCTACCGGGCGAAGAGCGCCGGGCGCAATCGCGTCGCCACTTCGCCGAATATCGTCAGCTAGGTCAGCCGCTCCTGCACCCTGCGGGCCGCCGGCGTGCGTATTAAAGGGGTAGGTACACCACTCGCGGACCACCCCTCATGCGCACCCGAACCCTCGCGGCCGCTGCCGCAGCCCTGATGCTCCCCCTCATCGCCTGCTCCCAGACGGCGGAGCTGCGGCTGCCGGCCTTCTCGGACCTCAGGGAGCATGCCACGGAGTCCGTGGACATCACGCTCGGCGCGTTCCCGCTGCACCTGGCGGCATCGTTCATGGACGACGAAGATAAGGATAGCGCCGAGGTCAAGAGGACCCTGCAGGCGGTGAAGTCAGTGCAGATCCGCAGCTACAAGTTCGACACGGATCACTCCTGCTCGCGGGCGGACTTGAGCGCGCTGCACTCGCAGCTGACGCAGCCCGGCTGGACGCGTCTGGTGGAGTCGCACAAGCGCGACCACGAGGACGTCGACGTGTACGTGGCTCTCGAGGATCAGGTCGTCAAGGGGCTGGCGATCATCGCCTGCCAGCCGCGCGAGCTCACGGTCGTCAACGTCGTCGGTACGATCAACGTCGCCGAGCTGGCGCGGCTGCAGCATCACTTTGCCCCGGGAACCACGGGCGCCATGTGAGCGGAGACCAGGCGTGTACGAGTGGCGAGCTGCTGGCCCGGGCGATATCCGGGGATGCGATCGCCTTCGGCACGCTGGTCCGCAGGCATCAGCGGTCGGTGTACAGCCTGGCGCTGCGCATGCTCGCTGACCGTCACCAGGCCGAGGACCTGGCGCAGGAGGTGTTCCTGCAGCTCTATTGCAGCCTCGGGAGCGTCGAATCGGAGGAGCACCTCGGTTTCTGGCTGCGGCGGGTGACGATGCATCGCGCCATCGACCGCCTGCGCCGCGAGCCGAAGCACCTGACCTCCCCGCTCGTCGACGCCGAGCTCGTCGCCGGCGAGGCGCCGGATGCGGACCCGATCCTCGAGCGCCGCCTGCGCGGGCTGCTCGGGGAGCTGGCCCCGGCGGCGCGCGCGGTCGTCGTTCTGAGATACCAGGAGGACCTGGATCCCGTGGAGATCGCGAGGACACTGAAGATGCCGGTGAACACGGTGAAGAGTCATCTCAAGCGCTCGCTCGCGCAGCTGCGCGCGGCGCTCACGGTCCCGGGTGCCGGCGGCGACCACCCGGCGCCGCCGCAACCCTTGCCGAGCGGGCATCGGACCCTCGTATGAGCCACGAAGATACTCATCGCGACGACGATCAGGCCCTCGGGCAGAAACTGCGCGCGGCGCTTCGGCCGGTGGATCCGGGCGCGGGGTTCGTCGGCGGCGTGATGGCGCGCATCGCGGCCGAGCGGCCGCAGAGCGTGCGTCCGTTGCGCGCACGCGCCGTGGCGAGCTGGGGGGGCTTGGCGCTCGCCGCCTCGATCGTGGTGGCGCTGCTCCTCGCCCACCAGCGGCAGGTGCAGCGCACGGAGCAGGGGCTCGAGGCCCGCCGCCAGCTCATCGAGGCGCTGCGGGTCACGGGAGACAAGCTCGATCTCGCCTCGCGGATGGTGAATGCGCAGCCTTTCCCCGATCCCGCGGATTCCGGTGCCTGAAGTCATGAACTCACTCCTCAGAAAACGCCTCGTGGCACTCACAGCGCTCGCCGCCCTCGGAGCGCGGCTCGCCGTGGCGGCGCCCGCGGTGCCCTTGAAGCTCCCGGAGTTCGAGGCGCTCGCCGCCAAGGCCAGCGAATCCGTCAACGTGTCGCTCGATGCCTCACTCCTCGGCCTCGCCGCGAGCTTCCTCGATCCCAGCGACCCGGAGGATGCCGGCGCGAAGCAGCTCATCGCGGGCCTCAAAGGGATCTACGTCCGCAGCTATACCTTCGACAAGGACGTGCCTTATCCGGGTGCCGAGATCGAGGCGCTGCACCGGCAGCTCACCGGCCCGGGATGGCAGTCGCTCGTCAAGGTGCGCAAGGAGAAGGAGCACACCAACGTCGACATCTACATCTCGGTCGACCAGGGCAAGGCGAATGGGCTCGCGATCATCGTGAGCGAGCCACGCGAGTTCACGGTGGTGAACATCGTGGGCGCCATCGATCTTGAGAAGCTGCGCCGGCTCGAGGGCAAGTTCGGCGTGCCGAAGATGCCGCTGCCGGAGGGCGATTCCCCGGCCGCAACACCGGCGCCCGCGCCCGCACCGGCGCCTGCGCCGGCGCCAACGCCGCCCCCCGCCCGCCCCTGAGACCGGCGGCTCCGCCGCCCCGTGCAAAGATTTCCGCGTCCGCTGTCCGCGTACGCCCGCGAGCAGCGCATAAGCTTGAGCGATGCGACCGCTCAGTAAGACCCGTACGCTCCGGCCCACCGAGACGGTGCTGGCGCTCGAGCTCGTCAGCGAGATGGACCTGCTGCGCCTCAAGACCATCGCGCGGCTGCACGCCCGCGGCTTGCCGCCCGATGTGGGCTGGGAGGACCTGCTGCAGGAGGCGGTTACCCGGGTGCTCATCGGGGCGCGGCGCGAGCCGCGCGGCGTGCCGATGGTGGCGTTCCTCGCCGGGATCATGCGCAGCCTCAGGTCCGAGCACTGGCGGCGCTTCAGCGGCCGTGCCCGCAGCCTCGAGCGCGCGGCCGGCTACCCGCGGCGCTTGCCGACACGCGAGGCGGCGCTACGCGACACGGCGCCGGACCCGGAGCGCGCGCTGATCGCGGTCGAGCAGCTGGAGGCAATTGCGAAGCTCTTCGTCGACGATCCGGTGGTGCTCGGAATCATCGAGGCCTTAAGCGAGGGGCTCACGGCCGAGCAGATCCGTGCGCGGCTCGCGTTGTCGAAGACCGACTATGACTCCGCACGCAAGCGCCTGCGCCGCTGCCTGCTGCGCGAGGGACTCACATGCGAACCAAAATGATCCGCAGCTTTCCCGAGACCGCACTCGAGCGGGTGCTGGAGGCGCTCGAGCACGAGCTCACCGAGGCGACGGATGAGGAGATTCTCGAGGCGGCGCACGATCTCGGCATGCAGCCGGGCATGAAGGGCTCGGCGGCGTTTCTCGGCCTGCGCTACCCCGGCGCGCTCCGGGCCGAGGACTTCTTCGATGTGCAGTGGATGCTCGGCATGCTGAACGACCCGCGGCGCATCTGGCTGGCGAGCGCCGCACAGCCGGGAAGAGCCGCAGCGCCCGCCACGGTGGAGCCGCGGTCCGGGTCGCGTAAGCGGCCGGCCGGCAGGAAGTCTCCCCGGCCGCGGAAGAGCCCCGGCGAGAGTTAGCGAATCCGCCGGCCAGCTAGCGGCCCCGCCCGCGCAGCAGCACGACGAACAGCGGCGCCCCGATCAGGGCCATGATCGCCCCGACCGGCAGCTGGCGCGGGCTCGCCAGCGTGCGCGCCGCGAGGTCGGCGAGCGCGAGCAGCATGCCGCCCGAGAGCGCCGCTGCAGGGGCGACGATGCGGTGGTCGCTGGTACGCAGCGCAAGGCGCACCGCATGCGGCGTGATGAGCCCGACGAACCCGACCGTGCCCGCGCTCACCACGGCGATTGCAGTGAGTGCCGCGCAGCCGACGAACAGCACCGTACGCCATGCCTCGAGGGCGAGCCCGACGCTGCGCGCGCGCAGCTCGCCTGCCGCGAGCACGTTCAGCGGCCGCGCGATGAGCACCGCCGTTACCACCGCGAAGAGCGCCGCGCCCGCGCTCGCCCACGGCGTCACCGCCCACTCGAGATCGCCGGCCAGCCAGAACACCATGCCGCGCACGCGCGAGGTGTCGGCGAGCGCGAGCAGCACGCTCACCAGCGCGCCGCAGGCGCTCGCCAGCACTACTCCGGTGAGGAGCAGCCGCGGCGTGCCGCCGCTGCGCGCGAGCAGGTAGACGATGACGACGGCGGCGAGCGCCCCGCCGATGGCCGAGGACTGCACCGCGAGCGCCGCGGCCCCCGCCATCATCGCCAGCAGCGCCCCGACGGCGGCGCCACCCGACACGCCGAGCACATACGGGTCGGCGAGCGGATTGCGGAACAGGGCCTGCAGCAGCACGCCCGAGAGAGCGAGCAGGCTGCCGACGCCGAAGGCCGCGAGCACGCGCGGCAGGCGCACCTCGTAGAGCACCGTGCGCGTCGCCTCATCGCCCGAGCCGATG
>Ga0335076_10008948_pt1 | contig 10095 bp, 9 predicted proteins | sample Lox_Sample_25_FD_206717 | JGI IMG/M metagenome (GOLD analysis project Ga0335076, IMG submission 206717) | Soil microbial communities from Loxahatchee National Wildlife Refuge, Florida, United States - Lox_Sample_2.5 | ecosystem: Environmental > Terrestrial > Soil > Wetlands | place: USA: Florida...
ACATTGTTTTCAGGGATCGGTTTCAACCTGGCCAATAAATTCCATCTATTAAAATCAAAAACACCGGTTGATATCGTATTCACGCTGGATGAAAACGAATGGAATGGTCAAATCAATCTTCAGCTAAAAGTCATTGATTTCAGGCCATCCTGATTGGATTTACACGATGATCCTGCTTTTGGGCTTACCTTCAATCAGCTCTACACTTCGGTTAATAAAGTCCGTTAGTTCATTTCCTTTTAACAAACCCTGGGAAAGCAGGGCGAGGTCTGCCAGGTTATGAACAATTTTTTCCTGTTTGTTCTTGTCGTCTTCGTGTAAAACAGTTTGAAAAATATTGTGATTCCCATTAACCGTCAACGTGACTTCATCCGGCATGTTCGCATAAAACCCAGCCATCTGGCCACCCAGTGAAGCCATATCTTTCATGCGGCGTGAAAATTCCGGACGTGTGGCAACCACAGGCGGGGCGTCGGGACTAAGTGCTTTTATTTCCACAGTCACGTGCAATGAAGGAACTTTCATGTCAAACAATTCTCTGAGCCTGGTTTCTTCTTCTTTACTTAATACAGAATCGCTGGCTTCCTGTCTTTCGATCAGGTTATCCGTGATATCGCTGTCTACCCTTGTGAAATGAACGTTTTCCCATTTCATTTCCATCTGGTTGATAAAACCAGCGTCGATAATAGTTTCCAGCTTGACGATTTTATATCCCTTTGCTTTCGCCGCCTGAATATAGCTGTCCTGTTGCACAGGATCTGTACTGTATAAAATAACCAGCTTGCCTTCTTTATTTTTCTGAAGCGATTCCGTTTCTGTCCTGTATTCATCCAGTGTATAAAACCTCTTTCCGTCAACATCCTCCATGATATGGAACTTATTTGCTTTTTCGAGAAACTTATCATCGGTCATCATACCATACTTGACAAATAAACCCAGGCTCTCCCATTTTTCTTCGAATTCTCTTCTCTCCCTGCTAAAAATTTCTTCCAGTTTATCAGCCACTTTTTTCGTAATGTGATTATTGATTTTTTTTACATTGGGATCCCCCTGCAAATAACTGCGGCTGACATTTAACGGGATATCCGGACTGTCGATGACTCCCTGTAGCAGCATCAGGAATTCCGGAACAATATCTTTTACTTCATCAGTAACAAAAACCTGATTCGAATACAACTGGATCCTGTCCTTTTGAATTTCATAACTCTGCTTAATTTTTGGGAAATACAAAATACCCGTGAGGTTGAAGGGATAATCCACATTCAGATGAATCCAGAAAAGCGGGGCTTCATTGAACGGATATAATTCCTTGTAAAAATTCTGATAATCCTGAGTGGTAAGTTCGTTTGGCTTTTTCGTCCACGCCGGATTGGTGTTATTGATTTGCTTGTCTTCAAATTTAATCGCAACGGGTAAAAAACGACAAAACTTGGTGAGAATAGCTTGAATGCGCGCTGCATCCAGGAACTCTTTGCTGTCATCATTAATATATAAAACAATATCGGTACCCCGGCTGCTTCTCTGCGATTCTTCAAGAATGTATTCCGGACTGCCGTCGCATTCCCATCTTACTGCCACGCTATCTTCTTTATAAGATTTACTGATGATCTCTACTTTATCGCTTACCATGAAGGAAGAATAAAAACCCAATCCAAATTTGCCAATGATATTGTTTTCATTCTGCCCTTTATATTTATTGACGAATTCTTCAGCCCCTGAAAGAGCTACCTGGTTAATGTATTTGTCCACTTCTTCGGCAGTCATCCCGATTCCCTTGTCAGAAATTGTAATGGTCTTATTTGAAGTGTCCAGTGTGACTTCAATTGTCAGATCGCCCATTTCCCCTTTGGACTCACCTAGTGACGCAAGTGTTTTCAGCTTCTGGGTAGCATCTACTGCATTGCTTATCAATTCTCGGAGAAATATTTCATGATCGCTGTACAGGAACTTTTTGATAATGGGAAAGATGTTTTCGGTCTGAACCCGGATACTTCCTTTCTGCATGGCTAATAAATTTTAGGGATGCTGGTCAAACACGATGCCATAGATAAAAGGCTGACAGGATGACAATTATAGGGGGCAAGATCAAATGAGACCGGCAATCGGGGAAACAACGGTATCCAGGGTTCAATTTACAACTTTCAGACCCAAATTTTTCTTGTCGGAATCTTTCGGGTTTCACTTCAAAAGATTACCTTTGCAACCCATTTAATTTTAAACTAAAAAACAGGGAAATGAATAATTATGAATTGATGGTGATTTTTACCCCTGTGCTGTCTGAGGAGGATTTCAAAGCCGCTCAGAAAAAATATGCCGCATTTGTTAAAGAAAATGGAGGCAAAATAGTGCACGAAAATCCCTGGGGTCTTAAATCACTGGCGTATCCCATCCAGAAAAGAACAACCGGCTTATACTGGGTTCTGGAATACGGTGCGTCATCCGACTTCAATGAGAAGCTGAAGATTCAGATTCTCCGCGATGAAAGCATATTGCGTTTCATGATGACAAAGCTCGATAAGTACGCCGTCGAGTACAATGCCAAGAAGAGAAGCGGCGTATCAGCAGCTGTTACCGAAAAAGCGGAGGTTTAATCATGGCAAAAGCAAATGAAATCAAGTATCTGACAGCAATTAAAACTGAAAAGCACGCAAAGAAATTCTGCCGTTTCAAAAAGTATGGAATAAAATATATCGACTACAAAGACGGTGAGTTCTTAAAAAAATTCCTCAACGAGCAGGGGAAATTATTACCGCGTCGAATTACAGGCAACTCACTTAAATATCAACGCAAAGTTGCTGATGCTGTAAAAAAAGCCCGTCAAATGGCATTGCTGCCTTATGTAACTGATCTTTTAAAGTAAATCCACTTCGATTCCTGCACAGCTAACTGTCAGGGAAGAAGTGATCAAAAGAGAAATCATGGAAATTATTTTAATACAGGATGTGGATAATCTCGGCGCTGCACATGAGAGAGTGAATGTAAAAAATGGATATGCCCGCAACTATTTATTTCCACGCAAACTGGCGTTGGAAGCCAATCCATCAAACCTAAAGCAACTCGAGGAAAAAATAAAACAACAACAGAAAAAAGAAGCAAAACTATTGGCTGAAGTAAATAAAGTGATTGAAATACTGAAATCTTCTCCTCTTAAAATCGGCGCCAAAACAGGAACCAGCGGAAAGATTTTTGGAACCGTCACTTCAGTTCAGTTAGCCAGAGCGATTCATAACCAGAAAGGATATGAAATTGACCGTAGGCGTATTCATATCCCAACAGATGTAAAAGAACTGGGAACTTATAAAGCCAAAATTGATTTTGGCAATGGTAATGAAACCGAGGTTGACTTTGAAGTGGTCGCTGACTAAGCAGGCTGTTATTTCCTGACAGCCATTATTTTATAGCAATTCTGAACTTGTTATAAATAGCTGTGAACAAGTAATAAAAATCCCTATCTTTACAATAGCTCTGCTATTTTAGTTCTTACCGTGTTCTGTCGCAGCTTCTTATCAGTTAGTTCCTCAGTTCATCGTAGCTATCATATAAAGAGTAGTTTTTTCATTTTTTAATTTTTTGCACAATGAACATTTATGTAGGCAACCTCTCCTGGCAAATGACCGACGAGGATCTCAGAAATCTTTTTGAACAGCACGGCACTGTTTCTTCTGCTAAAATTGTTAAAGACAAAGTTTCCGGCCGTAGCAAAGGCTTCGGTTTTGTAGAAATGGAAGATGACAACGAAGCTCAGCAGGCCATCACCAGCCTGTACGACACTGAAGTAATGGGTCGCAAAATCATCGTGAATGAATCACAGCCCAAACAACAAGGAGGCGGCGGTGGATTCAAAAAGAGAAACTTTGGCGGTGGCGGTGGTGGAGGATATAAAAAAGGCGGTTATAACCGTGGCGGCCATGACAGGGATTATTAATTGATTGATTTACTTACTCACTAATATATCTTTGGCATCAAATCCTTCCTCATTGATCAGGAAGGATTTTTTCTTCGTAGAAGACATTGCAATTGATTTTAATTTTGTAATCATTACAATCAATGCATGAATCGTGTGGGGATAGTTGTGGTTTTTATTTCATCGATAGCTGCAGTCTGTTGTTGGATGGCTTGCGGACAGCATGAACAAAATTCTTCTACTCCGATAGCAGCCGACACTATTCCTTCCCGGACAGTTCGAAAAGACATATCCGTGACCGGTAGCTTTAGCCCGCAAACCAAATTGCATTTGGACAGTTCGAGTCTGCCTCTCTTTTTTTCAAAATATCCTTTATTTAAACCTCTACAAAAGGATATTCAAGAATTTTATTCAACACGAAAATATGCCTATGCCTGGTATGACACCCATGGAATGATTGAACAGGCGGATAACTTATACAATCATATCCTGCATATCAGTGAAGAAGGGTTGCCCGACAAAAATCTTTACAAAGATCAACTGGATAATATATTCGGCGAATCTTCACCCGAACGTAATCCGGAAAATGAACTGATGCTGACAGCCCAGTATTTCGATTATGTAAAAAAAGTCTGGGGCGGACTAAGTGAAAAACAGACCCGTTCCATGAACTGGTTTCTTCCACGAAAAGAACTTGATCTCAATTTTCTCATGGATTCTCTATTGCGGGATACCTCGTCTTCTTTAATCAAAAAAGGATATAGTTTTCGACAGTATGCTCTACTCAAATCATTTCTAAAAAAATACCGGGACATAGAAACAAAAAACAAATGGAAAGCTATTCGATCCGACCGAAAAGCATATAAGCTTGGCGATTCCTCTGTCACATTGCAGGCCATAAGAGAGAGATTGATTTTGCTCGGTGATATGAATAGCGACCCCCGAAACTCGGTATTTGATGAGGAATTGGAACAGGGCGTAAAAAATTACCAGCACCGTTTCGGGGTGAAAGAAGATGGTGTGATTGGTCCGCAGTTTTTGAATGAAATCAACCAACCACTTGATAAATATATCCGCCAAATCATAGTAAATATGGAAAGATGCCGGTGGATTCCAGTTCGCCTCGAGGGAGATTATCTGATTGTAAATATTCCTGCCTTTGTATTGTCTGCCTATGATAACGATTCGCTTGTTTTTAATATGAAAGTAGTGGTGGGCAAATCCCTTCATAAAACAGTTATCTTTAACGGAGATCTGAAATATATCGTGTTCAGCCCTTATTGGAATGTCCCGGCATCCATTATGAAAAAAGAAATTATACCTGCCCTGCAAAAAGATCCCAACTACCTGAAAAAAAATAATATGGAATGGAACGGGAAGAGCATAAGGCAAAAGCCGGGACCCAATAATGCGCTTGGCCTGGTAAAATTTTTATTCCCTAATAATCATGATATTTATCTCCATGATAGTCCTGCGAAAAACCTCTTCAATGAAGACATAAGAGCATTTAGTCACGGATGCATCAGAGTGGCTGAACCCAAAAAGCTGGCTGCTTATTTACTGAGAAAAGATCCTCAGTGGACAGATGCCAGGATTGTGAAAGCAATGAATAGCGGGAAAGAACAATACGTAACTCTAAAAGATCCGGTTCCCGTCTTTATCGCCTATCTAACATCATGGGTGGATAAAACAGGAAAGTTGAATCTGAGAAAAGACATTTACCAAAGAGATAATCGTCTAGAAGATATGCTTATGAAAAACTAAAGGCCTTTTTTCTAAATTACTGATATGAGAAAATTTGAATTCATCCTGATCAGTTTTTCACTATTCTTCTTATTCTCCTGCAGTCAGCAACCCAAAGCAGATCGTATTTATATCAATGCTGAAATCTGGACCGGAGATTCGTCCAATTACCGTGCAACTGCCATTGCGATAAAAGACAGCCTGATCGTTTTTGTGGGCACAGATTATACTGCATGGCGGGGAAACAACACAGAAGTCATCGATGTAAATGGGAAAATGATTGTTCCGGGATTTATTGACAACCACACTCATTTCCTAGGTGGCGGATATCAATTAGCCAGCGTCAATCTGCGAAATTCCAAATCACAGAAGGAATTCATATCCACATTGCAACAGTATGTTTCTGCGCTTAATGATGACCGTTGGATACGCGGAGGCGATTGGGATCATGAGGCCTGGGGCGGTGAATTACCGCGAAAAGAATGGATTGACAGCATTACCGGGAAGCATCCCGTATTCCTCAGCCGGTATGATGGACATATGGGGCTTGCCAACTCGGTAGCCCTGAAATTGGCAGGCATTGATAAAAACACCCCAAATCCACCCGGCGGAGAAATTGTAAAAGATCCCAAAACCAGCAACCCGACAGGAATTCTCAGGGATGAAGCCATCGGACTTATTGATAAAATAACCCCCAATCCTTCAGATGCTGAATTGGATGAATGTCTCCGGCGTGCTGTTCAACATGCCTTTTCACACGGACTCACACAGGTTCACGATATGGGAAGTTTTGGCGGATGGCCCGACCTGGCCACTTACCGGAGAGCTTATTCCAATCACCAGTTGAATCTGAGGATTTATTCTTTTGTGCCGGTGAGTACCTGGCAACGGATGGATTCATTTGTCAAACAAAATGGTTTCGGGAACGATATGCTAAGATGGGGTGGGCTCAAAGGATTTGTGGATGGATCCCTGGGTTCAACTACTGCCTGGTTTTATCAGCCTTATCTTGATGCGCCAAAATCGAAAGGCTTGCAGGTAACTGATACCAACTTATTACGGCAGTGGATCCTGAGTGCAGATGCAGCTGGACTCCATATTGCCACACATGCTATTGGTGACAGGGCCAATGACTGGATACTGAATATATATGAAGAAGCCGAGAATAAAAATGGAGCAAAGGACCGGCGCATGCGCGTCGAACATGCCCAACACCTAACGGCGCAGGCCATCCCAAGATTTGCAGCGCTTCATATTATCCCTTCCATGCAGCCTTATCATGCGATTGATGATGGAAAATGGGCAGCCAAGCGTCTCGACAGTGACAGATTAAAAAGAACCTATGCTTTTAAAAGCCTGCTTGCTACGAAGGCTAATTTAACCTTTGGATCGGACTGGACTGTGGCTCCACTTGACCCCATTGCAGGTATCTACGCGGCTGTTACCAGAAGAACGCTGGATGATAAAAATCCCAACGGATGGTATCCCCAAGAAAAAATCAGCGCCGAAGAAGCATTAAAATGCTACACCCTGAACAATGCTTATGCTGGCTTCCAGGAAAATAAACTCGGAAAATTAAAAGCAGGGATGCTTGCCGATTTTGTTGTACTGTCAGATAATATACTGACCATTGCTCCGGAAAGGATTCGTGATATCCAAGTATTGCGAACCATTGTAAACGGAAAAGAAGTTTATCTCAAAAAAAATCAATAAACAAACAAAATATTTCCTTTTACTATTTCAATATCAAATATATTTCCTTCCATTAGCTCACCGTCCAGGTGAGCATCTAAAACTGAGGTCGATTCTATCCTGATTTGTTTTTCCCTTGTACATTCAGCAAATGATAATGCTGTATGTTTCCCTTTTTCAACCAATGGCAAATAGAAAAATCTTTTCCATGCCCTGATAGGTTTAATAATGATGATATCCAGTTCTCCATCATTCAATACAGCATGGGGAGCGATTAAAAATCCACCACCATATCGCGATCCGTTCGCTATGCTGATCATAAATATTTTTTCCTTCTTTATACTATTCTCGATGCTGATCTCCACTTCTTTTTCTTTATAGAAAAGAATTTTTTTTATAACCGTCCAGAGATAAGCCAAATGGCCAGGAAGGAATCTTTTTGAACCCATTGCCTTGACCACTTCACCGTCGAAACCGATTCCAACTCCGTTGATAAAATATCTTCCATTACATATACCCAAATCGACGGGTGAAGGTTTGCCATGCAATACAGTTTCAAGATATTGATCAACAGATTTATTTTTATATAGCTTCCAGGCAAAATCATTTCCGCTCCCTCCTTTGAACAGCGCCACGGGAATATTGATATGTGGATATCGATTAATAAAATAGTTCAATGTGCCATCCCCTCCAATTAACCATATGGCAGTAAATCCATCAAAATTATCCGGCCAGTTGATAGTGAAAACCTGATGAGAGATTGCTAAGCTTTCAATTTTTTGCAGAACCTCTTTAAGTACTGTGGCTGATTTGCCATTCCCGGCAGGTGTATGACAAACAACTGCAATATTTAATGAATCTGTCAGGCCGTTTTTCACAATTAGCTATTCATTGTTGAAAAATAATTCTATAATAGGTTCTCAAATATAAGATGAAGAAAAGAAAATGCAACTTAACGGTCTTTGCTGTCGTTCAGCTTATTAATGTTTATCTTTAATCATAAAAAAACTTTTATGCGACGCCGAGAATTTATCAGGAATGCATCCGTAGCCGCCACTGGATTGACCGTTCTCAATTTCCCTGTTTTTGGAAAGAATGCACCAGGCAATAAAGTTACTGTAGCCGTGATGGGAGTGAACAGCCGTGGAGCATATCTCGCCAAATGTTACTCGCAACTTCAAAATGTCGAAGTAGCTTATATATGCGATGTGGAAGATAAAGCCATCGGCAATGGGCTGAATGCGCTGAAAGACGCACCCAGAAAGCCAACTGTCATCAGGGATATCCGCAAATTGCTTGAACAAAAAGATTTCGATGCATTGATCATTGCAGCTCCCGATCACTGGCACACACCCGCTGCCATTCTTGGCGTACAGCATAACAAGCATGTATATGTGGAAAAACCATGCGGACAAAACCCATACGAAGGAGAATTGATTGGTCAGGCCCTGAACAAGTACGGAAAACATATCCAGATGGGCAACCAACGCCGATCAATGCCCACCTTAATTGATGCGGTGAAACAAGTGCGGGGAGGAATTATCGGCAATCCATATTTTGCTAAAGCCTGGTATACCAACGACCGAAAATCAATTGGCTACGGAAAAAAAATCGCAGTGCCTTCAACGCTGGATTTTGAACTATGGCAGGGGCCGGCACCGAGAAAAGATTATCAGGACAACCTGGTTCATTATAACTGGCACTGGTTCTGGCATTGGGGAACCGGTGAAGCCTGTAATAATGGAACACATGAAATTGATTGCTGCCGCTGGTTTTTGGGAGTAGATTTTCCCACAAAAGTAACTTCAGCAGGCGGAAGATATGCTTTTAAGGACGACTGGCAGACTCCGGATACCCAAGTGGCTTCGTTTGAATTTGGAAATGAAAAAGCCATCAGCTGGGAAGGCAGGAGCTGTAATAATTTCCCGGTAGAAGGAACCGGCCGCGGTTTTATTATTTATGGAGATAAGGGATCATTGATCAACCTTGGAGGTGGAGATTATAAAATAGTGGACGAAAAAAATAAATTAATCAAAGAAGTAAAATCGGATGTGGCTGCAGATCCAACTAACCCGGTTAGTGCAACTGGCAATCTTGATTTATACCATTTCGATAATTTTATCCGCACTGTGAGAGGTGAAGCTTCCCTGAACTCTCCGGTCACTGAAGGACATAAAAGTGTTTTGCTTTGTCACCTGGCAAATATTTCGCAACGCAGCGGTAGAACTCTGCACTGTGATCCATCAAACGGTCATATCCTGAATGATGAAGAAGCCATGCAGTTGTGGCGAAGGCAATATGAAAATGGGTGGGAACCCAAAGTATAGATTATCCCTCGATTCATCATTCAATTGTCGAGGTATCGCAATAAGAAGGTCATTTGAATTCTCTTATCTTGATACTTCTGAAACTGACTTCGTTCCCATGATCCTGTAAGAGAATATATCCTTCGGGCGCTTCGCCGAAGTTTTTCCAGATCTTGTATTTACTGATCGCCACAAGGTTTCGGAAAGCTTCAGAACCTCTTTCGTATTCCAGTACTTTCACTCCGTTAAGATAATGCTCAACGTGATTATTGGGATATACAATTATGCGGCCAGTGTTCCACTGACCAATTGGATGTATAAAGCGTTTTTGCTTGGAGGCAGCTATCAGATCATATAAAGAAGATAATGTCCGGTCCCCATTCCTGCCCAGCCTGGCATCCGGATGCAATGAATCATCGAGCAACTGGTATTCGAGACCGATAGCTGAAC
>Ga0335076_10008949_pt1 | contig 10095 bp, 15 predicted proteins | sample Lox_Sample_25_FD_206717 | JGI IMG/M metagenome (GOLD analysis project Ga0335076, IMG submission 206717) | Soil microbial communities from Loxahatchee National Wildlife Refuge, Florida, United States - Lox_Sample_2.5 | ecosystem: Environmental > Terrestrial > Soil > Wetlands | place: USA...
CACTCTAGCGCGCGAGGCAAAGGCCGTCACCTTCTGCATGTTGCGGCATCCCACGGCTGATATGGAATTCCTGGTCAGTCGCGTGCTTAGTCTACTGGCAACAATAGTGGACGCCAGCACGGGAGCTGCGATTGGTGTGGGTGTATTAGCAGCCTTGGTAAGAACGGCCGGACTCATCGTCCGCCGCGCGACCAGCCTGGACTCCGCGATGTCTGAGATTCGAATCACGCTCGGCCGATGGCTGGCTCTAGCGTTGGAACTGGCACTGGCAGCCGACATCCTGCGAACGGTGATGATCCCTACCTGGGACGAGATTGGCAAGTTGGGAGCAATTGTCGTGCTGCGCACGGTCCTGAACTATTTTCTTGAGCGTGAGATCGAACAAGAGCAGAAGAAGGCGGAGTATGTTCTGGAACCAGCTGCTTGATTTCTGCTGGTGGGGGTTGGCGCTCCAGCTAGCTGGCGCCATCGCTATTACCGGTTTCGCAGGTGCGGCGCTGGCGTCCTTGGGCCTTGGCCGCGGTCTCTTACGGGCGAGACTGCTGGTAGCGGAGGGAGTGATCGGCGGTCTCGGCATCATGACGGCAGCCACTCTGTTGCGCACAATCGAGATTCGCACGTGGCGCCAGATTTTGATGTTTACCCTCATACTCTCCCTGCGCATCCTCTTGAAGAAGTCGTTCGTATGGGAGAAGCTGCGGCTTTTTCAAAATTCAACCTAGGCGGACATTCCAACTTCCTCTTCAAGCAGCGTTCGTAACCTTTCAGGCGTGTCGGAATCTGATGGCCAGTGAGATCGGAGCACTCGATGAAGGGCAAGGTTGTACTTGTAACCGGGGCCAACGGCGGCTTGGGGACATATGTGACGCAGGCGTTTCTCGACGGCGGTGCAACCGTCGTCGGCACATCGCGGAAAATACAGCCGTCTGATTTCAACAACTCAAACTTCACTGCGTTGCCGGCAGAGATTTCGACTCGTGAGGGCGCCCAAGCCCTCGTTGATCAGGTTGTGGCGCGTTTCGGAAAGCTTGATGCGTTGGCGCACACTGTCGGTGGTTTCGCCGGTGGCCATTCGGTCGTGGACACCGACGACGCGACGTTCCAGCGTATGTTTGATCTCAATCTGAATTGCGTATTTCACATTCTCCGGGCGGCAGTTCCGCCTCTGCGAAAGACGGGCAACGGTCGCATCATTGCGATTGGAAGCCGGGCCGCGTTGGAACCTGGCGCAGGCGTGGGTGCGTACAGCGCTTCGAAGTCGGCTATGGTCTCACTGCTGAGGACTGTTGCCCTCGAAAACAAGGATGTGGGACTGACCGCAAATGTGATCTTGCCCGGAACGATGGATACACCAGCCAACCGCAAAGCGATTCCGAACGCGGACGTCAGCAAGTGGGTGCAGCCGGCCACGGTCGCGGAGTTGGTTGTCTGGCTGGCCAGTGAAGCTGGCAAGGACGTCAACGGATCTGTGATCCCGGTGTACGGTAAAGATGCTTGAGATCTTCGCCAAAGCGATCGTTTACACCCTGGCGGTATACGCCAGCCTCGGATTGGTGTTTGCAGTGCCATTTGTGTGGTTAGGAGTTCAGCGGTTGGATTCCGAAGCTCAGGGATCAGGCATTGCCTTTCGACTGTTGATCCTGCCTGGCGTCGCCGCGTTCTGGCCAATGTTCCTTTACCACTGGAGCCGAGGGATCGCTGAGCCTCCCATAGAAAAGAACCCGCACCGCTTGTCGAGCAAGCCATGATTCAGCCACTCAGAGCCGTCCATCGCCGCGTATTCGTTGTGCTAGCACTAGTGATACCTGTGATCCTGTTGATCGGGCTTGGAGCGCGGCGCCCCCGCCTCGGCCCAAGTACTCACGCTACCAACGTGCCGGACACCGGGAACATGGTGAGAGAGTCGAGCACTCTGTGGCAGAAGCATTCGATTCAGTCAAGGTTCTATCGCAGGCCGGACCGTCCGCTGGACACGTATGTCGTTCTGCTGCCGGCAGAAGAGTTGAACGAGCCGGACCTGCTCCTTTATTGGGCCACCAACGCACCGCAGGGAAACGTTCTGCCTGCGGATGCGCAACTAGTGGGCGCCTTTACCAAGAGCAAGGCCTTTCTTCTCCAGTTGAATGAGAAAGGCGTTGGCCATTTGGTCTTGTTCAGTCCCGCTCATCGGACTGTGTTTGACACTGCCAGAGTGGAGACGATGCCATGAGCGTTCAATATGGCGCAATCAGTTGGAATCGACAGAAGAAGGTGTACGACCTGACGCTCCTGTCTTTGCTCGCACTCTACCTCAGCGTTTTTGTCGGTGTCGGCGCTTGGCGTAACCCAAGCGCGACTGCAGAGACGCTGCTGATCCGCGCGCTTGGAACCGCTGCCTTCTTGCTTCTGAACGTGGTGCTGTGCATCGGCCCTCTGAGTCGATTGGATCGTCGTTTTCTTCCACTGCTCTATAACCGCCGGCATCTGGGCGTCACTACGTTTCTGTTGGGTTTGGCACATGGAGGGTTTGCGCTGTTCCAGTTTCACGCCTTGGGGAATGTGAATCCTCTAGTCAGTCTGTTTATCAGTAACCCCCGTTATGGCAGCGTTACCGACTTTCCATTTCAGGCCCTTGGTTTCGTCGCATTGATCATCCTGTTTCTTATGGCCGCTACTAGCCATGACTTCTGGCTGCGGAATCTGTCCGCACCCATGTGGAAGCGGCTGCATATGCTGGTGTATGTGGCTTACGCGCTGCTGGTGGCCCACGTGACTCTGGGGGCGCTGCAGTCAGAGACGAGTCCCGTGCTGGCCTCTGCCCTCATTGTGGGAGTGGCCACGGTGCTTTCGCTTCATCTCACGGCGGCGTTTCGTGAGAAGCAGATAGATCGAGCGAGACATCAAGCCGTCGATGAAGGTTTCGTCGAAGTCTGCAAGGTGGATCGTATAGCCGAGAAGTGTGCGACCGTCGTATCTCTCTCTGGGGAGCGCGTTGCGGTCTTTCGCTACGATGGCAAAGTCTCGGCGATCTCAAATGCTTGTCAACATCAAAACGGACCTTTAGGGGAAGGACGCATCATCGATGGCTGCGTTACGTGCCCGTGGCATGGCTACCAATACCAGCCAGAGTCTGGGGCGGCTCCGCCACCGTTCAAGGAAAAGATCCCGACCTTCCGTGTCAAGGTTGTCGAAGGTTCTGTTTTCGTTCATCCGCGTCCCAACCCCCCCGGCACGCGTGTAGAGCCTGCCCAAATTGAGTCTGCCCAAGCTAAGCCCAGGGAGGCACAATCGCGATGAACGATTTCTACGTAGGTTATCTGCCGAAGGCACCCACCGCAGTGGCCCATTTTGTGCGAAAGGTCATTCTCGTGCTCGGCCTGTTTGCGGTGGCCGCAGCTCTGGTGCTGGTTGTTGGACAAATGCCGTTTGCCAGTTCCGCGTTCGAATACGGGAAGCTGAATAGTTTTGAGGGAATTGTCTCGACCCGTCCCTTCCCGACGCTGTTAGTCGTGCGTCCGGGGCAAGTCGGGCAACAGGACAAGTATTCACGTTATCTGCTGGTCGCGCCCGGAAAACATGGGGCTGACGATCTCGTAGCCGGCCTCGATGGCAAACAGGTCCGTCTGAAAGGCCAGCTGATCTATCGTGACGCCGGAACAATGCTGGAAATCACACCCAGATCCATCGCTGTGATCGATACCGCGCCAACAATTCAAGAGACGACTCGCGACGTGGGAACCGTGACGGTCACCGGCGAAATCGTAGACAGCAAGTGCTACCTGGGCGTGATGAATCCGGGACATGGAAAGGTTCACCGCGATTGTGCGGCGCGCTGTCTGAGTGGAGGGATTCCGCCGATCTTTGTTACGACCGACGGGCGGGAACAATTCTTGCTGGTCGGCACGGATGGACGTGCTCTGAGACGCGACGCGCTGCGCGAATTCATTGCGGAACCGATCCAGATTCGCGGGGAACTGCTTGAGTCAGGCTCAACGCAGTTGCTGAAGGTCGATCCTGGCGCATTCCGTCACACGTCGGAGGGACTGCGAGCAGCATCAAGAGGCTCTGCGTTCGTGCAATGAAGAAGCTCGCGGGGCTCAATGCCTAGCAAGAGCAGGGGAGGACGTATGCATAACCAATCAGACCCGCTGGCTGCAGAGCAGCAGTTCTTCAGCTCACTCATCCGTGGTGATGTTGGAGCATTGGATCGAATTCTTGCGGACGACTTTCTGCTGATCGATGTCATGACCGGATCAGAGGTCAAGAAGCCGGACCTGCTCGCAGTACTTGGATCAGGTCAGCTCAAATTCGAGGCCATTCAGCCTGTCGAATCTCAGGTTCGCGTCTATGGGAATACGGCCGTGATTACCGGCCGCACTCAGATGAGCGGACGATTCGGTGAAACGCCTTTCACTGCCAGCAGCCGCTACAGTCACGTGTTTGTCAAGGAGCAGAGCCAGTGGCGCCTTGTGTCCGCACAGGGAACGCCGATCGTCAACTAGCGGGATCGTCGGATAGTCAAATCTTCATAAAACGCGCATAGACGCGCGGATGCAAACCTTCGAGATCCAAAAACGTCAGGAAGTCAATCGTCTTGAACTCCCGATCGATGGCCGGTGGGCCACAGATCTTTGCCCCCACCGCCAAGTACGCACGCAACAATTTCGGGATCTTGTCGCTTGCATTCTCTGGTGACATCAGAGGCATTGCGAAGGTGGGCTGCGGTGTGGTTCGCAGTTGGGGTTCCACCAAGTGTTCCCGCATGGCCTGATAGACCGCTGTACCATGCGCCGGGTCTTGCGAGGTTAATGAAGAACAACCGACCAGATACCGACCACCATGGTGGATAGCGTATTGGGCGATTCCACGCCAGAGCAGGTAGAGGACTTCGGAGGAGCGATGATCGCGGTGCACACAGGCACGTCCGAGTTCGATCACGGAATTGCCCAGTTGCTTGTAGGGTGAAAAATCAAATTCACGCTCACTATAAAAGCCAGCATTCGCCGAAGCCATCGCGCCCGTCTGCAACCGATAGGTTCCAACAATCTTGCCCCCACCCGCGTGCTCCACAACCAGATGGTCACAGATGCCGTCGAACTCATCGGTGACTTGTCCGGTCACGTAGGCGCATTCCAACCCTTCGTTCAACTCTAAGTTGAAAACCAGAAATCGCAAGCGGAATGCTGCTACACGGTCTGCCTCGGCAGACGCTAGCCGGAGGTGGTACGGACCCTGGCGAATGTCAGGAGCCCGCCCGGCTTCGGTTCCATGGCTTTCGGCGGGCCAAAGCGCTGGCGAAGAAGAGGCGCGGGATGGCACTGCTCATACGATGCGCGAGCATGAGGAAAGTGACAAAGATCAATCCCCCCTGCAGCTGTCTCCAACAAAGGTCACTGTCCCGCCGATTTTCTTGTCACTTCCGCGCGCCTCACGAGTCTCAAGGGGCATGCGGAACTTAGCACGGTACCTGGGGAAATCTGCGATGAACAAAATGCTTTTCGCCTTGCTTGCGCTCGCTGCGCTGTCAGCGGCGGCATCTGGCAAGGAACTTCTCAATCTGGATAATGGAGTCGCTATCCAGGGATACGATCCAGTGGCCTTCTTCACCGACCGTCGGCCGGTGAAAGGCGACGCGCAATTCCAGTCTCAATATCACGGGGCGAACTATTACTTTGCGTCAGCGGAACACAAAGCCGCTTTTGACAAAGAACCAGCGAAGTACGAGCCGCAATTCGGCGGCTTTTGCGCGTACGGTGCCAGCCGGGGGAAGACTGTTCCCGTCAAGATCGAGACTTGGGAGATCCTCAACGGACGACTGATCCTGCAATACGACCTTGATGTGAAGAGCAAGTTCGACAAGGACCCGCAAGGCACACTCAAGAAGGCGGACGAGAATTGGCCTGGCCTGGTCGACAAATACGGCAAGTGAAGGAGCGCACCATGAGCACACAAGCCATCTCAACTATGAGTCGACCGATGACTACTCCAGTTTTGGTCTTCAGTTGGGCTTGCCGAATTGTCGCAGCCATCATCTTGCTGCAGACACTCTTTTTCAAGTTCACGGCGGCGCCGGAGTCGGTTTACATCTTCACGAAGCTCGGAACGTTCATCCACACCTACATTCCGTTTGCTTCGATCAGCACAGTCGGAGTTTCGGCAAGAATTGGGTCAGGAATCATGGAATTGATCGCTGCCGTGCTGTTGCTGACACCACGTTTCGTGTGGGCAGGCGCAATCTTGGCGATGGCGGCCACCGGCGGAGCTATCGCTAGCCACTTGACCTTTTTGGGTATCGAGGTACAGGGAGATAAGGGACTCCTCTTCTTTCTGGCCATCGCCGTGGTTGTGACGAGCGCTGTTGCTCTGTTCTTGCATCGAATGCAAATTCCGGTATTCGGGAAAAGGTTCTGACATGATCACGCCGTCATTGAATACTGCGGTTAATGACGTCCTGCAACAGGGCTGCATCTTTCTAGATCGCATCGGCGACGAAACGTACGCTCGCCCCCTTGAAGGCCCAGACCAGGAAAAGCCCGCGGCATCCCTAGGAGCCCACTATCGGCACGTGCTCGATCACTTTCTTTGCCTGGCCGAAGGGATTCGGACTGGCCAGGTCAACTACGATCAGCGGCGTCGAAACCGACAACTGGAAAGCTCGGTGGCGTGTGCGCGTCTCGTAACTGAAGGTCTTATAGAAGAATTCGGATGCCTTTCTCCCGAAATTCTCCAGCGTGAGTGTGCTGTGACGTACAGCGTGGGTTATGGCGAGACCGAGGCCGAAGCGGTGAGGTCTAACCTGGCTAGGGAAGTGATGTTCTGCGTCGGACACACCATACACCACTATGCCATTCTCCGGCTCCTCTGTGCCGGAGTCGGAGTGAAACTGCCGTACGAATTTGGCATGGCCCCCTCCACGTTGAAACATCTGGAAACTGGAGCGGCGGAACGAAGGTAGCCAACCATGCTTTCCGCTCATTCGCTTCCGGAGACGCAAGCAGCGCTGGCGCTCTCGATCTTTTTAGCGACCTTCATTTACGAAGATGGCGCGACCCTGCTGGCTGCGACTCTATCCGCCGGCGGAAGCTTGGACCCTCGGATCGGACTTCTGACCACTTTTTTGGGTATTTGGGTGGGGGACATGGGATTGTACGGGCTGGGCTCCAGTTTCGGACGGCGCACGGCGCAGTCGCACTGGCTGCAGAAATACTTAAGGCCCGAATCACTCGCCAGGGCCGAAGAGTGGTTTGCCCGGCATGGATCGCTGGCCTTGGTGATGAGCCGCGCCATACCCGGAAGCCGTCTACCTCTTTACGTGGCCGCCGGAGCGTTACGACTTCCGGTTCGAGTGTTCGCCAAGACGACAGCGGTCTGCTCGGCTGTCTGGGTCTCGGTCATCTTTGCCATCTGGCGGTTCATTCCGAAAGCATCGTCGGGCCATCAGAAATTGCTCCCTTGGATGCTGACCGCCGTTGTGCTTTTTGCACCGTTGCTGCTGAGCAAAAGCGCCAAATCACTCGGCGGATGGTTTCGTAATCGCGAGGCTCTTCGAGACTGCCCAACGGTGAGCTATGGACTGAGACTCCGTGCCTCTCGTGTAGCCGTTGGTCCGCAGATTCCGACTCGTATGCTTAGCGACTAGATGGAGGAATTCATGATAAAGGTCAGCGTGTTGTATCCGAATCGAGAAGGCACGAAATTCGACACAGCGTATTACCTCAATCATCACATCCCCATGGTTCGTCAATTGCTGGGATCGGCCTTGGAGGGAGTATCGGTCGAGCAGGGGATTTCGGGCGGAGAGCCAGGATCGCCGGCTCCGTATGTCACAACGTGTCATCTTCTGTTTGATTCAGTTCAAGCCTATCAAACGAGCTTCGGCCCGCACGCACAGGAGATCATCGAAGACATCCCGAAGTACACGAACTCCCAGCCGCTCATTCAGATCGGGGAAGTCGAGCTCTAGCCATGACTACAATCGGCGCACTGCTGCGGAAGCGCCAAAGTGCTCGGGACCTAGAGGTGGCGGGCTTATGTGCACTCTGACCGTCGTCACTCGTAAGGACGCGTACCTCATGGCGATGAATCGTGACGAGAAAATCGCCCGAGGCGCAGGAGCGCCTGCCGAGATGCATGAATTCGATAGCACCGCGGCTATCTATCCAAACGATGGCGACGGCGGCACCTGGATCGCCGCTAACGAATATGGGATCGGGCTCGCGCTGCTGAATTGGAATGACATCACTCCGCCCGGCGCAGCTTTAAAGAAGCGGAGCAGAGGGCGAGTGATCCCAGCGCTTGTTGATTCCCGATGTCTATCGGATTTGCACGCGGTGTTCAGCGTTTCTAACTTCATCGGTATGCTGCCGTTTCGGCTGGTAGGCGTCTTTCCTTCCGAACGGGAGATTTGGGAGTGGCGTTGGGACTCCACCCGACTCGTGTTCGAGGTTCATGAATGGAAGTCCCGACACTGGTTTTCCTCGAGTCTCTCGGACAAACGGGCCGAGACCTTGCGCGGAACCGCGTGCAGCAACGCTGAGCACGAATCGGACGCCGGCTCTGTGCCCTGGTTGCGAAGGCTTCACGCATCGCACTGGGGCGGCGGGCCATTTAGTTTGTGCGTCCACCGAGAGGACGTGAAGACGCTGAGTTATAGCGAGATCGTGGTCACGCCTGGACACGTACAGATGGGTCATTTCCGCGGCAGTCCTTGCACGATGGGACCGATTCAGCCGATGGAAATCGAGAGAACTCCCGTTCGGCATTTCGATGTTTGTGATATCAGCAGTTCGGTGGTTTGAGATTATGCCGGTCGCGATGGAACTCGATGCCGTTCAACTAACACAGCCGTGGACTAGCGTCTTCCATCGTGGACGCCGCAAACTCGCCGGCTGGTGGAGGCGTCTGTATCGCTGGGAGTTCTGGCCCGCGTATTTGTTTTATCCGCCGGTGATTGCCTATATCGCTTTCTTGGGGATCCGGTTCCGGAGTTGGACGTTGTTTACGGCGGCCAATCCTGCGATTCCCGCGGGAGGATTCGTGGGTGAGTCCAAGCATCAGATCCTGGAGCAATTGAAGAACGCCGCCGAATGGCTGCCCTCTTCCACTCTCGTGGCCTGTGGAGCACCCTCCCAACGCCTTGCTGAAGCTGAGGAATTCATGCGGCGGCATGGGCTGCGGTTTCCCGTCGTATTGAAACCTGATGCTGGGCAGCGCGGCTCGGGGGTCAGCATTATTCGTTCATTCGAGCACCTGCAGGAGTACCTGACGCGCGCGACTTTCCCGGTCATCTTGCAGGAATACATCCCAGGTGAGGAGTATGGAGTCTTCTACTATCGCTATCCGGGTGAGGGCCGGGGCCGGGTTTTCTCGGTGACAGAGAAGCAGATGCCCATCCTTTCCGGTGACGGGAAAAGTACATTGGAAGAGTTGATCCTCGGTGATGACCGCGCGGTTTGCATGTCGAGCTTTTATCTGCGCAAGAATTCAGCGCGCATTCAAGAGGTACCCTCGGCCGGGGAAAGAATCCAGCTAGTCGAAATTGGGACCCATTGTCGGGGAGCGATCTTCCTCGATGGAAGCGATACGATTACCCCAGCGCTAGAAGAAGCCATCGACCGAATTGCCAGGAATTTCGACGGTTTCTTTTTCGGGCGGTTCGATATCCGTGTTCCTTCGCGTCAAGACTTCATGGATGGTCGCAATCTGAAGATCGTTGAACTGAACGGAGTGACCTCTGAAGCCACCCATATCTACGACCCGAAGCTCAACCTCTTTGACGCTTATCGTGTGTTATTCGAACAGTGGCGGATCGCGTTTGAAATTGGGGACCTCAATCGTGCGCGCGGCGCTCGGCCGACACCAGCGCGTGAGTTGCTTCGCGCAGTCGGTGAGTATCGCCGCCTGGCGCAGAGCTACCCGCAATGAACTGTTTATGACTTAGACTGACAAGATCGGCCACGACTGCCCCGGTCTGGGAAATCGAACCGTACCGGCGCAGCCTTGGGCTGGGTCCGGCCGAAAGAAGAGTTGGCGATGAGGACAGATCCGCCTATCTCCACCCGATCTCTCGACGAGGTTCGTCTGGTGATAGGGGAATCGAATAAGGTGTCGGTTCAA
>Ga0335076_10008951_pt1 | contig 10093 bp, 7 predicted proteins | sample Lox_Sample_25_FD_206717 | JGI IMG/M metagenome (GOLD analysis project Ga0335076, IMG submission 206717) | Soil microbial communities from Loxahatchee National Wildlife Refuge, Florida, United States - Lox_Sample_2.5 | ecosystem: Environmental > Terrestrial > Soil > Wetlands | place: USA: Florida...
TCAAGCCCGGCGTATCGTAGCCGAGCGCGCCGGAGTACTCCTGCCGAAACTTCTGACATCGGCGGTGGCGATGCAGGTCGCGGTAAGCGCCGATGTCGATCACAAAATCGTAGGTATACAAGCCGCCGCGGAAGCCCGAGAGGATTTCATCCCGGCGCGTGCGCGATTGCAGCGCGACATCGATCACCTCGGCGCGCTGACGATCGCTCCAGCCGCGAACGAGGTCGTAAAGCGCGCGGAAAGGACGATCGGTGACGGGATACAGCAGCGTGGCGGCGATATCGGAAGGGACATGGCCGGGCCGCAGCAGATCGACCGGAGTCGGATTCTCCGCCGCGGCCGGGGGCAGATTCTGCGATGCCCACAGTCGCAGGTCGGAGCGGGACTTCGCGGTGTGCTCGTCCGGTTCGGCGTGGCGCGCCAGGGTTGGCGCCAGCGGCTCGGCGGCGGCATTCTCGTCCCAGGAGCAATCGGGCGGCCGGGCGCACGCTTGGGCGACCTCTTCTCCGAGATCGCGAAGTTCCTGGTATTGGGATGCCTTCAGCCGGCGGATCTGCTTTTCGATGGTGCGGATGCTGGACACCTGGCCGACATTCGTCGGAATGCCCCAAAACAGCAGGTAGCGGGCGACATCGAACGCGCGCGCCGCGACGTTGCGCCGGTAGGCTTCGGGCTTCATGTCCTCGGGGCGAGGCAGCCGTTCCGCGAGGCAGGAGAAAGCGAGTTCGTTGACCTTCGCATACGCGGCTAACAGCTCACGACCGGCCTCCTCGTAGGCGGCGGCGGCGGAAAACTCGGGTGGCGTGACGAATCCCGAACGCGAAAAATCCTGGTAGCGGGAGCTTTTGGCCTGGCCGTCCCAGAGCGGCTCCTCCTCGATATCCGTGGCGGCCAGTTCGGAAATGCCTTCGAAACACAGGACGGCGTGGCCAAGGTCGGCGATGGAAGCGTGGCCGTATTGAAAGTAGAAGCTCTCGAGAAACTTCTGGGAATCGTGCGTGCGCACCCAGGCGATGGAATCGCGGATGGAATCGGGCGAGCGGCTGTAGCGCGCCAGGGCATAAGCGCTCTTTTCGGGTGGCATGGGCGCCACGGTGATGACGCGTCGGGTGGGGGTCAAGAAGTTATGATAACGGAAAGCCATGCAAATTCGTGTTTGCCGGATTCACCCAGACGCCATACTGCCAACTTATGCGCATGGCCCTCACGAGGACGCCGGGATGGACTTGTGCGCGGTGGATGACGTCACACTCGAGCCGGGTGTCGCGCGCCTGGTGCCCACCGGATTGACCATCGAAGTGCCGCCGGGATACGAGGCGCAGGTGCGGCCTCGCAGTGGCCTGGCGCTGAAGCACGCGATCACGATGCCGAATGCGCCCGGCACGATCGATCCCGGGTATCGAGGAGAGGTTCGTGTAATTTTGTTGAATCTCGGGCGCGAGCCGTATACGATTCACGCGGGCGACCGGATCGCGCAGATGATCGTGGCGCGGTATGAAGCCGTCGAGTGGATGGAGGGCGAACTGGCGGAGTCTCGACGGGGTGAGGGCGGCTTTGGATCGTCTGGGAGATAGGCAGACTCTGTGGGGCAGGTTTTCAACCTGCGGCGGGTTTGCAACCCGCCTGGCCGCCGGCAGGAGAATACCGCATTCGTGCTGCTTACCCGCTCTCGAGAGAAGGCCGATTGAAAATCGGCCGCAGATTAAAAACCTGCCCCACAAGCTGGCGGCCCTTTTGATCGGGTTGGCGGCAATTTGTCCGGCGCAGAGCAACGCCGACTGGTGGAGGAACGCGGTCATTTACGAGATCTATCCGCGCAGCTTCGCCGACAGCAACGGCGATGGCGTCGGCGATCTCAATGGCATCACCGCGCATCTCGACTATCTGCGCGACCTGGGCGTAGACGCCATCTGGATAGCGCCGTTCTACCCATCGCCGCAGGTCGATTTCGGCTACGACGTTTCGGATTATCGCGCCATCGACCCGCAGTACGGCACAATGGCCGATTTCGATCGCCTGGTGGCGGAAGCTGGCAAACGCAAAATCCGCGTGCTGACCGACCTCGTCCTCAACCACACCTCCGATCGGCACCCGTGGTTCCAGGAGTCGCGATCGTCGAAGACCAATGCGAAAGCGGATTGGTATGTCTGGCGCGATGGCGGATGGTTCGGCAGACCGCCGACAAACTGGGTGTCCATTTTCGGAGGCAGCGCCTGGCAATACGACGCCGCTCGGCGCCAATATTATTACCACGCCTTCTACAAGCAGCAGCCGGATTTGAACTGGCGGAATCCGCAAGTGCGCCAGGCGATGTACGACGCGATGCGTTTCTGGATGCGGAAGGGCGTGGCTGGATTCCGGCTGGATTCAGTCGGGATGCTGTTTGAGGACACTCAGTTTCGCGACGAGGAGGTGCACGGGCGGACGCCTTCCGGCGACGCGCTGGTGGCGCACGAGCACACCGGCAACCAGCCCGAAATTCATGAGCTGATGCGGGAGATGCGCCGCGTGACCGATGAGTTTCCAGGCCGCATTCTGATCGGCGAGACCGTGCAGGCGAATGTCGGGGGGCTGGCGGAAATGTACGGAAAGGCCAGTGACGAGATGCAGCTTCCGATGGACTTTCAGTACGCGCTGGATACGAAACTGGCGGCGTCTCAGTTCCGCCAGAGGCTCCGCGAGGCCGAGACGCAGTTGAACGGCAGCATCCCGCTATTCGTCAGCGACAATCACGACAGCGCGCGAAGCTTTACGCGGTTTGGGGACGGCTTGAACAACGAGGACATCGCGAGGCTGCTCGCAACCCTACTACTTACTCCGCGCGCGGCCGTGCTCCTGTACTGCGGCCAGGAACTGGGGATGGCGAATAGCGAGCCCAAACGGCTGGAGGACGTGCGGGATCCGCTTGGAAAAAGCGGCTGGCCACGCTATAAGGGCCGGGATGGATCGCGGACGCCAATGCCGTGGGACGGTACGGCCATGGCAGGTTTCACCAATGGCCCGGCCGCCTGGCTGAAGATCGGCGAAGACCACACGACCCACAATGTCGCACTGGAGTCACGCGACTCCAAGTCGCTGCTGAACTACTACCGGCTGCTCATCCGGCTGCGGCGCGAGAATCCCGTGTTGCGCGACGGCGGCACCACGATTGTGGAGGACAACAATCCGAACGTACTGTCGTACCTGCGGCAGAAAGACGGAGCGACCGTGCTCATCGCGGTCAATTTCAGCGCTTCCAGCCAGACCGTGCGGTACGAACTGAAAGGCAAGTCGCTCTCGCTGCTGGCCAGTTCATTTAGCGTGCCGGCATCGGAGCCGTCATCGTCCGTGACGCTGCCGGCGTACGGCGCCTACGTCGCCTCGGTGCGCTGAGCGCACCGGGAGATATACTGTCCGTGGCAATGAGACACGCAATCCGTTGTATCGCGGCGCTCTTGATCGCGATGGCAGCGCCCGTTTGGGCGCAGAACGACTCCGACTGGTGGAAGAATGCCGTCATCTATGAAATCTACCCGCGCAGTTTTGCCGATACCAACGGCGATGGCGTAGGCGACCTGAACGGCATTACCGCGCATCTCGACTACCTGCGCGATCTGGGTGTCGATGCCGTCTGGATTACGCCGTTCTATCCATCCCCAGAGGTGGATTTCGGCTACGACATCTCGGATTACACGGCGATCGATCCGCAGTACGGGTCGATGGCCGATTTCGACCGGCTGCTGGCGGAGGCCGGCAAGCGCAAGATCCGCGTGGTGATCGATCTGGTGCTGAACCATACTTCGGACCGGCACCCGTGGTTCCAGGAGTCGCGCTCGTCGCGGACGAATCCGAAGGCGGACTGGTACGTCTGGCGCGACGGCAAGCCGAATGGACCGCCGCCCAATAATTGGATTTCGATTTTCGGCCACAGTGCCTGGCAGTACGAGACGGTGCGGCGGCAATATTACTACCACGCCTTCTACAAAGAGCAGCCGGATCTGAACTGGCGCAATCCGGAAGTGCGCAAGGCGATGTACGACGTGATGCGGTTCTGGATGAAACGCGGCGTAGCCGGATTCCGCCTGGACGCCGTGACCTCCCTGTTCGAAGACCCGCAATTTCGCGACGAGCGGGTCAACCCGGGGAAAACTGTCTATGGCGATCCGCTCGTCTCGCGCGAGTACACGGACAATTTGCCCGAGCTCCACGATGTACTCCGTGAAATGCGTCAGGTGGTCGACGAGTTTCCGGGGCGGATTCTGATCGGCGAGACATACCTGCCGAGCGTCGGGGAACTGGCCAAGATGTATGGCCGCCGAAACGACGAAGCTAATCTTCCCATGGATCTGCAGTTCCTGATGGGCAGAACTTTGTCCGCGCCGGCATTCCGGCAGAAGCTGCGCGAGGCGGAAACGCAGTTGAACGGCAACGTTCCGCTGCTGGTCAGCGACAACCACGACAACCGGCGGAGTTGGGACCGTTTCGGGGACGGCGGCCACAATGAGCAGATCGCGCGGCTGATCGCGGCGTTGTTGCTGGCGCCGCGCGATGCGGCTCTGTTGTATTACGGCCAGGAACTCGGGATGGCGAATCACGATCCGGTGCGCGTCGAGGATGTGCGCGATCCTATCGGCAAAATCGGCTGGCCGCGGGAGAAAGGCCGCGATGGCGAACGCACGCCGATGCCGTGGGACGGGACGGCGATGGCCGGATTTACCAAGGGCCCGACCTCGTGGCTGCCGATCGGGCCGGATCACGTGACACGCAATGTCGCATCGGAGACAAGCAATCCCAAGTCGCTGCTGAATTACTATCGGCTGCTCATCCGGTTGCGGCGCGAGAACGCGGCGCTGCGCGAGGGTGCGGTGACGATCGTGGACGAGAATAATCCGAACGTGCTGACGTTCCTGCGTCAAAAAGACGCATCGACGGTGTTGGTGGCGTTGAGTTGCGCGTCGTCGAGCCAGACGATGCGGTACCAGTTGACCGGGGCGCTGGCCGGCGGTTCGTTGACCACTTTGGCCAGCTCGTTTGGTGCGCCTGCGACTGCGTCTGCGGCGTCGCTGATGCTGCCGGGGTACGGAGCCTATATTGGCGCCGTGAAGTAGCGTGGCGCACGCTTCAGCGTGCAGCGCCGGCACTCATGCCGGCGTGCCGGGGCTTGCAGGCGGCGGAATCGGCAGGAAAGTTCCGAACATAGAGCCGTGGCTGTGTTGGGTTTTTCCCGCGCGCGGGCAGGCGGACGGCCAGTCCGCCGCAGGCTGCCAGCCTGCCCCACGAAATCGTAAACAAGCCGTCATTCCGGTGTAATCGGCGATTCTCATAATTGTTGGAAGGGTGTCCATTCACACTCGATTTGTGTCGTTCGGGTTGCTGCTTTGCCTGGCCTCGCCGGCAGCGCAAACCGAACCCGAGAAGTTGATCGAAGCAGGCCATTGGAAACGGGCCAGGACGATTGTGGAAGCCCGCATCCGGGAAGCACCGGATGATGCCTTGGCAAATTTTCTTCTCTCGCAGGTGCGAAATGCATTCGGCGATCACGATTCGCCGCTGCCGCTGGCCGAAAAGGCCGTGGCGCTGGACGGCCGCACGGCAAAATTCCACCGGCAGGTGGCGGAGTGTTTGGGTGTGATGGCGGAGCATTCCAATGTCGTGCAGCAGGTATTTCTGGCGCGGCGGTTCCGCAAAGAGATCGATGCCGCATTGGCGCTGGATCCGCGCGATACGCAGGCGCTGCGCGATCGGATGGAGTTCTACATGTTGGCGCCGGGAATCGTGGGCGGGGATCAGAAAAAGGCATCGGAGACCGCTGGCAGACTGCGCGGGATCGACGCGGCGGAAGGCCTGCTCGCAGAGGCGCGATTGGCGTCGTACCAAAAGCGGGCCGGCGAGGCCGAGAAACTGCTGCGTCAGGCCGCCGAAGTCCAGCCGGCAAGCTATAAAGCGCGCATCGCACTGGCCCAGTTTTACGCCGCGTTGGCGCCGGCCAACTGGGATGGCGCCGCCGCGGCCGCCAACAGTGCGCTGGCGCTCGATCGCACGCGTGTGGATGCGTACTCGATTCTGGCCGAAGCGTTTGCGGCGCGGGCGGAGTGGCCTGAATTGGATGGGCTACTGGACGCCGCCCGCCGCGAGGTCCCAGACGACTTGACGCCTTACTATCGCGCCGCCGAACGGCTGTTGCTGACGGGCCGCGACACTCCGCGGGCGCAGCGTTATCTGCGCCAGTATCTTTCGCAACCTGTTGAAGGCAATGAACCTTCCGCGACCGACGCGCGCGCGAAACTGGACGGTCGAACCGCGACGAGGGCGGATGCGTCCTCTAAATAGGGGGCAGAATTCGAAGTGAGGAGAACATGATCAAAGCCCGAATCGCTCTCATCTATATCGATTCCGGCGGCGGACATCGTGCGGCCGCCAATGCTCTGTGCGAGGTGATTCGCGAACAGAATCGTCCGTGGGACATCCAGTTGATTTCCATACAGGAGATGCTGGACTCCATCGATTTCGTGCGTAAATACACGGGTATCCAATTCCAGGACATCTACAACATCATGCTGCGCAAGGGGTGGACGCTGGGAAGCAGACAATTGATTCCGCTGATGCACCAGGTAATCCGGATGTCCCACGGTGCGCAGGTCAACGTGCTGACGCAGCAATGGGCGCAAATTCAGCCAGACCTGGTCGTCTCGCTGATTCCGCATTACAACCGTTCGCTGAAACAGGCGCTCGATCACGCATGGCCGGGAACGCCGTACGTAACCGTGCTCACCGACATCGCCGATTATCCGCCGAACTTCTGGATCGAACAGCAGGATCAGTACGTGATTTGTGGATCGGAACAGGCGGTGGCGCAGGCCCGGCGGCTGGGGATTCCCGACTCCAATATCCTGCGGGCCAGTGGGATGATTCTGAATCCGCGCTTCTATGAAACCGCGAAATCGGACCGGCGGGCGGAGCGGATGCGGCTGGGGCTCGATGCCGACCGGCCCACGGGCCTGGTTTTGTACGGCGGTGAGGGCTCGATGGAGATGGTCAAAATCGCGCGGGCTCTGAATCGGCCGGGCAGCAGGGTGCAGTTGATTCTGATTTGCGGCAAGCACCGTCAGGCCGCCGAAGCCCTACGGTCCATGAAGCGCCACATTCCGATGCTGGTGGAAGGCTTTACGCGCGACGTTCCGGCCTATATGGAGCTGGCCGATTTCTTCATCGGCAAACCCGGGCCGGGGTGTATCAGCGAAGCGCTCGCCAAGCGTCTGCCGGTGATCGTGCAGCGCAACGCCTGGACAATGGCGCACGAGCGATATAACGCCGACTGGGTGGAGCAGGAGAAGATCGGAATCGCGGTGCGGGGTCCGGGCGAAGTTCCGCGGGCGGTGAAGCGGTTGTTACAGCCCGATCTGTATCCGCAGTATCGCCATCGCGCGCTTGCCATGCACAATCGGGCGGTGTACGAGATTCCGGAGATGATCGAGCGGATCCTGGCGGAGCGCCAGACTGCTACTTACCCACCGGCGCGGTTACCGCATTTGCCCGCGCAATCGATCCCAGGTAGCGCGCACTCGGCTTGACGGTGCGCTCCTGGGTTTCCCGATTCACCGCGACCAAGCCGAATTTCGGACGGAAACCGAGGATCCACTCGAAATTGTCCATCAACGTCCAGTGGATGTAGCCTCGTACGTCGATGCCGTCAGCCAGGCACTTCTCGAGGCCGATCAGGGCGCGGTGGATGTAGTCGATGCGGCGCTTGTCATCTTCGGTGGCCACACCATTTTCGGTGACATAGATGGGCACGCGGACCTTTGAGGCGGCATACCGCACCGCGCCTTCCAGCGCCTCCGGCCAGTATTCGTAACCCATTTGCGTGAGTTCGGCGCCGGGATCGGGCGGGATATCCTTCTTGCTGCCGACGCGCTGCCGGGTATAGGCCTGCACGCCGATGAAATCGCTGGAATTGGCCGCTTGCAGCCAGGGGTCGTAGACTTCGGCGCATTTCTTGTCACGCTTGCTCTTCGGTCCGAAAGGCTGTTCATCCTGCAGGGCGATGCTCAATCCCACCGGGTACTTGCCGGGGCCCGATTTCATAGCCTCGCGAGCCCGATGATGCGCCGCAATCATGGCCGTTTCCAACTTCTCCGCATTGCCCAGAAAGAAACAGCCGAAATGATCGCCGCCGATTCGCCGCGTGGCGTGGCTGATCATGAATTTGACGGTGAGCAGCGAAATGCCGAGATCGGTCACCCATTTCAACAGCATCGGCAGGTTGGGTTCGTTGTAGGTAGTGGCGTAGGAGATGAGGTCGCCGAGGTGCTTCGACGCGCGGTCACAGTAGCGGACAAACAGATCGCCGGCATCGGGATTTTCCCAGCCGTTCAGCCCCGCGAACCAGCGCGGCGAGCTGAAGTGGTAGAACGTCACCATGGGAGTGACGCCGGCTTCATGGCAGGCGGCCAGCATGCGCCGGTAGTGTTCCAGCTCGGCGCGCGAAAAAGCGCCGCGCTCCGGTTCGATGCGCGCCCACTCGATGGAGAAGCGATAGGTATTGAGGCCGAGCGAGGCCAGAAGCCGGATGTCTTCGGCGAAGCGATGGTAGTGGTCGCAGGCGTCCATCGAGGGTTCGACGAACAGGGTGGGCTTGACATGTTCCATGACCCACAGGTCGCTGTTGATGTTGTTGCCCTCGACCTGGTGCGCAGCAGTGGCCGCGCCCCACAAAAATCCCTTGGGAAAATCGGCCGGTTGGCCGTTCTGGTCCGGCATCATGCCGCTTGTAATCTCGTCCTTTCCATCCCGCGCAATGCCGGTTTCACTGTCAGGTATATCAAAATTCCCAGGGGCAATGCGATACAGCACCATCCGGCGACGGCATGAAGGAGCGCGGCGCCGACCCGCGAGCCTATGTCCGTGGCGGTGGGCAGGTGCAGCAGGCGCGATCCGAGACGGGTGAATGGCAGCCAAAGGACGAGCTGCAGCGGTGACGAAATCAGGTTGACTGCCTGCATGGCCGGGAGATTCAGACGAAAGAGAATCGCGGCTGCGGCGCACATCAACGTCGGGCAGCCGTACACCGGGAACACGCCCAGCAGCAGCGCCAGGGCGACGCTGAGCGTAACGGTCTCGGTGGAGATTCCAACGGGCGAGAACAGGGCAAGGTATTGCTTCCAGTTGACGAGCTTCCAGATCACGGCAGGACTTCCCCCCGGCGCATGAGCAGCATCCGCAACGCCTGGCGGAGCTTGGTGGTGGCGACTAATTCCAGGATTCCCATAGCGCTGCGGACCATCCAGGGCGCTCCCTGCTCCCAAACCTGCGAGAGCGGCCGCGCTGCGCCGTCTTTGCCTCGATAAAACACGCGATCTGTCCATCGTTCCCGTCCGGGATATTCCGGATAATTCCGCAGAATGTCCCAGGTTGCTTCAAGCACGCGCATCGCCATGCTTTCGCGGTATTGCGGGAGAAAAAGCACATGACTCTCGAAAGCGCGAACTTCCGCTGCGAACTCACTGAAGCTTTTGGCATTGCTGAGGTTGAGGCAAGCGGCGGGCTCGCAGGCGTGACGGTCGCCGCCGGAGATGACAGGTCGGGAGTGATCGTGGGCGAGGCCGATCGTGTCTGCGTTTTCACGCCAAGGTCTGGTGCCATTGAGTTCGAAAGCGTGGAGAAATGGCAGGCATTCGCCGAGCAAATGACGAAGGGCCGGCGGATGATCCTCTTCGACGACACCTTCCTCCAGCCAGTAAGGATGATTGAGGACGATCAGGGCATCCGGAATCGCAGCCAGGGCCCGCAGCAGCGGAGGCAGCAGGCGCTCGTCGGGCGACGCGGTGAAGTCGGCCATGGCTTCCAGCCACCCGCGCGCGGTTTGCGGCGGCAGGTTGTGAATTCCGAGATGGAAGATGGTGCGGCGATAGGGAACGGTCCACTCGACGGAGATCGGGACCCGCCGGCGGTCCGCGGTGACTTGCAGTGCCATTCCGGCTTCGAGATTGTCGTGATCCGTGAGCGAGACGATGGGGCGAAGGCCCAGCTTCACGATTTGCTCGCGTTCGAGCGCAAGGGCGGACGCCGGGGTCAGCGGCGGTGTCCAGTAAGCGCGGGCGAAATCGGCGCCGGC
>Ga0335076_10008952_pt1 | contig 10092 bp, 9 predicted proteins | sample Lox_Sample_25_FD_206717 | JGI IMG/M metagenome (GOLD analysis project Ga0335076, IMG submission 206717) | Soil microbial communities from Loxahatchee National Wildlife Refuge, Florida, United States - Lox_Sample_2.5 | ecosystem: Environmental > Terrestrial > Soil > Wetlands | place: USA: Florida...
TGATCGGGTTCGCGCTGTTCGGCGCCGGGCTGTCCAGCTCGTTCCCGCAGCTGCTTTCGGCGGCCGGTAACGTCGAGACGGGGCGTTCGGAATCGGGAATTGCCCGGGTGGCAGGGGCCGGTTACCTTGGCCTACTGGCCGGGCCGGTGATCATCGGAAGCTGCGCGGGCGCGGTCGGATTGCGGCTGGCGCTCGGCATCCCGGCGGTGCTGGCGCTGTGCCTGGCGGCCGGCGGCCGGGCCGCGGCGGTAGGGCCGTCCGCGCCGGCGGCTAGCCCGCCGCCCCGTCGGCTATGACCTGCTCCACCTCGTCGGCCCGCGCCTTCTCCTCGGCGGCGAATCGCTCCTGATCCAGCCGCTCGGCGATGTCCTCGTCGGCGCGCATGAGCGCGTCGAGGTCGGCCTTGGCCGCGTCGAGCACCCCCATGTCGTCGTAGGCCTGCCGCAGCCGGTCGCTCCACAGCCCGATGTCCCTGACGCAGGGGACCAGCCTGGTGAACAACAGCGACCGGAAGGCCCGCTGGTATTGCGAGCCCTCGGTGATGTCGCGTATCTCGGCCCGGCTGATGCCGAAGTTCTCCCACACCTCGTCGCCCCGGATCCGGTCGCGCATCAGGGAGCAGCCCTCGATCACGAAGTCCTCGCGCTCGCGCAGCTCGGCCTCGGTCAGCTGCCGGTAGTAGTCACGCAGGGCCATCCGGCCGAATGCGACGTGCCGCGCCTCGTCCTGCATGACGTAGGCCAGGATCTGCTTGGGCAGCGGCTGGGTGGTGATGTCGCGCAGCAGGCCGAACGCGGCCAGCGCCAGGCCCTCGATGAGCACCTGCATGCCCAGGTAGGGCATGTCCCACCGGGAGTCGTTGAGCGTCTCGCCCAGCAACGCCTGGAGCTGGTCGTTGATCGGGTAGAGCAGCCCGATCTTCTCGTGCAGGAAGCGGGCGTAGAGCTCGGCATGGCGCGCCTCGTCCATGGTCTGGGTGGCGGCGTAGAACTTCGCGTCCAGGTCGGGCACCGATTCCACGATCCGCGCCGCGCAGACCATCGCGCCCTGCTCACCGTGCAGGAACTGGGAGAAATTCCAGGAGGCCAGGTGCCGGCGCAGCTCCCTGATGTTCTCGGGCCCGAGCTTGTCCCAGTATTTGGTGCCATAGATGGCCATCGACTGGTCGGGCGTGCCGAGCACGTTGCCGGGGTCCACTTCGAGGTCCCAGTCGATCCGCCGGGCGGCGTCCCACTGCTTGTCCTTGCCCTTCTGGTACAGCGCCAGCAGCCGTTCCCGGCCCTCGTCGTATTCCCAGCTAAACCGGGTATTGCCGATCATAGCGACATCCCAGCCCGGCGCCTGAGGCGCGGTCACGTACAGCTCCTGGGTTGACAACGCGGCCTCCGTGCTCATCAACCGTGCTCGGCTCCCGGTCTATACGTACACCGTACGTATGGGCCGACTCAACACCTGCGCCGGGCGGCTGTCAAGGCCCGGCCGGCTCAGCTGGTGCGCGCGGACCGCAGCCCGGCCACCGCGCGGACCAGCAGGTTCATGCCGAACTCGAAGTCGGCGTCGTGGTCACGGTTCATGAGTTCGTCGGACATCCCGACCACCTGCGGGAACTCGGCCGGATTCAGGTGGAGCGGCCGGTCGGCCGACAGGACGGCCGGGTCCTGGCTCAGCGGCCGCTGCGGCCCCAGGCCAGGCGACACGCCCACCTCGCGCAGCAGCGAGCCGATGATGTAGGCGATGAACGCGCGCACCACCCGGACCGCGTCTTCGGAGCCGAATCCCGCGTCGCGCAGGGTGGCCAGCGCGTGCTCCATCGGCCGCAGCGCGGTCGCCGAGCTGACTGGGCGGCTGACCACGACCATCGTGCACCTCGGGTAGGCCCGGGCGATCTGCCGGAACGCGCGCGCCTGGGCGCGTACCTGGTCCTCCCAGCCCATGCCGGGCTCGGTGGTGAAGTCGATGCCGGACAGGACGCGCTCGGCCACGGCGTCGAGCAGGACCGCCTTGCTCGGAACGTGGTTGTAGAGCGACATGACCCCGGAGCCGAGCTCGGCGGCGATGCGGCGCATCGAGACCGCGTCGGCTCCCTCTTGCTCGATAAGCTCGACGGCCGCGGTGACGATCCGCTCACGGGTGAGCTGCATAAGGTCAACGTACCCAGTGCGGAGGGCCGCTGACCGGCCCATCTAGGGCATTTGGCCACCTGGCGGCGGTGTCGGGTCATCTTTGCGCGGGACCCCGCGGGCCGCCCGGGCCCGGGCCAGCACCAGGTACTGAGCGCCCGCCGAGCGGAATCCGGGCATGCCCTGGTCGGCCAGGCGCTGCAGCCGGGCGTTGAGCCTGAGGCCGGCCCGCGCTGAGGTCACCGGCCGGCCGAACATCAGGAACGGCCCGAAACCGAACGTGGAGCGCTTCAGCAATTCGAGCCCGGCCGTTTCCAAGATCGCGTCGAATTCGGCCAGCCGGTGCGGGGCGACGGACACCCGCTGCTCCGGACGCGGAATTCCCGCGGAATGGAGCAGCGACCTGGCCGCCAGCCGGGCCGGAGCCAATGCCGCGTTGTGCCTGGGGTCGAGCAGCAGAGCCAGGCGGCCGGAGTTGTCGGCGTTCAGTACCAGGTAGCCCCCGGGCCGCAGCACCCGGGCAATTTCCGCGACCGCACGCGGGGCCGAGGGAAGCCATGGCAGCACGCCCAGCGCGGCGACCAGGCTGAACCCGCTGTCGGCGAACGGCAGGCGATGCGCATCCGCCAGCAGCAGCCGGACCAGAGGCGCGACCCCGGCCGCAACGACGCGGTCGCGGGCGACGTCGAGCAGCCTCGGCGTGGTGTCCGCGGCGTGCACCGCGAATCCGCGCTGGGCCAGGGCCACGGTCATGTTGCCGGCGCCCGGCCCGATCTCGAGCGCGCGTGATCCGGCCGGCAGCCCGAGGCCGTCGATCCAGTCGAGCACGCGCGCTCGGCGGCTCTCCTGGAAGGCGCCGAACAGGTCGTCGCGCGCGGCGACGTCCTCCGAGCGCGTGCCCTGGCCATGGACGCGCCCGCGTGCCCGGGGCCGCCCGTAGATGCGCTGAACGCGTGCCGGTATTGACGACTTCCTCGCCTCGTTGGAATAGATGACTGGCCCCCTTCGCCCCCTTATCCGCATAACGGAATGCGGATCGGTGAAAGTCTAACTGGCGTCCCGGCAAACTCAGGCGGCAGGGCATCATCTCGGATGACAAGGCCGATCGTGCGCAGTCGGTAATCCGGGCTCCTTGCCATGACTTTGCCGCAGAATGGCGGGCACCTAGTCTTAGTGGCGCTCAGCCACGGGCACAGAAGGCATCGTGTGTTGCTTTTTAAGAGCGCTAAACAGTCTTCGGGGGCAACAATTAGCACTTCGCTGAACGATCAGACCCGCGCCGAGCTTGAGGCCCGCGCGGTGACGCCGGGCTCCGGCCCGGGCGGCGCGGCCGAGGGCTTCCGGATCGCCCGCGGCCGGCGGGGCGCCGGGCCCGCGGTCGCCGGGCGCCGGGCCCTGGCCGTGACCGCCGGCAAGGCGGCCCGTGGCACGATACGCCGGCTCGGCCGCGGCAGCGGGAGCGCGCTTCCCGGCCGGGCGGCGCTGGCCGTCGACGCCCGTCTGCTGGCCGCCCTGGCCGCCGAGATCTCACGCGGCACGGTGCTCGTGACCGGTACCAACGGCAAGGGCACCACCTGCCGCATGCTGGCCGCGATGATGCGGGCGTCGGGCCTGCACCCGCTGCTCAACCGCGAGGGCTCGAACCAGCCGGCCGGCCTGGCGAGCACGCTCCTGGCGCACGCCACCGCGTCCGGGCACCTGCCCGCCGATGCCGCAGCGGTCGGTGTCTTCGAGGTGGACGAGGGGTCGCTGGGAGAGGTCCTGGGGCAGGTCGAGCCCTTCGCGGCGGTCTTCACGAACATCTTCCGCGGTCAGATGGACCGCTATCTGGAGCTGGACTACCTCGTCCGCCGTCTCGAGCGCGTCCTGCTGGAGCTGCCCGCTGACGCCACGCTGGTGCTGAACGCGGATGATCCGCGCCTGGCCTACCTGGGATCGGAGCTGACCAACCCGCGGGTCTGGTATGGCCTGGAAGACCTCGGTCACCGCCGCAGCGGGGTCGACCACACCTCGGACTTCCCGCGCTGCCCGCGCTGCGCCGGCGAGCTGCGTTACACCAGCGTGTTTTACGCCCACCTCGGTCACTGGGAGTGCCGCGGGTGCGGCCTGGCCCGCCCGGAGCCGCAGGTCCGCGCGGTCCAGGCCGATCTGGCCGGCCCAGGGTCGTCGCGGCTGCAGGTCGTCGCGCCGGCCACCGAGGCGGTGCTCGAGGTCCCGCTGCCCGGCCTGTTTAACGCCTACAACGCGCTGGCCGCGGCCGGCGCCGCGACCGCCTGCCAGCTGCCGAGCGCGGCCCTCACCGCCGTGGACCAGGTGACCAGCGGATGCTTGCGCATGGAGCAGGTCAGCGTGGACGGGCGCGAGGTTTATCTCGCGCTGGCCAAGAACTGCAGCGGCTTCACCGAGGTGCTGCGGGCCGTGCTCGGCGGAGGCCGGCCCGGGTACCTGATGCTGGGGCTGAACGATCAGGCCCGCCAGCAGGAGCCGGACGTCTCCTGGATCTGGGACGTCGATTTCGAATCGCTGCGCGGGCTGGTCCCCTCCGCGGTGCTCTCCGGCAACCGGGCCAGCGACCTGGCCGTGCGGCTCAAGTACGCCCGGTGGAGCGGACCCGGGGGCCAGAGCGACGTGGCGGTCGAGCCGGACCCGGTCCGCGCTTTCCGCCTCGCCGTGTCCCGCACCCCGCGGGACCAGCCGGTCTGGGTGGTGTCCACGGACCTGGCGCTGCGCCAGCTCCGGGAGTGGCTGCGCCGGCGGGGCCACGTCGGCAGGCTCTGGGAGCGATGACCATGGCCAAGCGCAAGCTGATCGTCGGCTACCTCTACCCGGACATCATGAGCGGCTACGGCGACCGCGGCAACGTGGCCACGATCGTGCGCCGGTGCGGCTGGCGCGGGATCACCGCGGAGGTGTGGGAGCTGCGCCTCGGCGACCCGGTGGTCGCCGACGAGGTGGACCTGCTCATGCTCGGGCACGGCGGGGAGTTCCATCAGCGGCTGATCGCGGCCGACCTCGCCGACGTCAAGGCGCCCGGGATCTGCGAGGCGGTCGCCCAGGGCGCGGCCCTGCTCGCGGTCGGCGCAGGTTACGAGCTCCTCGGGCGCTTCTACCAGCCGAGCAAGGGCGTGGAGCTGCCCGGAGCGGCGCTGTTCGACGCCTGGACCATCCAGCACGGCGACGACCTCGCCACGGCCTCATACTCGATCGGCGAGGCCCGGGCGGGGAGAGCGATCGGCGACCTGCTGGTGCGCTGGGGCGACGAGCTGCTGGTCGGCTTCGAGAACCACAGCGCCAAGACCTACCTCGGTCCGACCGCGCAGGCGCTGGGCGAGGTCATCCTGGGCCAGGGCAACAACGGCGACGGGGGCGAGGGCGTCCGGCTCGGCTGCGCGGTCGGGACCTACCTGCGCGGCCCCTGTCTGCCCCGTAACCCGGTGCTGGCGGACTTCCTGATCCGGGGCGCGCTGCTGCGCCGCTACCGCGACTGCGAGCTGAAGCCGCTGCCCGACGAGCTCGAGCATGCCGCGCACGATACGGCGGTGAACCGGCTGCGGGAGTCCGCGGGCGGCATCTCTCCGGCGCGGCGCCGTATCCCGTCAAAGAGGTATATGCGGGAGAGGCATCGCGTCTATTCCTAATACGTGCGCTCTGCCACCAGTAAAGGCTTATCAAAATTCCGCCCGTGGTGCCGTGTTCGATATAGGTGACTTCGCCGCATCGATGTTACGGTCCTAACGACGAGTAGCGCGTTAATCGGGGGAAGTGCCTTAAACGGGGGAGATGGCATGCAGGGGAATGTGGACATGCTGGCGCAGTGCTGGGAAGAGCGCGACCTTGACGCGCTGCTCGCACAGCGTTTCGGAATGTTCGCCATGGAGGAGCTGGCGGAGGAACTCGAGCGCAAGTATGACGACGTCATCAGGCTGACCCTGGGCAAGAGCGAGCTGCCGCTGCACCCGGACATCACCGAGGCCATGGTGGCCGCGGTCCGGGACCCGAGACGCAGCAACCTGGTCTATCCGCTCGGCGTGCCCGCGCTGCGCGAGGCGGTCGCCGAGTACGAGGGCCAGGTCTACGGACGCCACGTCGAGGCCGCGGATGTCGTGGTCGGCGTGGGCACGAGCACGCTGATCCGCAATCTGTGCGGCCTGCTGGCCCAGGACGGCGGCGAGGTGCTCCTGCCCCGGCCGTACTCGCCGCTCTACCTGTATTCGGCCGCGCTGGCCGGGGCCCGGGTGAGCTTCTACGACATCGACCTCGTCACGGGCTGCATTGACTTCGCCTCGCTGCGGGTCAGCCTGAGCAGTGCCACCCGCCTGGTGGTCCTGAACTCGCCGGGCAGCCCGCTCGGCAACCGGCTCACCACCGCCGACCTGCGACAGGTCGACGAGGCCGTCGACGGCCGCGCCGTCATCGTCAGCGACGAGATCTACCGGAACATCTATTTCGACGAGGAGGCACCGAGCCTGGGCGCGCTGTCCGAGCCCCGGTCGCCGATCGTGGTGGTCAACGGGTTCTCCAAGGGGTTTCGCATGTACGCCCGCCGGGTCGGGTACGCGGTCGTCCCGCACGAGTTCACCCAGCCGCTGGCCACGATGCAGGACCACACGCTGCTGACGGCCGACCCCGTGCCGCAGTACGGCGCGATCGAGGCCCTCCGGCACCCGGACGAGGTGGATGCGCTGCGGATGCTGTACGCGGGGCGGCGCGACTACGCGGTGAAGCGGTTCACCGAGGTGCCCACTGTGCGCCCGATCCGGGCCGAGGGCAGCTTCTTCCTGACCATCGACGTCGCCTCCTACCTGGGCGAGCACGAATCGGACCGGTCCGTGGCCGAGGCGATCCTGACCGCCACCCACGTCGCCACGGTGCCCGGCAGCGATTTCGGCCTGCCGGGGACGCTGCGCCTCTCGTACTGCGCCAGCCAGTTCGACGACGCCGTCGACCGCCTGGCCAGATACTTCGAAGAGCGGGCCTGACCGGGCCGGGCGGCCGGCCACCCGCGGCGCGGTGCGAGAATGGGTGGCCCAGCGATCGCCGTGGTCAGGAAGGAGCCGAGCGCTGTGGACGACAAGGAAATCCTCGGGCACATCGACGAGCTCGTCCGGACCGAGCACGAGCTGCGTACCAAGCTGGCCAAGGGCGAGCTGTCCAGCCGCGAGGAGCATGAGCAGCTGCGAGCGGCCGAGGAGGCGCTGGACCAGTGCTGGGACCTGCTGCGCCAGCGCCGCGCCCGCCGGGAGTTCGGCGAGAACGAGGGCGAGGCGGCGGCGCGTCCCGTCCCCGAGGTCGAGGGATACGTTCAGTAGCCGGGCACCCGGGCCCGGCGGTGCCCGGCGTCAGTAGGCTCTACAGACGTGCGCATCGCTAGGTTCGCCCACGGCAGCGAGGTGGGCTACGGGGTCGTAGAGGACGTCCAGCCGGACGGCGCCCAGGGCACCGCCACGAGTGCGGCTCCGGAGCCGGACGATCTCGTGGTAGCCGAGCTCATGGGACATCCGTTCGGGATCGGGACCGAGCCCATCCGGCTCACCGGCGCCCGCTACCCGCTCGTCGACGTCCGGCTGCTCGCGCCGGTGCTGCCCAGCAAGGTTGTCGCGATCGGGAAGAACTACGCCGACCACGTCCGGGAGATGGGCGGCGAGGCGCCGCCCGAACCGGTGATCTTCCTCAAGCCGTCGACGGCCGTCGTGGGCCCGCGCGACTCCATCGCCTATCCGACGCATCTGTCCGAGCGGGTCGACTTTGAGGGCGAGCTCGCCGTGGTCATCGGCCGGCTGTGCCGTGAGGTGCCGCCGGCGCGCGTGCCCGAGGTGACCTTCGGCTATACCTGCGCCAACGACGTCACCGCGCGCGACCTGCAGGCGCGGGACGGGCAGTGGGCCCGGGCCAAGGGGTTCGACACGTTCTGCCCGCTCGGCCCGTGGATCGAGACCGACCTGGACCCGGCCGACCTCGAACTGACCACGCTCGTGAACGGCGAGATCCGGCAGAACGCCAGGACGTCGCAGCTGATGCACGACGTGACCGCGCTGGTTTCCTACGTCAGCGCGGTGATGACGCTGCTGCCCGGCGACGTCCTGCTGACCGGCACACCGGCGGGCGTCGGCCCGCTCAAGGAGGGCGACGAGGTGTCGGTCACGATCGAGGGCATCGGAACCCTGACCAACGGGGTGGTGAACCGTGACTGAGCGCAAACCGGTGCGGGTGCGCTTCGCGCCGTCCCCGACCGGGGACCTGCACGTCGGCAACATCCGGACCGCGCTGTTCGACTGGGCGTTCGCCCGGCACACCGGCGGCACGTTCGTGTTCCGGATCGAGGACACCGACCGGTCCCGGGTGCTGCCCGAGTACATCGCCTCGGCCGTGGAGACGCTCCGCTGGCTGGGCCTCGACTGGGACGAGGGGCCGGAGGTGGGCGGTCCGTACGGCCCCTACCTGCAGAGCGAGCGCGGCGGCATCTACGCCGACTGGCTGGCCAAGTTCCTGGAGTCCGGGAACGCCTACTACTGCTACTGCACGCCCGGGGAACTGGCCGAGCGGCGCGCCGCGGCCAGGTCCGGCGAAGGCGGCGCGACCGGCTACGACGGGCACTGCCGCCACCTGACGCCGGACCAGGCGGCCGCCTACCAGGCCGAGGGCAGGCGGCCGGTGGTGCGGATGCGGATGCCGGAGGGCTCGACCACGTTCACCGACCTGATCCGCGGCGAGATCACCATTGACCACTCCGCCGTGCCCGACTTCGTGCTGGCCCGGGCCGACGGCAGCCCGCTGTACACGCTGGCCGTCGCGGTCGATGACGTGCTGATGAAGATCACCCATATCGTGCGCGGCGACGACCTGCTGTCCTCGACGCCACGTCAGCTCGCCGTGTACCGGGCGATGGGCGTCGCGGAGCCGGACTTCCCGGTGTTCGCGCACCTGCCGTTCGTGCTCGGGCTCAAGGGCGAGAAGCTCGGCAAGCGCTACGGCGCCGCGTCGATCAGCTACTACCGCGACGAGGGGTTCCTGCCCGAGGCGCTCGACAACTACCTGGCGCTGCTCGGCTGGTCGCCCGGGGACAACCGGGAGCTGTTCACGCTGGACGAGATGGCCGCCGAGTTCGACCTGGCCCGGGTGGGCAAGAACGCCGCCCGCTTCGACGTGCAGAAGCTGCAGGCGATCAACGGCGACAAGATCCGGGCGCTCGACCCGGCCGACTTCGCCCGGAGGATCGTTCCGTTCCTGCACGAGGCCGGGCTCGTCGGCGACCCGCCCAGCCCGCCGCAGGACGCCGTTATCGCGGCCGCGGCGCCGCTGATCCAGGGCCGTATCTCGAAGCTGTCCGACGCCCCCGCCATGCTCGGCTTCCTGCTGGTCGACGAGGCGGCTTTCACCGTCGACCCGCAGGACGCCGCGCGATCCCTCGGCCCCGACGCCGTGCCGATACTCACGGCCGCCCACGAGGCGCTGATCGGCGTCGACTCGTGGACCGCGGAGCCGATCGCGGAGGCGCTGCAGGCGGCCCTGGTCGACGGCCTCGGCCTGAAGCCGAGGGTCGCGTTCGCCGGGGCGGTGCGGGTCGCGGTCACCGGACGGCGGGTCGGGCCGCCGCTGTTCGAGTCGATCGAGTTGCTCGGCCGGGAGCGCACCCTCGGCCGCCTGGACGCGGCCCTGGCCGCCGCGATCGCCCAGGCCGATACGTAGCCCGCTCGGCGCCACCGGGCATCCAGCGGGTCGGCCGGGTGACGGCCGGAACCCCGGGCGCCCCGGGCCCAGAACACCGATCTGGCGACGGCCCGGAACACGAGACGGGGCGTAACGTATGCTCTTGGCCGTCGCGCTCGGTCTTCGGCTACACTGCTCAGGCGCGTTCGCATCACGGGCGCGTAAGGGCCGGATTGGCCCGATCCCATGGGGTATGGGGTAATTGGCAGCCCGACGGGTTCTGGCCCCGTTAGTCTAGGTTCGAGTCCTGGTACCCCAGCGACAA
>Ga0335076_10008957_pt1 | contig 10090 bp, 14 predicted proteins | sample Lox_Sample_25_FD_206717 | JGI IMG/M metagenome (GOLD analysis project Ga0335076, IMG submission 206717) | Soil microbial communities from Loxahatchee National Wildlife Refuge, Florida, United States - Lox_Sample_2.5 | ecosystem: Environmental > Terrestrial > Soil > Wetlands | place: USA...
AGAGTTTAGTCAGCAGAATGAGGCTGTGCGCGATGGCGATGTGTAATGTGTAAGGAGAATGGCGTCCTGCGGTCGTCGCCAACGAACGTTCCGGATAGGCAGGAATTACTTCGTGGCAAGAATATTGTGCTCTCGAAGAAAGATATGGGACCGGGAGGCGATGGCAGCAGCGGGGCGGAGACGGGATGTTGGAGAATGGGCGAAAGGGGGTGGCAAGCGGAGTGGCTGTATTTACGGATTCGATAAGATGACTAAAGACGGGATTGCGGAAACAGGGAAAGGAGGGCAGACGATGAAAGACGCGAGACGAAGAGGCCGGCGAGGAGAGGAGACAGGAGGAGAGAGGAGACGAGTGCCTGGCGGTTGCTGCGGGTACCCAAACCAAGGACAGGTGCCGTTTGCTAAGTCTGCGTCTTTTTGGGGGCGGGAATGTGAGTGTAACAGTTGGGTAGCGATGTGCAAATATTTACCCTGCGACAATATACCCTGCATACGAAATTAGCATGGCGAACACGAGACCGGTGCTGCGCAGCTGTTCCGAAACCAACCGCCCGGCGCATGGAGGTCCGGACTGGAGAAAATTTATAGTGCGCTTCACGAGCTTCAGAATTTTCCATTTCTTTGTCAAGCGAAAGATGTCCTTTCATTAGAGCAATTTTTCTGAAACAACTTGTTTTACTTGTGAATTCTACCGTGAAATTCATAGGGAAATATCAAAATAACGACGATCGGAAATGTGTTTGATGATCTATGTTGCATCTCGAAGTCGCCGGTCTCAGCGCTGACTCAGTACCCTTGAACATGATTCGAAGGCAAGTTGTCTATACGACACACCCGAAGATGGAATTTTGCTATACACAATATCATCTTCTACTATAGAAACCAGTGGTTTTCGACCTGTGCATTCGAGTTGGGCACGATCCAACCAGTATGACCCGGAGAGGGGAGATATTTTGCCGACTAATATACAAAAAGTGAGGAACATAGACACAAGAAACAAGAAAACTCGGTAAACCAAAAGGACACTGTATCCCCATGCGCTCCCAAAACAAAAGTGTAATGCATCGACATCGAATCCATCCAGCCCCTGGAATAACCCGTCATAATGATATTCTATCCGTCGACCGGTACCGTCTGCCATCAGTAACCTTCGACGACAAGAGGGAAAGTCACATACCTTAACGGAGCAATAGGATAATACCGTTCCGACCCATCAGCCCGACGTCCTCCAATCCACCATTTCTCTCCATTAAAAGCATCACGGTCCTTTTGACCTAAACCGCCGCCGCCGCCGCCGCCACCAGGTGTTCCGCCGCCGCCCGAGCCTGCCGAGTTGAGACTTGAAGTACTGCGTCGTCGGGCACTCGACGTGCTAAAGGCTGACGTGGTGGCCTTGATTGGACTGCCTGATGAGGGTGAGCGGGGTCTGAATCCGATGAGGGAGCCGATGAATTGAGAAAAGAAGGACCTGTTCGTAGGCATGTGATCTGTTGCTTTGGATCGGGAAAATAACGGGAGGGGGAACCCGGGTGTTGGGGTGGGGGAGTTGGAGGTGCTAGGAGGAGGGAGAGCAGACTCCGTAGAAGGGGCCTGTGAGACGATGATGATAGGAGGAAGGCGGGGGACGGGTCAAGGCCTGGTTGGCTGTGTTCCTGTAATTGGGGAGGGTGGTTGTGTACGAGAAGATATTAAGGCATCTGCATATTTGACTTTTTGTATGTGCACAGAGCGAGGGGATCATCCCGCTCATCAGTTACTCGGCTCGCATGGCCAATCGGGGCCCCTCTATTGGTTAGTGGGGGGCTGCGGGCATTGCGATTGAGACCGGGAGGGGCCATTCGCGTCAACAAACACGATTCAACCGTCAGTTGCTGCTGTTGCACGTGTAAACTTGCCTGTTGGAGGACATCGTCAATGAAGATCGAAGAACTGATTATCGACGGCTTCAAGAGCTACGCCGTGCGCACAATCATCGACAAATGGGATCCCAGCTTCAACGCCATCACCGTAAGCACAACGCTCCCAACGGAAAGCTTCTTCACGCTAACCCACCGCGTGCACAGGGTCTCAATGGGTCCGGAAAATCGAATATCCTCGATGCCATCTGCTTTGTCCTCGGAATCACCAACATGAGCACCGTTAGAGCCCAGAATCTCCAGGATCTCATTTACAAACGCGGACAAGCAGGCGTCACCAAAGCTAGCGTCACCATCGTCTTTGACAACAAAGACACCCGGAAATCCCCCATCGGCTTTGAAGAATATGCCAAAATCAGCGTAACCCGCCAGGTCCTCCTTCCCATCTCTTCCCCTTTATTATTACGTCTGACAATATTGGGTAGATCGTGATGGGCGGACAGAGCAAGTACCTTATCAACGGCCACCGCGCCCAACAACAGACCGTCCAAAACCTCTTCCAATCCGTCCAACTCAACATCAACAACCCCAATTTCCTCATTATGCAAGGTCGAATTACAAAAGTCCTCAACATGAAACCCGTCGAAATCCTCGCCATGCTCGAAGAAGCTGCCGGGACACGCATGTTTGAGGAACGCAAGGAAAAGGCCTTCAAAACCATGGCTAAAAAGGATCAAAAAGTGCAGGAAATAAATAACCTTTTAGCTGAGGAAATCGAACCTAAACTCGAGAAATTGAGGGCGGAGAAACGCGCTTTTTTAGAGTACCAGCAGCTTCAGTCGGATTTGGAAAGAACGGAGAAGATTGTTGTTGCCCATGATTACCTTAAACTCAAGGTTCCCCTCGACCAATTTGTCTTGAAGGCGCGCTTGAAGAGCTCACTTTTCTTAGGGAAAACTGAATCGCTCGGTGGCCGACCTAGATGCTAAGAAAACTCGAATCACAGAAATCGAGGAAACAATCACCCGCACAAAAACCGAAATCGCAAACTTGGAAGAGGATATTAAAGATATCACCCTCCGCCGCGAAAAGGAAATGCGAAAGGGAGGCAAATACGAGGCGCTCGAGAAATCTGTCAAAGAAGCCTCGCACGAAGTCGTCCGCCTCAAGACCCTCATCGATTTAAAGAAAGGAAGTATCGAAGAGGAAACGCGTCGACGGGATAAGGCTGTTGCGCAGCTGGAAGAGTGCGAGAAAGCTTTGGCGGCGAAGAAGGCAGAATTTGAGAAGGTGCAAGGGGGCTATCGGAAGTTGAGGGGGGAGTTCGATTTACAACAAGATGAAGCGACGAAAAAGGAGGAGCTGTTGCAAACATTGTCGACTGGGATTGCTGCTAAGGAGGGACAAGATAATGGTTATATGGATCAGTTGCAGGGTTGGCCCGAACCAGTGACTTGGTACTGACAAGTAGACGCCAGATTGCGGGTTACACAAGCCGCAACGGAACAAGAGCAAGCGAAGCTCAAAATCAAAGATCTCGAAGCCCGGATAGCAAAGGATGAACCTCGAGCCAAGAAAGCTGCCGATCAAAACAAATCCCTTCTGAGCGCACTCGAGAACCTTCGAAAAGATTCCGCCAAGATCCGTCAACAACTTGCCAGATTGGGTTGGGAAGAAGGCAAAGATCAAGATATGAAGAAACGAAAGACAGAGCTTCAAGAAAACATCCGGAAGTTGACTGAGGTTAGTTGTCCTCTGACTGAGGTTTCTAACGTGAAAGCAATCGGATGCACTAAAGAGAAAGATTGCAAATATCGATTTCTCCTATTCTGATCCAACGCCGAATTTTGATCGGAGCAAAGTCAAAGGATTGGTTGCACAGTTATTCTCCTTGCCAGCACAAAACTTCAGATCTTCGACAGCCTTAGAAATTTGTGCCGGAGGACGATTATACAATGCATTTACCCCACTCAAAGGTATTTGTTGTTGACAAATTAGGTTGTTGTTGAGAATGAAGTTGTCGCAACTCAACTACTTGAACAAGGAAAACTTCGTAAACGGGTCACCATCATCCCCCTCAACAAAATCTCCGCGTTCACCGCGTCCGCAGAGGTAAACCCCTCTTCCATCATCTGATGCCTGACGCTCCTCAGAAAATCGGAGCGGCCAAGAAACTTGCCCCCGGAAAAGTCGATCTCGCGCTCTCCCTCGTGGGCTACGAAGACCAAGTCCAGAAAGCAATGGAATACGTCTTTGGCTCAACCTTCATCTGCGCCGACGCTGAAAGCGCAAAACTCGTCACGTTTGACCCCGCCGTTCGAATGCGATGTGTTACTGTTGAAGGCGATGTGTATGACCCTTCTGGAACGCTCTCGGGTGGAAGCAGTCCCAGTTCCAGCGGGATTCTCATTCAAATTCAGAAATTGAATGAGATTATGAGGGAGTTGCACGGGTGCAAGGAGGAGTTGGGAGGGTTGGTCGCGACAATGGAGAGGGAGGGGAAGAAGATGGAAGAGGCGAGAAAGTTGAAGCAGCAACTTGACTTGAAGGACCATGAGATCAAGTTATCTGAGGAGCAGATTAAGAGTAATTCTGCTTCGAAGGTAAATCCCGCTTGTTACTTGGGTTAATCAGCAGATTATTACGGAAGTGCAAGGGATGAAGGATACGATTGTTGAATTGAAAGACGCTATCCGCAATGCTGCCGCTAGACAGGAGCAAGCAAAGCAAGATGTCAAACGGATCGAGAAGGATATGAACGAGTTCAAAAACAACAAAGATTCCAAATTGCAACAGCTTCAGGTTCATCTGTTTTTGGATTAAACTGATTCAAGAAACAAGTCGATCAACTGAAAGCGGCAGTTAAAAAACAAGACGCCACTATTAAAGCCAAGCACAAGGAATTCCAAACTCTCCAACTTGAAAAAGGTACCTCACCTCGTCGCCTCTTCTAACGCCAGAACAATTGACTAGCGACATGACCTCCGCGCAAGAACAAGTCGACGAAGCAACTGCAACAATGGACGCCATCATCCACGAAGTCGAAGGCCTCGAAAAAGACCACACAAAGCAAAGGGTAATGAACTGCAACCCGTCTTTCCAGATCTGACGGGCAACAGGACCTGCACGCCTCGCTCTCAGCCGAAATGGATCGCGAAAGAGCCCGCATCACGGACTTTGACGACGAACTCCAATCTCTCCACCAAATCCTCCGCCAAAAGACACAAACATGCAGCGAAGGCTCGCTGACCCTCCAAAAACTCCGTCACGAAGTCGAAAAATACAACAAGGAAGAGGCGACGTCCCACTCTGCTCTAATACAACTCGAGGGTGAGTATGACTGGATCACTGAGGCCAAGGAGGACTTTGGACGGAAAGGCACGCCTTATGATTTCCATGGCCATAATATATCGGAATGTCGCGGTGCGCTTAAGGGATTGGCAGAGCGTCTTGCCATCATGAAGAAGAAAGTTAATCCGAAGGTCATGGGGATGATCGGTAGTGTGGAAAAAAAGGAAAGTGAATTGAAGACGATGGTGAGGACTGTGGTTAAGGACAAGGCCAAGATTGAGGAGACGATTCAGAGTTTGGATGAGTATAAAAAGGAAGCTTTGCATCGGACGTGGGAGAAAGTTAATGGGTATCAATTCCGTTTTCCTTGGATGGAACTAATGATGAGCGATTTTGGTCAAATTTTTGCCGAGTTGTTGCCCGGGAATTTTGCCAAGTTAGTGCCGCCAGAGGGGAAGGATGTAACCGATGGATTGGAGGTAAAGGTGTGCCTTGGCAAGGTTTGGAAGCAGAGTTTGACCGAATTATCTGGCGGACAAAGGTTTGCCTCGTCTTGTTTTCCGTGGTTCTGATTTAGATCTCTCATTGCTCTTGCATTGATTATGTCCTTGCTGCAGTTTAAACCTGCTCCCATGTATATCCTCGACGAAGTTGATGCGGCGCTCGACTTGAGCCATACACAGAATATCGGAAGACTCATTAAAACTCGATTCAAAGGGTCTGATCGCCCCGTTGTCTCGCCGTCTAATCTGGTAGTTCACAATTCATTGTCGTTAGTTTGAAGGAGGGCATGTTTACAAATGCAAATCGTATCTACAGGACCAGATTCGTGGACGGAACAAGCTCAGTCATGGCAAGTTCCGGTTAATTCTTGTACCATCATTAGGGGGAGAGGGATAACAATGATCTAAGTTTAAATGGTGGGAGAATCCAAAAGGCTCGATGCTAATCAAACATACAAGGCTGGCAACCGCTGACCCTACAATTCTCAATACACCATCCCCTTCCCGTAATAACAACCTTCATGATCCCTCTTCTGTGTTCACTTGTTGCTGCATTTGTTGTCTTGCTCGTAAAATCATATCGTCCCGCCTCTTTTTGAAGTTTGCTTCCCGCTCGCTTTGAGACTGACTCCATTGGGATGGCAATTTTCCCTTGCCCTTGCCGTCGGATGGTGGCGTGGGTTCCTCGGGGACTTCGTCTCCTAGACGGTTCTGTAGGTTATATCGTGTTATCAAGTCTGGTTTGGAAGGAATTGCAGCAGCGGAGGATGACGATGCCACAGGGGGTGGAGGGAATAGTCGGTGGTATGGAGAATCTGGAGGGGCCTTTGATCAGTTGCAATACTCGGAACGGGACCTTACGGGAGGAAGGGAGTTCCGGGCCAAGATGTTATTCGTAGTTAGTTCCACGGAGCCAGTTCGTGAAAGATCATACGCGATTGAACTAGCTGGTAGATGTGGGAACATCGTTTGAATAACCTGAACACATCAGCTGCATCGACGCGGGGCCTATGACCTCAACCATGGCCGGCGTCACTTGACGGCGAGACGGTTGACGCGAGTCCTGGCGGGGTCCTCCTCCGGATGCGTCGTCTCCTGTCGCCGCGAAGAAACGATAGGACAGCACGGCGATGACGACGACAACAAGAAACACCGCACCTAGAACATAAGTTTTCAAGCTCAAAATGACTCGGAAGAGTCACCTTCGTTCATTCTAGCCTTTTTGATCGTGCCAATTTCGGATTTGATGACGCCGTTTGCCGGTTCAAATTTCCTGTAAATATCAGCCTAACTTACGTGGCGTAAAATAACAACAAGTTCTTTCAAATTATAGTAAATAGTTCCCCAAACACGCAAATTTCACCTCGCGTAAAGTTTGTGCCCAGAGAACAATGCCCTCCTCAACAACGACGATGTCGAGCACCATGGCTGTGAGAAACTCCCAATACGCACCGTCTTCCTCGTCCACCGAAGACGTCGACTTCAGCTCTGCACAATACGATGAGGAACAAGTTCGTCTCATGGAAGAAGTCTGCATCGTCATCGATGAAGACGATAAGCCAATCCGTCCCGGCACCAAAAAAGAATGTACATCCCTACTACAATCCGAAAAGAATTTAATGAAAGGTCATTTAATGGCCAACATCAGAAAAGGCTTGTTGCACCGTGCCTTTTCCCTCTTCCTCTTTGACCCCTCAACGAAAAAATTGTTGATGCAACAACGTGCCACCGAAAAAATCACATTCCCCGATCAATGGACGAATACCTGCTGCTCGCACCCGCTTCACACAACGTCGGAATTGGGATATGATCTGGCGAGCAGTATTGAAGGAGTCAAGCGTGCTGCACAGCGCAAATTGGATCATGAGCTTGGGATTAAGGCTGTTCAGGTGCCGCTTGAGAAGATGAAATTTTTGACACGAATTCATTATCTCAGCCCCAGTGGCATGGGACTTTGGGGGGAACATGAAAGTACCGTCCGAAGGGTTAAGAGAGTCGTCGTTGACAGCGTAGTGGACTATATTATTGTTATTATTGCGGATGTTGATTTGGATGTTAATCCAAATGAGGTGAGAGATTCACGTTATGTTTCGCCAGATGAATTGAAGGAGATGTTTAAACAGCCTGGTATGTCCGTCTCTCTCTCTCTCTCTCTCAGTTTCTTTCTTTCTTTCATTTTTTGTTTTTTCTTTGGCCTATCTCTTATTGTTAAGATCTCCAATTCACGCCTTGGTTTAAATTAATCTGTCAACAATTTTTGTACAAGTGGTGGGAAAATCTAGACCATTTGGAAAGGTTCACGGATCAAAGGGAAGTGATTCATCGCATGGTTTAAATTGCATTCATGCTTGAAGATGGAGAGGTTTTCCATGAGGTAGAACAGATGTAAGAATCGTGTAATGTGGAAGGGCCGATGGCCAAGAACCCGTTACAAAGTCAGATATGTACTCGTGGTTAATCGTAATATTTATTCAACCCCGACAAATCTACATCGTGCGGTTATTGGATGCGAGCAATGCTTGTCTATCACTCTGCCAACGACTTGAACTTCATAGATGCCTTCCTTCCGGGCAGTAGGATGCCCCCGCTTCCGGTCGGGAGAGTCGTCTTCGGACTTCTCCGAATATCCACGTACGCAATTCTTTCATGTCAAGCGGCCATGAAAATCTAATCCTCAGCAAAAAGCGATGCTAACCAAGCTGCCTCCTTGGCCATGTCATCATCCGTCCGGGCAATTCTACCCTGTTTGTCTATTTTCGACGATTGCCTCGAAAACGTCGATACCAATTCCCGTTCGGAACGATCCAGATGCTCGTATACATCGTCATTATCCTTGAAATCCAGTGTCTTTCGCGGTATTATGTGCACATGAACGTGAGGTACCGTCTGCCCTGCATCCGCCCCGTCCTACCGGTTACTTCCCACTCCGTTGAAATCCGGGCACCTGAATAACGATTGTCTGCGAGGTAGAATTGTATGCCTTCTCGAGGATCTTTCCTACTTTTTGGACACTACAGAGTTGAGCGTGTCAGGAATAAACGAAGACATGCCTGATAAACAGATCGGTAATCTACCCGTGAGAATGCATTTTCATTTCCAATGGCTCACCTCGTCAGGAGACAGATCGACGTAGCGAGGCACCAACCGCCGCGGTATCACCAGGCAATGACCGGGGACAACGGGCTTAAGGTTGACCAGAGCAGCACAGAGTCTGGATGTATAAAACGTCTGTAACGTTACACTGAATTGGGCGAAATGAACGAGATGGGCTGACATTTCTCGCGGAGAATAGAACGGAAGGTTAGCACAAACGCCTAGAGGGCGAGCAATTGACTTAATTCGAGAGAATTACGGGGCCAGGGACCCCATGACCCGCCCACGCATCCGCCTTCTCCTTCTCCCTTGGCCCCCGAACTCTCGGCCCAACCCGGTTGCACTACCCGCAGCTCCCTTCCCCGCTTTTCTAGAACATATACCCTCCTGCCCTTTGATCATTATGAGATTAAAAGCAAGCAGATAGTGAGCCCGGAAAGCCCGCCCTCCCCACAAAATCATGACTGTTTCCGCAGGAGAGCCGCCGACTCCTCCTCACATGTAACCTCCCTTCGCCGCCCTGGATCTCCAGGCACAAAATTGAACGAGTTGACGTTTGGTTCCGAGCAGCCTACAAACGGGCACCTTTACAACACGCAGAAATGTCATCCCCATCCCCACAGGACGAAGTCTTACTGCGCTACACTGGCAACTCCACGACCTCGTCAAGGCAACAGCATACCGACCAGCCAGCGTGTTTTACGTCAACAATCAAGTCCTGCGTGAAATCGACTTGGCCTCGGGCAAAATTACTCGCGCACTCCCCTCGTGGGAATTCATCCCTAGAAGTCTTGCCATGATGGACGACTTGGTCATGGCTGGGAGCGACCAAGGTTGGATCCAGGCTCAGAGTTTGAACAAGTCCAAGTTCGAGGAGACGGCGAACATGAAAAGTCAGTTATCCAACCAAATCAATAATAGTATCTGTTTATACGTTGCATTGGACGGCACTCGTCGTGCCCTCATAGCGTACACCCCGCACACAAGCCGTCATCGGCGAGAACAAAGATTGATTTAGGTGTCCAGGAACAACGATCATTCCATCAAGATGTGGAACATCGATCTGTGGAAGATGGATAGGACGATAAAACTTCCTGTGCAAATAAACCACTGCTCCGTCTCCCCGGATAAAACAAGCATGGTCTGCGTAGGAGACTCCTCCGAAATCTTCCTTTTCGACATTACGACAACAGGCTCCTTTCACCACCAAGCCACCTTCACAGGTTCCGACGACTACTCCTTCTCCACCGCCTTTAGCCCCACATCAAGCATGTTTGCCGTCGCCTCACAAGACGGCGTAATTTCCGTTTGGGACAGGCGGTTCGCGCGGAATGCTACGCCCCTCAA
>Ga0335076_10008960_pt1 | contig 10089 bp, 11 predicted proteins | sample Lox_Sample_25_FD_206717 | JGI IMG/M metagenome (GOLD analysis project Ga0335076, IMG submission 206717) | Soil microbial communities from Loxahatchee National Wildlife Refuge, Florida, United States - Lox_Sample_2.5 | ecosystem: Environmental > Terrestrial > Soil > Wetlands | place: USA...
CGAGGGCAACGGCACGGCGCGCAGTTTCGGCTTGTCGCTCGTCGTGCTCGGCGTCGGGCTGCTCGTGCTCGGCATCGCCTATCACGTGCAGTTCATGCTCCGGCTGCGCAAGATCAGGGAAGAGATGCGGCGCGACGGCTTGATTCACGCGCAGACGGGCTTCCCGGTTTCGCTCACGCTGATCATCGCGGTGTTGCTGTTCCTCGTCGGCTTGCTCGCGGTGGTCGGCATGGTCTTCGACTACGGCCCGTTGCGCTGAGCACCGTGAGCAAAGAGATGAACGACCGATCGAGGAACAAGAAGCACGGCGCGCCGGCCCCAAGTGCGCGAGCATCGTCCGCGCCGTCCGCCGAGGGCATGGCGAATATTCCGGGCGGCGAGTTCCTGATGGGCTCGAACGCGCATTACCCGGAGGAAGCGCCTGCGCATCGCGTGACGGTCGGCGCGTTCTGGATGGACAAGCACACCGTCACGAACAAGGAGTTCCGGCGCTTCGTCGACGCGACCGGCTACGTCACGCTCGCCGAGAAGCCCGCGAACGCGGACGACTATCCGGGCGCCAACCCCGAGATGCTCGCGCCGTCGTCCGTGATGTTCCGCAAGGCGGCGCAGCCCGTCGATCTGCGCAACCCGTACAACTGGTGGACCTACGTCGCGGGCGCGGATTGGCGCCATCCGCGCGGTCCCGCCAGCTCCCTACAGGGGCTCTGGGATCACCCGGTCGTGCACGTCGCGTACGAGGACGCGGAGGCGTACGCGCGGTGGGCCGGCAAGGAGCTGCCGACCGAGGCCGAGTGGGAGTTCGCCGCTCGCGGCGGGCTCGAGGGCGCCGAGTTCTGCTGGGGCGACGAGCTCATGCCGGGCGGCAAGCCGGGCGCGAACTTCTGGCAGGGCGAGTTCCCGTGGCAGAACCTGCTCGAGGACGGCTTCGAATGGACGGCGCCCGTCGGCTCGTTTCCGCCGAACGGCTACGGCCTCTACGACATGGCCGGCAACGTCTGGGAATGGACGACGGATTGGTACCAAGAGCACGGCAAGATCGACAGCCCGTGCTGCACGATCGCCGATCCACGCGGCGGCGAGCGCGAGGCAAGCGTGGACCCGCGCACGCCCGACGTGAAGATCCCGCGCAAGGTCATGAAGGGCGGGTCGTATCTCTGCGCGCCGAACTACTGCCGGCGTTATCGGCCCGCGGCGCGGATGGCGCAGGGCATCGACACGTCGACGTGCCACCTCGGGTTCCGCTGCATCGTCCGCATCGCGCGCTGAAGCAAGAACATGGGCGGCAACAAGAGCGCACGCAGCCGAAGGGTGACGTTCAACGACGTCCGGAAGATCGCATTGTCGATGCCCGATGTCATCGAGACGAAAGCTTACGGCATGCCCGCGTTCAAGGCCGGCAAGAAGCGTTTCGCCGGCCAGCCGGTCCCGCGGCCCGAGGTCGAGACGAACTCTCTCGGCGTCCACATGGGTTTCGCGGAGCGTGATCGACGGATGGATTCGCGTCCGGACGTCTACTACGTCACGGATCACTTCGCGGGGTATCCCGCTGTGCTGGTGCGCCTCTCGAACGTCACGCGCGCCGAGCTGCGCGAGCTACTCGGAGCGGCCTGGCGCTCCGCGATGGAAGGTGCAAGTCCCGCGAAGAAGAAGCGCCGCAGCGTGTCGAGTCTTCCGCGGGTCGGTCGTCGCCGAGGCGCGTAGCCGCTGCATACAGCGGCAAAGCGACTCGGCCTCAGGGCTTCTTGTTCATCCACCTAAACGCGGCGCTCGAAGGGACCGGACGCGGGTTCGATGACGCCGTCGGCGTCACCGTTCGCGCGGTTGCCGTCGTCGCGAACGCTGCGGCACCGGTTCCGGATCGGGCTGCGCGTGCCTCGGCTTTTCTCTGCGCGCGTTTCTGGTCTTTTTGCTCGCGTTTGTCTTTCTTCGCGAGCTCGCGCTTGCGCTTCGTCTGATTGTTGAAGTTGCCTTTAGCCATCGTTGGATCTCCTCGCGCGAAGAATCGCGCTCACGGCAAGACGATGCTCGCGGCGGGCAGAGCCCGCCGCGAGCTGGCGTCTCGGCTGGAATGGACGAGGACTAGTAGCGCCGGCCGTAGCCGCTCGCGTTGTCCCGCCGGTTGCCGCCACCGCCGCCCGAGCCCTTCGGCTTCGCTTCGCTGACCTTGATCTGGCGACCGTCGATCGAGGCGCCGTTCATTGCCTGCGTGGCCGCTTGCGCTTCTTGGTCCGTCGACATCTCGATGAAGGCGAAGCCTTTGCTCTGGCCCGTGGCCCGGTCGGTGATCACGGTCACCGAGTCGACCGTTCCGCTCGCGCTGAATGCCTCGCGAAGCGCGGACTCGGTGGTGCTATATGGCAAATCGCCGACGTAAAGTTTCCTGCCCATGGTTACCTCCTAAGGTAGCGTTCGCTCTCAAGAGGATGTAGGCACCATGCCTGCAGGCTTGCTCGAAGCGATAGGGGACCGCTGCACTGTACGCCTTTCGGGCGATGAGCACGCGATATTTCGCCCCGTGGCTCTCTTCGCGCCATCTGCAGCCTCGTTCGGCCGACGCGCAAGGGCCGGCGGGATAGGCATTCTGGGGCTCGAATCGTCGTGCTCGCGCGATATTCACCGGAGGTGTGGGTTTTTTCGTGTACACTGCATTCTGGCCAGACTCGCTGGCGATCTCCCATTAAAGGACCGCGCGTGAGCACGAAGCTCTACGCGGGCAATCTGCCGCTCTCGGTTACCGCAGAGACGCTCGCCGCCAAGTTCGCGAAATTCGGGACGGTGTTGTCCGTCACGCTCGACCGCAACGCGGTCACGGGCGTGAGCCGGCGCGGCGCGTTCGTCGAGATGCGAAACGCGGTCGACGCTGCGCGCGCCGTGCAGGCGCTCAATTTCGCCGATTTCGACGGCCGGCTGATGGCGGTCTACAAGGCGCTCGCGCCAGTGCCATCGGGCGTCAAGTGACTCGGTCCCGCACGTAAGGGTCGAGGGGCTGGTTTCAGCTCCCGTTCCGTTCGCGTCGCTCGCGCCAGCGCTGGCGCGGCCGCCGCAACGTGATCGTTTGCCACGTGACTCGAAGGGCGCGCGCCACGCGCTCGGTCCAAAGGGGCCGATAGAGATCTGCGTCTTCCGGCGAGAGAACGCTCGCCGCCTCCGCGGGCTCGATCCGCCGTCCGTACTTGAGCTTGATCCACGCGTTGTAGTCGCCCTGAGCCATGTGCTCGAACCAGACTCGGCTGAGGGCCGACCTCCCGCGCCGCGCGGCGATCCCGAAGTCGATCAGCCAGGGCCGCTCGCCGGGGCCCACGATGATGTTCGCCTTGCGCTTCAAATCCGCGTGCGCGACGCCGGCCGCATGCATCGCCCGCAGCGTCTCGAGCAGCGCGGCGAAAAATCCGGCGCGATCCGCGAGCTCACGCTCGTGCGAACGCAGCGACGGGCCCGGGATGTACTCGAGCGCGAGGTGCTCGCCGGCGATGAGGCCGTACGTCCGCGGCACGCCGGGGACGCCGGCGAGCTGCTGATAGACCGCGTGCTCGCGGCGCAGTAGATGCCGGTACAGCGGGCCGAGCGGTCCGGTGCCGTGCGCCTTCTTGACGACCACGTCGCCCTCGGGCGTCGAGTAGAGCTCGACGGTCGCCTGGTAGCCGCGGCCGAGCACGCGGCCTTCGCTGCGCGCGATCGCGTCGTGCAACGCGCGCGCCATCGAGTCGGCAGACGTCGACGGGTTCGTCACTTCGTCGTCGGCGACGAGATCACGCGGTCGCGGCGCACGGCTTGCGCCAGCGCGCTCAGCCCCAGGTCTTCCAAGCGATCCACGCGGCGGCGGCGACGCAGTAGATCACGAACACGAGCTCGCCGTTGCGCATCGTGCTCACTCGGAGCGACCAACGCCGATCGCCGGCCTGCGCGGGCGGTGCGCCGACGAAGCGCGGCATCAATGCGGGCGTGCGGCCGGACCACTGCTCCCAGGCCGTGCCGAAGATCCGATGCAGCTTGCGGTCTTCGTACTCGATCGCGGGCGGGTAGTAGAACCAGAAGAAGAACAGCGAGAGCGGAATCTGCCACCAGCGCGACGCCGCGAGCGCGAAGCCGACGACGAGCAGGATGTTGCCCGTATAGAGCGGATGGCGCACGAAGCGGTACGGCCCGTCCGTGGCGAGCTCTTGGTTCTTGACTATGAAGCCGCTCGCGTAGAGCCGGAACGCTTCGCCGGCGAGAGCGATCGGAAGCCCGATCAGGACGAGCAGGGGTTGCGGCGAGGCCGTGAGGCAGTAAACGAGCACGAGGATCAGCGCGAACGATTGGCGCGAAGCCTCGTGATAGCGAAGCTCGCGAAAGAAGTGCGCGGGGCCTGTCAGCGGCGGCAGGTCTTCGGTGCGGTGCGACATCTACGCCTTCCCCTGTGATCGCGTTCTTTCTTCTCGCGCGCGGCGCAAGCCCGAGGCGCTTGCGCGCGTCAGTATCCGTGCTCGAGCACCCGGTGCGCTAGCGGGCGCGTCCGCGCGCGCCCGGCGCGGCGTCGGGCTGCGTCGCGAACGCGTCGCGCGTGAGGTTCCTGTGGCCATCCTGCGTGACCTCGACGTCGTCCTCGACGCGGATTCCGCCGAACGGCAGAAGTCGCTCGATCATCGCGCGATTGAGCTTGTCTTCGTGCTCCGCGAGCGCGGCGCGCAGCAGCGCCGGTATGCAATAGAGGCCGGGCTCGATCGTCACGACGAAGCCGGCCTCGAGCTGACGCGTGAGCCTCAGATACGGATCCTGCGACGGCGGCTTGCGGATCTTGCCGGCCTGGTCGGCTTGCCTGCCGCCCGCGTCGTGCACCTGGAGACCGAGCAAGTGGCCTAGGCCGTGCGGCAGGAATGCACGCGTGAGCCCCGCCGACACCGCCTCGTCGTCGCTGCACTTCACGAAGCCATGCTCGCGCAGGACAGCGGCGAGCAGCCGATGCGTCAGCACGTGCAGCGCGACGAAATCGACGCCGGGCTTCACCTCGGCGCAGACACGCTGCTGCAGCGCGTCCATCGATCTGATCAGCGCGTCGAAATCGTCGCCGCTCGACGCCGAGTACGAACGCGTGACGTCGGCGGCATAGCCGTTGTATTCCGCGCCCGCGTCGATCAAAAGCGAGCGCAGCGGCGACGGCGCGCGCGTTCGCAAGTTCTGGTAGTGCAGCGTCGACGCGTGCTCGTTCAGCGCGACGATGCTCGAGTAGGGCAGCTCCGTCTCGCGCTGCTGCGCCGCGCCGCAATAGATCTGGTGCAGCTCGAACTCCGACACGCCCGGCCGGAACGCGGCCGCGACCGCCTGATGGCCGCGCGCGGCCATGAGCTGCGCCGCGCGCATGCAGAGAATCTCGTAGCGCGTTTTGGTCGCGCGAAAGTAGTCGAGGTATGCGAGCACCTTCGCGTCGTTGACCTTCGTGCGCGCGCCCGTTGCGCCCGCGCCGCCGACCGTCGCCGCCGCGGCGGCGAGCTTCGCGGCCGCGCCGGCGCCCTCGCCGATCGCGACCCACCGCGGGCCCACTCCGCTGAGCTTGCGCGCTTCCTCTTCACTGCGCACGACGCGGATATCGAAGTGCGCGCACCAGTAGCCCTTCGGGTCGCTCGGCGGCTCGTGCCAATAGTCCTCGAGCTGCTTGTAGACGAGCATGGGCCGTTGGCCCGGCACGAGGCGTAGGAACGAGCCCGGGGCTTGCGTGAGCGGCACCCAGGCCTTGAAGTACGGCTCGGCTTTGAACGGGTATGCCTGGTCGTCACGAAAGACGGTCTTCTGGTCGCCCGCGAACACGACCGCGCCGTCCAGTCCCGCCGCGTGCAGCGCCTCGCCGAGGCGGTGATCCATGATCGCGAGGTGCGGGCCGTACTCGCTCTCGAGCCGTGCGGCGAGATCCTCCGGCAGGAAGTCGCCGTCCTGGTTCGCGGGGCCGGGCGTGCGCACGGTGTTCAAATGCGTTCGATCCTCAGTCCAAACTCGGGAATAATAGACGCCCCGCGCGCCGCCCACCAAGCCGGCGCGCTCGATCGGACCTCGGATGGACATCGTTCTCACGGGCATCAAGCCGACCGGCACCCCGCACATCGGCAACTACGTTGGCGCGATCAAGCCCGCGATCGCCGCGAGCGCGGCGCGCGGCGTCGAGTCGTACTTCTTCCTCGCGGACTACCATGCGATCGGCGGCGACGCGGACGTCGTCGCGCGCGCGACGCTCGAGATCGCGGCGAGCTGGCTCGCGCTCGGGCTCGACCCGAGCAAGGTCATGTTCTATCGCCAGTCCGACATCCCGGAGATCACGGAGCTTCAGTGGATTCTCACGAGCGTGACCGCAAAGGGCCTGATGAACCGCGCGCACGCGTACAAGGCCGCGGTCGACGAGAACACCGCCGCCGGCGCCGATCCCGACCAGGCGGTCATGATGAATCTGTACTCGTACCCGATCCTGATGGCCGCCGACATCCTGATGTTCAAGGCTGCGAAGGTGCCGGTCGGGCGGGATCAGAAGCAGCACGTCGAGATGGCGCGCGACATCGCGCAGCGCTTCAACCACCATTATGGCGAGACGTTCGTGCTGCCCGATGCCGTGATTCGCGATGAGGTCGCGACGCTGCCCGGGCTCGACGGTCGCAAGATGTCGAAGAGCTACGGCAACGTGATCCCGCTGTTCGCCGACTCCAAGGCCCTTCGCAAGCTCGTGATGAAGATCAAGACGAACTCGCTCGAGCCGGGCCAGCCGAAGGACACCGACGACAGCGCGCTCTACGCGATCTACCGCGCGTTCGCGACGCCGGAGGAGACGGCGGCGGTTCGCGAGCGCTACGCCGCCGGCATCGGCTGGGGCGAGATGAAGCAGCTTCTCTTCGAACGCATCGACGCGGAGCTCGCGCCCGCGCGCGCGGAGTACGAGCGGTTGATCGCCTCGCCGGGCGACGTCGAGGAGCTTCTGCTCGTCGGCGCCGACAAAGCGCGCGCCGTGAGCAAGCCGTTCATCGCGGAGATCCGCGAGCGCGTCGGGATCCGGCGGCTCGCGCGCTGATTCTCCTGCGTCCGTGACTCGTGTCTAGCGCGGAGGCCGAGGCGCGGGCTCCGGCGCCTCGGCGACGAGCGCGTGCATTGCGTCCGCGAGCGATGTCTTGCCCGCGACGAACGCAGGCATGTTGTGCTCGATCGTCGGCTCGAACTGCGGCCACGCCCGATCGAAGAGGCCCGTGCTGTACAAGTACTGGGTATAGTCGATCTTGCGTGCCGCGAGCGCCTCGTGCACGACCTCGCCCGTGATGTAGAACAGCGCGACGTGCCAGAGCTGCCCCGTCCTCTTGCGCTGCTCTCGCTCCTCCCTCGCAATCGGGTCCCGCAACGCCTCTTCGAACACCGCGTGCGACGACTCGTGGAACACGACCTCGACCACGGCCCAGCCCTGATTGTCCGGATCGCTGCTCGAAAGGGTGATGTAGCCGGGCGCGGGAATGCCGTCCGTGTAGTTGCCCTGCCGCTTCCCGACACGGACGATATCGACGCGCGCCGGTGTTCGGAACCAGCGGGTGTCGTAGAGGCGCTCGAGCTTGGTCGTCACCTCCGGCGCAAGCTGCGCGATGCGCGGTAGCGCCTCCGCGATCCAGGCGCGATTCGCGCGATCGTGCGACGGCCACCAGTATTTCGCGTAGACCGGCGCCGCCGCGGCGAGCGCGTCGTGATGCGCCTTGCCGAGGCCGGTCTCGGGCAGCTTGCCCGCGCCGCGGTACAGCGCGCGCCGGATGTCGGCGAGCTCGAACAGCAAATCGTGGTCGGCGAGCTCGCGGTCGTAGTACGCGACGGCGGCGTCCCACGCGGCTTGCTCTTGCGGCGTGAGGTTGCCGGTCAGCGGCTCGGGCAGCGTGCCCGCATTGCTGCGCGCCGGCTCGACGCCGCGCTTTCGCCACGCCTCGGCGTAGAGCACGTGATGGAGGTTTTGCCAAAAAGGGCTATAGAACGCGAGCTGATTCTGCGTTGCGACGAGCTCTCGCGCGTCGTCTGCGGATCGTGCGATCGAGCAGCAGAACAGGAGCGCGAGCGCGGCCGTCGTCGACAGCGCAGCTCGCGGTGCGGTGGTGGTCACGCCGCGATCTCCCACGGCACGCCGAAGCGATCCGTCACGAAGCCGTAACCTTCGGCCCACGAGGTTTTCTGGAACGCCATCTGCACGCTACCGCCGTCCGCGAGCGCGTCGAACACGCGCTTCGCGTCCGCGACCTCGGGCATCGAAACCACGACGGCGAAGCCGTGCAGCCGCGAGAAGTCCTCCGTCATCACGTCCGCCCCGAGCAGCTCTTGGCCGTCGATCGCGAGCGTAGCGTGGAAGATCCAGCCGTGGCGGCGCAGGTCCGTGGTCGCGGCGAGCGGGGATTCGCCGTAGGTCATCAGCGTCGTGAGCTCCCCGCCGAGCACGCGCTGGTAGAAGCGAAACGCGGCCTCGCACTGACCATCGAACATCAGGTGCACGCGGATTCGCATGGCTCGCTCCCATCGGCTAGGCTCGGCGGATTACACGGCGTCGGCGGTCCGGCCGCAAGGCCTGCTCACTTTCGCGCGCCGCGTCCGCGCCTCGCTACGGCGCACGGGCCTAGCCCGGCTCGTCGCTCACGATCATCTCCGTGTTCGCCGCGCCCGGCGGCACCATCGGCAGGACCTGCTCCGCCGTCGCGATCGGCGCGTGGATCAGACACGGCCCGGGCGCTCGGAGGGCTACGGTAAGCGCGCGCCGCGGATCGCTCGCGCGCTCGAGATCGACCGCGTCGACGCCGAAGCCGCGCATCAGCGCGACGAAGTCCGGAGCGTGCGCGTACTCGGACGCGAAGGTGCGCCGGCCGTAGAAGAGCGTCTGCTGCTGGTAGACGAGCCCGAGCGAGCGGTTGTTCATCAGCACGACCTTGACGTTCACCCGCTCCTCCGCGGCCGTCGCGAATTCCTGCAGGTTCATGAGTATCGAGCCGTCGCCCGAGAAGCAGACGACCGTGAGCGCAGGGTTCGCGAGCGCTGCGCCGATCGCCGCCGGCAAGCCGAACCCCATCGTGCCGAGGCCGCCCGACGTGAGCCATTGGCGTGCGCGGCGCAGCGGATACGCTTGCGCCACCCACATCTGGTGCTGGCCGACGTCGGTCGTGACGAGCGCCTCGTCGTCGAGCCGGGACGCGACGGCGCGCACGAGCCCGTACGGACTGCGCAGCGAATCGATCCTCGGCATGGCAAGCGGATGCCGCCGCTTGAGCTTTCGGATTCTCTCGAGCCACGCGCTGCGCGCGCGCACGCGGACGCGCGCCGAGAGCTGCTCGAGCACGCCGCGCGCGTCGGCCGCGATCGCGAGCTGCGCGGCGCGCAGCTTCTGGAGCTCGGCCGCGTCGACGTCGACGTGAATCACGCTCGCGCGCGGGCAAAACTCGGCGAGCTTGCCCGTCGCGCGATCGTCGAAGCGAGCACCGACGGCGATCAGCAGATCGCACTCGTCGAGCGCGTGGTTCGTGTATGGCGCGCCGTGCATCCCGAGCATGCCGAGGGAAAGCCGATGATCCGCCGGCATTGAGCCGAGGCCCATCAGCGTCATCACGGTCGGTAGCGACGAGCGCTCCGCGAGCGCGACCGCGGCCGGCGCGCCGCCCGCGGCGACGACGCCGCCGCCGAGATAAAGGATCGGCCGCTCGGCGGCCTCGATCATCGCGGCCGCGCGCTCGAGCTCGTCGTCGCTCGCGACGGGCGCCGCGTCCGGCACGCCCGGCGCGGGCCACTCGGCGACGTCGACGAGCTCGGTCTGCACGTCTTTCGGGATGTCGATCAGCACCGGTCCCGGCCGTCCCGACGCCGCGATGTTGAACGCGGAGGGCACGACGCGGAGCAGGTCGTGCGCCGAGCGCACGAGGAAGTTGTGCTTCGTGACGGGCAACGAGAGCCCGAACGTGTCGACTTCTTGAAACGCGTCCGTGCCGAGCAGCGCGCGCGGCACCTGGCCCGTGATCGCGACGAGCGGGATCGAGTCGAGCTTCGCGTCGGCGATCGCGGTGATCAGGTTCGTCGCGCCGGGACCCGACGACGCGATGCAGACGCCGGGGCGTCCCGTCGCGCGAG
>Ga0335076_10008961_pt1 | contig 10089 bp, 8 predicted proteins | sample Lox_Sample_25_FD_206717 | JGI IMG/M metagenome (GOLD analysis project Ga0335076, IMG submission 206717) | Soil microbial communities from Loxahatchee National Wildlife Refuge, Florida, United States - Lox_Sample_2.5 | ecosystem: Environmental > Terrestrial > Soil > Wetlands | place: USA: Florida...
TGCCCCTCGTACCACAAAGCCGGGGGAAGCTCTGACTCGAAGACATGCATCAGCTCCGAGGTGCTCACGGATTTGTCTGCGTAGTCCCGGCGTAGTTTGCGCAGTGCCCGGATGAATGGCTCATCCTGCAGTGGCTCGGAGGTCGCCGGCGAACCACTCTTCAGTTGGGAGTCGCGCATCATGGTGCGCAGCATGTGGAAGAGCCAAGTGCCACGACCGTAGCAAATGGGCTGATAGGCGTCGGGAAACTCCGACGAAGAGAGCCGGAAGCCGAGGGTTACCGGCCCCGCATCCATCAAAGGCTGTCCCCTATCGGTTTTTGCGAGCAGATCATTGCGATATTGCTGCATGACTTGGCGGAATCCGACGGGGTCACGCGATTCCAGCAGCAGCAGCGCGCTGTAATTCGCGAGCCCTTCCATCATCCACTGATCGCGATAACCGCTCCAGTTGACGAGATCGCCCCACCATTGGTGCGCGGTCTCATGAGCGATGATCTGCTCCGCCATGAGGCGCCGCACCGGATTAGGGTTCAGCCGGATGCTCTCATCAGGCGTAAGGAATTGATAGCTCGAGAGGAAAATGAGACCCGGCCAGCCCTGGCTTACCGGACCCGGCATCTGCGTGATGGACAGCTCGCCATATGGATAAGGACCGAAGTAGCGATCGTAAAATTCGATGGCGCGAGCCGAGACCGCGCTGACGGCCTGCACATTACTCGATGGCGTGGGCGGTGGAGGCGGCGGTGCGAGATCGATAGGCGGCAATCCCCGCCCCGGGCCGAAGCGCGGCCCCTGAGGCAGGGCGGGAAGTGTGGTTTCAGCCAGTGCAGTCGTGCCCGGGAATCCGCGTTCTACGCTTCCGGTTGCATAGGTGCTCACGAGAACCTTATCCGCGTGCGTTGTGGTTTCTGCATACTTACCCAGGTTGAAGCCGGCAACTGGAACCGGCTGGCTTGTCCTCCAGGTTGAGAGCTGCTCGTTACCGTTCAACTTCAAGCCGGTGCGCTCTCCGGTCGCGACCAGAGTCCATCCGACGGGATAGTGAAACTCCAGATCGAACGATGCCATGGCGAAGCCGATGTTCGGATACCAGGTTCCACGATCACCGACGTAGAGCAATCCATTCGCAGCCTCCGAAAGAACCGATCCCGAATAGTCGAAGCTCAACTCCATCTTTTGACCTTTTTGCATGGGCGACGGCAGCACCACCGCGATCACGTCATTCTCTTGCTTGGCAAGATGTGAGCCCTCAATCGCCTGATTGTGAATGAATTCGACCGGATGGCCATCGGCGCGCACCTGAGTTACGTTCAAGACCCTTGAAAGTTGAAACAGCAGCGTTCGGTGGGTCTTTTGCCGCGCAGTGATGCTCAGCACCGCGTTCGCATCCAACTGGTTCGCTGGTTTGACATGCGCTTGAATTTTGAAACTGGTTACATCCAAATCGGCTGGAGGCGCTTCATCCGGCTCGCTTCTCTCAGAAGCATCGGAAGTACCGATCGCCGGAACCGCAAACGAACACCATACATCGTAGTAGTCGGTTCCCTTTACCCGCTTGTGTTGCCCCGCCTCGATCTGTTCGCGCATCATCGAGTCATAGTGCAGGTCGAAGAGGCCGAGCTTGTTGCCCTCGAGATAGGCATGCAGCATGTGATCGTTGGCATTAGCGCTCGCGGCGGGTGCTCCGAGCGATGTTTCGCTGAAGGTCAGAAACAAGCGCAAGGCATCTTCCGCCGCCAGATTGCGCGCGGTCATGTCGTACTGCGAGATGAAACCGGCGGGATCGTCGGCCTGCCGCAAATATGGTTTTAATTCACCCAGAACATCGTCGTTGAATCGAAAATAGGCGGTTGAAAATGTTTCTTCCAAGATGGCCGCGCCGGTGAAGGTTGACATGGAAGATCGCTCGACCTGATTCGGAGGCATGAGCAGCACTTCACCATAGCCCTCGAAATAGGCGCCGGTAACGTGGCCATCGATCGCCTGGGTAAATGCAATGGTGCCGTCATCAAGTGAAATATGGATTTTGGCGCGGTCGAGCGAGGCTTCGCGAATTTTGTAAACCTGGGTTTTGTCGAGCCCCACCGACCCAAGCTTGAGATAAAGAGCCTCGGCTGGGCCGGGCGCAGTGGTGGTATTTGAATTCTGAACAGGCGCTTGCGAGGTGCTGAGGACGGCAAGGCTACAAAGCAGAGCCGCCACTGAAGCGGCTTTTCGAATCCCGCCCATTGGACCGCAGTGCCGCCGAACCCAGCGCAACCGACTACCCATTCGCTGCTGACCGCGGGCCATCATCCATCAGTGACCTTGGTTACTTCGGCCCGTCCCCCTGCACAAATAGAATGCGCCTAAATGCCGAAAGTTGTCACGCCATGCGGTTTTTTGGTTTTGCTGGTCGCGGGATTGTTGTCTCCGGCGTCGGCGGACGTCATTCATCTGAAAAATGGGGACATCATTTACGCCGATGAGTCGAAGGAATCCGGCAATCACATCGAATATCAGAAAGGCGACGACACTTACACGATCCCGAAATCGCTGGTGCAGAACGTAGAAAAGGGCGGCGCGTCTCAGGTCTCTCCTTCAGCAGGATCTTCCGCGGGCGCTTCGGCCGCCGCCGACATGCAAATGCCCGCGGATATGGCGTCCGCCCCGGGCGCGGGCCAAGAGCAGGCACTCGGCCAGATCATCAGCAATGGACAGGTCAACCGGGACGCGCTGCGAGAACTTGAACTCCGCGGGAACGCCCGCGCGACGGCGGTTGCCTACTACATTGCCGGCAAGCAGGAATTTCAATCCGGCGACTACAATTCGGCGAAGCGCGATTTCGAATCCGCGCTCCGCAACGATGCGCAAAATCCGGCCATTCTCAATTTTTACGCGGCGCTTCTCGTCAAAACGGGAAATCCGCAGGAGGCGCTGCTTTACGCCGAACACGCGGTGCAGCTGGCGCCCGATTCACCGGACGCTTACGCTGTCCTCGGTTACGCGCAGTTCGCAACCGATCATGGCCGTGAAGCCATCGAGAGCTGGAAGAAATCGATTGCGCTTCGCCCCGACGCTTCCATTCGGCAGCTGATCGCTCGCGCCCAGCGCGAAGGTTCGGTCGAAAACAATTATTCCGAGCGCGACACCGGGCACTTCATTTTGCGCTATGAAGGCCAGCAGAGTTCGCAGGCGCTGCGTGATCAGATTTTGTCTACGCTCGAATCCGCCTACCAGGATTTAACCCGCGAGTTTGGCAGCGAACCGCGTGCGAGCATCGAAGTTGTTCTTTACACCAACCAGGACTATTTCGATGTGACCCGCGCGCCCAGCTGGACGGGCGCGTTGAACGATGGCAAGATCCGAATTCCGTTGCGGGGCATGAACAACGTTAACTCTGATCTTGCTCGTGTGCTTCGCCACGAACTGACGCACTCATTCGTGAATCAAGCGACGCAGGGACGCTGCCCGCAATGGCTGAACGAAGGCATTGCGCAGATGCTGGAGCCAAGATCGCTTGGCTCGCTGGGCGCTCCTTTAGCGCAGTTGTTCAAAGCTGAGCGCGAGGTCCCGCTCAACGCGCTCGAAAGCGGCTTCAATTCCTTTTCAACTTCACAAGCCGTGCTTGCCTACGCCGAGTCGCTCGCGACCGTCACCTACATTCGCGATCAATATGGGATGAGCGACGTGATACGAATTCTCGAACGGCTGAACCAGGGTGAGTCGATCGAGGCAGCGCTGCGCTCGACTATCCATTGCGACTATCGAGAGTTGCAGGAAGAGACGGGCGCAGCACTGGCCCGCCAATACGGCAGTTAGACGCCCAGTTACTCAGCAGCCTTTTGAGCCAGCACCTCAACGGCTGCAATATTCTGCACGAGGTCAACCGGAAATCCGTGCCGCTGCTGCAGGTATTCGGCGCTGTTGTAACTGACCCAGGTCTTACTTGCCTTATCTTCCCAGACCAGAATCTTCAACGGAAGATCGATCGCGGTGCTTGGAGTGGCCAGCATTAGCGGCGTGCCGGCCTTGGGATTGCCGAAGATCAGAAGCTTAGTATTGGGCATCTTCATTCCAACTTTTTCGGCTTCTCCGCTGTGATCGACGAGGGCAAACAGCATGATTCCCTTCGCCTGGAGAATCGCCTTGAGCTTTGCGACGGTTTCATCGACCGAATGCTTCGCCGGAATGTCGACAATGCCATTCTTAGTTGCGACTGTCATCACGCCTCCAAGGAGCCAGCACCGCTCAGGAGCAGGCCGGCTGAATGTTGAGTGGAAACCAGGTAGATCGCCATGGCAATCCCGACTAATGCGAGAAGCACGGCAACTACCATGGCCTGGGTTGAAGGATGAGGATGCGGAGGTCCTCCGCGCTCTAACTGCCGCACCAGCCGGAAATGACGCCAGGCGGAAAACAGGTTAACCGCCACTCCCAAGGCAATCAGCGCAGTGCCGAACCAGAGCGAGAGACCGTACGACTGCCGGGACTCGGCGTGCTGGATCAGTTCGAGTTGCTTTAAAAAGAGCCCGAAGCGCGCGACCACGAAACCGAAGCCCATCAGCGCGAGCCCGGTGCGGATCCAGGCGAGAAAGGTGCGCTCAGCCGCAAGGAAGTCACGCAGGTCGGGAGCTGGCGGGGATGCGTTCATGGGGATTTAAGTATAACCAGAATTGATGGGCGTAATTGTCGCGGCATGCCCCCATACGCCGCTGCTGGTCCAATCGCATCGTGAGATCCCTCTCCCGTCCGTAAGACGGACGCGTTCGGGATCACATCAGTTTATTGAAAGTTTCAGAAAGTCGTTGGCGCCGATGACGCCAAGAACCAGGCGCACAGGCAACGGGAACTGGCGCCGCGCGGGATCGTGCTCGACGACGGGATTAGTCAGCTCAAACTGTCGGCCGCGAGTCTCGAGTGAACATCCTCCAGAGGCGAGAACGTTCCTGACCCACTCTGCCTCTCGTCCGTAAGTGAGCGCAAACAGAAATCCCTCGGGGGTTCGAAATACGTTTACCGGGGTATGAAAGGTGCGACCGGATTTCCGCCCGAGGTGAGTAACAATTCCAAATCCGGGTAGACGACCTGCGAACTTGCCCGTAATTCGATTGGTAACGCGCAGATTGAAAGCGGCGACCCATCGTTTGCGGAAACGGATGAGAAGGATTGGCGTGAGAAGTACTGCGACAACGACGATGACGATCACGATCCGCATAGTCGGGATTGTAAGCTGAGGGTGCCCGATGCTTGTCGGAACATTCCTATTCTCAGAGAAGGTTTAGTCCCTCAAGCGCCGCTGCTGGTCCAATCGCATCTTAAGGTCCCTCTCCCGTCCGTAAGACGGATGCGTTCGGAATGACATCAGTTTCCCCGCGCAGAACGCGGGTGGGACACCATCGGTTATTTCTAACTTGGTAAGTCGTTATTTCTAACTTCCGAAACTAACTGTAACTGACCTTGCGTTCACCTTTCACAATTCTCCCCACCGCGTAGTACTTCTCGCCTGCGCGGTCGAGCACGCTCTCGGCTTTCTTGAATTTCGCGGTAGGAATCACGATCAGCATGCCGATCCCCATGTTGAAGGTGCGCATCATCTCATCCTGGGGAACGTTCCCGAGCGCCTGCAGGTGAGCGAAGATGGGCAGCACAGGCCAGGAGCCGAGTTGAACCACGGCGGCCGTTCCTCGCGGCAAAACGCGCGGTAGATTTTCCGTAATCCCTCCGCCGGTAACGTGCGCCATGGCGGAAATACAATCGGCAGCGATGAGCTTCTTGATGACAGACCAGTAGCTGCGGTGGGTTTGCATCAGTTCGTTGCCGACTTTGCCTTTGAGCTCGTTGACGTAAGTTTCGGGTTCATACTTCGCAACTTCGAATAACAGTTTGCGGGCGAGCGCATACCCGTTGGTGTGCAGGCCGGTCGAAGGCAACCCGATGATGATGTCTCCCGGAACGACATTCTTGCCGGTGATGATCTTTTCGCGCTCGACCACGCCGACGATGAACCCGGCGAGATCGTATTCGCCATCGGGATAAAAGCCGGGCATCTCGGCGGTCTCACCACCGATCAGCGCGCAGCCGTTGTGTTTGCAGGCTTCGGCGAGGCCTTCGATTACCTTCTCCGCGATTCCCGGTTCCAGCTTGCCGACCGCAAGGTAATCCATGAAGAACATGGGGGCTGCGCCCTGCACAGCAATGTCGTTGACGCAGTGGTTCACGAGGTCGGCGCCAACCGTGTGATGAAGGTTCATTTCGAAGGCGAGTTTCAGCTTGGTGCCCACGCCATCCACGCTCGAAACCAGAATGGGATCGAGGTACTTGGTTTTATCGATCGCGAACAGTCCGCCGAAGCCGCCGATCTCGCTGAGCACGCCCTTGTTGAAGGTCTTATGCGCCAGGTACTTGATTCGCTGCTTGGTGCGATTGGCCTGGTCGATGTTCACGCCCGCGTCGGCGTAAGTGATGGTTTTGGGAGGGTTCGGCGCCACGGTGATTCTGTTTAGAAAACTAAAACTGCAGAGGAGGAAAACCTTTAAGAGCGGCTCATTGTAGCACGGGAATGTAAGAGGAAATCGGCATTCAGTGCATGGCAATCCGCGTTCTCCGCGGCATTGCTCTGCGCACTCTGCGGTTAAAGCTGTTGACCGCGGAGATCGCCGAGAAACTCGCCGAGTTCCCGGAGAAACTCGATTAGCGTAAGTATCAATCCGACGTTCTTCTTTTATGTTCGTCTCCGTGGGAATCCGCTTAAATCGGCGGCGAGGAATTTTGGTTGGTTTTTGGGGCACCTTTGCACGAAAGCTGTTGAAATTCGCCTTTTCTTCGCTTTCGAGACGCGATATACTCCAGCCAGTTCAACAAAATTTTGGCGGACGAGGGCGTCCGCCCTACACGTGAGGAATTCATGGCCGACGAGCGGAGCCGGGCGATTGACCTGGCATTTGCGCAGATCGAAAAGCAGTTTGGCAAGGGCTCCATTATGCGGTTGGGCTCGAAGGAGGCGATTGTCCCGATTTCCATAATCTCGACGGGCTCAATTTCGCTCGATGCGGCGCTGGGCGTCGGCGGCGTTCCGCGCGGGCGAGTGGTTGAGATTTTTGGCCCGGAGTCGTCGGGCAAGACGACCATTGCGTTGCAGGTAATCGCTGAGGCGCAACGCCAGGGCGGCATGGCAGCGTTTGTGGATGCAGAGCATGCGCTTGATCCGATTTACGCGAAAAAGCTGGGCGTCGATATCGACAATCTTCTGGTCTCGCAACCGGATTACGGTGAGCAAGCGCTCGAGATTGCCGAGGCGCTGGTGCGCTCGGGAGCGATTGACGTGCTAGTGGTGGACTCGGTCGCCGCGCTGGTGCCCAAGGCCGAACTCGATGGCGAAATGGGCGACAGCCACATGGGGCTGCAGGCGCGGCTGATGTCGCAGGCGCTGCGGAAACTGACGGGGATTGTCTCCAAGTCGCGCACCTGCCTGGTCTTCATCAACCAGATCCGCGAAAAGATCGGCGTGATGTTTGGCAACCCCGAAACCACTACCGGTGGCCGCGCGCTGAAGTTTTATGCGTCCGTGCGCGTGGATATTCGGCGTATCGCCGCGATCAAAGAAGGCGACGTCGTAACTGGTTCGCGAACAAAAGTGAAAGTGGTAAAGAACAAAGTTGCGGCGCCGTTCCGGGAAGCCGAATTCGACATTTTGTATGGCGAAGGGATTTCGCGCGAGGGCGATCTGCTAGATCTGGCGGTGAACCAGAATATTCTTGAAAAATCTGGCGCGTGGTTCAGCTACAAGGGCGAACGAATTGGACAGGGACGCGAGAATGCACGGCAGTTCCTGAAGGACAATAAAGACGTGACCGCGCGTCTGGAGACTGAGGTGCGAAAGGCGCTGGGCTTGATTGCTGCGCAATCAGCACAGGCGCAGGGCGCGGCGCAAGCGGCAGGAGCGGGGCAGAGCGCCAAGGTCACTGCGATGCCCACGGGAACGGAAGGAAAGCCAACAGCGAGACGCTGATATTTCGTACTCTTTCGGTCGCCACAGATGAGCTCGAAAGCGCGACCGTTAAGTGTGTATCGGAGTGCGCCTAAGCGCTCAAACGCCTCGTCTCGAGTATTGAATACACCGTGGTTCTGCATCGGAGGTGAATTCTCCGAAGCAGGGCTGACCCCAACTCTTTTTCTGACCTCAGTTAAAGCGGCGACCAGTCTCTACCAGACCCAAAGAAAGCGGAGCGCATTTTTCCCCCGCGCGCACAACCGCTATATATCACGCCGTGCACAATTTTGCACAAGTTGCCTGAAAATTAGACAGTTGCCATGACAGCTATATAGTTCTATACTGCGCACGCTCGTTTTCTCTCAGGATTGGAGGCATCTATGTGGCACGGTTTCTCGGCGCGCTTGCGCCCAACAATTTGCATCAGCTTGCTAATCTCACTTGCTTCCGCCGTCCCTTTATTCGCACAGGACAAGGTTCTCGGCGGATACTTTGAAGAGTGGAGTATTTATTATGCGGGCTACAACATCGCCAACCTGCAGCAGAACGGGGTTGCCGGTAAGCTCACCCATCTGCTCTATGCGTTTGCTAATGTGACTGCGACGCCCGCGCCGGCATGCGTGATTGCCGATTCCTGGGCCGATTACCAAACCCCATACCTTCCCAGCGTGAGCGGCGCCGCGTACACCGGTCCCATGTACGGAAATTTCGCGGCGATTCAGCAACTCAAACAGCTTCACCCAAAGTTGAAAGTGCTGATGTCGATCGGCGGGGCGTCCGCCGCGAATACAACGGCTTTCGTCACTGCAGCCAGCACAGCCGCGGGCCGCAAGGCTCTGGCGGCTTCCTGCATCGACATGTTCGTGAAGGGCAATGTCGCTCCGGGTATCAGCGCGCCGGGTTTGTTTGACGGCTTCAATATCGATTGGGAATATCCCACCGCGGCCGATACGCAGAACTTCACAGCTCTCCTCGGGGAATTCCGCACTCAGCTGGACGCCTTGGGAAACTCGACGGGCAAACATTACGTAATGTCTTTCGATGGGCCGGCCGGTGCACAGAATTACGTGAACATCGACTTGCGCAAAGCCGCGCAGCAAGTGGATTTCATCACCGCCGAGGGTTACAACTACGCCGGATCATGGGATGCGCAAACTAACGACGCCTCGCCGTTGTTTGATTCGAGACAAGACCCGCTGTTCGGCCAGAAACTTGATATCGACGATACGGTGAATGCGTATCTGAGAGCAGGCGTTCCTCCACACAAATATGTGATGGGATTGCCGCTCTATGGTGCAGGTTGGACTGGCGTGCCAAACATTAACCGCGGGCTCTACCAGAGCTCGACTGGCCCGTCGCCGGTACCCTTGGCCAATGGAACAAATCTGTGCACTGACCTGAGCGGCAACACGCCGGGTTGCGACACGCTGCTGACTCCGGGGGTCGCTACTTATTCGACCCTGGCGAATTTAACTTCGAACGGATACAGGTCATACTTCGATCCTCGGCGTATTGCGGTCTCGCTCTATGACCCCACCGCCGGGACCTTCTACACGTATGAAAATCCTGAAACCGTGTTCCTGAAAATGCTGTACATCGACTTGAAAGTTCCAGGAGGCTTGGGTGGCGCCGATGTTTGGGCGCTGAAAGATGACGATTCAAACGGGACCATGGTGAAGACCATGTCTCTCGGGCTGAATCACCGATAACCGGTCGAACTCAAGAAAGAAGAGCCGGGGCAGCGGTAAGAAAAATGCTGCCCCGGCTTTTGCGTTCAGGAGAGAAATCAGTCGCAGTCGGCGCTTTCAAAAAAAGGGTCTAATTCTGGCTCACCAGCGAGCCTGAATCCGTAACGCTTCCTTTCACCAGCGCGGTTTCAATCTTCAGCTTCTGGTGAGGACGAAGATCCACAACGGTTTCAAATGGCAGATATCCGGGCAGAGCAATGCGCACCTGGTGCCGGCCCGGCGTGAGCAGCATGGCTTTGCCGACGCCATCAAACTCGCTGACGTGGCCGGTGAACTGATTGTCCACAAACACGGCGGCGCGGTCGGGAGTAGCAGAAATTTTCAGTTCGCCGGTCGCCTGCTTCGTCGGCGTGAGTGCATCCTTCTC
>Ga0335076_10008962_pt1 | contig 10088 bp, 8 predicted proteins | sample Lox_Sample_25_FD_206717 | JGI IMG/M metagenome (GOLD analysis project Ga0335076, IMG submission 206717) | Soil microbial communities from Loxahatchee National Wildlife Refuge, Florida, United States - Lox_Sample_2.5 | ecosystem: Environmental > Terrestrial > Soil > Wetlands | place: USA: Florida...
CGATTCTGGCCTACCTGGGCGCCATTGACGCAGAGCTAGCCGCACGCCGCTCGCGCGGACAGCGGGGAATCTCCCTGTGCTCATGCGGGTTCGGCACTGACGACCCCGCCTGGTTCAGCGACGCTCCGTGAGCACGGGTTAGGCATCGCTTGATGAGCACCGCTGTCACCTTCGCCGCCTTGACTGCGCCCTCGTCCGGCGGTCAGCGCAACCTGCGCAGTCGCCGCATCACGGATTGCCGATGACCGCAGTGATGGTCACGAATTGTGACGAGCCGCATAATACCGACATGCGATATCCGCCGATCTGCGCGGGTCGCCGATCCTGGGCAGCGCACTCTGGATGCACGAAGAGAAGAGTGTCCAGCGAACGGTGGAACTGCCGTCCACAGTGACCGAGAGATATCCTCTCACCTGCGGCGACGTACGCCGTGTTGCTCCGAAAAGCCCGGAAATCGGACAGTCCCACGAAGAGCTGGATGTTCTGCGCGCCAAGTTCGCGACATCCATCTTGCTGCCGGTGTGCCTCGCGGACGGCCAGCGTAACAGGCGGGCGCGAGCGGTTGGCCGATGAAGGTCAGGCACGTGTTCCATGTGGCGTCCATCAAGCGATGATGTGTACTGGCCGAGGCGGCTGGGGTGCCTGTGGCGGGGCATCGAGCTGTCGCCGGACCGGGGACAATGCTGCCCGGCGCGCCAGCGGTCCGGCCGTCTCATGGTGCTGCCGGCGGGCTGGGGCTTGATCCTCCTTCGACTGATGGCGGCGCTCCTGACGGGGGAGGAGCGAACGTGATGGTTGCTCTGCATGACGGTAGAGAAGTTGCGATACTGAGCCAGAACACGACGTGAGGGGATCCTACGTGGCCGATACGGGCTGGATGACAGCGGAAGACATCTACGCGATTGGCTGTCTGCTGGACGGCGGGCCGGGGTCATGACCGCGGCCGCCGTGCAGGTTCCGGCTTCGTCGCTGCGGCGGATGCTGGTGCCGCTGGCGCTGGCCCAGTTCATCTGCAGCTTCGCGGGCTCGAACATGAACGTCATGATCACCGACATCAGTGCCGACCTGCACACCGATGTCCAGGGCGTGCAGGTCTGCATCACCTTGTTCCTGCTGGTCATGGCGGCCCTGATGATCCCCTGCGGCAAGCTGACCGACCGCTTTGGCCGCAAGTGGTGCTTCCAGCTAGGGTTGTTGATTTACGGGGTCGGCGCCGTGCTCAGCGCCGCCGCGCCCGGACTTGGCGTGCTGATCTTGGGCAATTCGATCTTGGAGGGGGTGGGGACCGCGCTGCTGATCCCGCCGGTCTACATCCTCACCACCTTGCTGTTCGGCGACATGAAGTCCCGGGTGCGGGCGTTCGGGGTGGTCAGCGGCATGGGCGGGATCGGCGCCGCCACCGGGCCGCTGATCGGCGGCGCGATCACCGCGGCGCTCAGCTGGCGGGCCGCCTTCGTCTTCCAGGCGATCATCATCGTGATCATCGTGCTGCTAGGCCGCGGCATCATCGACCCGCTGCCCGCGGACCCCACCCGTCCCTTCGACACCGTGGGGGCGATCCTGTCCGCGGTCGGCCTGGTGGTCCTGGTCGGGGGGATCATGGCCGCCGACCAGAACCTGGCCCTGATGCTGGTCCTGCTCGTGGTGGGGGCGCTGATCCTGGCCGGGTTCTTCGCCTGGATCCGCCGCCGCGAGTGGGCCGGCAAGGAGGCGTTGCTGTCCACGAGCCTGTTCCGCAACCGCACCTCGAACCTGGCCCTGATCACCCAGAACGTGCAGTGGGCGATCCTCCTGGGCACGTCGTTTGTCGTGTCCGCCTACCTGCAGGTGGTGCGGCACTACGACGCCATCCAGACCGGCGTGATCTTCACCGCCGCCACCGTGGGCATCTTGCTGTCCTCGCTGGCCGCCGGGCGGCTGGTCCGGCGGTTCCGGCAGCGGACCCTCATCCTGGCCGGGTTCGTGATCACCATCGCCGGGATCATCGTGCTGCTGGCCATGGTGAAGGGCCACCCCGGCGCCTGGTACTTCGCCCCGGGACTGTTCCTGATCGGCATGGGCGTGGGCGTCATGCTCACCCCCTCGGTCAACGTGGTGCAATCCGCGTTCCCGGAGAACCTGCAGGGCGAGATCTCCGGGCTGTCGCGCAGCGTCTCCAACCTCGGGTCCTCGATCGGCACCGCGATCGCGGGCACCATCCTGGTCGCCGGCCTGGCCGATCCCAGCCGGTCCTACGGGATCGCCATGATCGTCCTGGCCCTCATCGCCCTGATCGGCCTAGCCGCCACTATCATGCTCCCGGCCACCGAACCCGCACCGGGAGCCGACGTCCCGGCTCCGGCCGCCGGACGCGCCGCTGAGTGAACCCGGGCCCGATGCCGGGCAGCCGGCACGAGCGCGAAGCGCCGGGTCTGACACGCCGTCGTGGCCTGCGCGGTGACATCCCATGACCGGGCGGGCCGGAGCTAACGGGCGGGTGGAGGTCGTCCTGGAAGATTCCGCAGTCTGTCCATTGATCTTGGTTGGGCGGCCGCGGGCGCGCATGTGCCGGAGCGGATCGATGACGAAGAACACCGCCAGCACCAGGTAGAAGATCTCGGCGGCCAGCGGCAGGAAGCCGCCGACCGCGGTGGCGGCGGCCTGGAGCAGCATCGCTGACCGGCGTTCTTTGGCGAAGGCCTGCAGTTCTTCTTCGGCTACGTCGTCGGCCGCGAGCCCAGGCGTGCGCCCGGCGTGCCGGAGCATGAGGTAGACCATCAGCGCCGCCAGGGTCAAGTTGAGGCCGAACACGACGGCGGCGACGCGCTCGGCCGTGGTTGAGATGGTGATCTCGTGGAACGTGACGTTCGACGCGAACAGGTGGATGGCGGCGATCCCCGTGGTAAACGGGAGGAACGAGACGAACAGCAGCAGGGTCAGGTTCAGGCGCATGAGGTCGGCGTCGGCGGCTTTGATGAACCGGGTCAGGTTGCTGTGCGCGATCCACACCCCGCCGATGAAGGCGAAGCTGATGAAGTAGCCCAAGTACCGGGGCCACTCATCTCCGAGGTTCGCTAGCAGGTGGTTGTTCCCGGTCGGCACGTGCAGTTCCAGGACGAGCAGGGTGATGGCGATCGCGAACACGCCATCGGAGAAGGCCTCCAGCCGGCTGGTGGGCAGGTGGTGGTCGTCAGTGCCCTGGCCGTCCGCGGACGCGGTGCTGGCGACGGGCGTGGCGCCCAGTTTTCGCCGTATAGACCAGCTCATCGTGTTCTCCTGTCACCCAGTGCGCGGCGCAACGCTATTGTCACCGGTTACCGGATCACTACGGAACGGCGCGTCACCTGCCCCCGGGGCGGCAGTGGCCAGCATTGCCGTGCGAGTGCCGCGTCGCCAGCGCTGCCACCCAGCGTACGGGGATCCGTGGCCGCCTTCGCACACCGACGGGACCGGGGCGGCAAGGACGTGACTAGTGCTCGTGCCCGTAAGTTCAGGTGTGTATCACCGTCGATGAGGCCACTGGCACCACCGGCAGTGAGCTGGGAGTATCCGTCATTCGCTGCGGTGCAGGCGACCATGCTGCACACCGACGTAACTCTGGGCAGGAGTACTAGTGAGCGTGATCACACGCGTCGCGGAGCGCGCCCTTGTGCTCTGTGTGGCCGCCTCGGTTTCCAGGTTCGGCGGACCCGGCACGGCCGGGTTTCTGGTGCGCTGGCCACGTACGCCTGCCTTGGCCTGCGGGCTTGGCAGGACCGCAGTTGCGGCCCCAAGATTGACCAGCGCCATGCGGTTACGCCGATACCCAGAGGTGCCGGAAAGGGGGCAGCGTGATGGTGCAGCCCGGCCGCCAAAAGCGTCAGCCCGCCGCGCAGCGGGACGCACCGCCATCGCTTCCTGCCAGGTCCAACGTGCTGGCGCGGGCGCGGGACCGGTTCGACGGATCCCTCACGCAACGCTTCCTCGCTCGGCTGAAGGCCCTGGACTTCGCCGACCAGGCCATGTTGTTCGGCGCGGGCCTGCTGGTCTCGCTGCTCCCGTTCGTCATCTTGCTGAGCGCCTTCGCCAGCCAGCGCATCGACGATGACATCTCCCTCCGGCTGGGCCTGGACCGCAAGGCGGCAGGCATCATGGACCACCTGTTCACCGCCGCGCCGGCCACGCTGAACGCCACGACCGCCACCAGCCTGGTCTTCCTGGTCTTCGGGATGGTCGCGGTAGCTACAGTAGCTCCCTGCAGCAGATCTACGAGAAGGTGTTCGGCCAAGATCGGTACGGGGGCTGGCGGGACCTGTGGCGCCTGCTGGCCTGGATCGTGGTGCTGGGCGCAGTGGTGGTGGCGGAAAGCCTGGCCGAACGGCCGGTCAGCAGCGCAGCCGCTGGCGGCGGCTGGCTGGCCCCGCTGGTCACCGTTGGCATCATGACGCCGTTCTTCTGGTGGACGATGCACTTCCTGCTCGCGGGCCGGGTCTCCTGGCGCACGCTGCTGCCGTCGGCGCTCGTCACCGGCGTCTTCTACGGCAGCCTCGGCATTTTCTCCAAGTTCTACTTCTCCGGCACGATTACCTCTGACAGCAAGACCTACGGGACGATCGGCGCGATCTTCGGCATCATGACCTGGTTCATCGCCATCGGAGCGGTGATCATCCTCGGCGCCGTGGCCGGCGCCGTCTGGGAAGACCGGAAGAACCAGCACGTCCCGGGACCAAAGACTCGACCGTAAGGACGAGTTAACCCCGTCCTTGCCTCATAACGTCCGGTAGACGGGCTGTTGCAGAAACGCGGCGCGTTGGCGTGCGGTTCCGGGTTGGTTTTGACGGGGTCTGGGTATGGCGAAGGGGTACCGTCCGGTGAACCGGGATCAGCCGTGATCAGCGCCGCCTGCCGCCCGCCCCCATCGTCGCCGTACTTCTTTATTACCGCGTAGGGGAACCCCAGCACGCCATGCTCGCGCTGCAGCCGGTCCGCCCAGGCGATGACCCGGTTCACCAGGCCGCTCACGCCTTGCACGTTCATGGGTCCAGCCTGCCCCGGCCGCCGGCCTTCCGGTGCCACGGCGGGGATGCTCATACGTATTCGCGGCGGCGCATCCAGGCCAGGGTGAACCAGCCCCACACCGGGGGCAGGTAGGAGGTGAAGAACCGCTGGATGAGGACGGCCGCGACGGCCTGGTTCTCGGGGATGCCCGCGGCGGTGAGCCCGGCGATCAGGCCGGCCTCCACGACGCCGGCGCCGCCGGGTACCGGCACGGCGCTGCCGATGAGGGCGGCCAGCGTGTTCACGGCGATCAGCGTCGCGAAGCTGGCCCGCTGTCCGACCGCGTGCAGCGACGCGCCGAGAGCCAGGATGACCAGGAGCTGGGCCAGGGTCGAGCCGGCCAGCACATAGACGATCTTGCGCGGCTCGGCGGCGATGGTCTTGACGTTGGCCCAGATGCTCAGCAGGTGCGGGCGGATCTGCCTGCTGGCCACCCGGCGCAGCCGCGGCACCAGGGCGATCAGCGTGCCGGCGATCCCGGCGGCGAGGATGACCAGGAGGATGATCCAGACCGCGGCCTGGTTGCCGGAGGGCGACGGGGCGTGGAAGGCACTGGCGGCGAACGGGATAGAGATGAGGAACAGCAGGCCCTTGACGGTCCAGCTGGCCGTGGTCGCGATCGCCCCGGCGCTGACCGCGGCCTCGGCGTCATACCCCTGGCGCTGGAAGAACCTGACCCGGACGGCGAACACGGCGACGTCGCCGCCGACCAGCGCGATGAAGATGTTCGACGTCTCCAGCGCGACGCACCGGCCGAACGGGAGCTGGCCGGCGGCGGCGCCGAGCAGCGCCCAGCCTTCGGCAACCACCGGCAGCTGAGCGAAGATGAACGCCAGCGCCACCCATCCCCAGCTCGCGCCCTTGATGGCCTCCAGGGCGCTGCCGGCGCCGGACAGCACCCCGATGATCGCCCAGATCCCGATCAGCGAGCCGACGGCGAACACCAGGTTGGTCCAGCTGACCCGCTTGAGCTCCGCGAGCTGGGGCACCTCGATGCCGGCCCCGCTGGCCACCGCCTCCCGCAGCCGGGGCAGCGGGTCCTTGTGCTCCTTCAGCGCGGCCACGGTGCCCGGATCCAGCGCCGAGCGCTGCAGATGCACCAGGGCGCCCCGAGCGGTGTCCGCGTCGAGGACCCGGGCCGCCGCCGCGGCCGCGCGCTCGGCGCCCGCCCGCACCGCCATGGCGGCCAGCGCGGCGGCCAGATCGGTGTCGAGGCGGCTGGCCGGAGCCGAGGCGGACGCGCGGCGGAAGTTCCGGATACAGATGCCCTGACCGGACACGATGATGGTGTCGCCGCCGAGTGCCCCGTGGGCGAGGCCGGCCTCGCGCAGCCGCAGCACGGCCCACAGGACCTCATCCAGGGTGCCGTCCGCGAGATCGGCACCGCCGGCCTGCGCCAGGGCCGGGCCATCGGGCACCCTGGTGACCAGCGCCGCATCGCTGCTGGGCCCGAACCGGCCCGCGGCGAGCACCTCGGGCACCAGCACCCCGGTGCGCCCGGCCATCATGGTCAGGTAGGCCTCGTGCTCGACCTGCTGCTGGCGGTCCATGATGAGGGTGGGCCCGGAGTCCCGGTACACGCAGAACCGCCACAGTTTGGCCAGCACCCCGGCGTCGGAGGCGTCACGGCCGTAGACCGACAGCTCGATCGTCTTGCCTGCTGGGTCACGGCCGGTGAACTGCTCCACTCCCCAGACCTGGCGGGGCGCCTTGGCTATATCCGCCACTTGGACGTGCAGGTCCGCGATCCAGTCGGTGACCTCCGCCGCCGACGGCAGGCCCAGCGGCGAGCCCACGGCCAGGTGCACGGCCGCGGCGACGCCCCAGCCCAGCGCGACGCTGGAGACGGCGTTGACCGGCAGCGCGGTCCCGCCGGAGATCGCAGCCAGCACCGCCGCGGTGATCAGGAACCACGCCGTCCGGTGCACCGGACGGCTCAGATAGGGCAGCGCAGCGGCCGCCGCGGCGATCGCGACCGCGATCTGGATGACCGGATAGCCCGCGTCGACCCCGGCAAGCTCGCTGACCGGCGGGCGCCCGGCCGCCGGCCCGAGCAGGACGCCGAGCACGACGCACACCACCCAGGTCGCCGCGGCGGCCACCGCGGTCCACCGGACCGCGGTCAGCCGCGGAACCAGCAGCCCGACGATGACCAGCAGCACGCTGACCCCGGCCGAACCGAGCCAGAAGACCAAGGTGACCAGCCAGCTGATCGCCGCGGGCGGCGGGTGCACGGCGCGCACGATGCTCAGCTCGGCAGCCGAGTTGGCCCTCATGACCGGGATGGACACCGCCACCACGACGACCGCGAGCCCCAGCCGGAACGCATCAGATGCCCGCCGCCTGGTTGTGCCTCCGCCCCGCGGCCCCAGCACCGCCGCGCGCAGCCGCTCCGCCAGCCGATGGTGGGCTGCGGGAACACCCTCGCTGGTCGCTGTAGCCATCAGGCTCCTCCTGCGCGGCGCACCCGACTTCCAGCTATCCGTTGGCTGATGCCACGGGGCGCTGTAGGAAGAACTACCGCCTTCCCCCGGCGTTTCGCGGCGGCCGTTAACGTCAGCCAACAATACTCAGAGCAGTCCCGGCAATCGCGCCGTTGGCGCCCTCCGGGCCGGCGGCACCGCGTCCGCGGGCCGATTGCCCGGTCGGTGGCCCGGGCGGCCGCTGGCGGCAGCGGGACCAGGACGACCTTGCTGCCTTGCTGCGTAACAGCAAGCACCGCGGCGCCTATGACACCACATCGTTCGTCTGTACACCGACGCGCTATACGATGACCCGCGGCGAGAGGGACGATGGCATGACCACGACCACCACGGCGGGACGGCGCGCCGGCGCCGGCACCGTACGTCTGGGGCAGCGCGACATCGACGGGCTGGTGCTGTGCGCTGAGCACGCCGGCGCGCCGTATGACCTGCTGGCCGCCGCGCTGGCCGTCCAGCCCGCCCGGCTGCGCGCGATCACGGCGCGGTGGCGGCAGGCCGGGTACGCCGCGACGGGCCGGCTCGGCCCCGGCCCGGCCTGGTGCTGGCTGACGGCGGCCGGGATGGCCGCCGCCGGGCTGGGCTACCCGCCCGGCCGGCCGCCGCTGGCCCGGCTGGCCCACCTGCGCGCGGTGCTGGCCGCCCGGCTGTGGTTCGCCGCCAGCCCCGCCTGGGGCCAGCACCAGGCATGGTGGCAGTCCGAACGGCGCATCCGCCGCACGGGCCCGGCCATCGGCGCCCACCGGCCGGACGCGGAGATCTGGTGGCCGTCCATCCAGGCCAGCCCGTACGGCGGGCAGATCTGGGCCGTCGAGATCGAGCTGACTGCCAAGCACGCCGCCCACATCGCGCAGATCATGGCCGCGCTGACCGCCCCGGCCGGGTACGCCCGGGTGATCTACCTGACCGCGCCGGCCGCTCGGGGCGTGGTGGCCCGCTGCGCCGGCGCGCTGCCGCCCGGCACCCCCGCCGAGGTCACCGTGTGGGACCTGCCCGCTGATGCGTACGCCCCGCAGGGGTGAGAAAGGACACGGAATTGGACCGGAATGGTCACCCAGAAAATCCGGGAAATGTGCAGGGTAATCTCGGCGGGGACGATTAATAATGCGCGGGTAATCAGCTATAATCTGAGTGAAGGCGAAAGGCCGGGTGGACCACGCAGAACATCGCCACCATGCTCCGCAATCCGAAGTACACCGGGTACATGGTCTACGGCCGACACCTCACCCGCAGCGGGCACCGCATCCCCGTCCCCCAAGACCAATGGCCCTGGTCCCCGGCCCCGGTGCACCCGGCCATCGTGGACCGGGACACCTGGCAACAGGCCCAGGGCATCGGCGCCGAGCACTCCACCAGCCGGGACGCAGACGAGCCGGACACCGGCCCGGCCACGGCCCGGTTCTACCCCTACCGGGGCCGGGTACGCTGCCGGGACTGCCAGCGGCGGATGGCCGGGAACACCTACGGCAGGCCCACCTCGCTGTCGTCCTACTACCGGTGCCCGCACAACTGGGCCAACCCCAAGCACGCCGCCGACCACCCCGACCACCCCCGCTCCGTCCAGGCCCCCGAAACCCTCCTGGACCAGCTCGTCAGCCGGTTCTTCGCCACCCGCGTCTTTGGCCCCGAACGCGCCGCCCTGCTCGCCAGCCAGCTCCCCGCCACCGACGCCGCCGCTGCCGCCGACCGCGACGCCCACGAAGCCGCGCTCAAGGCCCGGATCGCCCGGATCGAAGCCGCGCAGGACTCCAAGATCATCGAACTGGAAGACCTGCCCGCCAACCCCGACGACCCCGCCACCCAGGCCCACCGCGCCCGGTTCGCCGCACTGCACGACGAACGCGCACAGCTGGAAACCCAGCTCACGACCCTGGCCAAGACCACGCCGACCGCCGCCGACACCACGCTTCTTGACCAGCTCCCGCTGGTCGGCGATGTCCTGCCCGGCCTGCCGCCCCGGCTCAAGGCCCGCCTGTTCGCCGCATTTGACCTTTCCGTGCTGTGGAACAAGCCGGGCCAGCAAGCCACCGTGTACGTCGAGATCACCGAGACCACCCTCCGGACCGTGCCCGGCCTGCTCGACCCAGCCCAGGACGGCTACCACGACACCGACCCCGGCCAGCCCGAACCGATGTGGGATCTGGACAATCCCCCTAGAGCAGCAGCAGCGCTGCCACATCGATGTTGTTTCGTTCCGGTCCGGAGCGTTATCTCGAGAGCGGCGTGATGCTGCCGGTGCAGGTGATGCGCGCGGGGGCGGTCCGCTGGGCCGGGCTGGCCGGGCCGGGCTGGCTGGGCCGCCGCTGGGCCGGGCTTAGGCCAGGGCCAGCAGGGCCTGGCGGAGCCGGGCCAGGTCCTGGGGCGTGCAGTCGACGTGCGGGCTGACCCGCAGCAGCGGCTCGGTCATGTCGCGCGGGGCGCGCTGGACGCTGCCCGCGGTGGCGACGATCCCGTGCTCGGCCAGCAGGCGGGCCCGGGTCACCGCGATGTCCTGGCCGTTCGCCGCGCGCAGCGCGACGATCGCGGACGGTGCGTCCACCGGGTCGGCCACGGCCCAGCCGGGCAGGCCGGCCAGCGCCTCGCGGGTCTGCC
>Ga0335076_10008963_pt1 | contig 10085 bp, 5 predicted proteins | sample Lox_Sample_25_FD_206717 | JGI IMG/M metagenome (GOLD analysis project Ga0335076, IMG submission 206717) | Soil microbial communities from Loxahatchee National Wildlife Refuge, Florida, United States - Lox_Sample_2.5 | ecosystem: Environmental > Terrestrial > Soil > Wetlands | place: USA: Florida...
TGCGCTCTCGGGCGCAAAGCACCTGCGACATCACGCATTGAGTGTCTCCTGGAAAGCGGTGGCCTGCGCACGAAGCGGCAGGACATGGCGTGGCGAGCGACGGTGAGGTCGCGCGCACGCCGCTTGCGTTCAGATCAGGAGAAGCTGGGAGGTGCCCGCGAGAGGGCGGGAGCCCAGAAGGAGCTCGCGCGAGGAGGCTGCGAAAGCGGCGCGCAAGATGCACGGCGTCGAGTCGCGGAAAGGACGACAAGCGCGAACACCGGTGTGAGCAGAACCGGCAAATGGTCCTGCACGCGGCAGAACGGACAGTGCCCGCTTCCGAATTCGTGGACCCCCGAGGGCGAGGGTTTCGAATCCTTGTCGATGGCGACGCGCTGAATCCCCGCGGCACTGCAGATCTCGACCCAGGCCTGCCCAGTCTGCGCCGCGACCCAGTGCGAGATGGCCGGTGCCAGCGCGGCAAACATCACCGCCAACAGCGCCATGCATGAGATCCGGCGCCGCAGGTTGGACGTCATCGGCGGGAGGGATATATGGCCAAAACAATCATCACGGACTCTGGCAATTTCTCGGAACAGGGCCAGATTCTACCGCCTTGTCCGTCGCAGCGCTTTCGGGGGACGGTGCCTTGTTTCCCGCTTCGGCTCGCCATGCCCTGAATTGACGCGACTCAGGCCGGAGCGCAAGGCGCGTTTGCACCTCCGCATCGGTGGGCCGCGTACCCCGACAAACGGAGACTTGTTTTTTTGTGGGGCAGGAAGCGAGCTGGCCAATTTCCCCTGTGGAAATTGGCGGAGAGAGAGGGATTCGAACCCTCGATACAGGTTTAAGCCCGTATAACGCCTTAGCAGGGCGCCCCCTTCGGCCACTCGGGCATCTCTCCGGCGAAGGCGAATTATAGCTTGCCGGGAGGGCGCGGGGCCACGTTCTCAGGCGAAGGGAAGCCAGCGGTAGGTGCGATCCGGCGAGCGAAGCCGCACCCAACGCGTGCCGCAGGCGGGACACACGATGCGCACGAGCGGCTGGTAGCGCCGCCCCCGCGAGAGGGCCTTCATCGCCTCGCGCAGCGCCTCGTGGCCATGCGCACCCGCGGGACGACTCGTGCAACCCGGGCACATCGCCGGCTGCGACAGGTCGAGCAGCGCCCCGCTCATTCGAACCTCCATCCGCCGCCCAGCGCCTGGAAGAGCGCGACCGTGTCCGCATAGCGGCTCGCCTGGGCCTGGATGCGGCCGATGAGCGCCTGGCGGTAGGCCTGCTCGGCGCTGAGCACCGCGAGGTAGCTCACGTCGCCCAGCGCGAGCTGCTTCCGGGTGATGTCGAGCGTTTCCGAGGCGAGGCGCTCGGCCTCGACGGCCGCGGCCGTGGCGCGCGCATCGGCCTGAAGCGCCGTGAGCGCATCGGCCACGTTCTGGAACGCGGCGAGCACCGTCGCGCGGTATTGCGCCGCGGCCTGCTCGTATTGCGCTTGGGCCGCGCGCTTGCGATGGATGAGCGCGCCGCCCTGGAAGACCGGTTGCGCGAGCGTGGCGCCCACGGACCAGAACGACCCGGGCCCCTTGAACAGATCGGCCACGAGCTCGGCTGCGCTGCCGCCGCCCGCCGCGAGCGTGACCTGGGGCAGCATGTTCGCGGTGGCAACGCCCACCTGCGCGCTCGCGGCGTGGAGCTGGGCTTCCGCCGCGCGCACGTCGGGCCGCTGTTCCACGAGCTGCGAGGGCAGCGACACGGGCAGCTGCTCGGGAAGCTCGAGGGAAGAGAGCTCGAAGCGCTGCGACGGCCCTTCGGAGGGGTAGCGCCCCAGCAACGCGGCGAGCGCGTTTCGCTGCTGCCCGAGTTGCTTCTCGAGCTGCGGCAGGACGGCCTCAGCCTGCGCGAGCGCGGCGCGCTGCGCGATCACGTTCACGTCGGCGATGGCGCCCAGCTCGCGCTGCCGCTCGAGGATCCCGACCTGCTCGGCCTCGATGTCGATCACCTTGCGCGTGGCCTCGATCTGCCCGCGAAGCGAGGCCTCCTGGATCGCGGCGGCGACCACGTTGCTCGCGAGCGTGATGACAGCCGCGTCGCGCTGGCAGCGGGCCACGTCCTCCAGCGCCGCCGCGCTTTCCACGGCACGGCGATTGGCGCCGAACACATCGAGGGTATAGCCCACGGTGAGCTGCGCCGTGTGCAGGCTGAAAAGATTGCTCCCCGATGCGAGCGGAGAGGCGAGCGGATCGGCGACCTGCTCGCGTGCCGGGTTGAAGGATGCGGTCACCTGCGGGAAGAAGCCCGCCTGCTGCGCTGCGGTGTTCTCGCGCGCGGCGCGAAGCGCGGCCTCGGCGGCGGCCACGTTGGGATTGGCCGCGAGGGCCTGCTCGACCAGCGCATCCAGTTCGTGCGAGCCGAAGAGCGCCCACCACGACGCGGGCAGGTCGCCATGCACGAAGCGCTGCGGCTCGCCGCCGGCGCCCGGCGCCGATTCCGTCGTCTCCGGCAGCGGCTGGGGAAGGAATCGCCCGACCTCCGGAGCCTTCGGCCGCTCGTAGTCGGGCCCCGCCGCGCATCCGGCGAGGCACGCGAGGACCGCGATCCACGGCACGAGCCTCATTCGGCCCCCTGCGCGGCGGGCGATCGCAGGCGGCGCGCGACCCCATGCCCCGAGAACTTCACGATCAGGACCGGCAGCACGACGAGGATGAGCAGCGGCGCGAGCAGGATGCCGCCCACCACCACGAGCGCGAGCGGGCGCTGCACCTGCGAGCCGATGCCCGTCGACAGCGCCGCGGGAACGAGGCCCGCGCAGGCCACGATGCACGTCATGAGCACGGGGCGCATCTGCACCTCGCACGCCCGCAGTATCGCCGCGGCGCGCTCCATGCCGTCCTCGACCAGCAGGTTGAAGTACGAGATCACGATGATCCCGTCCATCACCGCGATGCCGAAGAGCGCGACGAAGCCGATGGCCGCAGACACGCTGAAAGGCGTGTCCGTGATCCAGAGCGCGAGGATCCCGCCCACGAGGGCCATGGGGATCACGCTCACCGCGAGGAGCACGTCGCGAAGGTTGCCGAAGTTGAGGTAGAGCAGCACCGCGATGAGCAGCAGCGAAAGCGGCACGACGACCGCGAGGCGCTGCATCGCCTCCTCGAGGTTGCCGAACTCGCCTACCCACTCGAGGTGGTAGCCGGAAGGCAGCTGCACCTGCTCGGCCACCTTGCGCTCGGCCTCCAGCACCGCCGTGCCGAGGTCGCGCCCGCGCACGCTGAACTTGATCGGGATGTAGCGCTCCTGCTGCTCCCGGTAGACGAACGACGCGCCCGAGACGAGCCGGATGTCGGCCACGTCGCCCAGCGGGACCTGGATCGTGCCGCTGCCCGTGGGAGACGGCGCGCCGATCGTGATGCGGCGGATCGCCTCTACGCTCGATCGATACTCGGGCGCGAAGCGCACCATCATCGCGAAGTGGCGGTCGCTGCCCTCCTCGAAGACGTCGCCCGGCGACTGGCCGCCGATCGCGGCCTGCACCGTCGCGTTGATGTCGCCCACCGCGAGGCCGTAGCGCGCCGCGCGCTCGCGGTCGATGTCGATGCGGATCGTGGGCTGCCCGAGCGACTTGAGCACCGCGAGGTCCGCGATTCCGGGCACGCCCTCGAGCACACGGCGGATCTTCGCCGCATTGGCCTCGAGCGTGGCGAGGTCGGGGCCGAAGAGCTTCACCGAGTTCTCGCCCTTCACGCCCGAGGCCGCTTCCTCGACGTTGTCCTGGATGTACTGCGAGAAGTTGAACTCCACGCCGGCGAAGTTGCGCGTGAGCTCCTCGGTCATCTGCCGCGTGAGCCCTTCCTTGTCGACGCCGCGGGGCCAGGTGCCGGACGGATTGAGCGGCACGAAGAACTCCGCGTTGAAGAAGCCCGTGGCGTCGGTGCCGTCGTCGGGCCGGCCGTGCTGCGAGACCACGGTCTGCACCTCCGGATAGCTCTTGATGATGCGGCGCATGCGGTTCACGTACGCGTTGCTCTCCTCGAGCGAGATCGACACGGGCATCGTCGCGCGGATCCAGAGGTTGCCCTCCTCGAGCTTGGGCAGGAACTCGAGGCCCAGCTGGCGCACGAGCAGCGCCGCGAAGACCACGATCACCGCGGCCGCGCCCAGCACGAGCGTGCGGTTGGCGAGCGCGAAGCGGATGAGCGGCGCGTAGCCGAGGCGAAGCCACGCGACGATGCGCGTCTCGGTCTCCTCGAGCTTCTCGTCGAGCAGGAGGGAGGCGAGCGCCGGCGAGATCGTGAACGTGGCGACCAGCCCGCCCGCGATCGCGTAGGCGTAGGTCTTCGCCATGGGCCCGAAGATGTGCCCCTCGATGCCCGAGAGGGTGAACAGCGGCACGAAGCCCGCGATGATGATGGCCGCGGAGAAGAGGATCGCGCGGTTCACCTCCGCGGCGGAGTTGGCGATGACCGCGAAGCGTCCGTGCAGGCCATACAGGGCCGGCGCGCGCTGCACCGCCGGATCGAAGGCCCGCGCCTCGCGCCCCTCGGTGAAGTGGCGGAAGATGTTCTCCACCATGATCACCGAGGCATCGACGATGAGCCCGAAGTCGATCGCTCCCACCGACAGCAGGTTCGCCGACTCGCCGCGCAGCACCATGAGGCCGACGGCGAAGGCGAGCGCGAACGGGATCGTGGCCGCCACGATGACCGCGCTGCGCAGGTTGCCGAGGAACGCCCACTGCAGCAGGAAGATCAGCACCACGCCCATGAGCAGGTTGTGAAGGACGGTGCGCGTGGTGATGGAGATGAGGTCGCTGCGGTCGTAGAGCTTCTGCACGCTCATGCCGGGCGGGAGGATGCCCGAGGCGTTGATCTTCTCCACCTCCGCCTCGACGCGCCGGATCGTGGGCACGCTCTGCTCGCCGCGGCGCATGAGGACGATGCCCTGCACGATGTCGTCGTTGTCGTCGTTGCCCGCGATGCCCAGGCGCGGCAGGCTCCCGATCGAGACCTTCGCCACGTCGCCCAGGAGCACCGGCACGTTGCGGTTCGATGCGATCATCGTCCCGCGCAGGTCGTCCAGCGACCGCACGAGGCCCACGCCCCGCACCACGGCCGACTGCGAGCCGATGTTCACCGTCTGCCCGCCCACGTTCAAGTTGCTGTTGCCCAGCACCTGCAGCACCTGCGCGAGCGTGACGCCGTTCTCGGCGAGCCTGCCCTGGTCGATCGTGATGTCGTAGGTCTTCGTCTTTCCGCCCCAGCCCGTCACGTCGATCACGCCGGGCACGGCCTTGAAGCGCCGCTCGAGGATCCAGTCCTGCACCGTCTTCAGCGTCGTCACCGTGTAGGCGGGGCCCACGACCCGGTAGCGGTAGATCTCGCCGATCGGGCTCGTGGGCGAGATCTTCGGCTGCGCGCCGTTGGCGAGCGCGGGCATCTGCGCGAGCCGGTTGATCACCCACTGCTCGGCCTGCTCGTAGGTGAAGTCGTAGGTGAACTGCACCTTCACGTCGGAGAGCCCGAAGAGCGAGATCGTGCGGATCGCCGCCACGTGCGGGATGCCCGCCATGCCCACCTCGATCGGGATCGTCACGTAGCGCTCGATCTCCTCGGCCGATTGCCCCGTGCTCTGCGTGACGATGTCCACGAGCGGCGGGACCGGGTCGGGGTAGGCCTCGATGTTCAGGCGCGCGAATCCCGCGATCCCGCCGAGCAGCACGAGCCCCATCACGGCGATCACCAGCATGCGCTGGCGAAGCGCGAAGGCGATGACGGCGTTCACGTCAGGAGCCGGTGGTGGCGCGGTCGACGAACACGGCTCCGGCCGTAACCACCTGTTCGCCCGCGGCGAGGCCGGAGACGACCTCGACCATGTCGGCGCTTTCCCGGCCCAGCTTCACCGCGCGCGATTGGAGCATGCGCCCCTCCGCCGCCACGAAGACGCGCGCCTCGTCGCCCTCGTACACGACCGCCGACTTCGGGATGCCGAGTCCCGAAGACGCCTCGCCCGTCGCGATGCTGAAGGTCGCGAACATCATCGGCTTCAACGCACCGTCGCGATTGTCGATCTCGGCGCGGACCGGCAGTCGGTGGGTCGCCGGGTCCACGGCGGCCGCCACCCACGTGAGGCGCGCCGCGAACGCCCGGTCGGGGAACGCGGGCACGCGGACCTCGACAGCGCAGCCGACTTTCATGAGCGGCGCATCGACCTCCCGCACGTTCGCCACGAGCCAGACCTTCGACAGGTCGCCGATCGAGAAGACCGGGTTGGGCGCGCCGTTGGCCGCGCTCGTGATGTACTGGCCCAGGCCCACCTGCCGCGAAGTCACCGTGCCGGCGATGGGCGCGCGCACGATCGCCTCGGGATCCAGCACCTCGGACGGGCCCGCCTTCTCCATGCGCGCGATCTCCTCCGGCGAACGGCCGAGCACGCGCAGCTTGCTGCGCGCGGCATCGAGCGCCACCTGCGCGCTGTGCAGGTTCGCCTGCGCGGCCACGAGGTCCGTCTGGCTCTGGATCCAGTCCTTGAGCGCCCCGGCCTTCACGGCATAGAGGTCGTGCTGGCGGCGCTCGTTGGCCTGCGCCTGGGCGAACTGCGCGCGCGCCGATTCGAGAACCGCGGCCGCCACCGCGAGGTCGTTCTGCCCCTGCACGAATTCCGTGGCCTGCACGGCCATGAGCGGCGCGCCGGCGGCGACGACGTCCCCGGGCTTCGCGATGAGCCGCGTCACGCGTCCCGTGAACGGCGAGAATACCGGCGTGATGTTGTCGTCGTCGAACGCGATGCTGCCGTCGGTGGCGAGCGCGGCGCGAAAGCTCATTGCGCGCGCCTCACGGATCTTCAGCCCGCGCCACTGCTCCTCCGTCGGGCGGAACATGCCGGGCGTTTCGTCGCTTGGGTCGGGCGGCGCTTCCACGGACTTCCCGTGCGCCTTCAGCGCCGCCTCGATGCCGTGGGCCGTCGCGATCGCGAACGCAATTGCCGCGACCGCCAGCAGTTGCTTGCGCGAGGAGAGGTGGGGTGTGTCCGCACTCATCGGGTGATGCTGGGCCGCTTGCCTTTCGCTACCCTCTGGACTTGCTTTCGGGAAGCTGACGCTTCGTCGTCGCGTGCATTTCGGTGCGACGTTCGTAGAGCGAGAACGATTCGAACGCCTCGCCCTTGCGCGCACCGCGCCACAACAGACTCCAGCGGCCCGGCGGAAGTTCCGGGGCGATGCCGTCGTGGCTTGCCTGAAGGAGGATGAAGCGGCAATCGCGGCGCGCGACTTCGGTGCGCTCGGTCGTGCGGTTCGCGAAGTATTCGAGCATCGCGCGCTGGCCTTCGCCCAGGCCCGTGCTCGCCACGCACGCGGCCGAGGGCGGGAGCGCGCTGGAAAGACTCACGAAGGCTTCCCGGAAGCTCTTCGCCTCATCGATCCACGGCAGCAGCAGCGTCATCACTACGCTCCATGCCATCGCGACGTTCGCCGTCCATCGCACGAGCCACGTCGCGCCGCCCCAGTGCGATCGCCACACGCCGGCCCACAGCAGCGTGGCCGCCGCGGCGGCGGCGAAGAGCTTCGCCTCGAAGGGGAAGCGGAAGCTCGACGGCAGGTAGCTCGAGACGACGGCGACCTCGGGCGGCGCGCCCTGGGCCACGGCCTCGATCCAGATGAACCACGCAAGCCCCGCGACAGCGGCGGCGAGCGCCGCGGAAGTCCACGCAAAGGCCGCGGCCATCCATCGCGGAAGGCGATCGGCCGCGGCGCTCGCCCCGATCGAAAGCGGAACGAGCAACGGCAGCGCATAGAGCTCGCGCGCCGAAGCAGAGGTCGTGAGAACGAGCAGGATTCCCGCGCACATCGCGGCCACGAGCTGGTGCCCGCGATCGAGGTCGAGGCCGCGCGAGGCCGCGTGGCACGCGAAGCCGTAGAGCGCGACGGCGCCCGCTGGCAACGTGAACCACGGCAGCGTGCGCGTGAAGTACCACGGCTCGTCGTCGGCGCCCAGATGCGCGAAGCCGAAGTAGCGCCCGAAGTTGTTCACCCAGAACCACTCGCGGAAGAGCTCGGGACTGCGCGCGTAGAGCGCCACGGGCCACGCGAGCATCCACGGCAGCGCGAAGAGCGCCGCCCACGTGAGGCCCTGCGCGTAGCTCCCCGACCGCCAGCGGCGGAAGATCGCGGGCAGCAGCAGCGCCGCGATGCCGAACATGCCCGGCTCGACCAGTCCCTTGGACATGAAGCCGATGCCGATGCCGGTGCCGAGGATCGCGCCGCCGCGCCGCGGCGACTCGATGATCGAGGCAAGGCCGAAGGCAGCGATGGCGCAGCCGGCGAGCAGCGCGACGTCGGTGATGAGCGTATGCGCCGGCACGCACACGCCCAGCGAGCCGAGCAGCAGCAGCGCCGCGAGCGGGCCCCGGCCGGCGCCGAAGAGCTCTCGCGCGGCGAGCGCCGTGAACGTTGCGGCGAGGACCATGAACAGCACGCTCGCCATTCGCGCTCCGTCGTGCATCGGCAGGACCGGCGCGAAGAGGCGCGCGGTGAGCGATGCGACGCCGTAGTAGAGCGGGGGCTTCTCCATGAAGGGCTCGCCCGCGAGGGTGGGCACCACCAGGTCGCCGCTCTCGACGATGTGGTGCACGAGACCGAAGGTGTACGCCTCGTCGGGCTTCCAGGGATCGTGGCCGATGGTTCCCGCCGCGAGGAATACGCCGATCAGCGCGGCGAGCCAGGCGCTCGCGGCCTGCGGGAACGCGCGTGGCCGGCAATCGGTGATGGATGTGGCGGTTGAAGACACCGCGGCCCTCCGTCGAACGAAAGGGTCGCATCATGCCGGGCCAAGCTTGCGGGCGGCCTTCGCGGCGCGAAAAAGGGCGCGCGCCCCGGCGCGCCGAAACGCTCGGGAAAGATTCAGATGAATCGGCCGCCTATTTCAGCTCGTTCTGCAGGAACGTGTAGGTCAGCGCCCACATGTAGGCCTGCTGCGCCGGGGTGGATCCCGCGGCGTGGCCGCCTTCGGTGTTCTCGTAGTAGAGGACGTCGTGGCCCTGCGCTTCCATCTTGGCCACCATCTTGCGCGCGTGGCCCGGATGCACGCGGTCGTCGCGCGTCGAGGTGTAGAAGAAGATGCGCGGATACTTCTTGTCCTTGAAGACGTTCTGGTACGGCGAGTACTTCGAGATGAACGCCCAGTCGGAAGGCACGTCGGGATTGCCGTACTCGCCCATCCACGAATTGCCCGCGAGGAGCTTGTTGAAGCGGTACATGTCGAGCAGCGGCACCTGGCAGACTACCGCCTTGTAGAGTTCGGGGCGCTGCGTGAACGCGGTGCCCACGAGCAACCCGCCCTGGCTGCCGCCCATGATGCCCAGGTGCTTTGGCGAGGTGATGCCGCGCCGCTCGATGTCCTCGGCCACGGCGATGAAGTCGTCGTGCACGCGGTGGCGGTTCTCGCGGATCGCCTGCGTGTGCCACGCGGGCCCGAACTCGCCGCCGCCGCGGATGTTGGAAAGGACCCACACGCCGCCGCGCTCGAGCCACGACGCGCCGATGATGCCGCTGTAGTTGGGCAGCATCGAGATCTCGTAGCCGCCGTAGCCGTAGAGGATCGTGGGGTTCGATCCGTCCATCTTCGTGCCTTCGCGCATCACCACGAAGTACGGGATCTTGGTGCCGTCCTTGGACGTGGCTTCGCCCTGCGTGGTGACGAGTCCTTTCGCGTCGAAGAACGCCGGCAGCGACTTCAACTTCTCGCGCGCGCCCTTGGTGTAATCGGCGAGGTAGAGCGTCGTGGGCTCGGTGAACGAGGTCACCGTCATCCAGTACGCGTCGCTGTCGTCGCGGTCGAACGCGGAGACGCCGATGGACGCGGTGTCGGGCACCGGCACGTTCGTGCTCACCCACTTGCCGCCTTCGCGGCGCACCTCGACCACGCGGCTCTTCACGTTGTCGAGGATGTTGAGCAGGATCGCGTCGTGCGTGACCGAATGCGATTGCAGAGCCGCGCGCGCCGTGGGCACGTAGATCGCCTCGAAGCTGCGCCCGCCCTTCATGAAATCGTCCAGGTTCGTCGCGATGAGCGAGCCCGCCTTGAACGGCTTGTCCTTCGGCTTCCAGTCGCTGCGCA
>Ga0335076_10008964_pt1 | contig 10084 bp, 8 predicted proteins | sample Lox_Sample_25_FD_206717 | JGI IMG/M metagenome (GOLD analysis project Ga0335076, IMG submission 206717) | Soil microbial communities from Loxahatchee National Wildlife Refuge, Florida, United States - Lox_Sample_2.5 | ecosystem: Environmental > Terrestrial > Soil > Wetlands | place: USA: Florida...
CCCTGCGTCGCGGCTCGTCTCGCCTTTGCGGCTGATCTCCACCACGCCGACGGGCGCGCCCTTCACGAGCAGCGGCGTCGTCACCATCTTCTGGATCGGGATCGGCTTGTCCTTGAGCTTGATGCTCTCGAAGAAGGACACGTGCTTCACCATCGGCACGTTGTTGATCACGTCGCCCGCGCGGCGCGAGAGCACGCCCACGGCGATCGAGTCGCGCTTGCTCGTGGGGATCGAGCCGAGCTCTGCGAAGCGCCGCGGCGCGACGAAGCGCAGGTGGCGGCCGTCGCTCGAGAGCAGCAGGACCGCCACCTCGTCCTGCTTGCACCCGAACTCCTGGCTGACCGTCTTCACGACCCGCTCACCCATGTCGAGCAGCAGCTCGTGGCGGTTCTTGATCTTGTCCTTCTGGGCGAGCATCGCCTGCAGGATCTCTTGGAGCTCGCGCATCCGCTACACCACCACCTGAGAGGCCGGCATTATACCCGCCCTGGCTACTCGCCGCCTGCCAGCGGCCGCGCGCGCCCGGTGCGCAGCAGCGCCGACAGCTCGACGAGCACGCGCTCGAGGTCGAGCGCGAAGAAGCCCACGCGCACACGCAGCAGCGCGAGCACGCGCAGCAGGTGCTTCCCCAGGCGCCGGCCGGGCGGGCGCTGCGCCTCGGCGAAGAAGAAGGCCCTGCGCGCCAGCCGCCGCTCGGCCTTGGCGTCCGCCCACGGCCGCTTCTCGAGCTCCGCCCAGGCCTCGAGCGAGCGCCCGCCCGAAGGCGGCGGGCCGGGCAGATCGCGGTGGCGCCGCAGCGGCGTCTCGAAGCGGCTGTCCATTGCGCTGATCGCGCGCGCGACCTTCACGACCGCGGCGAGGCCGGGTCCGCCGGCTGCCGCCTCGCTGACGTCGAAGACGAAGCGGCCGACGATCCGCGACGCGCGCAGGCGGCTCGCCACCTCCAGGAGCGGCTCGCGCTCCGCCGCCGTAGACACGATCTGCAGTCCGCGGCAGCCCGCCCCGCGCAGCCGCTCGAGCCCGCGCGGACCGGCGTCGAGCACGTCCTGCGCGCGCGCCTCGGCCCGCCACGCGAGCGGCGCCCCGCCTTCCGCGAGCCCGCTCGCGATCTCGAAGACGCGCTCGGCGTCGCCGAAGAAGTCCTCGTCCCGGAAGGAGAGCTCCGTCGCCCGGTAGCGCTCGGCGAGCTCGAGGGTTTCGCCGATCACCCGCTCGGGACGCAAGCCGATCCAGTCGGGGCCCTCGCGCGTTCCGCGGCTCGACAAGTAGTCGATACGCCGCACGCCGCGCTCCTCGAAGTAGCGCTCGACGTCGAGCAGCGAGTAGTCGGCGCGGGGCCAGAGCCGGGTCGGCGGCGCGGCGGGCGCCACCTCGGGGCCCCCGGGCAGCGCCAGCCCGGCGGCGCTCGCGAGCAGCCGGCCCGAGCGCGCCGCATCCACCGCCGCTTGCAGCGCCTCCTCGCCGGCGCCGGGCGCGCAGGCGTCGACGACGCCGGTCGCGAAGCACGACGCGGGGTCATGCGTCGCGTGCGGCCCGCCCCAGACGATCGGCAGCCCGCGGCTCGCCGCGCGCGCCGCGCGGCTCACCCGCAGCGCCTCCAAGAGCGGCTCACCGCTGCGCGAGCTCACGAAGAAGAGCAGCGCGTGCCGCGCCAGCTCGACGACGCGCGCCTCCGGCGCGAGCTCGAAGCGGCCGTCCACGATCACCACGTGGCGGCCCTCGAGCCACGACCCGAGCGCGAGCAGGCCGAGCGGCATGGCCGCGCCGGCGTCTCGCGGCTGATAGAGGACGACGGGCTGCCGCCGCGCGGCGCCGCGTGCCGTCACCGCCTTCTCACCTCCGGGGAGGGCCAAAGTCTACCGGACTTCGCCCGCCGCCTGGCGCCCGAGCGCGAGCTTCGCCAACGCGAGCGTGACGCCGGCTTGCACGAGTGCCCCGATCGGCAGCGCGAGCAGCAGCTCCTGCCGGACGCTCCACACCGCGAGCGCCATCGGCAGCGCGGCCGCGAGCGCCGTCGCGAGCGGACGCAGCAGCGGCACGGGCGCAGCGGCGGCGGCGCAGGCGCGCGCGGCGAGCACCAGCAGGAGCCATTCGGCGAGAGCGATCCCGAGCGCGGCGCCGGTCCCGCCCTGCGCCCGCACCAGCGGCACGGCCATCGCGAACGCCACCAGGACGCGCGTCGCCGTGAGCCGCGGCAGCCAGCGCGTGCGCCCGGCGGCCACGAGCGTGCTCGCCAGCAGGCCGTTCATGAAGAGCGCCGGCAGCGCGAGCCCCAGCAGCCGGAGCGGAGACTCGGTGCCCGCGTAGTCGAGCGCGTCGTAGCCCGGGCCCAGCAGGAGCCGCGCGACCGGCGCGGCCACGAGCGCCAGGCCCACGGCAGCCGGCGCGGCGAGAAAGGCGAGCGTCCAGGCGGTGCGCTCGCGCACGCTGCCGCGCCCGCGCAGCGCCTCGCGCGTCAGCCCCGGCATCGCGCCGGCCGCGACCGCCAGGGGAATCATGTTCAGGAACTCGTAGACGCGGAGCGCCGCCAGGAACAGGCCGGTTTCCCGGTCGCCGCGGAGCAGCGACAGCACGAGGAACTCGACGCGCGGGCTCAGCAGCAGCAGGCCGCCGTGGACGGCGAGCGGCAGAGCCTCGCTCATCACCTCGGCCACGCGCGAGTCGCTGCCTGCGTGCGCAGGCGCCGAGCGGCGCAGCAGCCAGGCCCCGAGCGCGAGCGCCGGGACCGTCGAGGGAACGAGCGCCCAGGCGAGCGCGACGAGGCCCGCGCTCGAGCCGAGCGCCAGCGCCACCGCCACGAGCCCTCCGCCGCGCAGGCACAGCAGCACGAGCGCCTCCGCCACGCGCTCGCCCCGGCAGCGCAGCGCCACGCCCAGGAACTCGCCCCAGCCGGAGAGCGCGAACCACATCACGAGCGGCGACAGCGCGGGCGCCACGGCCAGGCCCGCGAAGGCGGCGGCGAAGAGCAGGCCCGCCAGCACGAGCCGAGCTCGCACCAACGACCGCAGCGACAGCGTCCCGGCCACGAGCGCGCGCGACGCGAGCGTCTGCAGCCCGAGCTCGCCGAGCTCGGCGAGCAGGAGCGCGAACACCGAGAGCCGCCCGAACGCGCCGAAGTCCGAGGCGCCCAGGCCCCGGATCAGCAGCAGCGTGGTGGCGAGGCCGAGCAGCCGGGAGGCGATCTCGGCGGCGAGCTTGATGGCGCTGCCGCGCGTGGCGTCGCGCGCCTCGCGCGCGTCGCCCCCGGACTCGTCGGTCACGGCGGCATGATAACCTTGGCGCCCCGTGGCCCCCCTCCTGCTCACGGTGGCGCTCGCCCTGGCGATCTCGGTGCCGATGCACTGGTGGCCGCGGCTCGGCGCTCCGAACCGGCGCCGGCTTTCGATTGCCACGAGTCTGGCGGGCCTGGGCTTCCTGGTGGCGGCGCTCCGGACCGAGGGGCATCGCGAGACGGCGCTCACGTCGCTCGTGCTGGTCGGGCCGGCGACGGCTACCGCCCACACCTCGGCGAGCGCCAGCCTCTACTATTACGTCCTCACCGGCGTCTGCCTGCTGCTCGGCTTCACCGGCCTGATCGCCAGCGACGCGCTCGCGCGCTGGCTGCGGCCGCGCCCGCTCCTGAGCTCGGTGGCGGTGGCCTGGCTCGTCACTCTCGTGCGCGCTCTGCTCGAGAAGAGCGCCGCCCCGACGTTGCTCGTGGCCGCGGTAGGGGTGACCTGGCTCGCGCCCGTCGCCGGCGCCTATCTGGCGATGGCGCTCGAGCCGCGCCGCGGCGGGCCCGGCGCGCTCGTCCCCGAGCTGCTGCGTTACGCCTACCTCGTACGCGGCCTGGTGGCGCTCGTCGGGGTGACGGCGACTCGGCTCGCGACAGGGACGCACTACGACGTCTCGCCGCTCACCGACGTGGCGGTCGCCTTCTCCGAGCGGAGCTGGGCCTTCGTGCCGGGGAGCTGGCCGCAGCTCTTCTGGCTCACGCTCCTGCCGCAGCTCGTGATCTGGCCCGCCTACACGGTGATTGCCGGGATGGCGGGCGGCGCCCTCGGCTTCCTGCTCTCCCCCGCGCCGGCGCGCCCGGCCCCGGCTGCCGCCCTCGACCCCTCGGGGGCTTCGAGAGTGGAGGCGGTCGAGACGAGCGACGCGCCGAGCGCCGACTAGCTCCTAGCGCACCTTGCAGCTCGTCTCGCCGAGCCCCGAGCCGCAGCGGTGGCTGCCGTCCGAGAAGCCCGAGCAGACGAAGCCGGCGCTGCAGTCGGTGTCGCTCGTGCAGCGGTCGCACTCCTGGCCGCTCGAGCCGCACGAGCCGATGGGCAGCGCCAAGAGCAGCAGGACCCCCCACATCAGGCTGCGCTTCGTCATCGCCCTCCCCGGAAAACGCCGGCTTTTTGCGGGGATTCTAGCCCACGGGGCTGGCCGGTCCCAGGTTTGACGGAAAAGAAAGCCACATGCTAACTTGCCCTTTCATGCTTCTGAGACGACTCGAGCGATGAAAACCGAGTCAGAGCTGCGCTCGACGCTCAACCTCCCGAAGACCGACTTCCCGATGAAGGCCAACCTGGCCCAGTCCGAGCCGCAGCGGCTCGCGCGCTGGAAGCAGGAGGATCTCTACGCCCAGCTCCGCAAAGCACGCAAGGGCGCGCCGAGCTTCGTCCTTCACGACGGCCCGCCCTACGCCAACGGGCACATCCACATCGGGACGACGCTCAACAAGGTGCTGAAGGACGTCGTGGTGCGCAGCCGCTCCATGGCCGGCCACGACGCGCCCTACCGGCCGGGCTGGGACTGCCACGGGCTGCCGATCGAGCTCAAGGTCGAGCGCGACCTCGGCTCGAAGAAGCACACGATGTCGGCGATCGCGTTCCGCCAGGAGTGCCGCAAGTACGCGGAGAAGTACGTGGCGATCCAGCGCGACGAGTTCGAGCGGCTCGGCGTCATGGGCGAGTGGGAAGACCCGTACCTGACGATGGCGCCCGCCTATCAGGCGACGATCGTCAAGCAGCTCGCGACCTTCGCCGAGAAGGGCCTCGTCTACAAGGCCAAGAAGTCGGTCCACTGGTGCATCTCGTGCCGCACGGCGCTCGCGGAGGCCGAGGTCGAGTACGACGAGCACCACGAGAGCCCGCAGATCGACGTGCGCTTCCCGCTCTCCGCAGCGGCCGCGGCCAAGCTCGCGGCGGCGCACCCCGCGCTCGCCGGCCGGCCGGCGTTCGCGGTGGCCTGGACCACCACGCCCTGGACGCTGCCCGCCAACCTCGCGCTCGCGTTCCACCCCGAGGCCGAGTACGCCTTCTATCCGGTCGAAGGCGGCTCCGACGTGCTGCTGCTGGCGAAGGCCCTCCGTGAGCGGGTCGAGGCGCGCTCGGGCCTGAAGCTCGGCGCCCCGCTTGCCGAGCTGAAGGGCGCGGAGCTCGAGCACGTGCGCTTCCGGCATCCCTGGCTCGACCGCGACTCCCCCGCCGTGCTCGCCGACTACGTGACGCTCGACACCGGGACCGGCGTCGTGCACACGGCCCCCGGCCACGGCTGGGACGACTACCTGACGGGCGTCCGCTACGGCCTCGACATCTACTGCCCGGTCGACGAAGGCGGCCGTTTCGTGCCCGAGGTCGAGCACTTCGCGGGCCAGCGCGTATTCGACGCGAACCCGAAGGTGATCGAGCTCCTGCGCGAGAAAGGGGCGCTCGTCCAGGCCGGCAAGGACACGCACTCGTACCCGGTCTGCTGGCGCTGCAAGCACCCGATCATCTTCCGCGCGACCGAGCAGTGGTTCATCGCACTCGACCAGGGCCAGCCGACGCTGCGCGAGCAGGCGCTCGCCGCGATCGCCGCCACGAGGTGGCTGCCCGCCTGGGGCGAAGAGCGCATCCACAACATGATCGCGACGCGCCCCGACTGGTGCATCTCGCGCCAGCGGCTCTGGGGCGTGCCGATCCCCGCCTTCTACTGCAAGAGCTGCGGCGAGGCGCTCTTGCGGCCCGAGTTGCTGCGCCACGTCGCCGCCGTCTTCGAGCGCGAGAGCGCGGACGCCTGGTATGCGCACGAGGCGAAGCAGCTGCTGCCCGCGGGCTTCGCCTGCCCGAAGTGCGGGAAGGGCGACTTCGAGAAGGAGCGCGACATCCTCGACGTCTGGTTCGACTCGGGCTCCTCGCACGCGGCGGTGCTCGGACAGCGGCCCGACCTGCCCTGGCCCTGCGACGTCTACCTCGAGGGCTCCGACCAGCACCGCGGCTGGTTCCACTCGTCGCTCCTGATCGGCGTCGGGACGCGCGGGCGGGCGCCCTACAAGCAGGTGATCACGCACGGCTTCTCGGTGGACGGCGAAGGCCGCAAGATCTCGAAGAGCCTGGGCAACGACGTCGACACGCACAAGCTGATCGCGAGCTACGGCGCGGAGATCCTGCGGCTGTGGACGATCATGGTCGACTACCGCGAGGACATGCGGATCTCCGACGACATGATCCGCCGCGTCGCCGAGGCCTACCGCAAGCTGCGCAACACGATCCGCTACCTGGTCTCGAACCTGAGCGACTTCGACCCGGCGAAGGACGCGGTCGCCGAGAGCGCGCTCGACGAGCTCGACGCCTACGTGCTGGCGCGCCACCGCCAGGTGGTCGCGCGCGTGCTCGAGGCCTACGACACCTTCGAGTACCACCTCGTCTACCACCAGCTCGTGCAGTACGCGGCCGCGGACCTCTCGTCCTTCTACCTCGACGTGCTCAAGGACCGGCTCTACTGCGACGCGACGGACGCGCCGCGGCGCCGCTCGGCGCAGACCGTGCTCCACCGCATCGCGCGCGACCTGCCGCTGCTGCTCGCGCCGGTCCTGCCGTTCACGAGCGACGAAGCCTGGGAGGCGCTGCCGGGCCGGCCGGCGGGGTCGGTGCACCTCGGCGTGTTCCCCGCGCGCGAGCCCGTCGACGGCGCGCGCCTCGAGCGCTGGGCGATGCTGCTCGACGTCCGCGCCGAAGTGACGAAGGCGCTCGAGGCCGAGCGCGCCGCCAAGCGCATCGCGGCGAGCCTGGAGGCGGCGGTGGTCCTGCGCGCCCCGGCCGAGACGCTCGAGTCCCTGCGCGAGCACGACGCACGCTCGAGCGTGTTCCCCGGGAACCTGGCCAACCTCTTCATCGTGAGCGAGGTGCGGCTCCAGGAGTCGAGCGGGCCGCTCGAGGTGACGGTCGAGCACGCCGCCGGCCGCAAGTGCGAGCGCTGCTGGACCTGGTCCGCCCGCGTGGGGACGCTGCCCGCGCACCCCGGGGTCTGCGAGCGCTGCAACGAGGTCCTGAGCCGCCAGTGAAGCGCAGCCTGCCCTACGCGCTGGTGATCGCGGCGGTCGTCGTGCTCGACCAGGTCACGAAGGCGATCGTGGTGCGCTCGATCGGGCTCCACGACTACGTGCCGCTCGTCGACGGCCTGCTGAGCCTCAGCCACGTCCGCAACCACGGAGCCGCCTTCGGCCTGCTCTCCGACTGGAACCTGCCCTACCAGTCCCTGGTGCTCTCGTCGCTCAGCCTGCTGGCGCTCGCCGCGATCGCGGCCTACTTCGTGCACCTGCCGGCGCGCGCACGGCTGCCGCGGCTCGCGCTCGCGCTGGTGCTCGGCGGCGCGTTCGGCAACGTGATCGACCGGCTCCGCCTCGGCTACGTGGTGGACTTCGTCCACGTCTACTGGCGCGACTACCAGTGGCCCGACTTCAACACCGCCGACTCGGCGATAACGATCGGCGTCGCGCTGCTCGTGATCGACATCCTGAGCTCCCCGGAGCACCAGGCCCAGGGCGCGCCGGGCATCGACACCGCCAGCCCCACCGCCGGGAGGACCGACTGACATGCACCCGCGTCTGCTGACGCTGCCCTCGTTCGAGCTGCTGGGCCGAACGCTCGGGCCGTTCACGCTGCACACCTACGGAGTGCTCCTGGCGATCGCCTTCGTCGCGGGGCTGTGGGTCGCCTCGCGCGAGGCGAGGCGCCAGGGCCTCGACGCGGGGCGCGTGACCGACATGGCGGTCTGGGTGCTGATCGCCGGGCTGCTCGGGGCCAAGCTGCTGCTCGTGATCGTGGACTGGAGCTACTACCAGCGCAGCCCGCGCGACCTCTGGGGCATCTTCCAGAGCGGCGGCGTCTTCTACGGCGGCCTGATCGCGGGCGGGCTGGTCGCGTGGTGGTACGCGCGGCGGCACGGCCTCGGCGGCTGGCGCACTGCCGACGCGCTCGCGCCGGGAGTCGTGCTGGGCCAGGCGATCGGTCGGCTGGGCTGCTTCGCCGCCGGCTGCTGCTGGGGCAAGCCCACGAGCCTGCCCTGGGGCGTCACCTTCACCGACGTCTACGCCTCGCGCCAGGTCGGGACGCCGATGGACACGCCGCTGCACCCGAGCCAGCTCTACGAGTCCTTCGCGGCGTTCGCGATCTTCGCCTTCCTGCTGTGGCTGCTCCCGCGCAAGCGCTACGACGGGCAGGTGGTGCTGGCCTACGTCGCGCTCTACTCGATCGTGCGCTTCGGCCTCGAGTTCCTGCGCGGCGACCTGGAGCGCGGCTCCTGGTTCGGCGGCGTGATCTCGACCTCGCAGATCATCGCGCTCGTGCTCCTGGCCGTCGTCGCCGTCCTCTACCCGCGCCTGCGGCGCGCCCCGGCCACCGCCACGGCCTGAGGCCGCTCCGGTGGACGAGGCCCACGAGCTGATCGTCGGGCCGGAAGATGCCGGCCTTCGGCTCGATGCCTGGCTCGCGCGCCGGCTGCCCGCGCTCTCGCGCTCTCGGCTGCAGGCCCTGATCCAGACCGGCGACGTCCGGCTCGACGCGGCCAAGGCGCGCGCGTCGGCGCGCGTGAAGCCCGGACAGCACGCGCTCGTTCGCGTGCCGGCGGCTGCGGCCGCAGCGCCGAGGCCGGAGCCGATTCCGCTGCGCGTCGTCCACGAAGACCCGTCGCTCGTCGTCGTCGACAAGCCCGCGGGCCTCGTCGTGCATCCCGGCGCAGGCGCCCCGAGCGGCACGCTCGTGAACGCGCTGCTCGCGCACGTTCGCGATCTCTCCGGCGTTGGCGGCGTGCTGCGGCCGGGCATCGTGCACCGCCTCGACCGCGGCACCTCCGGCCTGCTGGTCGTCGCGAAGGACGACGCCACCCACCGGGCGCTCGCCCGCCAGTTCGCGTCGCGAACGGTCGAGAAGGAGTACCTCGCGCTCGTGCTCGGCGGCCCGCCGCGTGCCGAAGGCGAGATCGACAAGCCGATCGGCCGCGACCCGGTGCGGCGCCAGCGGATGTCGGTGCGCACGCCGCGCGCGCGCGAGGCCCGCACCAGCTGGCGCGTGGAGCAGCGCTTCGACGGCGCCGCGCTGCTGCGCGTCCGCATCCACACGGGACGCACGCACCAGATCCGCGTGCACCTCGCCGCGATCGGCCACCCGGTGGCGGGCGACGCGCTCTACGGCGGCACGCGCACGCCCGCGTCGCGCAGAGCGGCCGCGCGGCAAGCGCTCGTCTCGCTCGCGCGCCCGGCGCTTCACTCGGCGCGGCTCGCCTTCACGCACCCCGCGACCGGCGAGCGACTGACGTTCGAAGCGCCGCTGCCGGACGACCTGCAGCGCGTCGTCGAGGCGCTCCGGTCCGTCGCGCGCTCTTAGCGCGCGCGCTGCTCTGCCGCCCGCTGCTATCATCGCGCATGCCCGCTGACGAGAAGGCCGCGCGCGTCCTGCACCACCGCCGCGCCTACGAGGGCCGCGTCATCTCGCTCGACGTGGACGAGGTGATCGAGCCAGGCGACGTCCGCGGGACGCGCGAGGTCGTGCGCCAGCCGGGTTCGGTCGCGGCGCTGCCCGTGCTCGACGACGGACGCATCGTGCTGGTGCGCCAGTACCGCTACGCGGTCGCGGACTTCGTGTGGGAATTGCCGGCCGGCCGCCGCGACCCGGGCGAGTCGCCGGAGGCCGGCGCCCGCCGCGAGCTCGAGGAGGAGGTCGGACTGCGCGCGGGCGCGCTCGAGCCGATGCTCACCTTCTGGACGACGCCCGGCTTCTGCGACGAGGTGATGCACCTCTTCCGCGCGACGTCGCTCGAGGACGTGCCGGCACGGCCGGAGGCCGACGAGCGGATCGAG
>Ga0335076_10008965_pt1 | contig 10083 bp, 8 predicted proteins | sample Lox_Sample_25_FD_206717 | JGI IMG/M metagenome (GOLD analysis project Ga0335076, IMG submission 206717) | Soil microbial communities from Loxahatchee National Wildlife Refuge, Florida, United States - Lox_Sample_2.5 | ecosystem: Environmental > Terrestrial > Soil > Wetlands | place: USA: Florida...
AGGTGATCACCATCGGAATGTGGAAGTGCTGGCTGGGCGATTGAAGCTGATCAACTTGGCGAGCTCGTGGGGGCGCCCGTCGGTCGACTTCGTGGTGGATGCGCTCTCCAGCGGCCGACGCTTCCGCATCCTGACTCTGGTCGACGACTTCACCCGGGAATGTCTGGGCCTGGTCGTGGACACCTCGCTCACCGCACATTTCGGAAGTCGCGCGATGTCCGACTTGAGCCCGGAATGCAAACAAAAGCAGACATTGAGCCGCAGTTCTAATCGACTTGGTTAGGCGCCACCGTAAAGCCTTTATGCCCATAAAACCATGACACCATGCCACCCCGGCGGAAGGGGCCGCTAGTTCGCGCTCTCAGGGTGTGATGGTCCAATAGGCGCCGAGGGCAACGGTCATAAATCCGCTCTCCGTTGCGCTGCATTCCCTGCCGAGGAGCTGGACGCGAACATATCGCACTCAGCGCGTGCCGATCACGCCATCAAACCGTGAAATCCTGTAAAGCTCGCCGCCCTCGCTAGTAGGTGTGATGGTGAAATGCAAAGCTGAACGTTCGATGTCCGCTTCTCTAATCGGCCGGTTGGGGTCAAGCACTTTCAGACTGTCCGCCACCGCGGTGTCGATGTCTCTCACGGGCTCGTGCTTCTCTCCGGAATCGGCACCAAGGCCCTTCCATCATGGGATCCGAGGACGAGGCGGAACAATCTTTACCGCGGCCTTGCCTGGAGTTGGTTGGCAGGTCCAAGCGGACATGCGAACTCACCTCATCCGTCGTCCCGCGAGGGACATCATTCCACCACCTGGTGGAGTCTCGAGTTTCCTCCTATCGGATTTGATCTTGTAGGGGTCAGGCTGCAGCCGCGGTTTGCTCCCTGGTCCAGCGGAACTCAGTGCCGTCAACCCAGATGCGGTGCATGACCACGGCCAGCCGCCGGGCCAAGGCCACGATAGCCTTCTTCATGCCGCGACGTCTGGCGATCTGCATCGCCCAAGCTTTGAGCCATGACCATTTTGCTGAATGGGTCAGCATGACCTGGGCCGCTTCATAGAGTGCGGTTCGCATTATCTCGTCACCGCAGCGCGATATTGCGCCGCTGCGATCGACCTCGCCCGATTGATACTTGACGCACGTCAGTCCAAACACCGCCCCGACGGACTTGGATTTGCGGAAGCGCGCCGGCACGTCGACAGTGGCGCGATAGGTCAATGCCACCACCGGCCCGACCCCGGGGATCGTCATCAGACGCCGGCATACCTCATCGGCCCGGACGATGGCCAGCAAGCGACGATGCAGGATGGCAGTCTGTTCGCGGAGCACCTGCCGGACAACGAGCAGCGGTTCGATCAGCGCGGCCAGGTCGGGTAAGTCCTCGACCAACTCCCTGATGCGTGCCTCAAACCTAACTGTCCCAACCATGCCGACCTTGAGACCGAAGTTGCGCAAAGTACCGCGCAAGTCGTTATCGATGGCGATCGCCTTGGATTGCAATAGCTTGCGATGGGTCAGCAGCATCCGCAGTTTTTGGCTGCGTAACGTCTTCACATGCACCGGACGATAAAGCCCCACCCGCATCATCTGGGCGATGCCGCGCGCGTCGTTGCGGTCCGTTTTGTTGATCTGCGCCTTCAATACCGCCTGCATGTGTCGCGTCTCGACGCAGACCACTGGTAGCCCTGCTTCGGCCAGAGCACTGAACAGCCATTGTGACAATGGTCCAGCTTCCAGACCAATCAGCTTGAAGCGATGCACGGGGTTCTTCAGCACTGCTAGCAGCGCATCCGGTTCGCTTGCTAATTTCACTTCCTGAACAATCTTGCCGGCGGCGTCCACAATGCAGACGCTCGTCTCCTTGACCGATACGTCCAGTCCCGCAAAATGGTCCATGCTGCGCTTCTCCTTCTGATGTTTGAGGCCGTGATCACGAACCTCGTTTCACCATCAGCCTGAAGCGCAGCACCCAAAATCTTCAGCTATCCATAGACTGGGCCGGCCGATTACCCCATCTTTGCCGGTCGCTGTCGGGGCAAAAGCGGACACGTAGCGACATCGCTGGACTGGCGCGTCCGATCCTGAGCAACAGACGGCTTGATCTCAGGCCTTGTGATAGACGGTCTGCAGCCCATAGATCGGCGTCGGGATGCCCTCGTAACGAGCCTTCAACTGCAGGGAAAGGAACTGCGAGTAGTGCCGTGACTGGTGCAGATTGCCGCCGTGGAACCAGAGGCCTTCCTGCTGCGTCGGCTTCCACATGTTGCGCTGTTCGCCTTCCCATGGGCCGGGGTCCTTTGTCGTGTTCGAGCCGAGCCCCCAAACCTTGCCGACCTTGTCGGCCATTTCCCGGCTGATCAGATCAGCCACAAAGCCGTTCATTGAGGTGTAGCCGGTGGCGTAGACGATCACATCGGCGGGCAGCTCCTTGCCGTTGTCGAGCCTTACGCCGTTAGGCGTGATTTCCTCGACCTGGCCTGCCACCAGCTTGATCTTGCCGTCGATGATGAGCTGCGAGGCGCCAACATCGATGTAATAGCCCGAGCCGCGACGCAGGTACTTCATGAACAGCCCGGAATCGTCGTCGCCGAAGTCGAGCCGGAAGCCGGCTTTCGTCAGCCCTGCATAGAAATCGGCGTCGTCCTTTCGAATCTTGTCGTAAACCGGCTTCTGCAACCCGCCCAGGATCTTGTAGGGCAGCGAGGCGAAGATCAGATCGGCCTTCGCCGTCGTCATGCCGCCACGCACAGCGCGCTCGGAATAAAGGTCAGCTATGGATTCCATCAGCGAATCCGAGCGCACCACATGGGTGGTCGAGCGCTGTACCATGGTCGCGTCAACGCCAGCCTCATAGAGCGCGGCGCAGATATCATGCGCGGAATTGTTCGAGCCGATCACGACGACCTTCTTGCCCTTGTAGCGGTCAGGACCTGGATGACGCGAGGAATGGTGCTGCTCGCCCTTGAAGCTGTCCATGCCCTTGAAGCGCGGCATATTCGGCTTGGCCGACATACCGGTCGCAAACACCAGCTGCTTCGGCTTGAGCGTGATCTCTTTGCCATCGCGCTCGACGACGACCGTCCATTCCTTCCTGGCGCCGTCCCACTCGGCGTGCTTGGCCGTCGTACCGGTCCAGTAATTCAGCTCCATGACTTTGGTGTACATCTCGAGCCAGTCGCCGATCTTGTCCTTGGGCGAGAACACCGGCCAGCTCTTCGGAAAATCGATGTAGGGCAAATGGTCGTACCAGACCGGGTCGTGCAGGCAGAGCGATTTGTAGCGATTGCGCCAGGAATCCCCGGCGCGGCCGTTCCTCTCGACGATGATCGTGGGCACGCCGAGCTGGCGCAATCGCGCGCCGAGCGCGATGCCGCCTTGGCCTCCACCGATGACAAGCACGTAGGGCTGGGTCTTGACGCCGAGCTGCTCGGTTTCCTCGTCGCGCAATTCCTTCCAGGTCTTGGCGCCGGGATTGACGCCGTGCCGGGCGCCGAGCGGCCGCGTGAAGCCCGCCTTCTCCTCGTGGCCTTTCAGTTCGACCATCGTCGTCAAAAGCGTCCAGATCTGGCCGTTCTGGAGGCGGATCAGACCGTAACCGCGCGCGACCTCGGTCTCGAATGAGATCCAGCTTTCCGTCACGCCTCCGGCTTCGGTCGCGCTTTCCCCCTCGGCGATTTTCCAGTTGCGGGGCTTTATGTGCGGAAGGCAAGAGCCGAGCATCTCGCGGACCTGATCGCGGCCTTCCATGGTTTTGATGTTCCATGTGAAGGAAACAAGGTCGCGCCAGTAGCATTCCGGCGCAAACATGCTTACGGCATCGTCGAGATCGCCTGCCGCAAGCGCCGCTTCGAATTTGTCAAGAAAGACCTGGACGCGCGCATTAAGCGTGGTGTCGAGCATCATTTCCTCCCGGGGATCGTTCTCGGTTTTTTTGCAGCGATCGCAACCTTATCCTAACGATCGAACGAATCCAGACTCACCTGGTCTGATTTTCCCGCTCTGGTAGCGTGAAGAGTGGCCGCGCAGGTCGGCGCGGCCTTCAGGAAACGGCGACGCCGCAACGGCTGCGCCGGCCGGTTTGGTCATGCGGCGAGAGGATGCCCGCCCTCTGCCCTCTGGACACGGGACCTTCTGCAATGTCCAAATTCGCCGGCCATAGAGGAGTTGCCCATGACCATTATCGATTCCCAAGTCCATGCCTATGAGGCAAACACAGCGAAGCGGCCCTGGCATACCGTGCCGAACTGGCCCGATCACGTCACGGGCGACGAGATGGTCGCGGCGATGGACAAGGTCGGCGTCGACGGCGCGATCTTCATCTCCGCCTTTTCCATGTACCGCTACGACGCAAGCTATGCTGTCGACGTGCAGCGCGCCCATCCCGGCCGGTTCGGTATCGTCAAGCCGGTCGATCCCGACGATCCCGCTGTGGCCGATGTCGTCGCCGACTGGAAGAAGACGCCGGGCACGGTCGGAGTCCGCATCATGCTTACGAAGGAGGCCAAGCGCGATCCGAACGATCCGGGCCTCGACCGGATCGCACGCGCGGCCCTGAGCTACGACTTCCCGGTCAACATCTTGTGCTGGGGCAATCTGGAGGCGGGCGCTGCGCTTATCGATCGCCATCCCGACACGCGATTCATCCTCGACCATCTGGGCATCCAGCAGCCGCGTGTGCCGCCCGCGCCGCCTGAGCCCTGGGCCGACCTTCCGAAAGTGCTTGAGCTCGCCAGGCGCAAGAACGTGGTGATCAAGGTGAGCGGCGCCTGCACGCTGTCGCGCGAGCCGTATCCTTATTCCGACATCTGGGATCCGCTTGCGCGCGTGTTCGATGCATGGGGATTCGACCGCTGCCTGTGGGGCACGGACTGGACGCGCGCGTTCGCCGTCGTCAACTACGAACAGGCCGTCGAACCCTTCCGTAAGACCGACCGCCTGGGCGACAGCGAGCGGGCCATGCTGATGGGCGGGGCCTGCGCCAAGGCTTACGGCTGGTCACCGAAGAAGGGGTAGCAGCGACAACCGCAATGTCCTGCAGTCAAGAATAGGCTTCGACGACGGACGCACACATCGCAGCGGTTCATGCGTCCGTCCGGCGCGTATGGACGTTGTTCAGCTCAGGAGGACGGCGGGGGCACCGCCGCCTGGACGCCAGCCAGAGCCGCCTGCAGCGCGGCCTCCTTGGTGTGGTCCAACGAGGTTTTCATGACGGTGCCGCCCTCGCCTTTGAGGCCCTCCAGCACCTTGTCGGCCGTGACCTTGCGCACCAGCACGAACAGCGCCGCGGTGCCCGGCTGAATGGCGGCGGCGGTCTCCTTCATCCACTTGTCGTCGATACCAACGTCGGTCAGATAACCGCCGAGCGTGCCGGAGGCCGCGCCAAGCGCAGCGCCGGCAAGCGGCATCAGGAAGATCAGACCGATCAGCGAACCCCAGAACGCGCCCGACACGGCGCCTGCAGCCGTCGTGTTGATCAACTGGTTGAGCTTGATGCGTCCCTGGTCGTCCTTCACGGCGACCACCGCGTCGCCCAGCTCGATCAGATAGTCCTTCTGCATGGCCAAAAGCTTCTGGCGGACTTCCTCCGCCTTGGCTTCGGTCGGAAATGCGATAACGACAAGATCACTCATAATACGATACTCCTCTTGACCTGACATCGAACGCTTTCGGTCGCGGTCGTTAGTCTATCAGTTTTCGCGTATACCACGCCGGCAATTGATCCAAATCAAATCTCGCGTTCGACAACCAGCGATGTAAGAATCTGCGGTTTTAGATGTTCTCGACGCAATCGGCCCCAAGACGCCTTGAAAATGAAAGACGGACTTTATTCGGTCAATGTGAAGGGGTTCGATGGGGTGGATTGGCCGCCGGGCGGCATTGTCGTTCTTCTGAAGGGGATGATGTTGGGAGGCGGTCCATACACCTACTTCACCGGCTCGTATACTTCCAGGGACGGCATCTTCAAGGGCGAGCTTGTCGTCAATGAGCACACGCCTCCGCCATCCGGTCATCTGTTTTTCAAAGGAAAGGATATCGGCATGGGTGTCACGGGCACCTATGAGGGCGACCAGGCCGAGCTCACTGGCACCGCGCTCGTCGGCAAAAGAAGCCTTAGCGTGCACCTCACCTTGCGCAAGTTGGCGGATGCTTGAACATTTGCCGGCGTGCCTTCTTCGCTCCCCACAGGCCGGCTAGCATCCGTCGCAGCCATCCGGAAGATGGCGAAAATTGAAACTCACCAGGGAGGATTGTGATGAACGGCAAGAAATATGCGGCCGAAGCAATCGGCACCTTTTGGTTGACGTTTGGCGGCTGCGGCAGTGCAGTGATCGCCGCCGGGGTTCCGCAGGTGGGGATTGGAATGCTCGGCGTGGCCCTGGCGTTCGGTCTCACCGTGCTCACCATGGCCTACGCCATCGGCCACGTGTCGGGCTGTCATCTCAATCCGGCGGTGACGGTGGGATTGACGTGTGGCGGCCGGTTTCCGCCGAGCCTCGTCCTCCCCTACGTGATCGCGCAAGTCGCAGGTGCAATCGTCGCTGCCGCCGTGTTGTATGCCATCGCCAGCGGAGCGCCCGACTTCAGTCTTGCCGGCGGGTTTGCCGCGAACGGCTATGGCGATCACTCGCCCGGAAAGTACGGGCTGGGCGCCTGCCTGCTGAGCGAATTCCTGCTCACGATGATGTTTCTTTTCGTCATCATGGGCTCAACCCACGGCAAGGCGCCAACAGGGTTTGCGCCGATCGCCATCGGCCTGGCACTGACGCTCATACACTTGATCAGCATCCGCGTGACCAACACCTCCGTGAATCCAGCGCGAAGCACGGGCCCCGCACTTTTCGTGGGCGGCTGGGCGCTGGCGCAACTCTGGTTGTTCTGGGTGGCGCCGTTGATCGGGGGCGCTGCCGGGGGCTTGATCTACCGCTGGCTCAGTCCGGAGCCCGCGGGCGAAGTGACGGGATAGCGCAGTCTCCAACGTCGACCACCGGGCGCGGAAACAGCTCCCGGCGGCCGCGACCGCGCTAGCGTGCGGCGCTTTCCTCGCGGAAGTAGAGCTCAACGTTCATGCCAACGGTGAGCGAAGCCTGCTCGCTCAGGTCGACCAGCACTTCGGCGACATCGGTCTTGTTGCGTTGGCTGAGCCCATCGGTGCGTTCAGCTTCCACCAGCGGAGCAATGAAGGAGACGGTTCCCGCAATCTCGCGCCCGCGCAATGCGGCCGGACGTACCAGCACCGGTTGCCCGACCCTTATCTTTCCAAGGTCGCGTTCATCGACTTCGGCGCGCACGCGCAGTGCCGACAGCTCCCCGAGCAGAACGAGCGGCTGTGTGTTCGACGGCGAGGCCAATTCACCGGCTTTGGCATTGATCTGCAAGATGGTGCCGCCGGTCGGCGCACGAATTGTCATTCTGTCGAGGGATGCCTGTGCCACTGACAATTCGCTGCGCGCGATATTGAGCTGACCTTCGGCGACGGTTGGAAGCGGGGCGTCAGCCTCGATCCCGCGAAGCTCGCCACGCAGGATTTTCAGACGGTCTTGCGCACGCTTCAATCCCGAACGGGCTGCATCCACATCTGCATTCGCACCGCGACCGGATCGCCTTTCGACCGCTACCTTATCGACGAGAGATTGTGCCTCGGATGCAGCGGCCTCGGCTTCGGCGACCGCATCCTCGGCCTTGCGTCGCGCCTTGGCTTGCGACGATACGGACTCCTTGTCGCGCGCTCGCTTTCTGAGCGCGACCGCCGCCGATGCCGCGGCAAGTCGCGCCCGAAATTCCTGATCGGCGAGTCGAATAAGCGGCTCGCCAGCAAAGACATTGTCATTGGCCTTGACCAACACTTCGTCGATAACGCCGACGACGGGCACCGCAACCCTGATCACACCGGTCAGCGGTTCGATGCGGCCCTCAGCGCTTGCAAGCCAATGCTGCTCTTCGGCCGGATTTGTCGTGCCGGAGCGAGGAGGCGCCTGCGCATTTGCGCTCGCCCCCGACATCGCCAGCACGGCGAGCGCGGACAAATACACAATGGCGGAAGAAGCTGCTTTGACCTTCGCCGTGATCATGACTTTCACGTGCCCTTTGCTATGCGGCCTCCGCCGACGAGAGCCGCAGGACTTGCCCGGTTTTTGATCTGGTGCCGCTACCGGGCTTAGCCTAAAATACAAGCTGCTTCAAAGCGCCAATAAGAACGACGCGATGATGACGCGGCCGTCGCAAAATAGAGAAACAATCTCGTTTGGTCCCTTTGAACTGATCGCGAGCGAGAAGCAGCTGACAAGGAATGGAGTTCCCGTAAAGCTCGCGCCGCGGGCCTATGACATTCTCCTGACGCTGCTGTCCCGACCGAATGAAATCATCAGCAAGAACGATCTGCTCGCGCAGGTCTGGCCCGGTATCACAGTCGAAGAAGGCAGCCTGCGCTTTCACGTTGCCGGCCTGCGCAAGGCGCTCGGTGACGGCAAGGATGGCGCCCGATATATTTCGACATCCTCAGGTCGCGGCTACAGCTTTGTTGCGTCGATCTCGCGTTCGAGCGCGTCAGCCCCCTCTTCCGTCGGGCCATCCGCGGGGTTTGATCACTACAACCTGCCGGCCCGCTCGACTGCCATGATCGATCGCTAAGAGGACCTCGCGAAGCTGTCCACCCAGCTCAACGCCTATCGGTTTGTCACGATCGTCGGATCAGGCGGCGTCGGCAAGACGACGGTTGCATTGGCTATCGCTCATCAGTTTCACGAGGCCTTCGACGGCGCAGTCCTATTCGTCGACCTGAGCATGCTGCGCGATCCGAGCCTCGTGGCGACAGGGGTCGCATCCACGCTGGGCCTGTCCGTTCAGAGCGAGGACGTCAGCTCGGGCCTGATCGCCTATCTGAGAGACAAGCGGCTGCTCCTGGTTCTCGATACGTGCGAACATCTGATTGAGGCCGTTGCCGCCCTGGCAGCGATGATTTTCAATGCCGCGCCGCGTGTGCACATTCTCGCGACAAGCCGCGAAACTCTGCAAGTCGAGGGCGAACGCGTGTTCGAAAGCGCGGTCGAAGGATTTTTTCTAAATCACAGCGATTTCCGTGCCGATCTGAAGGAGCTGACCAGCATGCCTCAAGGGCCGACAGGACTGGAGGCGTGGCCGGACATACTCGTCCGTATAACGCGCGCGCCGGTCGTGTCGATCGCGCTGATCCGCGGGCGCGCGACGGGAAACGGAAGCGAGATCGCCCTCGCCTGCGACATGAGTTTTGCGAGCCGCGAGAAGGCGCTTTTGTCGCAGTGGGAAGTGGGGGTCGGCCTGGTCGCGGGCGGCGGGCCCATGGCACGACTGCCGCGGCAAATTGGCAGACAGAGAGGTTTGGAAGTGCTCCTGAGCTCCAATGACATCGATGGCGACCTGGCTGAGGCCTATGGTTATGTCAACAGGTCGCTGCCGGACGGCGAGCTCGACGGCTTTGTCGACGCGCTGGCAAGGCGCATCGCGTCGTTTGACAAGTGGGCGATTGCGAACACGAAGCGGCTCGTGAATGCCGGCAGCTTGCCGGCGGACGTCGAGATCGCCGCCGGCTGGGAGGCCTGCATGACCTCGATTGGCCGGCCGGCCGCGCAGTCCGGGGGACGGTTTTGTTCAATGGGGGGTGGAGCGCCGCTCACCAGCGAGGGCCAATTGGTCGCCGGCGTCGGCGTAAGCGGTGGCACCGTTGAGCAGGACGTCAACATCCTTGAATCTGCGCTCCGGGAAACCGCGACACCTGCGCTCGCGGCGGCTTCGTGAAAGCCGAGCTTGTTCAGACCCCATCAGGCCCTCGTCGGGAAGACACCAAAGGAATTTGCCGAGGCTCACACGCAAACCGTTCAATCAGCGAATTAGTGAACATGCACAGCAATAACGGAGGAGGCTGTTTGACATTCGAATCGGATTCGGGATCGCGATCCCCTACTCCGCCATCTGCAGGGGTCGCGAGGGGCCGGCGAGCGGCCGCTCTTCCATGACGATCATGCAGAGCGCGGCGCAGCCCATCAGCGCAGCCGCCGCGGCAAAGACGTAACGGAACGCGGCGATCATATCGGCGACAGGAATCGAACCGACCGGA
>Ga0335076_10008967_pt1 | contig 10082 bp, 1 predicted proteins | sample Lox_Sample_25_FD_206717 | JGI IMG/M metagenome (GOLD analysis project Ga0335076, IMG submission 206717) | Soil microbial communities from Loxahatchee National Wildlife Refuge, Florida, United States - Lox_Sample_2.5 | ecosystem: Environmental > Terrestrial > Soil > Wetlands | place: USA: Florida...
ACGACCTCGGCGGCGACGCGGTTCAGGTCGGTCGGCACGGGGTCGGTCGCGGGCAGGCGCGCGAAGCTCGAGAACTCCGCGAGCAGGTGCTTCATCGCCTCGACCTCGGCCGTGATCGCGTCGGTGCTCTCGCGCAGGAGCGCGGCGGACTCCGGGTCCGCGAGCTTGCCGGCCAGCTTGCGGCGCAGCCGCTGCGCGGACAGCTGGATCGGCGTGAGCGGGTTCTTGATCTCGTGGGCGATGCGGCGCGCCATCTCGCGCCAGGCGGCCATGCGCTGCACGCGCATGAGCTCGGTCACGTCGTCGACGACGACCACGAAGCCCGCGGCCGCGCCCGCCGCGTCGTGCATGCGCGACGCGGTCCAGTTGAGCGTGCGCATCTCGCCGGCCACCGCGAGCGGCATCTGCCGCCGCAGCGTCTCCTGCGGGCCCGACGCCAGACGGTGGAGCAGGCCGGTGAGCGCCTCGAGCGCAGGCCCGCCGAGCATCTCGCCGAGCTTCTTCCCGACCCACTCGCCCGCCGGCACACCCAAGAGGCGCAGCGCGGGCGGGTTGATCGTGCGCACCGCGAGATCGGCGTCGAGCGACATCACGCCCGCGCCGACGGCGCGCAGGATGACCTCCATCTGCGTGCGGCGGCGCTCGAGGTCGGCGCGGTTCTTCGCGAGGTCGGTCGCCATGCGGTTGAAGCCGTCGACGAGCGCCGCGATCTCGTCGTGGCCGCCGCGCGGCACGCGCACGTCGAGGTTGCCGGCCGCCACCTCGGCCGTCGCGCCCGCGAGCTGCTCGATCGGCTCGGTGACCTGCTTGGCGAGGCGGAAGCCGATCCACGACGAGAAGAGCACGCTCGACAGCGTGATCATCGCCAGCAGCAGCATCATGCTGGCCTCGAAGGTGCCCTTGCGCGGCTGCAGGCGTTCGTACGCCGCGCGCGCGGAGCGGATGGCGGCCACGCGCGTCGAGATGTCGTGCGGCAGGAAGCGGTTCACCACGACGACGCCCGAGATCTCGCGCGCGTCGGCGCTCTGGTGCACGGGCACCACCGCGCGCACCAGCTCGCCCGGGCCGGCGCCCTGGATGACGCTGTGCTCCTCGCCCGCGAGGCCCGCGCGGATCAGCGCCGACGTCGGCGCCTCGAACGCCACGACCGCCACCTCGGGATGGCGCGCCGTCGCGAGCTCCTCGAGGTCGCGGTTGAACACCTCGACGACGCCGAGGTCGTACTCCGCCTGCTTCTGCGCGACGAACTCGCGCAGCGCGTCGAGCGAGCCCGGGCGCAGCAGCTTCTTCTCGTCGAGCTGCGCGGCGATCCGGCGCGCGAACGACAGCGAGGTGTCCTTCGCCTCCTTGTAGTACGCGTCCGCCACCTCGATCGACTGGCCCAGGCTGTCGGAGAGCTCGAGCTCGAACCACACGCTGACGGCGCGCGACACGAGCAGCGCCGACAGCACGAACAGCGCCGTCGACGACAGCGCCGTCGCGAACACGAACGACGTCACGAAGCGCGTGTTGAGCTTCGAGCCGAAGCGCCCCGCGCGGCGGTCGACGAACAGCTTCACGACGTTGCGCGACAACAGGAACACGAGCAGGCCGATCAGCACGACGCTGACGTTCAGGATCGCCAGCAGCACGGTGTCGCTCGCGAGCGGGAGCGAGTGCGCGCGCGTCAGGAGCTCCTGTTCGACCGTGAACAGGAGCAGCAGAGCGGCGCCCACGCCCGCCGCGATGCGCCAATCGCGCCGGCGCCGCCAGCGTTCGGCGGGATCGGGGCTGCGCTCGGGTGGGTTCGCGGGTTCCAAGCGCCCCAACGCTAACGCAGGCGCGAATTTCCTTTCAACCTTTCCGCGCGCATGGCCTCGCCGTAAGACCGTGAAAAATCGCCGGTTTGGACGCGGTCCAGCGTCAAGAGTTACAGGGGGGATTCCGAAGAGGCCGGCATGCAGCCGCGCCCGCGCACGCCGTCCGTCCGCACGTCCCCGGAGCAGGCCGAGCGCATTCGGCGCTTGCTGCAGGGCTTCGCCACGAACCCGACCGACGCGCGCGCGTTCCGCACGCTCGAGGAGCACCTGTACCTCGAGGGGGCGTGGACGGAGCTCGCGAGCGTGTACGACTGCCGGCTCTCCGTGCTCGCGCCGACCAGCGCCGAGCGCGCCGAGGTGCTGTCGCGCGCGGCCGCGATCTACAGCGACCGCCTCGCCGACGTGGCACAGGCGCGCGCGCGCTACGAGGAGCTGCTGCGCATGCAGCCGCAGAACGCGGCCGCGCTGTCGAGCTTGCGGCGGCTGCTCGCGGCGGCGGGCGACGCGACGAGCGCGCTCCAGCTCGCGGAGGCCGAGGAGGCCCTGCCGCTGCCGCCGCGCGACCGCGCCCAGCTCTTCGCGGAGATCGGCCAGCTGTGGCGCGGCCTCGGCGACAAGGAAGAGGCGCGCCGCCGCTTCGAGGCCGCGCTCGAGCTCGATCCCAAGTGCGACCCGGCGGTGCAGGGCGCGGCGCTGCTCGCCGAGGACGCCGGCGACCGCGCCCGCGCCCTCGCGCTGCACGAGAGCCGCCTGCCCGGGCTCACGGGCAACGTGCGCGCCGACGTGCTCGAGCGCATGGCGCGGCTCCTGCCGACCGAGGACAGCGCGCGCCGCGCGGCGCTCCTGCGCGAGGTCGTGGCGAACCACCCCGAGCGGCGCGGCCCGCACGAGCGGCTGATCGAGATCGAGCGCGCGGCGCGGAACTACGCGGTCGTCGACGAGCTTCAGCGCGCGCTGTGGAAGCTCCTGCACGACCCCGTCGAGCGCGTCAGCCTGGCCAGCGGCGCGGCCGCGCTGCAGATGGACGAGGCGCAGAACGTCGAGTCCGCCGCGTACTGGGCCGAGCGCGCCGACGAGATCGCCTCCGACGACGCGGCCGTACAGAAGCTGCGCCTGCGTATCCACCGCAAGGCGGGCACGACGCGGGCGAGCCTCGACGCGCTCGAAAAGCTGGCCGCGATCGAAGGCCACTCGCCCATGCGGCTGCTCGAGCTCGCCGTGCTGTACGAGCGCGAGGGCCAGTCGGCGCAGGCGATCGAGAAGCTCGAGCGCCTGCTCGCCCACGATGCCTACGACGCCGAGGCACTGGCGATCCTCGACCGCTGCCTGGCGCGCATGGGCCGCCACGCCGAGCGCGCCGAGGTGCTCGAGCGGCGCATGGCCGCCGCCGAGAGCAACGAGGACGCCGCCGACCTCATGGTCGAGCTCGGCGACCTGCACCTGCACGCGCTGGGCGACGCGCGCAACGCCGAGGCCGCCTACCGCCGCGCGCTCGAGCAGGTGCCTGCGCACGCCGCGGGCGCCGCACAGCTGCGCGAGCTGTTGCGCTCGAGCGGCCGCGGCGGCGAGCTCTGTTCGCTCCTCGAAGGTCTGGCGCGCTCCGCACCGCAAGGGCGCGGGCGCGCGGCGCTCCTGTGCGAGCTGGCCCAGCTGCGGCTCGAGGCCGGCGCGCCGCCGGCCGAGGCGCACGCCGCGTACTCGGAGGCCCTGGAGTGCGACCCGAGCTGCGCGTCCGCGCTGGCGGGCATGCGCGAGCTCGCCGCGACCACCCGCGAGCCGCGGGCGCTGCTCGAGGTCGCCGAGCGCGAGCTCGCCCTCGAGCCGCCCGCCGAGCGCGCGGCCGCGCTCCTGGCCGACGTCGCGCAAGCTGCGCACGCGCTCGGCGAGCCCGAGCGGGCCCGCGCCGCCGCGCAGCGCTGGCTCGAGCTCGAGCCCTCGCCCGCCGCGCTGGGGCTCCTGGCCGAGCTCGCGCGCACCGACGGCGACTTCGCCGCGGAGGAGCGCTGGCTGGGCTCGCTCGAGGCCGTCGTCTCGGGCGCGGACCCGCGCGCCCACGCGCTCGTGTGCGTGCGCCTGGCCGAGCTCGCGCTCGCGAAGAGCGGGCCCGAGGCCGAGGCGGACGTGGAGCGCTGGTACCGCGCCGCGCGCGCGAGCGCGCCGACCGACGAGGCGCTCGGCGCGCGGCTCGTGGAGTTCTACCGCCGCACGCAGAAGCTGCCCGAGCTGGCGCGCGAGCTGCGCACACAGCTCGAAGCGGCCGGCGCCGCCGCGCCGCTCGCACAGGCGCTCGAGCTGGCGCGCACCCTGGCCGAGCTCGGCGACCTGGTGCAGGCGTCGGCCGTGCTGCAGCCGGCGTTCGAGCGCGAGCCCGAGTCCGTCGCCGCGGGCGACCTGCTCGAGAGCCTGCTCGCCGAACAGAACCGCATCGAAGAGCTGTGCGAGGTGCTCGCGCGGCGGCTGTCCCGCGAGCGCGACCCCGCGCGGCGGCGCGAGCTGGCGCACCGGCAGGCGGGCCTGCTGCTCGAAGGCCTGCGGCGCGCGCCCGACGCCATCGCCGTGCTGCGCGAGTTCGCCGACCCGACGCGCGACGGCCGGCTCGAGCACCTGTTCGCGCGCGCCCTCGAGGCCGGCGGCGAGACGCGGGAGCTCGAGAGCTGGCTCACCATGCGCGAGGGCCACGTCTCTGGGGCCGAGCGCACCGAGCTGCGCCTGCGTCTCGCCGCGCTGCTCGAGCGCGACGGCCGCGTCGCGGATGCGATCGCTTGCCTGAAGCGCGCGCGCGACGGAGCCTCGAGCCCCGCGCTCGCCGCGACCGTGCGCGGCGCGCTGCTCGCGCTGCTGCGCGCGCACGGCACGGTCGATGACCAGCTCGCGTTCCTGGACGAAGGCATCCAGAGTGCGCCCGACGCGGAGGCGCGCGGCACGCTCCTCGTCGAGCGCGCGCGCATCTTCGCGGAACGCGTGCGCGACCCGGCGCGCGCGCTCGCCGACTTGGAGCGCGCGCAGGCCGACGGCGCCCTGGGACCCGACGAGCTCCGACTCGTGGCCGAGCTCTCGGCCACGGCCGGCGCGCCCGAGCGCCAGGTGCACGCGCTGGAGCAGCTCGTCGAGACCGCGCGGGACCCCGAGACGCGGCGCGCGACGCGCCTCGAGCTGGCGCGCCTGTGGGCCGACGGTCCCGAAGCCGTGCGCGACGCCGCGCGCGGCGAAGAGATCTTGCGCGCACTGCTGCGCGAGAACGGCGCCGACGCCGACGCGTTCGACCGCTTGTCCGCGCTCTTCGAGCGGGCCGAGCGCGGCGTCGAGCTGCGCCGCTTGTTCGGCGAGCGCCTGGCCGAGAGCGCGCTGCGCCCCGGCGAGCGCGCGTCGCTGGCGCTGCGCCTGGCGCGCCTGCAGCTCGCGTCCGGCGACGCGCGCCAGGCCGTCGAGACGCTCGTCGGCGCGCGCGTCGGGGGCGAGACGCCGGACCCGGCCGTCGACGAGCTCCTGTACGGCGCGCTCGCGCGCGCGGGGAACACCGGCGGACAGATCAAGCTCGCGACCGAGCGCGCGCGCGGCGCGGCGGGTGCAGAGCGAGCGCGCTGGCTGCGGCGCTGGCTGACCGCGCTCGAAGCCGCGAGCCGGCCGGCGAGCGAGCGCTTGGAAGTCGTCGACGCGCTCTTCGCCGATGGCCCCGGCGACGCCGAGCTCCTGGCGCTGCGGCTGCCGCTCCTGCGCGAGGGCGCTCCGGCCGAGCGGCTCGCCGAAGGCCTCGAACGCGTGCTCGCGCGCGCCGACGCGGGCACGCCCGCCAGCCGGCGGCTGTGGGTGCGCGAGCTGCTGGCGCTGTACGAGGGTGCGCTCGAGCGGCCCGACCGCGCGCTCGCGCTCGTCGAGCGCGAGCTGGGCGCCGACTCCGGGCTGCGCGAGCCCGGCCTGCGCGCCGCGCGCGCGCTCGGCGACGAGTCGCGCGAGCTCGCGCTGCTGCGGCCGCTCGCCGGGGACGCCGGCCTCGCGCCCGCCGAGCTGCGCCGGCTCGGCCTGCTGCTCGCGCGCGCGGGCGAAGGCGACCTCGCCTACACGATTCTGTGTCGCGCGCGGACCGCCGCGCCGCTCGACCGCGAAGTGCTCGAAGCGCTCGAGGCACTCGTGCGCGAATCGGGCGAAGACGGCGAGCTGCTCGGCGTGCTGTCCGCGCGCTTCGCGACCGAGGCCGGCGACGCGCGCCTGCGCGTGGCCCGCGACGCCGCCGCCGCGGCCGCGCGCGCGGGCGACGCGGCCGCCGAGCTGGCCTGGCTGCGCAAGCTCCACGCGCTGGCGCCGCTCGACCGCGAGGGCGCGTCGCGCTGGCTCGCGCTCGAGCGCCAGGCCGGTACGCCCGGCGGCCGGCTCGAGGCCGTGCGCGCGCGCGCCGCACTCGCGACCGAGCAGTCCGAGCGCGCCGAGCTCGCGGCGGCCGAAGGCGAGCTCCTCGCCGACGGCGGCCAGCTCGCCGAGGCGAGCGCGTGCTACGCGCGCGCGCTGTCCGGCGCGCCGCGCGCGAAGCTGGCCTGGCTTCGCGCACAGAGCGAGCTGCTCCTGCGGCTCGGCCGCTCCGCCGAGCGCGTCGATCTGCTGCGCACGTTGGCGCGCCATCCCGAGGCGAGCGCCGACGAGCGGATGCGCTGGCAGCGCGAGCGCATCGAGCTGCTCGCCTCGCATCCCGAGCTCCGCGAAGAGGCCGCGCTCGAGCTGCGCATGTGGCTCGACTCCGACCCCGGCGCCTCGCGCGCAGCCCAGCTCGAGCGCATGCGCTCGCTGCTCGCGCTCTATGCCGAGCTCGGCCGCGACGCCGACTGGTGCGCCCTCGCGGAGCGCGCGCTGCCTCTCGCGCCCGACTCCGAGCGCGCCGAGCTCGAACGCCGCATCGCCGAGCGGCTCGGCACCTCCCTCGGCTCGACCGATCAGGCGATCTCGGCCTGGCAGCGCGTGCTCGCGCGCAACGCGAACGACCGGGACGCCCTCGCTGCGCTGGCCGGCCTGTTGCGCCGCCCCGGCGACGAGGCGCGCCGCGCGGACACGCTCGAGCGGCTGGCCGCGTCGGGCGCCGAGCACGCCGAATCACTCTGGCTCGCCGCCGCGCGCTTGCGCTGGCAGTCGCTCGGCGACGCGCCCGCCGCGCTCGTCGCGGTCGACCGCGCGCTCTCGCTCGCGCCGCGCCTCGACGGCGCGCACGACCTGCGCTCCGAGCTCTGCTCGCACCTCGACCGCCACGAGGACGAGGCCGCCTCGCTGCGCGCGCTGCTGGCGACCGACGCCGAGGGCCCGATGGCGGGCGACCGCTGGCTGCGGCTCGCCCAGCTCGTGGCCGCCCGGCGCGAGGGCTGGAGCGAGGCGATCGAAGCCGCCGAGCGGGCGCTGGCGACGGCGCCCGCCCAGACGTCCATGGTGCGCGAGGTGCGCCGCGTGTTCGAGCGGGCGAACGCCTGGGAGCGCGCACGCGACCTGTTGCGGGAGGAGATCGGCGCGTCGACCGGCGAGGAGGCGCTCGGCCTGCACCGCCGGCTGGCGCGCATCGCCTGGGACGAGCTCTCCGACGACGAGCTCGCCTGCAAGTCGCTCGCGGCGCTCGACGACGCGGAAGCGCTCCGCGGCGACGACCGCGAGCGCTACGCCGCTGCGCTCGCCGAGCAGGGGCGCTGGCGCGAGTCGCTCGACCAGCGCCACGCAGCGCTCCTCGAGTCGGGCGACCTCGCGACCGCGGCGCGCTGGCTCGAGCTGGCCCGCGACGCGCTCGCCAAGCTCGACGACCCGTCGCGCGCCCGCGAGGCCTGCGACCGCGCGCTCGAGCGCGAGCCAAAGCACCGCGACGCGCTGCAGCTGCGCACGCTCCTGCACGGCCGGCTGTGCGATCCGGCGCGCGAGTTCGGCGACGTGCTCCAGCTGGCCGAGCTCGAGTCCGACCCCTCGTCTGCGGCGGCGCTGTTCACACGCGCCGCCGAGATCGCGCGCGACCGGCTCGGCGATCCGCTGCGCGCCTGGGCGCTCTTCCGCACCGCGCTGAAGAAGGACGGCGCGCACCTGCCCGCCCTGCTCGGCGCCGGCCAGATCGCGCTCGAGCGCCACGAGTGGGCCGAGGCCGAGCGCGCCTTCGGGCTCGCGGCGTCGCTGTTGCGCGGGTCGCCCGACGAGGACAAGCTCGGCGGCGTGGCGCGCTCGGCGGCCTCGGCCGCGATCGCGCAGGAGCGCTTCGCCGAGGGCTTCCGCTACCTCGAGCTCGCGCTCGAACGCGAGCCCGCGCACCCCGAAGCGCTCGACGCGATGGCGGGCCTGGCCCTGCGGCTGGGCGCGCACGCGCGCGCGCGCGAGTGCCTCGAGACGCGGCTGCGCTCGCTCGAGCTCTCGCCCGAGGAGCGCGCCGACCGGCTCGTGAAGCTGGCGCAGGCGTGTGAGGGGCTCGCGCAGCTCGACCGCGCCGCGGCCGCGCTCGAAGAGGTGCTCTCGATCCGGCCGAGCGACGAGGTGTCACGCGCGCACGCCGTCGACCTGCTCGAGCGCCTCGGCGAAACCGAGCGCGCGGTGCTCCAGCTCGACGCCTGGAGCGAACACGTGCCGGCGGAGTTCGCGGCCCGCCTCGCGCTGCGCGCCGCGCAGCTCGAGCTCTCACAAGGCGACCGCGCGCACGCGCGCGAACGCCTCGAGGCGATCGTACAGGCACCGGCCGCGCCCGACGACGCGTGGGTGGCACTGCTCGACCTGGTGCGCACCGACGACGGAGCGGCGGCCGGGCTCGATCTGGCGTCCGACGCGCTCGCCGCCGTGAAGGCGCCAAAGCCGCGCGCGGCGCTCTTGTGGACCGCGGCGTCGGCCTCGGCGTCGCTGGGCCAGAACGGCCCCGCGGCGCGCCGTGCGATGGAGGTGCTCACCTGCGACCCGGCGCACGTGGCGGCGGCGCGGATGCTCGCGGGCAACCTCGGCCACCTGGAGGATTGGGGCCAGGCGGTGAAGCTGCTCGAGCGCACGCTCGACAGCGCGCACCCCGAGCGCCCGGTCGAGGCCGAGCTCTGGGAGGCGGTGGGCCGGGCATACGCGGGTCCGCTCGAGGACATCGAGCGCGCGCAGCGCTGCTACCGCCGCGCGCTCGAGTGCAACCCGCTGCGCCAGAGCGCGCGCGAGGCGCTGGCGGACACGACTGCTTTCGATCCCGCGGCGCACCGCGAATCGGTCGAAGCGCACCGCGGCCTGCTCGAGCGACACCCGGGGCGGCGCAGCTCGTGGCGCTCGCTCGAGCGGATCGCCGCGCACTGGCGGCGCGACCGCGCGCAGACGACGTGCGTGGCCGTGCTGCAGGCGCTCGGGCCCGCGGGCGGCGCCACGCCGATCGAAGGCGCGCCGCTCGTCGACGTCGGCCCGCCGGCCGACTCGACGGTCGCGGCCGCGACCGAGCTCCTGCTCGCCGTCGGCGAGGCCGGCGCGCTGCCGGAGCCGAGCGAGCCGCGTCCCTACCCCGCGTTCGCGGGCGCGCTCGAAGAGGCGCTCGGCGCGCTCGTCGGCCCCGCATGGCGGCTCTCCGACGCCGCGCTGCGCGCGATCTGGAGCCAGCCGGGCGAGGACTCCACGCAGACGGGCGACGAAATCGGCCGGCGTGCGCGCCGCCGCCTGAAGCGCGCGCTGCGCAGCTTCGACACCGAGATGCTGCGCGTGCTCGCGCCCGACGTCTGGCGCGAGCAGGTGCTGGGCCAGGCCGCGGCGAAAGTGCTCGCGGCCGGAGGCATGGAGCTGCGCGACCTCTTGCTCGAGCTGCTCGCGGGCTGGCCCACGACGGCCCGGCTCGAGCTCCGCGCGAGCGGCGACGTGGCGTCGGCGGTCGCGCTCTGCCCGCCGGCGCGCGTGCTCTTGCTGCGCGTCGCGAGCGCCGTGATCGGAGCGCTGGGGCTCTAGGCCGCGAGAGCGGTCAGCTGCGGGAGCGCGCGAGGGCCGGCTGCAGGACGCCGGCCTCGGGCGCGAGCTCGCGCTCGGCGCTCGGCGTCTCGAGCGTCCAGCAGGACGGGTTCGCGCGGATCTCCGCGACGAGCGCCTGGTGGAGCTGGTGGCCGCCGCGCACCGCCTTCACGTGGCCCTGCAGGGGCACGCCGAGCAGCGCGAGGTCGCCGACGAGGTCGAGCACCTTGTGGCGCGCGAACTCGTCGCGGAAGCGCAGGCCCTCGGGATTCAGCACGCGCGCGTCGTCGAGGACGATCGCGTTGGCGAGCGAGCCGCCGCGCGCGAGGCCGATGGCGCGGAGGCGCTGGGTATCCTTGAGGAAGCCGAACGTGCGCGCCGGCG
>Ga0335076_10008968_pt1 | contig 10082 bp, 11 predicted proteins | sample Lox_Sample_25_FD_206717 | JGI IMG/M metagenome (GOLD analysis project Ga0335076, IMG submission 206717) | Soil microbial communities from Loxahatchee National Wildlife Refuge, Florida, United States - Lox_Sample_2.5 | ecosystem: Environmental > Terrestrial > Soil > Wetlands | place: USA...
CAATGCGACTCCGACTCATCTCACCCACGCGAGCCTTCAAACTGGGCGGGCGCTCCTCTGCATTCAATCGCTACATGCTGGATGAATGCGGGAAGCCAAGCATGTTGTATCCATGCAATCTGAATGATCATTTCGATTTGCTTGGGATTCTCCGGGGACGTGAACTTGTCCTTCAGATCGCGGCCGGTATGAGCATGGAGGCATTGGTAGATTGGGCGGCCAGATTAAAGGATACTGCTGCTTCGAAAAAGATTCCCATTCAAGTATTGTTTGACAATCCCGAGACTGGAAGGGTCAGTCAACTGCGAGATTTGCCGGTACGTTTACTGCCCTCTCCCGAGGTCCGCCAACAGAATCGTCCAATGAGTCGCACTTCCTCTGAGACTTCTTCGCATTCCGAAAATACGGTCACTCAGCATCAACCAGCGCCAATGTCGACAAAGCCAAAACAGCAGCGGTTTACTCCATATTCCAATGGCCACAAGGGCGCCAAAACTCAATCCGACAAACTAGACGAGGACCGTGAATGGAACCGCTGGCAACGCTGGATGAGACCTAATTCTCCAAGTCGGTACTACCGTCCTTGTTTCATGTCCCCCCAAGATCCCTCTCGTTTCTATCGACCCTCCAAACTCGAGGCCGCCGCAAATGTCCCCAATGAAAAGAACGCGGACTCGGCCTTGGATGAAATTACTGTCAAAGTTGGCGAGGAGGCCAGGGATGGAGGCTTGTCAGATGGAAGCACTATTGGCGAAACGCCTCAAGATCACCAAGAGGAAGGCTCGGCCTGCAACGATTTGAACGTGCAAGCCCAGACTTTGGTTGCAGTCACTGGTCAATGATACGCGGGATACTATGTATATAACGTTTTAGTTTGTCGGTTGTCTAGGCATGCTCTTATTATTGCTACACCTTCCTTTGCTTTCCTATGACGAGTGATCAGGATCTGTTCAACTTAACCTTGCGTTGCGACCTGGGTGTGTCTGCAAAGGCGGGAAGGCGATGGGCGAGAGTCCAAATCCCATGGGCTGGCCAGAAAATTAAGTTTTCCCCCGCCGAACTCGCTTCACCCTTCTCACCCCACCCAAAACATGGCCTCAAAGAACAGAGACCCGGCACAACTCCGACTGAATCAGATAGCAGCTCATGTCCTCCAACCGCAGAAGACAGATTATCCTTTGCCTCATTATGCCCCAACAACGCCGGGAGACCGCCTGAAAGACAAGGTCGCAATTATCACGGGATGCAACTCGGATAAAGGGATTGGGCGAGCGACGGCCACAATATTCGCTGCCAATGGAGCAAAGGCGGTTGTAATTTGCGATCTGGAGGCTACTAACCTGGAAAATTGGGCCGATGAAATTGGCAAGCTGTATCCCAAAACGATTGTGGAATGGCGACAATTTGATGCGTCAGGTACTTGCGTTTCGATTTTCGTTCCTAATGGAGCATAGATGACAAGGCCGTGAAACAGATCATTGAGTAACTGAAAACATCGACGGAATACTGATTACAGCGATACGGTTTCAAAACATGGCAAAGTGGATATCTTCTTTGCTAATGCTGGCATTTCTGGCGGGTTTTTCATGGGCGGTATCACATCCGCCTCCTTCATGCGCACGATGAAAATCAATGCCCTCAGCGTTTTCCTGGCAATCAAATATGCAGCTGCCGCCATGAAAGCGAAAGGAAACGGAGGTTCAATTATTGCAACTGCTTCTGTAGCTGGACTCCGCGGCGGAGCGGGTGGGAGCGATTATTCTGCGAGCAAGGCCGCCGTCATTAATCTCGTGCAAACCTCCGCCTGGCAATTATACGGAACCAATATCAGAGGTGAGCTCTTGTATCGCGTCGTATCTAACATTTAAAACAGTCAACGCTCTGTGTCCGGGATTGATCGAGACCGGGATGACCGCTCCCGTCTTTGAAATGGCACGAGCTCGCGGGACAGCTTGGAAGATAGGACAGTTGAATCCCAATGGTCGGCCAGGGGTAGCTGACGAAATTGCACGCGCTGCATTGTTTTTGGCAAGCGATGAAGCCAGTTATGTAAATGGACAAGCCTGGGCTGTCGATGGTGGATTGAGCGCTAGTTTACCCGTTGTTCCAGGAAAAATAGCATAAGACTATCAACAAGTGGCATTATTTATTGTATATAACGGATTCACAGGCGCTTAAGTTCCACCGCTGAATTGGTCTCATGTTTCGCCAAGAAGTATATTGATATCGGATAGTATCATCTGGATATCCACCAAAACTGATGGCTAATCTCAAACACTCTCGCTAATAAACCATACGATGAATGGATAAGAACAAAATGAAAACCGGAAAAATAAAAAAGAGAGAGAGAGATATCTCATCCTTGACCCACACGCGACCATCCCAAAACTTCATTTCCATAAAAGAAACAGAATTCAGGACACTCAACTCCACCGGGCCCAATAACCAAATACAACTCCAGCAACCCCTATCCCAGCGAACCCTCCCACCCACGCTCAGTAGAAACAAAGAAAATCATACATTTCCTCAGAATCGCAAAAAGATCCAACCCTTATGTGCCATAAACAAAGCGCTAAAATCCCATCACTAATTCACCGATGAAGCAATCGTGATGCATCAGGATAAAACGAGCAAATGAAGCCAATCCGCAATCTCAACCTCAAAAACCCCAATGATGATTTAGTAAAATACTTCATAATCTCCAGTGGAATCCAAGCTTCATGATACAAATTCCCACCCATCGGAGAGAACATGAACAAATGCCCGCAAGAATAAAACCTAAAGGGGACAAGGACAAAAAGTAAATGTAACGGCCCAGCAAGACGATAAAAAGACGGATAACAGAAAAAAAAGACTCCGCTGATGCTATGCGCAACTTTCTCTAGCCAATACAAACCTCTGAAGAAAACGCAGGCACACCGCCAAAATAATGTGACAAAACGAAAAAGAATCGGACAGCCCTATTTCCCAGCTCAAGGAGAAGAGGTATAGGTTTTATTGAGATCGGCAATTTCCTTGCATAAACATGCCCATTCCATTTCTCGTTTATATTCCTGTGAGAATCCCGGTTCCGATTTATCAGTGAAGGGATCGAGTTTTTGTCGTTCCAAGTTTCGTGCGAATTCCAATTCTTCCCATTTCATGAGTTCGTACATAAACCGGAGGTTGGGTTGAATGATGACGTTGAGACGACGGGCGCGGACAAAGAGGTAGGCTCGTGGCAGTGAGAGGAAGGCGCGTCGCATGACTTCGGCGATGCAAATGCTCGCGGAACGACTTACGCCGACGCGACAATGCACGAGCGTCTTTTCTCCGCTGCGGTAACCCGCGTCTACACACCAGATTAGAGGATTGCGGAGGAACGGTGACTTGCCTAAGAATTCGAGACATGTATCGATGTACTCTAATAACGGATCAATGCCGTTGTCTTGCACATTGTCGAGGTATAACAAGTTCATGCCTGCCGCGTATTCCCTCTCCGTGTCCCAAATCACTTGCTCACCAATACTAAGTACTCTTGTGATTCCAAGCGTGCGCAACATTTCCGGGTTGTTGGCGTGTTGAAGGTTGCCAAGATACATGTGCGGGAGAATCCGACTCGGGAACGAACCATCGAACGCGGCGTGGCTGAACCATGTGGGAGTATTCAGAGGAGTAGACACTCGAACGATTGATGATGATGTCGGTGATCGAGCGAGGAGGTGAGGCTGGAGATAGGTAAGGACTTTAAGGTCCGTCTCAAAAGCGAAAAAACTTCGTCCCAAGTCGACGTGAAGTCTCAACCAGGCCTCATCGGCAGTGATTCCTTCGGCAAACATGATGTACGCCAATGCGAGGAAGGTCGATTCCGTGTAGCCGTCTTGACAGTGGATTAGTACCGTACGAGAAGAAGGAGACGGCATGTCTGAGTTGATCATATCAAAGTCCTCAGTACGGTCAGGGCCTGAGGTATGGGCAATATGATAGATCCATTCACAGAATGCGATGATGGCCTCGGGGTCGTGTCGACTCGTTGGTGGTGAGCTAGACGGGAACTCCAACGATACGGGTCGTGTCAAGCAGCGACCGTACCATCCGTTGAGTAGGCCGGGGCCAGGCGCACCGCCATTCAGGAATGTCTCAGCATCTTTCAAGGCAGCAGCCGAAGCGACGTGCGCCATATCTTTGGCCTCGATGACGACATCGAATCCTCTTCTGGAGATCTTGCCGTCGTCATCGATAAATTCGATAACCGAATGCAGTGCGTCGGCCGAATTGCCGAGATAGACATTTTGGGAAATTCTTGTGGCGGCTGTAAGACGTCGCATTTCCTCGCGTTCCTGGCTCAAGAATTCGAGTTTGTTGTCAGTTGTGCGACCACACGAGTCAATGGCAACCAATTCAGGATGGTTCCTCTCAAAGACGTCGATATCATCTACAATGAGACAGAACCAGATACTACCAAGTACCGCTGACGACAAAGGTATTGTAAATGGGGCCCATCGCGCATGCGGAGAATTTCATACGGATAAATCGTTGTGCCTGAGCGATTTTCTCGGCAACATCCAAAACCTCCTTCGTCTGCCCACGAGGACTGTATACCACTATATCTGACAAGAGCGCCATTTTTGGAACCTGAATATGGAAATTGCGCAAACAAATTCCCTTCGGTGGATCAGGGTCGAGGAAATGGCCATCCCGCTGCGCGCGACCGAGGATTTCCGGGTGATTGACTGCACCAACAAGTCGACCTGGACGGTAACACCCAAAGGGAGCAGGAACATGGACGATCGTAAGACCTCTGTAGCCAATATTTATTGGAGGGAGCCGGGCGGCGGAACATTGGGCGTTGAAAAAGGCAAGTTGTCCGGAATTGCGGGGATTCAAACCATGCAACCAAGGGAATAACTCGGCTGCCGGAGGCATAGGCTGCGATTGAGTCTGCCGGTATGCCTGGGCCACGACAGCGGCGGAAATGGAATACATTGTCGCTTTATCGCGATGTCGGATAACTTCAAATCGGTCTGGCGGATGGAGGACATAGGCGACTGGCGTTTCGGAGGGAACAGTGAGACTCGAGTCTGTCGATTCAATTGATTGAGTGTCATCGGACGGTGAAGCGGGAGGAGTATCTGGAGCTGAGTGGATGGACGCGGGAGTGGCGGGACGAGTGGATATCGTGGCGGTGAACTTGAAGACGGACTGTGTCGTCGCCGGCGGTGTCAGAGGATTTATGGGATGGAGGGGCCGCGGAGACGGAGGAAGGGCAGGGATGGAGAACATCGTCGTGGCCATGTGTCGGATGCTCGCCCGGAAGGGAATCTTGGTCGGTTCTTATTGAGCAACCCGTCGGACGCCGTCCAACGGCCAACAGTCGTAAGTGCTCCGGGGTTGCGGCGGGGCGGAGCAGCTCACAGAAGAGAGGGGAAGAGGCGAGGGGGACGGTGCACCCAGCAGGGGCGAACAATGCAAAATGCAGAATCGCCGACGGTGGAACAAGTCTGTCTCTCCTTGATGGAGCCGCCCGCGGAGACGGGAGGCTGATTGGCACGATGGCCGACAAGAGCGCCCGGGCGAATCTCGTAAGACACAGGTGGTGGCGTCCCGGCCACGGATGGAGATGGCTGAGCCGCGGATCGGTCGGCAAGGCGCCCCAAAAATGCACACAAAGGATTGCGAACCAAGGCCTCCCGGCGAAGGAGATGGGCGGAACGAGGGTAGGATAAGGGAGGAAACACGGGACGAAGATAGGGTGGTGTGTGGGTGGTGAAGGGGGGCGACTGCGGGAAATGAGACGGCGTGGGTCGCCCGGGGTGCTGTGGGCAGAGTGGGCTGGCTGGGAAACCTTAAAAGGGGGTGGGCGCCCTCCGCCATGAATATAAAAATTATAAAACAAAGGGCGAACCGTGCCTCAACGCAGCACCTCGAGGAAGCGATCGGGGCACCAGACGTACGGTTAATTCTGAGCAATCCCCCGTCACAATAGATCCAAGCGCACGCCTCCATCTCCTACTGGCCGCCTCGGCGGAAATAACAATTTAAGACTAAAAATTCTCCTTTCCCCAGAATTCACAAAAATGAAATTTCAAGGGCGAAAAAATAGGCGCACCCCCGTTTCAGAACCCCTCTTAGTAGAACCCCAGTTTGACTTGCCAAACAATAATTGGTGAGCGTAAATTAGGTTAAATTAATACTGTACAGTTGCAGTCGAACGTCAGCACGATCGACCATCCAATCAAACTCCTGTACGCTGATATAATCTTGGGATATTCCGCCAATGAAACACGGAAGAGGCGTACGCTCTCAGACAATCATGCATAAACGCCCATTGAGCCCTTCCCCTTATTCACGGCGATTTTCGGTTGGAAAGACGGCGGGCTAGACGTGGCTGCATCGAGCATTCAGGACGGCCTTTTAAGATTCATGAACAAATGTATCACAACGATTTTCACCATCTTTTCCAAGGATATCGCAAATTTGCGCAGGATTCCAAAGGATGCAGATTTTATCGATAACACAAACCTTATGTATGGTCGGCAAAAAGACAATAAGTAATGCAGCATCGGAACCAGCAAACAGCCTCCGCGTGATCATGCATTTGCCAATAAGGAATTCCCGAGGCGGGTCTGCGGCGTTAATTTTAGCCCTCTTTGAAAACTCAAAATCGGAAGCCATTGGCTGAAACGGGGCGGGATGGCATGTCCCTCCCCCCACAGGGCGTCCAAAGAGTTTTTTTGTGCAACGCGGGGGCTAGCTCGGCAGTGTCTACCGCAATCTCCGATACCGTGTCGGGATCGGCCATAGTGTGAAGGATGGGGAAGCACGCGGCACACGAGGAAATGTCCAAATGAAAATCTACATACTTCGGCTATGAGAGGCAACTCGATATATGCCGAAAAGATCCATGGCCACAAAGATGCGGCCAGGCAAATCAGGAATTTCGTTCATTGTTCTCTCTTCCATCATTCCCAAGTCATCTCCCACCACTTGAATAATCACAATTCCCTGTAGAAATGTAAAAGTAAAATCGTCAGGCATCCCCGGGCCTTTAGTTCGACATCAGGGGATTCGACGTCACCAAAAAGTATAAACGTCAAGTCCCCCGTATCTTCCACTGGTTTCAACTCAAGCAGTTCCAAGTCAATTCTCCTCAGAGCCTCTGCCAGCACGATCGCTCGGAGCTTGCCATCCTCAGTGCGTACGGATATCTCCGAACACTCACCTCCAAGCGTCCGATTTTCTTGAAACTTTCGTAGTTTTCATAATACAAGTCCTCATTGTGACCGGAAAAGTAAATGTTCGTATCATTTCCAGCAGGCAGCATGGTCATCAGAAGCGTGGTGCTATCCCACGTGGGATCATGAAGATATCTGAAGACGGGAAAATACGTCATCTCCGTCTCAAGTGCGCCACAAACTATCGAAATCTCGTGGTGTACGACCTGCGAGAAGGGAGCAATCCATCCAAACCAAGTCCCTGAGGACGTCATCCGGAATCGGCCACAACCGGCGTGGCTCAAGGTCCATGATCGTAATTGATCTCGGGAACGTCGTAAGGGCAGAAAATCTCGGACCGCAAATCTCTATGGGATTCCCTGGAAACGGGACCTCCATATTCGGTAGGGTATATCGGCTTATGCAGTATTCTCTCGACAGCTTGGGAAAATAGACATGGTCACGGGTAAGACAAAATTGGATGTTAGGGAAGATTCCACCGTTGTATTTTGCCCGATAGTTGCAGATAACAGAGATTCCGAAAAAAAACCATCCTCGGAAAGCCGGCGGCCTGAATAATTCCTTCGGCTTCAAAATTGATGAGTATTCCCAGATCCGAGGGGGAACACTCTGCTCAGGCGGTACAAGTTTTGACAAATATGTGGCCAACGCACAGTCCAGCGCGAGGTTGTAAGAATCGGCGAGCGAATCAAGAATTCACGAAAAAAGTCCAGGAAACGCGCTATCAAGGCGGACTGATGACCACCGTCGGCTGTTGTTTCTCATTCAAAGCGGCTTCCAGGGTATAACTTTTTCAACGAGGTTGAATAGGGGTCGCTTGACATAGCGATCAAAATTTGCGGACGGTCGAACCGAAAACTTCTCCTGGCAGTCAAATTCCACACGATTGTCCATATACTGAGCCTTAAATGAGAAAAATTCAGAAGATCATGATGGTTCGCACTTAAGCAGGCTTCATACAATCGTGTGCGACGTCAAAATTGCCATCCTCGATCTGATTGAAATCGGCACGAATTCCAAAAAAGTTTCTGATTAGGAAAGCGCTACGCGTGGACATCTTCATTTTCAAGGAGGGAATGTCGGGAACTCGGATATTCGGATAGGAATATGCGGGCAAGGCACAACCGTGGGGTCAACCCCACCAATTACGCAGGGAAGGAAAACTAGAAATCAACAAAGGTACAAACAAAGAAAAATTAAACGAACACTAGGAATAAATGTAATAACAAATCAGGACTTCTTAGAGAAAAAAATGCTCATCGAGAAACTCGCTCAATGTAGGTAATTTGAGGTCATCATGTAACAAGAGTGCAAGGAAACCGGAGTCAAGGGGAGGCAGGCGGCATACCTTTAATTATTCGCGAGTTTGCCACCCGATTTCCTAAGAAACCAAGGGGACAAACTCGGTAGGAGGGGGGTTGCTCCAGAAGTTGGTTCCAGACAAAATACAAGCGACAAATATAAATAAACCATAGAGACACAAACCCCCTATACATTTTGACAGTCTTACAGCAGCTTCCAAAAAGAAAAGTACATCAATCCCCAGTGTCATTCAAAGCCTCTAGACCAAATATGGTAAAACAACACTAACCGTGTTAAACCTATCCTCCCAAAAGAAATAAAAACGATGGGGAGAAAAGGGTACCTTGCGCCTAATCCAATTGCTAAACCAAGTAAAGCTCTTCCACGACGGTTGTCGTACCATACTTCCTTTTCAAGGTCGTCGACACGAGCTCTCTTGACAGTAGCTTCTTCGGCCGGCGATTCCTCGTCAATTTCAAGTGCGCGTTTTACTCGAGTTGTAGGAGGGGCAGATTTCTCTTCGGCCCTTGCAGCTTCTACTTGGGCCTTTGCCACTGCTAATAATTCTGTTGTGTCGTTTTGCTATACACCCCATCAGACATCCTGGGCTGAACAGAGACGAAGAACGGGAACGTACATCAACTTTGATGGTATCGAGTATTGGTTTCCCGTCTTCAGCATCAGCCTTTTCAACCGCACCTTCTGCCCTAACAAGAAGCTCCTCCGGAACGACGTGCGGCACAGCAGGACTTGTACTCGCAATACTCTCATCATCAACAACGCTCCCCTTCTTTTTTCTCCCCCTCCCACTCGTCGACCCCGCTTTAGACGAAGGTGCCCTGGGAGCTCTTGCTGCCGCCTGCTTCTTAGGCGAAGCACTCCGTCTCGAACGTCGTAAGGCAGCAGAGGGCACCTCAGGCGCAACAACCGGCGTGGACTGAACAGACGAGGGACCCTTAACACTCGCCGGCGCATTCTCGTGAGCCACATTTCCCTTCACCGGAGTAAGTGAGTCGGCGGGTTTGCCCGGGGAGGCCGCTTTGAGGGCGTTGATATAAGGTTCTAAATGGTATTCTTTAGCGAGTTGGGAGGCTGTGTCGCTGGTGATCCAAAGGCCTTTGACGTCAGTGTCGGTGATGACTCTGTATGTTTTCTCGATGTGGGCTTTTTCTGCTTCTCGTTCTTTGTCTGTTGCGAAGGGGAAGGCGACCTCGAACCTGCCCGCTGTCAGTGGGGAAGATTCCAAAGCGGTGGTTGATGGGGCGACATGGAGTTCAGGGAGCAAGATGCTTACAGCGACAAAGCCTGGAAGAAGTCCGAGTCGCGCATTCGCGTGATGAAGCGATGCGGGCCGATTGATTCGGAGCCAGGGGAGACGGGGGTCGGGAGCTTGAGGCGAACGACATAGACGGAAAAGGTATCAAACAAAACCTTCTGCTCCTTACATTTCCTCAACAGACTCGTTTCTATAGATGCCGAACACCCACGTCAGGAAATTGCAAATATTTCATCTCCGCGTGCCAAAAGCGGGTTAGGGGGGGGGTTACGGTCATCGGGCGGGTGTAG